>OGUK01001461.1_pt1 | contig 15226 bp, 8 predicted proteins | sample 1553151 | NCBI WGS metagenome assembly OGUK01 (sample SAMEA2580208, study PRJEB22360) | human gut metagenome | biome: human gut; feature: human-associated habitat; material: faeces | place: Denmark | collected 2008/2010
CACTGCTGACGTGGTGCGTGCCCCGTCGGGGTAAGCCTCCTGCCGCTAACATCGAACTTGATGCTGCCAGTGGTGGCGTTGGCCCGGGTTACCGTGCCCGTTGCGGGCAGGCTGACGGTTGCGGCCAGTGGCACCGATGTGGCGTCGGGGTTACTGTTGTCGTCGCCGTCCAGTTCGCTGGGGGTGCAGGCTGACATCAGTCCGAGGGCGAACAGGATGAGGGTGGCAAGGTATGTTGTTTTCTTTTTCATAATCGTTCTATTGTTTTTGGACTTTCGTTACTGTCTTGGGTTGCTTGGTACAGGTCACTGTTCCCACCATAGCTTCAGGTTTCCGGTCACGCTGTCGCCTGCGGGGTTGTCCGTCCCGTTTACGATCTGTGCAAAGAGTAGCAGGTCTTGGGCTGAGGAGAGTTCATAGATAGGTTGGCCGTTAGTACCTTTCTTTTCTGTATCGTCCGGATTCGTGGCAGGTTTCAACTCTATTGTCTCCGTTCCCGTATCTCCTGCGTCTATTTCTTCCCAGGTGTTGAGCGTTGCCGTGGCGTCCAGGTTTTGGGAAACATTGAAGGGTGCCATCACTGTGATGCGCGTGCCGGTGGTGATGGTGGGGGGGACGCCGGCATTCTTGGTGATAGAATATTTTATAATCAGCGTCTGCGGTGTGCTTCCGGTGTTGGGGGTGAAGGTGAGGGTACCCAAGGTAGAGCCGTCGGGGACGGTGCCGCTCTGTTTTCCTGTGCTGACGTCGGTAGTGGTCGTAATGCCCGGCACGTCCGTTAAGTACATATAGGCACGGAAGGTGGTGACGGATTGTTGCCGACCGTTTATCGTTTCCGTAGCCTTACCGGTACGCCAGCAGACGATTTGGTTGTTTTTGCTGTTCTCGTTGGGGCCACCGGTCAGTGTCAGCTTCACAGCATCGATATCGTTGGCGTCGGTGCCGTCGAGAGTGGCTTCACCAGTGGTGGGTAGCACGTTGGGCATTGTCTGGTCTATTACCCGCACCACGATGCTGACTCGCCGGTGAAGGAGTTCGGCGTACAGTTGTCCGCGCTTGATGCCGGGGATTTCATTGTCGGCTTCGGCTATCCGGGCATTGTCGCAGGATAGGTAGTTCTGTAGACAGTAGTTCTTCCGGGTGGTTTGATTCGTGTATGTGATGCTGCCTTCCCAATGGAGGTTGCCGCCGTAGGTTTCTACGGAAATCGTCTTCCCACTGTTGCGGTCGATGTCGTCGATGTAGAGGGGATAGATGTCGGTAGCTTCAGCTTGAGCTCGGTATGGGTCGCTGTTGTCATTCGGGTTTATCTGCCGCCAGAGGTTGTCCGTTATGCCGGTATATACATAGGTGGCGGTGAGCGTCTTGCTTCCCATGTCGTTGTTTCCCAGTTTGGGGGCACTGACGGCGATGCAATCTCCCGCTTCCCAAGCGTTGTCTTTGCCTGCGGGGTCGGTCGCCATGCGTGTGGTAGCGGGTACTGAGCCGTCGTAGCCATCGTTGCCCTCGATGGTGAGGAGGCCGATGGTAATGGGAGTGTGCAGGCCTTCGGTGCCGGTGCCTTCGGGGTCGGTAACAGGCAGAGGGTCGGCTGTGCAGCTCGTCAGCAGGAAGATGAGGAAAGAAATGCAGAGGAGAATGCACAGTGAGAGTAGTGGAATGATGATCCGGTCGCCCAGTGAGTCGCCGTAGCGTATGGTGTACCAGACGTTTTTCCAGAATTCATCGCTGTACCTGCATGTCTTTATTTTCTTTTGTTTTTTCATTGTTTCTTGTTCTTTATGTCTTTTGGTTCTTCGTCTCGTTATCGCTTTCCCGTGCGTCGGAAGAATCGGAGTTACTATTGCCACTCGAAGTTGCCTTCACCCGATTCTTCTTTCCATGCTTCCACCACAATGGTACCCGGATTGAGTTCGGATTTTATCAGGGTGGCGGTGAGGGTGTACTGGCTGCCGTACTTCAGCGTTAGCCCATCCTTGTCGGCTGCTTTCAGAGTGTAGGTTTTCTCTGTTGCCGTACCGCTGCCTAAGGTCAGGATCAGATAGTCAGTACCGATAGTGGCGCCACTTGCACTGTTTGCTCCTAAAGTTTGTGGGGCGATAATGGCAACGAATCGGGCGGGTTTGGCTTCAGTGGCGCCAGAACCACTGTCGGTGGCATCCTCGATCTTCACCAGGGTGACGTCGGTGGACTCACCGGATGTAAGCGTGGCGGTGGTGATACTGGGCCAGCCATCGCTGATGCTGTTCCATGCATTGTTGCCAGAGCCTGAGATGGTCATTTTCTTGTTGCGCTTCAGCTTGATTGAGGCAGAGTTCAGAGTGGCGGCATCGTAGGTACCATCGCTTTTCAGATTCATGATGAACCGGACGGTCTGATGCTCCAAGCGCCGGTCATCGCCGCTGCCGGAGCTGTTTTCGGTGAACTTAGGTGATTCGCCCCATTCGGTTGCTGCGTTCCGGCCTTCAAGATAGTCCTTCTCGTGGTTTTCCTTGTTTCTATCCGCACCGGTGTTAGTGGCGTGGCGGTAGTTGGTGGGGATAAAGACGGCATGAAAATAATACTTTTGCAGGGTACCGGTGGATGCATCGTTATCCCACTTGTTCAGGTTGTCCCATAGGATGGGGGCGTAGGCGGCATCGGCGGTATTGATGCTGGCTGTACCTCCTGTGGAAGATGTCTGGTATTGAATGGGGTATGTACCGATGGTGCCGTCAGTGACGCTCCTCGTCGAGGTTGTAGCCCGCAGATACAGTGTTCCCGTCTCCGTGATGCCCGAGAGATCAATATCCTGAGGTGTCACCACTCCGTCCGCCGTCACACTCTGACTGGCGTTGGTCGAGGTGTCCCAGTCTTTCAGTTGGATGGTACCGGGGATCAGTACAGACTTCCGGGCTACGATGGGCTGGATGGTGTTCCGGCCTGCTGTCAGCTGGATGTTATTTTCGGGTTTGTCGGGCTTGAAGGTGTAGGTCTTTCCGTCGATGGTGAGCACGATGCCGTCATCGGTGCTGCTTATTGTCTGAGGCGGGGCGATGAGGCGGAAGGTGACACTCGCCACGTTTCCGGCCGTCTCTTCAGTGCCCGACTTGTAGTGCAGGGTGCGCTGCATGGTGAAAGCGGTGCTGGTGGTGCTGCTTGCAGTGGCGGTGGCGGGCGTTTCTTTAGCTTTATCAGCATTCGTGGTGTTGGCCACGTCAGTATACACCAGTGTGTAGGGCGCTATCAGCGAAGCTTCGGCTGTGGCTCCCGCCAGTTGTGTGGGGCTGAATCCGTCGTTTCCTTCGAGCGTGGTCAGTGTGACGGTGAGCTGTGCCATGAGGTGCTTCAAGGTGAACTGGAGGTCCTGACGTCGCCGGGTGGTATAAGTATAAGCCGTCAACAGGTCAGCCCGTTCATAGGGAGAAAAATTCTCGGAGTCGGTGGCTGGGTCAGCCTGGTTGGTGGGTATGGTGTAGACGGCATTGTCGTTACTGCCTTTTCCGGAGGATGCGTGCGCATTCACCACGGCGTAGAAGCTGTAGAACTTGTTGCCGTCGGTGCCGATGGCATCGTCCCAATAGAGAGGGGACGTGCCGGTCTTGGCCTCCCAGGTGGCGTTGGTGGTTTGGTCACCGGCGGTGTTGTTGTATACGGCCGTTATGGAGCTGCCCACGGAGTTGCTGTAAAGATGTAGGTCTACGTTCTGATCGGGGATATATGCTTCGGTGCTACCGGTGGTGACGCGCGTCTGCGGGTTGGCGTCATCGGTGTTCACGCTGAGGGTGACGGCATCTGCCGGGTCACGCGTGTCCGATGCGTCGTCGATGCTGTCGGTACAGGCTGTCAGGGTGCATAGTGCCAGGCAACCGGTCAGGAATAGATTATTTTTCTTCTTCATATCTTTCTTTGTTTTATTTAGGGATCTACTACCACTCCGCCTTCTGTCATCGAGGCTTCGGTCCAGTTGGTCACAGCTGCCGAGAAGCCCAGCGGCGTGCGGCTTACGGTGACTTCGAGGCTGAACTTCTGGTTGGCTGTCATCGTCAGTTCTTTATTCAGCGTGTAGTTGTTCCCGTTGATGGTGATGACTATCTGCTTCAGTTGCTGCGGAGCAATAAGGGCGCTGAAGGTGGCGTTGGTACCGCTAGCATCGGCTGCATCCACGGTCTTCTTCAGGGCTACGTTCTTGGCAGTGGTGAGATCGCTGATGTTCAGTGTGGCGGTGGTGCTGCCGACAGATACTTTCTTTTTACTGTCTGTCTTTACGGCGGCGGCGTTCAGTTCAGCGTTTGTGAATCCGTCTGTACCCGATATTAACTTCACGTCCAGCTGTGCCATGGCGTGTGTTAGTTTGTGGCCTTCGGTGCTGAAACCGGGCTGTGTGCCCCATGCGGTGACGTCGGAAGTGGCGATGAGGTAGTCAAACTCGTGGTTGTTGCCTGCCACGGCTTCGTGCCGATATTCTTTGGGGACGAAGAGGGCGGCATAGGTGTAGTTTCCTTTTGCCAGATTGTCCCAAATGATGGGGGAGTATCCGCTACCGGTTGCATCGTCGATGGAGGCTTGGCTCTTCTCGTATTTCACGGGATAAGTTCCTGTGCCGTTGGCGGCTACGCCGGAGGTACTTTCTGCCGTGGCTGCCAGGTAGAGCGTGCCGGCTTGGTCGATGTTCGTCAGGGTGGTGGTGGTGATGGTGACTCCGTCCACTTCGCTGCTGCCGCTACCCTTGCTTCCTGCTCCCCATTCCGCAAGTGTGATGCTGCCCACGGTCATGGCGGTGGGGTTCAGGGTCAGTGTCAGGACGTTCTTCTTGCCTGCTTGCAGAGTGAGAGCTGCGTTGAGTGTACCGGTGTAAGTCTTGTCGCCCACGCTGACGGTGAACGATGCGCCTTGGGCAAGCGTCTGCGGCACTACGAGGTAGGTGGTCTCGCCCGTGATGATGGCGGTACCGGTGTTGTCAGTGGCGGAAACTCCGGTGGCGAGATCTGTGTAGGCGGTGCTGGTGCTGCCGACGGTGGGATTCACTTGCAGAAGGCTGTTGTCAGCGGTGTTGTAGCCCAGAGTGTAGGAGGTCAGCATGGCGGGGGTCTTTACGGTGGCGTCGGTCAGGGAGATGCCTGCGGGGAAGTCCGTTCCGGCTACTACGTTCACGGCCAGCTGTGCCATCAAATGGCGGAAGCCGAAGTTCAGGATGCCTTGTCCCATGGTGGCGGGGCCGGCGCCTATCAGATCTACCACCCGGGTCTTGCTGTCGGTGGCGTTCTCGATGGTAGAATAAAAACGGTCGTTAGTCAGATTTGTGTCGTCCACGTAAATGGGGTTCGTACTGCTCCATGCACTGCCGGCGAAGGTGTAGACGTGTGCCGCGGCCTTGTCAGCCTGTGCGTTATTCGTTGTGCTTCCTGTGTTGCCGACTCCTTTTTTCCAGATGCTCATGGCGGTTCCCTTGATGGCTTCCGTACCACTACCGCCTGCGGAGGCTGTTCCGGTGAGGTCGGCTTTGATATCGGCTTTAGTGGCGGGGGCGGTGGTATCCCAGTCTTCCAGGGTGATGCTGCTGAGTTCTACGCCACTCTTGGTTACGCTGAGCTTGTAGGCGGTGGTTTTTCCGGCTACCAGTGTGGTTTCAACGGCTTTGTAGGTGTATGTCTTTCCTTCGATGGTGAAGGCAAGCACGGGACTGCACGTTTGCGGCGGGAGGATTCCCTCGAAGGTGGCCTGTGCGGCTTCCGTGGCGTTTCCTGTACTGCGGGCTACGGTCTTTGGAGTTACTGCCACAGCCTGTGCGTCGGTGCCTGCGGTGGCGATGGCGGGCACGGCTTCGCTGGGTACGGTGATATCGTTGCCGTCCTTATCCTGTGCGGTGCCGGTGTATGCCAGCGAGTATGTCGTCCGGGTGCCGTTTATGCTGAGGGTGGTTCCGCTGAGGTCTACCTGATTGTTTCCCGTAGGCGACTCGATGACTACCTTCAGTTGTGACAATACGTGGCGGAACTTGAGGTTGAGTACGGTTTGCCGCTTCGGAACGGTGATGTAGGCGATGAGTTGGTCGCTGGTGGTGTAGGCGTTGCCGGTGTTCTGGTTGACGGATACGGCCGGCGATGCGGTGGGCGTTTGTGGTGATGCGGCGAAGAAGGGGTAGGCTTGCACGTCTCCTACGGTTACGGACGTCAGGTCGTCCCAGTAGAGTTTCCGGGTATTTTCCCATTTGTTGTTCGTGTAGGTGAAGGTGCCGTTGTCGTCGGCATTGCCCATCTCCTTGTAATAAAGGAAGAGTTGGGTGCCGTCTGTTGGTGCGTAGGTGCCTTCGGCCGTAGCCTCGTTACCCGCATTCACGCGAGTGCTGATGTCTACTTGTCCGTCAGTTTCGGGCGTTAATGTCTCGTCATTGCTGCACGCGGCAAAAAGAACTGCAACTGCCAGCAAGGTGCTGATTTTAAAACTTAGCTTGTTCATACTGTTTTTGTTAATTTATTATTCACGTCCTGCATATAGCTTGTCAGCCCGAAAGCCCTACGCAATAGCTCTAAAGCCTTTGAGGCTATATACAAAACTTATTTATTATTATATTTCTTACTATTTAAGTTGTTCTTAATCTAAAGGGTGGTGCGGCTCTAATCTACCGTTACATCCCCCTCGGTGGCCTCTTGCGAATCATCCCAGTCCGTCAGGGTGAACACTGCGCTCACGCCCGCCTTGCTGACAGTGAGCACCAGTTTATTGTTCTGTCCGGCACGGTAGACGAACCCGTTGCTTCCCGCACGGTAGTCGTAGCTCAGGCTGACGGGTGTCGTTCTGTCCGCCTCCTGTGCAGTGAGGGTGATGCGTGCGACGAGATTTCCCTGGACGATAGTCTGCGGAGCCACAAGGGTAGTGTACGTGAAGTTTCCTTCAGCGTTTGCCTCTGCTGCCTTGTTCATCTTTAATGGAGAAGATGCGGCCTCTTTGCTTAGGATCAGGGTACCGTCAGTTTCCACGCCTTCGTCGGTCAGGGTATGCAACCCGTACAAGTGTACGGTGACGTTTTGGCTCAGGTCTTCCGCCGTATATCCGATGCCCGGTTTCAGTGTCACGCTGATTTGCGCCATGAGATGGCTTAGCCGGAAACTGAGTGGTGTACCGAAAGTGCTGGCGGTGAGCGATCCTTGTAGGTAATCTTTCACTGCACCACAGGCTATCCGTGCTTCCGTGGGTGTGACGGCGGGAGTGATGAGGGCGTCAAAGCGGAAGATGCAGGGCGTGTTGCTGTCTGCATTGTCGCTTGCTGCGTCTGCACTGCCGCCTTTTGCCTTTGCAGCGGCGAATTGGCTGAAGCTGTCCCAATAGAGAGGGGCGTTGGAGTTCCATTGGTTGTTCACCTTATTATATATGTAACTGGCGGTATGCTTTTCGGTGGGGATAGTCTCGTTGGTGCCGGTCAGTACCAGTAAGTCTTTGTCTGCGGACTCATAGCTTCCCGTGGCGCTTCCTGTCTCTATTCCTTCGATGGTGATGTTTTGGGCGACGGCATCGGTGTCTGTCCATGGATTCACTGAAACGCTGATTGCCGTTTGCGTCGGGCTGATAGTGAGGTTGATGCTGGTTTTGCTACCTGCACTTAATGCTACGGCCTTGCCCAATGTTGTCTTATAGGTGTTTCCACCGGTTAGTTTTACGCTGATTTCAGTTCCTTGGGACAACGTTTGCGGAACTACGGTGAGGATGGCTGTCCGTCCCGAAGTTACGGTTATGTTTTTGTATCCGGTCTTCTTTGTATCGTCTGCCGTCAGGGTAATGCCGTCCAAGGTGTATCCTGAGATCATTTCGGGCAAGATAACGGTGGCTCCTTCCGTTGATACGCCGGTGGGGAAGTCCTTGCCGGCTGCCAGTGTTACGGTGAGCTGCGCCATCAGGTGCTTGAAATTGAGGGAGAGGCTATTGGCGATACTTCCCGTAGCGGAAGGCTGTAGTGATGCGGGGCCGGCGGCAAGGAGGTCTTTCAGCCCGGTCAGACCATCTTTCCGGTCATCGGCGGGTGTGTGAAGGGCGTAGAAATGGTCGGTTGTGGCGATCTCTTCAATGTAGAAAGGCTTTGGAGTGGCAGTCCAGGTGCCGGTTCCGCTGTTTCCGTTGTTGCTGAAAGTATAGATGCGTGTATCTGTCTTCTGTGCCTGGTTGCGCCACATTTCGAAGGTGGTCAGTCCGTTGGCGGTGGCGTCAGCGGGTACTTCTATGTGCAGGCTTTCCAGTGGCACGGTGGTACCGTCTGTCCACGGTGTGATGCCGGCAGTGATGCTGGCCTGGTTGCGGTGCAGTGTCATGGTGTATGTGTTCACTGTTCCGGCGGCCAGAGCGAGGTTGGCGGCAATTGTGGCGGTGTAACTCTTGCCGTCGGCGGTGGTCACGGTGATGCTTTTTCCGTCTCCGGCTTGGGTGGGCATCACGATGGCGGTAGCAATGGTTCCATCAGCAGAGAGGGGGAGTGTCAGGTCTCTTGCTTCTCCTTCCGTACTGAGTTTTTCCGTTATCAGGTTCCAGTTTCCGGTGGTGGCTGTACCTGCCAGTATGGCTGTGGCACCTGTCAACGTCACGTCGGAAGTCGTTTCGTCTTTTACCACTTTCAGCACGAGTTTGCATAGGCGGTGTGTGAACATAAGTGACACGTCCGGCGCCTTCGACGAGCGTCCGGTTACTTTCTCGGCCGTCATCAGGTCGATAGCTGCCAGATTACTCTGATCGCTTACGTCCACAGGAATATTCAAACTGCCTGCCGATATGGTTGTGGTGTAGGGATAGTAAGCCAGTACGTCCACCTGGGCGCCTGCGGTGGGATAATAGGCGGTATGCTCCTTTCCGTCCGGGGTAAAACTGCCGTTTCCGGTTGTGGTAATATAACGGTAATTGGTCTTTCCTTCGGTCACAGTGTTGGTTCCGGCATCTAGCATCACTATACCGATGGCATCATTCGCTTGCCAGGAAGCATCTGTGGCACGGGTGGTTGCAGAGGACGTGCTGGCAGGGATAACGCCGATACCGGCGTTAATACTCAGTGCTGTTCGTTCGTTCGCACCGTCCTGTTCGTTTTCTTGATCCGAGCATGCGGTCAGCACTCCTGTAAGCATCATGATTGCTGTGAGTAATCTGGAATATTTCATATGTGGGATATTTAGAGAATTTGTCAGTTGCGTTAGCCTAATTTTCATTTGCTTGTTTTTTATTTATTATTTTATAGTGCGAATTTACTAATTATACATGCGCGTATGAATATTTGATTAATTGGGGATATGTGATTCTGACATAAATTTGTGTGAATTATGCTTATTTGTTTGATTAATAGATGATTGAGGTAATCTTGTATTTAGTATTGTCATTTTGACAATTTGTATTTTTAGTTGACTGAGAATGTACTATTTATGTCCGGAGGTCAATAGGATTGGAAGCGTGCAAACGAAAATGAATAAACGTCAGATAGTTAATGCGGTATCAAAATACTTACATTTATTCTGGATGAAATAAACGCACTAATAAGTGGGAAATATAATATCAATAAGGCAAATTCTGATATGTAGTAACCCTTTTGTTGGTATGTAGTAACCTTTTTGCCCATATCTAGTAACCATATCAATCATAAGTAGTAACCCTTTTCTGCATAAAAAGCAGTTAAAACTGCAAGTATATACTGAAATAGCGCATTGTTATGATCATTTTATTCATAGAATATGCTGGAATGTAAATATGTGGAATATAGTATGTCACTAAACATATTGAAAAGCTACCATGATGAGTGCATATTAACTGTTTTGCTATTATTATGATGTTTTGCTTTTTAATCCTTTCAATTTCCTTTGATCTCATGTCTGAGAAATTGGAATATGTATCTACTCATTTTAAGAACTTTGCAATGTGATTGTTTGTTTATACTGCAAATTAACTAACAACTTAACATGAATCAATTATGCGAAAAGTGAATGTTCTTTATAATATGGTATTCATGATTACACTCTTTGGAGTATCTGTAAATCATTTGAATGCTTGTACCCGTGTAGTCTATCAGGGTGATAATAATATGATAATAACCGGTCGTACTATGGATTGGAAAGAAGATACCCGTAGTAATATCTGGATTTTCCCACGAGGTATGGAGCGCAACGGAGAGGTAGGGAAGGACCCGATGCGTTGGAAATCTAAATACGGCAGTGTGATAACTTCGGCTTATGACATCTGTAGCACTGACGGTATGAATGAAAAAGGACTCGTTGCCAATCTGTTGTGGCTGGCAGAATCATCCTATCCCCAATGGAACGGTGAGAGACCAGCTTTGTCCATAGCCGCCTGGGTGCAATATATGCTTGATAATTTTGCAACGGTGGATGAGGCTGTTGCCGAGGTAGAAAAGAATACTTTCGATGTGGTGTCGGATATGATGCCCGACGGTACGCGTATGGCTACTCTTCATCTTTCCATTTCGGACGCTACGGGTGATAATGCTATTTTTGAGTATGTGGACGGAAAGTTGGATATTCATCATAGCAAAGCATATCAGGTAATGACAAACTCACCTGTGTTTGATCAGCAACTGGCGCTTGATGATTACTGGAAGAATATCGGAGGAACCACTTTTTTGCCGGGTACCAATCGTGCTGCCGACCGTTTTGTGAGAGCTTCTTTCTATATAAATGCTATTCCTAAAACAGAAGATACCCGTACAGCCTTGGCCAGTGTATTCAGCGTGATACGCAATACTTCCGTTCCATTCGGTATCAGCACTCCTGATCAGCCGAATATTTCTTCAACCCGATGGAGGACAGTTTCCGATCAGAAGGATAAAGTTTATTACTTTGAGTCTACTTTATATCCCAATGTATTTTGGATTGACTTCAAGGATGTGGATTTCTCAGAGAAAGCGCCTGTCAAGAAGTTGAATCTTCTTTCCGGTAAAACGTATGCGGGAAATACTGCCAAAGAGTTTGTCGCTACAAAACCTTTCCAGTTCTTGGGAATCAAATAGTATGGGTTTTACGCTCATAAAAAAAATGAAATGCACCCTGACTACGCTTAGAAAGGGTGCATCTCTGCAAAACAAACAAACAGTTTCAACCTTTTATGACCAAAACTGAGATATACTATATATACTACAAATATATCTTAGGTTTTCTATCCAAAAACCTTGTAACTGCAAAGGAAGCTAATTTTGAAAGAAATGTCTCTATTTCTTTTTTACTTGTTATAAATAAAAGTCTCCGGGTGTATTAAAAAAAGTGCAATAATACTATATATCAAGCATTTGAAAAAATGCACCCTAACTAATGAAAGGGTGCATTTTAACCAAAAATTGCCTATCTTAGTCTTCACAGACTATACAATATGAAGTAAAGTAAGTGATTTTATTGAGTAATCACACTCTCTTGCCTTAGGTCGTTATAAATAAAAGTCCTCGTATGTATAAATAAATATCTAAATTGTTTGAATATTAGGTGTTTATACTGGCACCAGCCATTTTGATATATTTAAAAAGCGAGAACAGGACGCAGGCGACAAGACTTGTAGAACTTAAGGCTTTTGCTCGCAGAACCGGTGTGAAACTGTAGATATATCATCTGGTCAAGACGTTCCCAATCTTCTGAACTCGATGAATAACTACCAGAACTTGTTAGTTGGATAGCCTCTGGTATCTGGCTTAATTGGCCATTTATAAAATTATATATTTCTGTAGTATATGACCCCTTCCAAGTAATATTTACCTCACCTGAACACAACAAAGATAATTCCTTGACAGAAGGAAAATACCAATTACTTGTATTACTTGGAGTAACACCCTTTTCACTATCGCGGAATTCTTTTATTTTAGCTGCAGAATTGGCCAAATAGTTTGAATTTTCTTCGTCATCATTGAACTTGTCGAGAACACAAGTGTGGTTATAACCCAAAATCTTATTTAAGTTAATTCCATCTTGTTCAACTATTAAGCTGACATACTTATTCGATAGTTCCGTCTGATTTGCGAGCCATTCGCTTATACTCCGAAAGTTCTCTTGCCACATCATTTCCTTGAACTCCGTTAGGGAAACAACCAATCCATGTGTACAAGAGGGGTGGTCTATCTGTAAGGCTTTATCGTCTTTACTTGGATCACCAACCCAAAAAACAATACCGATACAGTTTGCTTTTTGTGCTATTGTCAGGTCTTTGTCTTTTCCTACTAAACTTCCGTCTTTCATGAGAAAGTCACCAATTTCTATCACAGGTTCCCAGTCGCTGATTGTAGCGGTATATCGATTGCCTGGTTTATATTCTTTCCCATCTTCGACTTTAATTGATGCTTTGTGATTCTGCACGCTGCCAATAAGGGTTACTGTAAATATTCCACCTGTTTTTACGGACATTTCTTCAGGCATAAAGCTTAAATAGGCGGTTAGACTCTGATTCTCTAAGGCAATATCTTTAAGATTCAATGTCGTACTTTTAGTTTCTGTGTCCGTCTCAGTTTCCCATACCAGAGCATCTAATGTTCCTATTTCTACCGGAATATTGGAAAGCTCAAACTTTAGGATACTGCTTTTCATTTTCAGGTTGATATAATTCAAGTCTGTAATGCCAGTAGCTTCAAGCAATATATAATTTCTAAGATGGTCTGTATTATTGTTTCCGATCTGTGTCTGACCATCCATATTAAGGCTGACAATACCAGTTCCTTCTGCTACAGTAATACTATTGGGATAATAAATATTATAGCTTGTTGCCTCATCAATCTCCAATCCGGTAAAATCTCCGGAAGTTGCACCGCCTTCTCCAGAATAGAAATAATCTTCGCTACCTTTATAAGCATTTTCAGCAAATCCTAATACAGCAAGTTTATCTCCAGTTTGCCAAGTTAGTTCCAGTTTAGTATCATTATATGCGATTCTGGTCTTCGGGCTATTATCATAAGGTGTACTTACATGGAAGGTCATCATCCTTTTACAGCCTGTACCCAGTGTATTTATTTCATCTCCGGTGCAGCCGAGAAGTACTGATACAAGAGCCAACATCATCATTCCTCTTAAATAAAATGCTCTTATCATTGCTCAATTGTTAGAATATCATTTATCATGTCTTCCAGATCACTGCTGCTTGCTCTGTTATAGGAACCTCTATTGCTACTCCGTGTAGCTGACCCTCCGTCACCAACTCCGGGCAGATTTCCACTTGTAGCAATCACTCCTTCATTCTCCATCTTTATCACCTCTATCGAAGGTGCCAAATACTTTTGTTTATGTTTCATATTAAATTAATAAGTGTGTTTTAAGGCAATAATACCCTAAACAAAGAAAGAGAAAATATTAGTTCTTGCATTTTATCATATCTGTATGCTTATTAAAAAGGTCTCAAAGCTTATTAAGAAAAGTATTAATTCTCTCAATATCAATGGCAATTCTACTGTGATTGAATTTCAGATGAAGTATTCTTTTTATTACCTTTAACACAAAACACTACGAAATTTAAGTATGACGAGGAAAGCGTGAAAGATATCGAAATGCATTATCCGGATGTTTTTTTATAATACATCGATAGATAGATTTACTAATGAGCTTTTCAAATTTAATTTTTTGAAAATCAATAAAACAAAAAGCACTTCCTATCGTTCGCTTACGGAGGAAGTGCTTCACACAAAAACTAAATTAGACTAAGTTTTGTAAAACACCTCTTCTCCGCTGATTAATAGTATGATATGAAGGCTTATTTTACCCCGACTGGTATAAACTGGAATGAAATAAATTATGAACTATCAAGATTTTGCAGTTTCATAAAACGTATATTATAAGTTCTTATATTTGTGCATCAAATATAAATGATGCGTTTATGGACGAATCTGATAGAAAAAGGTGACTGATTGTTTTTTACTTAAATAATCACGTTTATTGATGTCTTAGCTATCATATATCGTACAATAAACCCATTGAGAGTGATTTCTATTTTTTTGTATAATTGTTTTTTTGCAACTTTGCCATAATTAAAAACAGTTATACAATGAGAAAAGTGTTAGTCATTTTATTCTTTTTTGCATTCTGTAGTACATTCATGAATGCTCAATTTAGTATCACCAGTCAAGGTTTTAAAAATAATAATGGTGGTGATTATGCCGTTTACGAATTCCCAGGGAAGCAGAAAGCCGAATTGTTTCAGGCTGCTTCAACCAGTATCTTGAAATCAATGACTGGGACCTTACCGTCTTATTATTCAAATAATGAGGATTTTATAGTGTTAACCAACAAAGTCCGCAAGCTTGTGTATAAGGGGATATGTGGTTTAACCGCAGAATATATTTTGCGCTTTGCGATTGATGATGGAAAAATTACGGTTTATGCTCCTAAAGTTGATTTGAGTGGAATAGCTAATGGTGCCGAAATACTATTATTTCTTGATGCTGGAAAGAATTGGAATGGACGACATTTCCATATATTTGATAAAGAAGGTAATTTAAAAGAGGACGAGATAAAAATGAAATTAGAAAACTATTTCAATGAAGAAATAGAAAATTTGATGCAGTTGAATTTTTAGTATTAGAGCAATTCTGTTTGATATAAGGCAGTCGAATGAGCTGCCTTTTTTGCCTTTTCCTTACTATTATCTGCAGAAATAATACTACTTATTTATGAATATAATAAATCCCGAATCTGTTTTTTGTTCAAGGGAGATTCGGGATTGAAAAGTTATATTGAGAGAATTAGAGTAACTTTTGTATCAAGGCTAAAAGCATATTTAAAAATTGGATGCTATTTTCATAGACATACTTTGGATAGAGCTATATTTGATTTTTTCGATCAGTTTCGCAGGATTAAGTTTTTAATAGATAAATAACTAAAAAGCTAAAAGAGGACGCACACGATAGGAACTGTTGGACTTACGGCCGGTGTAGGACAAGATGCCAAGGTGGTTGAACCTCACATTCCACGCGGCGTTGCCGCTGTCGCCGCTGTACTCCGTACTCGACCAGAAGTAGTCGAGGCCTTTGTCGAAAACATTTGATCCACTGACCTTTTTGATTTGAGTATCCAACATCTTCTTTCCAGCTTCACCCTTCTCATTACCTTGCCCCCAACACACATATTTCAACTCTTCTACAGAAGGCCAGTACCAACCGCTACTGCTTGAGGGAGACGGATGGTCTGTTTCAAAAGCATCCAAGCCCTTGACGGGTTTCACACAAAGGTCCTGGTCCTTACCATTATTAGTCGAGTAGGTCAGCCCCCTTACGGGAGCTTTCCCCTCTAAGAACCGTACGTGC
>OGUK01001467.1_pt1 | contig 15212 bp, 9 predicted proteins | sample 1553151 | NCBI WGS metagenome assembly OGUK01 (sample SAMEA2580208, study PRJEB22360) | human gut metagenome | biome: human gut; feature: human-associated habitat; material: faeces | place: Denmark | collected 2008/2010
AAAAATTAGAGGCTGATATCCGTTGTCCGCTTGAATACGGTCTTTGGTGGCAAATGGAAATCGCGTATTATATGCGTGCTTTCCGCCAGCAAAAAACTGCGTTACAGCGAGATACGGAAAGAAATGTATAACATCACAGACGCAGTTTTAGCAGCAACGTTAAAAGATCTCATAGCCGATGGTATTGTCGACCGGAAATCATATGATGAGATACCGCCGAGAGTTGAGTATTCACTTACAGGAAAAGGAAATTCGGTTGTTCCGATATTGCAGAGTATCTGCCGGTGGTCAGATATTTTCTATAAGGAAGATGTGGAAAATGAGATGAAACAGTGCCAGAAATGTGACTATCACAGATAGGATTGTGATATGTAACTATAATAACAAGCAGTAAAACAGAAATCATAAAGGAGACAGGATAAAATGAGAATAGCAGTGACATACGAAAACGGACAGATTTTTCAGCATTTCGGACACACAGAGCAGTTTAAAGTGTACGATCTTGAGGACAACAAAATTGTTAACACACAGGTTGTGGACACAAACGGACAGGGACATGGTGCACTTGCAGGACTTCTTGCAGAGCAGGGAATCAGCGTTCTGATCTGTGGCGGAATCGGAGGCGGCGCACAGACAGCGTTAGCGGCAGCCGGCATTAAGCTTTTCGGAGGAGTTTCCGGAGATGCGGATGAAGCAGTAGAAGCTTTTATCAATAAAACACTGGATTATAATCCGGATGTGAAATGTTCTCATCATGAGCACAGCCACGGGGAAGGACATACATGTGGTGAGCATGGGTGTGGAAGCCATAGCTGTCATTAAGAAGAATAGCAAAAAATAATAATAATCCAACAGAGTAGATTTTACATGCTGAATATATTAGGTTATAAAAGAGTTCCACTTCCGCTTATTGTTTATGCATGATGTATATTCGGGGTTTTGACTGCCATGGTTTTTCTTCCTGTTGCACGATAAAACTCAACATGTTTACCGATGAATTTCTGAATGACGGAAACTGTCCTTCCTGTCAGAAATGCACAGAAGACAGTGCCTATTCCGATTCCATAAAATCTGTGAAGGATTGTAAAGGACAGAATGACTGTTGTTGTCAAACAGCTGAGGTCAAAAGTGGTTTTGATCACTTTATAATGTTTCCTTAAGATTTCGGCCAGATCACGTGGAAAAATATCTGTAGGAATGATTGGAAGCATGCAGTTGTTGGCGAGGCAGATGCCAAAACACATCAGAAGAAAACCTGTGAAAAAATACAGAGCATTCAGAGAATGTGTATCTGGCAGATGCTGAATCCAGAGATTGTGTATATCAATCATTTTACCGAACCCAATGCCAACTACAAAGGAAAACAAGTAGCCTGTACAAAAGGAACGTTTCAGAATCATCAGAGTAATCACAAGCAATGTCTGGAAAATATAATTCCATGTACCGAAACTAAGTACTGGAAAGGCAATATTAAAAACAAGTGGTACAGAGGAAATGGTTGAAATTCCGAAGCCGCTTTTGGACATCAGATCAACACCAAGGGAGTTAATCAGCAGAACGATGATAAGTGCTGCTTCTCCGGCAAGATGAATTTTTTTTGTATTCATACGCTAGGTTTCCTTCTTTCCCGAAATAAAAGTATTGTTATATCTCTTTTTTGCTGTGCTTATTATATATAAGATGATTGATAAAAACAAATGATTATTTTGAATAAAATAATTCTAAAAATGAATCAAAAGTAGTATAATGACATAGAAAACAGAAACAGGTTTGGACGGATCAGATAATAGGGCAAAATAACTATTAAATTAATGTTTACGGAAGAGGGAACGTATGAATATTGAATATTTAAAATATTTTGCGGAGTTGGCAAAGGTTCAGCACTATGGAAAAGCTGCAAAGATATTGAATATTTCGCAGCCAGGTCTCAGTCATGCGATTAAAACTCTGGAAGAGGAATGTGGCGTTCCACTTTTTCAGAGAGAAGGACGAAACGTAAGTCTGAGTTCTTATGGAAAAGAATTAATGAAGGATGTGGATGATATTCTAAACGCATATCTCCGACTGGAAGAAAGAGCAGCAGGCCTCAGAACAGAAGAAAAAACAGTTCGAATCGGCACAGTGTACCCACTGGCGGCTGGAATGGTACCGCGTATGTTGCAGAAATTTGGGGCAACTTTTCCATTTGTTGTTTATAATCGACTGACACCGGAGATTGCGGAAGGGCTTATGGATGGAAAGTATGATATTGGTTTTTGCTCAGATCTTTTGAAATCAGAAGAGTTGGAGTATTATCCAATCAGGGAATCTTATATTGCGGTGGTAGTTCCGAAGGGACATCATTTTGAAAAGCGAGAGTCGATTTCTTTGAAAGAAGTAGCCTTGTATCCGCAGATCATGTTTTCAAAGACCAGTGGGTTCCGTAATCTGCAGGAGCAGATCTTTGACAAAGAGGGAATTAAGGTCAGACCGGTTTGTACGGCAGAAGAGCTTGAAGTTATTACAGGGCTTGTAGAGAATGGATTTGGAATTTCTGTTTTGCCATATATGGATATTATACGCCATCATAATATAGTAGCAATTCCGGTACAGACATCTATCTGGAAATCAAAGTTCTATATAGCAAGGAGAAAGTATGGAATTCGTTCAGATCAGGAAGAGGCATTTTTTCAGTATTGGAGAAAAAACAGGCTATGAAGAAAGTATTTGGGAACGGCTCAGTCATCCGATCCAGTGCCTGCAGCCAGAAAGGACTGTACATAATACATGCACAGTCCCTTAGTGAAATTGGTTTATTTCTCGCATTCCAGCACAATTACTTCACAGCTGTCGAGCTTCAGCATTCCTTCCGGGCAATCGGTGTGGTTCTGATTGGACAGAAGCACTTTTTTTACCGGATATTCAAGTTTGGTGGAAACGGTTTCACGGCCGAAGTTGGCGGCAACGAGAATGCGTTGTGATTTCGTCTCACGATAATATGCCATAACTGTTTCACTATCCTGATATGTAGGAACTGTTTTGCCGTAAGTAAATACCTCTTTGTATTCTGGAGCCTTGCGGGTGGCAGTCAGTTTGCGGTAGTAATTTAATACGGAATCCGGATCCTTTTCCTGAGCTGCGACGTTGATTTCTTTATAATCAGAGTGAACCTTGAGCCATGGTGTGCCTGTAGTAAATCCGGCATTCGCCTGAGCATTCCACTGTACAGGGGTTCTTGCGTTATCACGGCTCATTTTGCCGCATACTTCCAGAGCTTCTGCATCACTTAAACCTGCTTCTCTTGCGAGCTTATACTGATCGATCGTACTGATATCATTGTAATCATGAATGTCGTTCCAGATTTCATTCTGCATTCCGATTTCCTGTCCCTGATAAATGAACGGAATTCCACGGAGCAGGATGTTTACGGTACCGAGCATTTTGGCACCGACAGGCGTTTGGGCATACTCCGGAAGAAAACGGGATACACCGCGGGGTTCATCATGATTTTCGATGATATTTGCTTCCAGTCCATATTTCTGGACATTGATCTGAGAACTCAGAATTGTATCACGCCATGTTTTGAAATCTACATGAGGTGCATCGTACCAGCCATGAGCACCATCGCTGAGGGAATGCGCACAGAAATCAAAGATTGTGGAGAAATGTCCGTTATCTCCAATAAATTGACCAAGTTCATCAGCTTTCATATTGAATACTTCACCAACGGTGAAAGCATCATATTTCTGAAAAGTGTTTTTCTTCAGATCTTCAAGGAATTCTCCTACACCGTCAACGTTTTCGACCATTTTCCAGCAGGCGGCCATGCCATCCGGTCCGTCCGGTTCATAGTCAGGAAAAGCAAGGTCTTTTTTGATGTTGATGATCGCATCGATACGGAAACCGGCAAGGCCTTTTTCAAGCCACCAGTTGATCATATTGTAAAGCTCCTGACGAAGCTTTGGGTTCTCCCAGTTCAGATCAGGCTGTTCTTTGGCGAACATATGGAAATAGTATTTGTCTGTTCCCGGAACCGGTTCCCAGCAGCTGCCGCCGAAGTAAGAACGATAGTTGCTTGGCGGGTTACCGTTTTTTCCTTTCCGGAAATAAAAATAATCTGCATATTCACCATCTGGATCAGCCAGAGCTTTTTGGAACCATTCATGTTTGTCAGAGCAGTGGTTGATGACCAGATCCATGATGATATGCATATTACGTTTTTTTGCTTCTGCAAGCAATTCATCAAACTCTTCCATAGTTCCGAATTCTTCTGCAATTGCATAGTAATCTGAAATATCATATCCCTGATCGACAAAAGGCGATTTGTAGATTGGAGAAAGCCAGATGATATCAATGCCCAGTGCTTTTATGTAATCCAGTTTGGAAATGATTCCTCTCAGATCTCCGATGCCGTCCCCGTTACTGTCCAGAAAACTCTTTGGATAGATCTGATATGCGATTTTGTCATGCCACCATTTTTCTGTCATTATTTGTACCTCTTTTATTCATGCATTATATGTTTAGTATAGATGATATTGTGCCTGCATTCTTGCGATATGTCATCATTATATAATACTATCCTGCTTTTGGAAAAGAAAATATCCATCTCTGCCGTTCTGTTTTGCACATGTAAATGACAAACTCATCTCCACCGATTCTTCCAATGATATCATTTTCTCTGAAATAATTTCGGAGTGTCTGTCCAAGTGTGCTGAGGACAATATCGCCGACAGCATGCCCATAATGATCATTTACTTCTTTGAATTTATCAACATCCAGAATAATAAAAGTACCTTTTTCATGAGGCCTCTGCTCCAGGATTTCGTTGATGAGTGCCTCTGTCGTGCGTTTGTTGAGAACACCTGTCAGACCGTCTGTCTGTGCATCGTGACGCAGCTCTTCATTGCGGATACGATTGTTGTGGATAATGTAGAAAACAAGTAACAGCACCAGAATGCAGAATACGGACATAAAAATGCCTTCATAACTTTTAATGAAAGAATAGGAGTTTTGGGCATCGGATACAGGAATAACATAGCAGATCATCCAGTTGTTCATGCCAAGCCGGGTATAAGCGATATACTGGTCAGATTTTTTGTTGGAGTCTGTTCGGATCTTAATCAGTCCATCGTTGCCGGCTGAAAAATCTTTTTTGACATTTACAAGAGAATTTTTGGACAGAAGTGTTCTGTCTTTATAAAAATCAAAAAAATTGTCACCATATGTGATTTTATGATATGAAGGTTCACCATCGTAGGCGATGATCTCTCCTTCTTTTGTGACAATCAGACTGTATCCGGCATCATCAAAAATATCATTAAAAAGCATCTGACTAAGGGCGGTCACATTATAAGATCCACCAAGTGCGCCAATGATTCTGTCATTACAGCGTACAGGAACACACAGGATCACACGTGTCTCCTGATCAATACTGCTGTCCAGTGGATCACTGAGAGTTGCCTGGCCTTTCATGGCTTCCAGAAAATATTTTCTCTGGGCTACATTCTTTATGGCACCGTTGTCATAGTATGCTGTACCGTCTGCTTCGATCAGGGCAGTTCTTTCGAAATCCGTGTTTGCTGCCAGGGATACCAGAAGCTCCATATTTTCATCGGAAAGAATATCAGAGGAATCTCCCATTTTGTCAGCGATACTGTTCAGAAATCCGTAATGAATATTGAGAATGGATAACGCATGATCACTTTGTTTTGCTACATTACTGGTCATGGCTTTCTGGGAATTGGTATCAATAGAACGTTGGACATACAGCAAAAAAAGTCCCAGACTGATGACTACGGCGCAGATAAAAATAATAATAGCAGCAACATAATTCGTAGAAATCTTTTTTTCTTTTTCATATTTTGTTTCTCCTGTAGATAGATACAGTTTGGGTATATACAGTATAAAATATTTTATGCGAGAATGCAAAAACGTTTTTGCTTTTTTTGGCCAATTAAAAAGCTCTTGACTATAGCAGATAAGAGTTGTAAAATAAAAAAAGCTTTTAACGAGGTAAAGCATAAGAGCAAATTCTATGAAGGGAATCAGTAAAAGCAGAGAAAATAGCTGTTTACAGAGAGCCGCAGTTGGTGTGATGCGGTAACGGCACTGTTTTGAATATCATCCCTGAGAAGGAAGACCGAACGTTACGTTTGAGATTTATCAGTAGGTTTTCACGGAGGCTCCCCGTTACAGGAGACGCGTATGCCGGTACGTTGCAGAATCGTACTTGTTTCAATGACGAAACAGGGTGGTTGCGGAATTATATATCCGTCCCTGATGGGGCGGATTTTTTTTATGCAGAATTTTCTGAAACCGGAACATCATCATATTTTACAAGGGAGGAAGAGAGGATGAAAGTCTACAAGAAACTCATGAATGCACTTGCAGCAGTAGAAAAAGTTGTACTGGTAGTTACAACATTGCTGATTCTCGTGCTCACTGTGGGAAACGTGTTTTCCCGTAAAGTGATCCACCGCTCATGGTCCTTCACAGAAGAACTTGTTGTAGCGGTCTTTGTACTTATTACACTTCTGGCAGCAGCATTGTCCTGCAGAGAGGGTGGCCTGGTCAGCCTGACACTGGTTACAGACCGTCTTCCAAAAAAACTGAAAAAACCATCTGTGATCCTGATCACAGTACTGAGTATTATTTTTTCAGTGATTCTTTTTAAGTATGGTATGGACAAGGTTATCACCCAGCTTGAAAACGGAAAAAGAACCTTTGTACTGAACTGGCCGGAATGGATCTTCTGGTCCTTTGTACCGATCGGAGCAGGCTGTATGATTCTTCATCTTATTGAGTACTGTCTGGATGTCTGTTTTGGAAATAAAAACGATAAGGAGGGCAAATAAATGATCAGTGCTGTTTTATTTATTTCATTTTTTGTTTTTCTGATCCTGGGTGTGCCGATCGCACTCTGCCTGGGTCTGTCCTCTGTATGTGCGATCCTTTATTCGGGAACCTCACTTACCATCGTTGCAACAAATATGTATTCAGGAATCAGTAAATTCCTTCTTCTTGCGATTCCGTTCTTTGTACTGTCCGGAAATATCATGGCAAAAGCCGGAATTTCACGCAGACTGATCGATTTTGTAGATACCTGTGTCGGACACAAAAAAGGTGGCATCGCGATCGTATGTGTTATTGTTTCCTGTTTCTTCGGAGCAATCTCCGGTTCCGGTCCGGCTACAGTAGCAGCTCTTGGTGCTGTTCTGATCCCGGCAATGGTTGAGCAGGGTGGTTTCTCTGCACCGTTTTCAACAGCTTTGATGGCAACGTCGAGTTCGGTGGCTATCGTTATACCGCCAAGTATCGCTTTCGTTGTATATGCGTCCATTACAGGTGTGTCTATCGCAGATATGTTTATGGCAGGTATCGTACCTGGAATCCTTATGGGTGTGGCACTTGTAATTGTAGTAATTCTTGAAGCAAATAAACATGATATCAAACCGTCCCGTAAAAAAGCATCTGCAAAGGAGAGATGGGCCACTTTTAAAGATGCATTTTGGGGATTCCTGATGCCGGTCATCATCCTTGGCGGAATCTACGGTGGTATCTTTACACCAACAGAAGCTGCGGCAGTATCTGTTGTATATGGACTTTTTGTAGGTATGGTGATCTACCGTGAGGTATCCTTCAGAGATCTGTTTGATATCCTGGTAGATTCCGCAAAGACTACCGGTGGAATCATGCTGATCGTTGCAAGTGCATCTCTGTTTTCATTTGTATGTACCAAGTTTGGTATTGCAGAGGTTGCATCCGGACTGCTTGCATCCATCGCGCACAATCAGTTTGTATTCCTTCTGATCGTAAATATTATCTTCCTGATCGCAGGATGTTTTATTGACGCAAACTCTGCAATGTACATCTTTATCCCAATCATGCTTCCGGTATGTAAAGCATTGGGATACGACGTTGTTGCATTTGGTGTTATGGCAACTGTAAACCTTGCGATCGGACAGGTTACCCCTCCGGTAGGTGTAAACCTTTTTGTTGCGATCAGTATCAAGATCAAAAAAGGTCTGGAGGTTACTCTTCAGCAGATCTCAAAGGCAGTTATGCCAATGATCGCTGCCAGCGTTGTAGTACTTCTGGTTGTAACCTATGTACCGGCAGTTTCAACAGCACTTCCGAAGGCTCTTGCAAAAGATGGTTCTTATACGGGAGAACAGTCTTCATCTGATACAGGAAGTACTTCTTCCAAAGATGCGGGAGATGGAAGTGATTCCTTTAATACAATTGAAGATTACAGCGACCTTGACTGGCCGGAAATGACCTGGAACTTTGCATGCTCCACAACGGAGACAAGTACCTGGGCAGATGGTGGACGTAAGTTCGGCGAACTGATGGAAAAAGCAACCGGAGGCAAGGTTAAAGTTAATGTTTATGCAACTGACCAGCTGACAAACGGAAATCAGTCTGAAGGAATCCAGGCACTGATGAATGGAGACCCGGTACAGATTTCCATGCATTCCAACCTGATCTATTCCGCATTTGATCCGAGATTCAATGTAGTATCTCTTCCATTTATTTATGATTCTTATGATGACGCAGATGCAAAATTTGACGGAGCAGCCGGTGAAAAACTGAAAGAATTGCTTTCCGAATATGGTCTGCACTGCATGGGTATCGCAGAGAATGGTTTCCGTGAGATCACCAACAGCAAACGCGAGATCAAGACTCTGGATGATATGAAGAATCTTAAGATCCGTGTGGCAGGTTCCAATCTTCTTATGGAATGCTATAAGAGATGGGGCGCAGATGCAACAAACCTGAACTGGACAGAGACCTACACGGCTCTGCAGCAGAATACAGTAGAAGGACAGGAGAACCCGCTGCCGGCAATCGATGCGGCAAGTGTGCAGGAGGTTCAGCCATACTGCTCTATGTGGGATGCAATCTATGACTGTCTGTTCTTCTGCATCAACCAGGAGATTTATGACAGTCTGACACCGGAGCAGCAGGCAGTTGTTGACGAGTGTGGTCAGAAAGCTGTTCAATACGAGCGTTATATCAACCGTTCCGGAGATGAAGAGATCATGGAGCGCTGGCAGTCAAAGAATGGCGTGACGATCACAAATAAAGAAGATATGGATATCGATTCCTTCAAGAAAGCCGTAGATGGTGTTGATGAGTGGTTTGTTAAGGAACTTGAGAAAGAAGGATACGATGACGCACAGGAACTGGTAGATCTCTTCACACAGGAATCTACGGATACAGTTGCGGATTACAGTGATCTCAACTGGCCGGAAGCAACCTGGAACTTTGCATGCTCCACAACGGAGACAAGTACCTGGGCAGACGGCGGACGTAAGTTTGGCGAGCTGATGGAAAAAGCAACCGGAGGCAAGATCAAAGTCAACATCTATGCGGCAGACCAGCTGACCAATGGAAATCAGTCTGAAGGAATCCAGGCGCTGATGAACGGAGACCCGGTACAGATTTCCATGCATTCCAACCTGATCTACTCAGCGTTTGATCCAAGATTTAATGTTGTATCGTTACCATTTATTTATGATTCCTATGATGATGCAGATGCGAAATTCGATGGTGAGGCAGGAGAAAAGCTGAAAGAAATTCTTTCCAGTTACGGACTGCACTGCATGGGTATCGCAGAGAACGGCTTCCGTGAGCTGACCAACAGCAAGCATGAAGTAAAAACTCTGGATGACATGAAGAACCTCAAGATCCGTGTAGCAGGCTCCAACCTTCTGATGGAATGTTACAAGAGATGGGGCGCAGATGCAACGAACATGAACTGGTCTGAAACTTATACGGCTCTGCAGCAGAATACTGTAGAAGGCCAGGAAAACCCACTTCCGGCAATCGATGCGGCAAGTGTGCAGGAGGTTCAGCCATACTGCTCCATGTGGGATGCAATCTATGACTGTCTGTTCTTCTGTATCAACCAGGATCTGTACGATACTCTGACACCAGAGCAGCAGGCAGTCGTTGATGAGTGTGGACAGAAAGCTGTTGAGTATGAACGTTACATCAACCGCTCCGGTGATGAAGAAATCATGAACCGCTGGCAGTCAAAGAATGGTGTGACAATCACTAAAAAAGAGGATATGGATATCGATTCCTTCAAAAAAGCCGTAGAAGGTGTGGACGAGTGGTTCGTAGAACAGCTGAAAGATGCCGGATATGACGATGGACAGGAACTGGTAGATCTGTTTGAAAAATAGAAGTCAAAAAATTTAAATTTTTAAATTAAGAAGCTGGCGCTTCGCAGATTGCGGGGCGTCAGCTTTTATAGTATAATAAAACTAATAATGGCTTTTTTTTGAAAAAAGGTTATGAGGAAAGTATGTGGAGATTTTGGAAAAATCTATAAAGTATTTTACAGGAGTTTAAGCGGTCGATATGAATGAATTCAATCTAAATTTTTATAAAGGGAAGAAAGTTCTGGTGACAGGACATACCGGATTTAAGGGGACATGGCTCTGCAGGATACTTCAGGAGTTGGGAGCGGAAGTGACCGGATATTCTCAGAAGCCACCGACAGATCCATCAATATTCACGCTGACAGATCTGGAAAGTCAGATCCATTCTGTGATCGGAGACATTCGTGATCTGGAGCATATGATACAGGTGTTTAAAGAAACACAGCCGGAGATTGTCTTTCATCTGGCGGCACAGCCGATCGTAAGGGAATCTTACAAAAATCCGGTAAATACTTATGAGACAAATGTTATGGGGACGGTCAATGTACTGGAAGCAGTAAGGCAGTGTGGAAGCGTCCGCTCTTTTTTGAATGTAACAACAGATAAAGTTTATAAGAATAATGAATGGGAATGGGGGTATCGCGAAACGGATGAACTGGATGGCTACGATCCGTATTCCAATAGCAAATCCTGCTCAGAACTTGTAACACACAGTTATGAGAAATCTTTCTTGAAAGACATGGATATTGCAGTATCAACTGCGCGTGCCGGTAATGTGATCGGAGGCGGTGATTTTGCAGCAGACCGTATCATTCCGGACTGTGTGCGTGCTGTTTCCGGTGGAAAAAAGATTGCAGTTCGGAATCCACATTCTACCAGACCATATCAGCATGTACTGGAACCATTGGGCGCGTATCTTCTGATCGCGGAAGAACAGTATCAGGACAGCCGGAAGGCAGGATCTTATAATGTAGGACCAGATGACAGAAGCTGTCTGACCACCGGGGAACTTGCAGACCTGTTCTGCACAGCATGGGGAAATGGGGCAGCATGGGAAAATCTCTGTCAGGGAGGTCCTCATGAGGCAAATTTCCTCAAACTGGATTGTTCCCGTATTCGAAACCGGCTGGGCTGGAAACCTCGCTGGCAGGTGGATGAAGCAGTAGTCAACACTGCAAAATGGTATCAGGCATGGCTTGCCGGTCAGAATATGGCAGAATATACGGACTGTCAGATCAAAGAATATTTTGGAATATAAAAAGTATAAAAGGATAGAAGAAAAGAAAATATGAAAAAGAATAGAGAGGTTATCTGCGCTTTTGCAGCGTGGGTTTTATCGGCATGCTTTTTTATGAGCTGTTTTATGATTCCGGGACTGGCAGAAAAAATCAACAGTCTGGGAAACAGTAACATGCTTGTATATGGAATGTCTCTGATCCTGTTTTGTCTGCTCTTTGTAGTTGGAATGGGAATCGCACACAGGCATGAAGTTGCGGGAAAAACTTTTCCGGAGAATGTCAAAGCCAGAAAAACAGTATTTTGGCTGATGCTGTTTATACAGATTCCGTTCTGGCTGCTTTGTATCTCAGGAGAGACGGAACAGCTTGGATCTGTGGCGGCGAAATACGGATGGCACACACAGCCGGCAGTGATCGCAGCATTTTTGTTTTTGGCAGAACTTGCAATCTTTTTCTGGGCATGTCAAAATGTCTGCTTTCCGGAAAAAGACGGTGAGTGGATTATCCGGCTGGTATATGCAGCGTTGGTGCTCCTCGTTTTTTACAGTATGTACACACCGAATATTTTTGGAAGAGGAGAACTGAGCGATGCTTACCATGGGCACGCATATTTCAATTCTGTCTACAATATTTATCAGGGAATGCCATATACGCATAATGTTACGAGTATTTATGGACATTACGGACTTTTCTTTAAGATTCCAATGGAACTTGTTCATGGTGATTTCAAAGCCTTTGTTGCCATGGTTGCCGGAATTGGAGCCTTTGCACATATTTGTGCATTTCTTATCCTGGAACTGCTAGTCAAAAGCCGTGTGTTGAGGGTACTTGGTGCTTTGGCAGTTACATTTCCTGTACTTGGTATGCGAGGTGGCTTTTACTGGCAGGTTTGGCCGCATCGGGTAATTTTTCCGATGCTGCTGTTTCTGTATGGAGCATGGATCCTCAAAAAAGAGCTGTGCAATTTCTGGACGGCAGTGGGTGGGTATCTGATCTGTCTGCTGGCAATCCTCTGGAATACAGAGACCGGACTGATTCTTACTGTGGCGTGGGCAGGAATGCTTATTTCACGTTTTCTGTCTGTGGGAAAAATAAAGATCCGTAGACTATTGTGGTTAAGCTTTGCACAGTTTGCCGGAATGGCCGGGGCGGTGTTTGGAGCGTATGGAACAGTAAATCTCTATAATATCCTGAAACACAGTCCGGCAAATTCGTTTGATGACTTTCTGATCCCATTGCTGTCAGGCAGTTATATGACGGGAGTTCTTCATCTGGATATGCCTACAGAACCCAATGCATATATGGCAGTGATCACACTGTTTCTGACCGGAACGGCTCTGGGAATGACCGGCTGGTTCAGTGGAAAAGAGAGGCATTGCTGGCAAAAAGAATTTTTGTTTCTTCTGAGTGTTGGATCACTGGGATGTCTGGTGTATTATATTAACCGCCCGGCATATCACAATCTGGACTGTATTACCATGCCGGCTGCAATCATGGCTGCATACTGGGGACAGAGGGGAATCGAATTTATCAAAAATGAAGAATGGAAAAGATTTGACAGCCTTTCGCTCAGACATGTGACCGTCAGTGGTGTAGGGCTGATCTGTATAGTTGCGGTTCTTGCAATGGCTACCGGAACGGTTCTTCAGTTTGCACAGAACAGCAAGATTAAAGAAAATTATCATAATGTGCAGGAATTTGAGGATTTCGCAGAGCAGATCGCAGCAGTTGTTCCTGAGAATACACCGTCATTTGGTATCAATGTTCCCGAAATCTGCAGCATGCTTCATCGGCGGACAGAATGTTTTACAATGGATTTCAGTGATATGCTCGTTCGCCCGGACAGTTTGAAAGAGCTGAAAGACCAGCTGGAACATGCGGAAGTGCCAGGGGCATTTACCGGAAAATCATCCATGAATATCTGGAAACGGAATGATCCGGAAACATATCGGTGGTTCATGGATCATTATGAACTAAAAGAGACGATTCCTTTTTATGGGGAAAAGTTTCTGTACTATATAAAAAAATAAAATACAGAAGGAGACTATTATGTTTGAAGAAATGACAGAACAGCAGGCCAGAGAGCAGATTCTGGAAATGACAAGAAATTATTGTGAAAAATACCATAACAAAAAGAAACCATATCAGAAAGGTGACCGTATCCCGTATGCGTCCAGAGTTTATGATGCAGAAGAAATGGTAAATCTTGTGGATAGTTCCCTTGAATTCTGGTTGACCGCAGGACGTTATACAGATGAATTTGAACATGCATTTGCAAAATATCTCGGTGTTCGTTACTGTTCCCTGGTAAATTCCGGTTCTTCTGCAAATCTGCTCGCATTTATGACACTGACATCTCCGCTTCTGAAAGAACGGCAGATTCTTCCGGGGGATGAAGTGATCACAGTTGCGGCCGGTTTTCCGACTACAGTTTCTCCGATGATCCAGTACGGTGCGGTACCGGTATTTGTTGATGTAACGATTCCACAGTACAATATTGATCCATCTCTTCTGGAAGCTGCATGGTCTCCAAAGACAAAAGCGGTCATGCTTGCGCATACACTTGGAAATCCATTTGACCTGAAAGCAGTCAGAGAATTCTGTGATCGTCATAATCTGTGGCTGATTGAAGATAACTGTGATGCACTTGGATCTGTTTATACGATCAACGGGGAAGAGAAACTGACCGGAACGATCGGAGATATCGGAACTTCCAGTTTTTATCCACCGCATCATATGACAATGGGAGAAGGCGGCGCTGTTTATACAGATGATCCGCTCCTGAACAGAATCGCACGTTCGTTCAGAGACTGGGGAAGAGACTGTATTTGTGCACCGGGACAGGATAATCTCTGCGGACATCGTTTTGACCGTCAGTATGGAGAACTTCCGGTTGGGTATGATCACAAATATGTATACTCTCATTTTGGATATAACCTCAAGGCAACAGATATGCAGGCTGCTGTCGGATGTGCGCAGCTCAGAAAATTCCCGTCTTTTGTGGAAAGAAGAATCCACAACTTTAATTATCTAAAAGAAGCACTGAAAGGTACAGAGGATAAACTGATCCTTCCGGAGGCATGTGCAAATTCAAAACCGAGCTGGTTTGGATTCCTGATCACATGCAAGGAAGGCGTAGACAGAAACAAACTGGTACAGGAGATTGAATCCAGAGGTGTACAGACACGTATGCTGTTTGCCGGTAATCTGACAAAACATCCATGCTTTGATCAGATGCGTGCTTCCGGAAAAGGATATCGTATTGCGGGAAGTCTGGAAAATACGGACCGTATTATGAAAGATACCTTCTGGATCGGTGTATATCCGGGAATGACAGATGAAATGCTGCAGGCGATGGCAGATGCGATCAAGGATGCATTAAACTGATTTACAGCAGAAAGCAGGATGGAAAATAATGATTTTAGATGAAAGACTTCGCTGGATGGGGTTCTGGATGCTGGACAAAATGAAAGGTGGAAAGACCAGAGAATATTATGACCAGATTCGTTATGCCTGGAAAGAAGGCAGCTCTGTTGAGGAGACAGAGAAGAGAATCCAGAATCTGATCGCGCATGCAGTTAAGACTACTGATTTTTATAAAGATTATCCGGAAACCTGTTCTCTTGAGGATCTTCCGGTGGTAAATAAAGATACCTTCCGACAGCAGTATGACCGTTTTGTATCTTCCACATATAAAGATGCACCAGATAACCGGGTAATGTGTACCAGTGGATCGACAGGAACTCCACTCAGAATGATCCAGAATCGTGACAAGATCCGTCACAATACAGCGGGCGGGATTTTTCTCGGAGCGGCAGCCGGATAT
>OGUK01001483.1_pt1 | contig 15080 bp, 8 predicted proteins | sample 1553151 | NCBI WGS metagenome assembly OGUK01 (sample SAMEA2580208, study PRJEB22360) | human gut metagenome | biome: human gut; feature: human-associated habitat; material: faeces | place: Denmark | collected 2008/2010
TGTCTGGACGATGCACGACATGTGGGAATGTACCTCCATCTGCCATTATTCCTACTCTTGCGAATCATTCAAAAACGAATGCGGAAACTGCCACTTTCTCCGTTTTCCCGGGAACAACGACTTGTCTCACCGCGTCTTCAAGAAAAAACAGAGCATACTCTCTCCGGCAAGAATAAATATCGTTACAGTAAGTAATTGGCTCGCCTCACAAGTACGCCAAAGTACACTACTCAAAGGAAAGCCGGTCACAGTGATACCGAACACACTCTCACTGAGCAACTTCCGGATACTTAATAAAGTAGAATGCCGACAAGCATTATCTCTTCCTGACAAACGGATTATCGTGTTCGGGGCTGCCCGTATTGATGATCCGATAAAAGGATTCCCAACATTGATGGAGGCCATTCGCCTTTTAATCCGACGAAAAGACTTCCGGAGTGAAGAGTTGCATCTCATATTCTTCGGAAAGACCAAATACCCCCAACAGATTCTTCCGTTGATTCCTGTCAGTTACACCGACATGGGCTGGGTAAGCCAAGCGGAGGAGCTTTCTCAAATCTATTCGGCAGCCGATGTCGCAGTGTCCGCCTCGCTCTACGAAACCTTCGGGCAAACACTGATTGAAGCCCAGTCTTGCGGTTGCCTGCCTGTTTCGTTCGGCAACAGCGGGCAAGCAGACATCATCCGCCATAAAGAGAATGGATACTTGGCTGACTATCAGTCGGCGGAAAGTCTGGCCGACGGAATAAAATGGGGACTTACCGAAGGGAAAGAGCGGGTGTCACCGGAAGCAATGAGAAACGAAGTAATGACTAAATATTCGGGCAAGGTAGTAGCCGGACAATATATCAATCTGTATACAAACCTGCTGGCAAGCAAACTTTAGAAAATGAGAATACTGATTATTAATACTTCTGAGAAGATGGGCGGTCCGGCCGTTGCGGCAAGCCGTCTGATGGAATCGCTGAAAAACAACGGTATCAAAGCTAAAATGTTGGTACGTGACAAACAAACAGACCAAATCAGCGTCGTCGGACTAAAGGGCAGCTGGCTGCACGTATGGAAATTTATGTGGGAACGCATCGTCATCTGGAAAGCCAACCGTTTCAAGAAGAATGATCTCTTCGCCGTAGATATCGCCAATACCGGCACGGACATCACTTCGCTTCCCGAATTTCAGCAGGCAGATGTCATCCATCTGCACTGGATCAACCAAGGGATGCTGTCGCTCAACACCATCCGCAAGATTCTGACTTCCGGCAAACCTGTAGTATGGACCATGCACGATATGTGGCCCTGCACCGGCATCTGCCATTATGCACGCGAATGCAAGAATTACGAACAGGAATGTCACCACTGCCCTTACATCTACGGAGGAGGAGGCAAGAAGGACTTATCTACCCGAATCTTCCGGAAGAAGAAAGAAATTTATAGTCAGGCATCCATCACGTTTGTAGGCTGTAGCCGCTGGCTGGCGGAGAAGGCCAAAGTCAGCGGACTGCTCACCGGACAAACGGTTATCAGTATCCCGAACGCCATCAACACGAATCTGTTCAAGCCTCACAATAAGCAGGAAGCCCGCAGAAAATGCAGGCTGCCGCAGGAAGGGAAGCTCATTCTTTTCGGTTCTGTCAAGATCACAGACAAGCGAAAGGGTATCGACTATCTGATTGAAGCCTGCAAACTGCTGGCAGAGAAACATCCGGAATGGAAAGACTCATTGGGCGTGGTTGTTTTCGGCAACCAGTCGCAGCAGTTGCAAGACCTGATTCCTTTCCGCGTCTATCCGCTTCCTTATATTAAGAATGAGCATGAGTTGGTGGATATATACAATGCCGTAGACCTCTTCGCCATCCCTTCTCTCGAAGAGAATCTGCCGAATATGGTGATGGAAGCAATGTCCTGCGGTGTGCCCTGCGTCGGTTTCAACACCGGAGGCATACCGGAAATGATCGATCATCTGCACAACGGATACGTAGCTCAGCGCAAGTCTTCCGAAGATCTGGCCAACGGCATCCATTGGGTACTGACGGAACCCGAATATGCGGAACTCTCCGCACAAGCCTGCCGCAAGGCCATAGGCAACTATTCGGAAAGTATCATAGCGAAGAAGTACACGGACGTTTACAACAAAATAACAGGGAAATATGCATAGTGTCCATCCTACTCCCAAGTTCTCGATTATCACGGTGACCTACAATGCCGAGAAAGTACTGGAAGATACCATCCAAAGTGTTATCTCGCAGACTTACCACCACGTAGAATACATCATCGTGGACGGGGCCTCCAAAGACGGTACTCTCTCTATCATCGACAGATACCGTCCACGGATAACTACCGTCGTCAGCGAACCGGACAAAGGATTGTACGATGCCATGAACAAGGCGATTTCCCTTGCCAGCGGCGACTATCTCTGTTTTCTGAATGCGGGCGACTGCTTTCACGAAGACGATACTTTGCAGCAAATGGTGCACAGCATTCATGGGAGCGTTCTCCCCGACGTCATCTACGGGGAAACTGCGATTGTTGACAAAGACAGGCACTTTCTGCATATGCGCCGCCTTTCCACGCCCAAAAAGCTGGACTGGAAGAGTTTCAAACAAGGAATGTTAGTCTGCCATCAGGCTTTCTTTGCCAGACATACGCTGATGGAACCTTATGACTTAAACTACCGGTACTCCGCTGATTTCGACTGGTGCATCCGCATCATGAAAAAGGCGCGTACCCTGCACAATACGCACCTGACAATCATCGACTATCTGGATGAAGGAATGACTACGCAGAACCGGAAGGCTTCTCTTAAAGAACGGTTCCGCATTATGGCAAAACATTATGGATGGATAAGTACCGCAGCACATCACGCTTGGTTTGTACTGCGGTTGATTATCAAGCCGGGACAATAAACAGTGTATTTCAGACTGACTGACCCAGCCAGTCTGAAACTATAAAATATAGAATTATATCTAATTCACCTCATAAAGCATTACCTGATCCAGTATCACTCCCTCATCCAATGCCTTGATGACCAATTGATGTGATTTCCTGCCCAGAACGGGAAGTACGATTTTCCGGATTGCCTGATTACGAAGCACGTTCTCTTTCCATTCCTCGCTGCGCCCCTTCGTTTCGTACGCTATCACTTCAGGCTCGGCACCATCCAGAGAAACCGAGAAACGCAACTTATCGCCATGCACCGGATGATTGGGAAGTAACCGGATATCCACCTCTACCGAGTCCGTTTTCAGATTACCGAAAGAGAAAGTCAGCGCATCGCCTTTTCTTATCTCTGCGGCTTTGCCTTCATATCCCAAACCTTCGCAGACAATAGCGTTGCCCTTCTTTGCCTCCGCCCCATTCCATTGACAGGCTGCTTTACGGTCCGCTGTCATCGGAGCAGTAGCCGCATTTCTTTCCACACGGTTGAATACAGGGAGCTTGCGGGGTTTGAAGTCCATCATGCGATTCCATTTCCCATTCTCCAATGAGTTATAATGTTGAGTCAGTGCAGCAATGCTGTCGTAAGCGGCATCACTCTTTTCCCAGTCTGCCTTATCGTGGCGTGCCAATTGGGCGTATAACAGTTTGCGATTCATTTGTGTCGCAGCCTGTACGGGATATTTCACCAGTTCGAAGTAAGCGCTCTGTCTGTCGGCGGGTACTTTAGAAGCAGCTTTCTCTACTGTTTCCGAAAGTTCGCTGTAAGCATTCAGACGTTCGTTTATCTCTCTTTCGCTCCACGGTAAGTCTTTGACTACCCGATAGACCGGATTCTTTTCTTCCTCCCGTGTATTTCCCATAAATTCGGGTTTGCGGATATGTGCCAAGCGATAATGTTCCTGCATAACGGGGAGGATGGTCTTTGCACAGGAGGTTCCCAGTTCCCGTTCCAGCCAATGTTTCAGATGTGCGGTTACTCCTTCGGAAGATACCTTATCCAGATTCCATGCCATATCCATGAACAGTTCTATCTGATACTCGGCAGGTTTGATGTCTCCGACGTTCAGTATCCACATTTTCTGTATTCCCTGATCGTAAGCCTGCTTCATCTGTTGATAAATGAGCGATGGACTCATGGTGCTCAACCATAAATGATCGTGCGGGCGTCCCCAGTAGGAAACATGATAATAGACTCCGTTGCCGCCTTTACGGGCACGCTCTTCGGCAGTGGGGAAATGACGGATATAGCCGTAGTTATCATCACACCACATCAAGGTCACGTCTTCGGGCACTTGCAGTCCCGCATGATAAATATCGAGCACTTCCTTATAAGGAATAAAGACCTGCGGCACTTGTGTTACGTCTTTATTCACGTACTTTTCGAGCAAGCCGCGCTGGTCAACAAATACCCGGTTCAGGACGGCTTTCTGTTCTTCTACCGTCTTGGCTCCCTGCATCTTTCCATCGTGAACGCCACGCATACCCAGCGTGTAAAGTATCTCTTGTCCGGCAACTTCTTTCACACGATTTTCCCAAAACTGATAAACGGCCGGACTGTTATTCACGTAATCGTATGCTCCTTTTCCACGTATTTTCCATTCTCCGGCAGCATTGCACGCCATTGGTTCGCAGTGGGAAGCTCCCATAAAGATGCCATACTTTTTCGCTGCTTCCCGATTGCCCTTCGTCAGAAAGAAAGGCAAGGTACACTCATGCATAGCAGGCCAGTAGGTATTGGCCCGCAAACGAAGCAGCAACTCAAAAATACGTTCGTTGGTACGCGGCCCGATTTCTCCTTTCACATCCGACGGTTCGTAAGTCTTGTTACTCCAAGGCATCAGTCCCCAATCTTCATCATTAATAAAGATGCCCCGATACTCCACAGAAGGAGACTGCAACTCTCTAAACTTGCCCGAAAGGCGGAATGTCTCTTTCTTCTCCGGAGTCACATCCGCCCACCATTCCCAAGGGGAAACGCCCAGCAAACGGGATATTTCAAGTATGCCGTAGGCTGTACCGTGACTGTCGCTGCCGGCTACTACCAGCTTTCCATCTTCTGAGACGGCGAGCATGAAAGCCTGCTTTTTGTTTTTTAATGCGGAAATATCGATACCTGCCTGCTCAATCAGCTTGCTCTGTCCGATCGTTCCTACTATGATGTTTCCGGTGTTTGTGTCTACATGGGCAGTTGCCGACAATACAGTCTGAAGGTCACGGGACAACAAGTCCAGCGAAGTACGCACCACCGGTACTTCCGAACCGCTACAAGCTATCTCAACCGGCTGACCGGACTGCAAGACAAAATCTTTTTGTTTACCTTGAACGGAGAAGATCACTGCTACCCAAGCAAGGACGGAAAATAAGATTCTATTTTTCATAAATATTACAATTTTACAATATCAGTAATGGTCACAAAGCAATCGTCGCTGCCATAAATTCTCTTCGTTTTATCAGTCCATGTGGGGCTGATGCCCGTAACTTCAATCACCAGTGTATATTCTCCTTTTGCCAATTGGGGAGTCATAAAACGCGTTGCATGATCATTCGCCTTACTATAGAAATCGACCAGTGAAGAATATATTTTCTCCCCTTTCTTATCAAGAATATTCATACGCGCATATCCGCTATGACAGTTCGTTTCGCCCATAACAGCCACACAAGAGCCACTGAAGGGAATACTCAGCGTACTTCCTTTTACATTGGAAGATATTCTTCCTTCCTCCACTTTCCAGTCAGCTTCTTTACTGAACGTTATCTGCTTTAAATCGACGGTTTTTCCTTTGCGCAGAGGATTTACGGGTTTCAACTTATCAATGTCCCAGGAAGGCCAGTATTCCGGAATAGAAAGTTTTGTTCCATCCACCTGCATAGGCATCCACACATAGGTGGCGGCCGAAGCCTGATGCGGATAAGACCAGCGGTCGCCCATAAACATCGGAATCGTATCTTCGCCACACTTTAAAGGAAACACAAAAGTGGTCTGTGAATTATAGGTCAGGCTTCCTTCGGGAGCAAACAAACCTTGTCTGGTCCACGGGCCTTTGACGGAAGGGGCTGTAAAGTAGAAATTATCATTCTTCTCCCAGCTGGTCAGATTGGAGAACAAGAAGAAATATGTGCCGTCTTTTTTAAACATTGCCGGAGACTCTCCATGAGAACCGCCCACTCCCGATACCACTTTTTCCTCTGCCGTACGGTAGTCTTTACTCAAACGATAGACAATTCCTCCGTGCAACAACAGATATCCGGTACCGTCCGTATCCTGATAAGTCCCCATATCCCAGCGGCGAATAGGCTTGCCTTCATACAACAGAGGTCCGTGAAGTTTATATTCACCTGCTATAGTACTGCAGGTAGCATAACCGATATGGGGATCTTTATAGTTCATATCGTCTGCATGCATATACATCACATACTCGCCGGTAGAAGGGCATTTCATGACTTTCACACGTTCGCCTACACGATTAGGGCCAAGAATTCCGCTTGGCTGCATCGGCAGTACAACACGTTCGAACTTCCAGTTCACCAAATCATCAGATGAATAGCAACTGAAACCCGGAAAAGCATTGCTCTTGTCCGACTTATATTCCCCGAAAAGATAATATCTGCCATTCTCTTCCACAATGCAGGCACCGTGCGCATTGACAATCTCTCCCCTGTCGTCAAACCAGGGAATTCCGTTATTTACTACTTTTTCGGTTTTCCGAGCCATGCCCGTTCCGTAAGATACCCACAAAAAGGCAAATAATAACATCCAGTATTTCATGATATTCTTCTATAAATTCTTATAAAAAGTATAAGGCACAATTAAATTACAAATTTACGTTTAACTATCTATATTCCTATGGAGAATAATACAACAAGCATGGAATATTGTACTATTCTTCTTCAAAACAACATCCCGCAAAGCAGCCACGCACTTTTCACCTCCGCCGCGCATATCATGCAGCATACTTCATCATTGAAAAGAATAAGAATATTTAATGCACAAAAATAGGGAGAAGAGCACAATGAGACAGGAGGTAAATCGGGCAGATATAGGGGGTAAATCGGGCAATAAGGTAAAAGATTATTGTGTTACAATAATTCGCTGTCTGCCAAGTCAAATAAAAGAAAACTCTCTTTGGTCTCTTCTGACATATAGAAAACTTTTTACCCTTAATACTAAAATCGCAGTTGAGTTTATAATAAATAGTTTCATCGTTTATTATAAACGGTCTCCCCATTTATTATAAACTCAAATACACCTTTTAAGCACATATTCTTTAATTTTATGCAACAAAAAAGGCTGCAAACTCTATAAAAGGTTGCAGCCTCAAGCTTATCACCGGTTCACATAGATGCTGATTCGCATATGATCCCCTGTGTATTTTGTTATAATGTTACACTATTCTTTCGGTTCGGTTAAGATGATTGATAAGGTGCATTTCGTTTCATTTTTTAATGGGTTGTTACTTTATTGCCTGTATGACACCTGCAAATATACAACAAAAAAAGGCCTTTGTCAAGTCCTGCGGAAAATTGATCTTAATATAGTCATCCGAACCAATCGTATAATGCCTGATTTCCGGGAACGCCCCATTGCTCATGGCATACATACCTATATGTACGCCATGGAGCTTACTGAATGGGTTGTTCCTGGAAACAGACCGTTCGGACAATGAAGCCTTTTAATTTTCAGAAGTCTCCAATGTCACAGAAACATACATTTCCTTATTGCTACTATTGATATAATTATACTCTATCACATATCTCCGTGTATTGATTCCATAGTTTCCCGATACGACTTGATAGGTACCACTTCCGCTATTCTCTACAACCGGCAGATTCTTCCAGGGGCTGACACTTACTTTTCCGGTGCTCTTATCCACCGTCAGAGTAATACCGTTATCATCCAGATTGGGCATTTCCTCGTTGACCGACTTATGGAAGAAACGAACCGTGTTTTCATCCACTGCTGTCAGAGTCCGGGCTATTTCTATCGGAGTCCCGCTTAACAAATCCGGAGCTCCATTTTTCATCGGATACTCGGTGCCCTTCATCATATAATTGCCCGAATAGTCATTGATCATTTTCACCTTCACCAGCAACACTGTGTCAGCCTGTTCATTCACAGGATAAGGGCTTGAGTCTACGATCTTCAAAGGAATCAAATACCGTGCATCTGTATCTATTTTTTCGGTATCTACACGTACGGGGAACCGCACATAACGTTCGCCGGCCTTAATGACGCTTGTGTAGGAAGGAATCGTATACCAGTCTTTAGGCAGCGCCACATATTCGATTTCGCCTTCCAACACGTTTTTATAGTTGTAATTATCGATGTTACTTTGATCTGCTTCTCCCAAAGTCACTGTCACGTCATCTTCGTGCATCTTTGTTCCGCCACAATAGACGGTAACGAAGAACTCTCCGTCGCTTCCATATTTTACCTCTTTCTCCTGCAACTCATCTTGTGCACCTACTAAAGTCAACTTTTTAGTATATTGCTCGTCAGCCAAAGGGTCGCTCACGCAAGCCGACACGAACAAACACAAAAGTCCACCCAGCATCAGTCGAATAAAGTCATTATTATATTGTTTCATATCTTTTATTCTATTTGAATTATCTTTTCTTGAATCACTTCTCTGTTTTCATTTAATAACCCTGATTCTGGTCTATCCGCGGATTCTTGTCGATAATACCTTGACGAATAGGATAGAAATTCATCCGTTGGGTTATATTGAACTTGGAGAACTTACAATCCGACTCAGTGACAATCGTACGCATATAGTAGTTCTTACGATCTTTCTTCATCGCCTTTATATTCATACCGGTAAAGGGCCTGCTTGTCGCTTTTACCAAATCTCCCCAACGGCGGAGGTCGTATGCGCGCCGTCCTTCAAATGCCAGTTCTATTCGTCTTTCGCGCTTGATGGCCTCTCTCATCTTTTCAGGATTATCCAGTTCTTCGTCGGTGATACCCGGCTGACCGGAACGATAACGTATCATATTGAAATATTTACGCATTTCTTCCTTATTGCGTGACACAGATATTCCGGTCGTTTCGTCAGTGTAGTTATCACCATCTCCCATCTCATTCATCGCTTCTACATAATTCAGCAGGATTTCAGCATAGCGGATAAGCGGAAAACTTTTAGATAATACTTTCCCGCTTCCTGCGGGGGAATCCATTTCATTGACATACTTCACGCAAGTATAGCCGGTGACACAGACCGTCTCTTTTTGGTATTGATCGGGTTTGCCCGTTCCATCGCTATAATAAGTCACTTTCAACGCTTTTTTATTCGCCGGGTCAGGACCATTGTAAGAAGAAGCCGGCCATATTCTATGGTTGAATCCTATCGTAGCATAATAACGCATCTCACGGTTGTAATCCATCTGTGCCATTTCAGGATCCAGGTCGAATCCTGAGAAGGAGGTTCCCAGCAAGGTTTTCTGTGCATCATCCAGATTACTGATGGGTTGCCATGCCTTTTCTTCCGTTGGATAAGGATATTCAGCGCTGGAAGCATTGATATCCCGTCCGTCTATCATGCGGTATGCATCCGCCAACTCTCCATTCACGCTGATAGCATTCGTACCGTCCATCGCATAAGGGAAAACAAGTCTGGTATTGTTTTCCGTCTGACTCTTGGTCCAGATAAATTCGGAGATGCTGAATCCCTCTTCTTCTCCCGTGAACATATCCCTGTAAGATTTAAGCGGATCTATACCATGAGGGCCTTCCGGGAATTTATTGTTTTTGTTATTGAATTTGAGGTCATAAGTATTGGCCGGCAATTCAGGTGTGTATGCCGTACTGCGAACTGTGTAAAGGTTGTACAAATTCAAATCAATCACTCTTTTGGCGGCAACTGCTGCGACAGCCCACTTATGCGAGTCATAATTCTGAGGGAAATAGGGCTGATTGTCCGAGCTTCTCAGGAAGTCATAATAGTATTTATTTCCATTGAACCAGGGGCTTGCCGCTTCAAGCCGTACACGTGACATCAGAGCTAATGCAGCTCCGGACGTAGGGATGCGATAGGTTGACGCATCGCGTTCGTCCGCTGCCTTCAGCAAAGAAGCTGCCTGCTCGAAATCACTGCATATCTTTTCCACACATTCGGTGTAAGTAGCTCTCGGATAAGACATCTGATCTACACTCGCATTGGTAGGAAAAGCCTGATCGGGAACGATAGGCACAGGACCATACTGCATCATCAAAGTGTAATAGCTATAAGCACGGATAAAGTAAGCACGGCCCAGGAAGTCACGTCTTTCAAAATCTGTAATATCCGTACACTCTCCGATCCGGGCAATCACAATATTCGCCATTCGGATAGATACATAGAGTTCTCCCCAACGGAAAAAATCGTTGCTATATTTGTCTACCATCTGCCCCATCGCAAAAAAGAGACCTTTCCATGAATCCTTTTCACTTTCCTTGATAGATGCGAACGCTTCATCGGATGCGAATCCCAAAGGCAATGGAGTCGATTTCCATACGTTGTCAAAAGCAGGGAAGTTATTGGCTGCAGCACTGATATACTTCTCAAGCTGACTCTTTCTCGTAAAAATAGAGTCAAGGCTCGTCATATCATATACATATTCATCAATATCCAGGAAAGACTCACAAGATGTGAAAGTGGTTGAAATCGCAGACGCCATAAAAACACCCGCCATCATTATATTCCTTAATTTCATAATTCGTTCAATTTTAAAAGTTCAAACTCAATTGCATTGAATAAGTGCGCTGAATAGGATAAGCAGCACCGTTCGCAGATGCCTGTCCCGGGTCCCACAGCTTGATGCTGTCCCATGTACAAATATTATGCATAATGAACGACAGACTCATTGAACTGACACCCAGTACATTCTGCAGCCAGGGGTTGCGATAGGTATAGCGTATATTCAGTTCTTTGAAACGCAAATAGCTGTTGTCTGCCAACCAATATGTTGATGCCTGATTATTGTTCTTATTACTGCCATAAGTCATACGCGGGAAACGAGCATTCGGTTTCTCTGGGGCTGCCGTACCCGATATTTCACGCGGAGTCCAGCGGTTATTCTGATCTGCCACGATTGTCAGCAGGTTTCCTGTCGAACCGCCACTGAAAGGGTAATAGCCTGTACCTCCCAAAAAGTAAGTACTATGTCCTGTTCCTTCGAACAGCATTCCGAGAGTCAGGTTTTTCCAGCTCACTTCTCCGGCAAAACCGTATTGAATCTCCGGTACATTAGAGAAAGACAAAGGTACTCTATCGTCCACATCAATCACACCATCAGCATTTACATCCACATACTTGATATCGCCCGGATATACTTTACTCTCAAAGTTTTGCTTAGGACTGGACTCTATATCTTCCCAGTCTCTGAACAAGCCTTCGGCTATATATCCCCTCTGTACTCCGCTCGGATATCCGATTCTCGATTGATAAGGATAGTGTATATCAGACTCCTCGTAATGCAATACCTTGTTGCGCGAGAAAGTAAAGTTACCACGTATGGTAGCCCGCCAGTTTTTTCCAAAATCCTGTTTGAAACTGAAGTTTCCATCCATACCCCAGCTTTCCATCGAACCTGTATTGGCCCACGGCATAGAGATGAAACCGGCTTCTTCCGGTACAGTGACACGCTGCTGGAAAATGTCAGTACGGCGATCTTTAAAGTAGTCAACAGTCAGCGAGAATTTATTATTGAACAGGTTGATATCCACACCGACATCAAACTTCTTCGCCTTTTCCCAGACAAGTCCGTCAGTACCTAACTGTCCTTCCCGAATACCGCCTGTTCCCCAGCCGCCATCACCTGTGCTGGTGACTGTTGTCAGATATGGGAAACGTGTACCACCGATACGGTCGTTACCGACAAGTCCATAAGAAGCACGTATCTTCAGATAATCAAGGAAAGGAAGTGCCTCTTGCAAACAATCATATTGAGAGGGAATCCATCCTCCGGATACTGCCGGGAAAAATCCGAAGCGTTTATTTTTCGGGAATTGTTCGGAGCCTGTATATCCGATATTGAATTCGGCAAAGTAAATCTGTTTGTAGTTGTAAGTTACACGTCCCGAAAGCGCCTCATAACGTCTGGGGATAGGTTTCAGAACGGTGCTGACGTTCTTGTCTTCGTCCGAGTCTTTTGATTTCGTTCTGCTCTGCAGGTAAAAGTGGAGCAGTCCGCTTATGGCATGATCACCAAACGTACGGTCATAATCCGCATTCAACTGCCAATAATAGGTACGGTCGGTGTCCGTAGACCTCGATAATGACAGGTCCTTCTTTTCCACCTGTTTCGTCATGACCAGTGTGCCTTGGGCATTTCTTCCGTTCGCCCAATACAGATCCGGCATTTTAGAACGTGTAGTATAAAATTCAGAGTTGGTGGTGAAGGAGAATAAGCCTCTAACCTTCAGTCCTTTCGTAATAAAATCCAGATCCTGACTCAAATCCACCATCAAGTTGGTAGTCAGATTACGGGTCTCTGTGAAACCTGTATAGTTCAACTGTACATAAGGGGACAACAGCTCATAGCCAGACTCCGCATTGGCTCCTTTCGACGCCAGCTGACCTGTGGAATATTTCACCGGCAGCGATACAGGTGTCAATGCTGCCTGCGCATTCCATAACGCACTGTTATTTCCCAATCCCGGTGAGTTCTGGTTAGTCATTACTTGGTAAAGCTTCAGCCCCAATCTTGTTTTCTTTGTTAAATTGGCATCAACTTTGGTCAGAAAAGAGTACTTCTGATAATTGATGTTGGGATCATATTTGTTGGCAGACTTGTCGGGACGGAAAACGGCATCCTTATTCTGCATACTGAGCGACATAAAATACCGTGCGTTCGTACCGCCACCGGAAACACTGAAATAATGCTGATTCTGCCATACACGGTCTCTCAGAATCACATCACGCCAGTTGGTATTCGGAGCAAGGTCCGGATCAAGCCCTGTCTGAAACAGTCTTAACTGAAGAGCACTGTAAAGCGGATCATCTCCCCTGCTCAGTTTTGCTTCATTGGCCAGTAACGCATACGTATAGGCATCGCAATACTCAGGCATACGTGCAGATTCGCTCAATGTGATACTTGATTTATAGTTAATACGGAGTTTCCCCGCTTTTCCCTGCTTGGTCTTCACCACTACTACGCCATTGGCTCCGCGTGCTCCGTAAATGGCTGTTGCCGAAGCATCTTTCAGTACCGAAAAGCTTTCAATATCCGCCGGGTCAAGTTGATTCATATCACCTTCTACACCGTCTATCAAAATCAATGCGGAGGAATTGGCACCAAATGTACCAATACCGCGCACCCAGAATTCGGAAAAGTCACTACCCGGTTCTCCGCTTCGGGTCACAGCGATGATGCCGGGAACGTTACCACCCAGCATATTGGATACAGAAGTAGCCGGCACATCTAATGCCGCAGGCTCGATAGTGGTAACCGCACCCGTAAGGGAAATCTTCTTCTGGCTTCCCTCGCCCACAATGACAACCTCATCCAAATCGCTGACCTGTGGTTCCAGCACAATCTTAATATTCTCCTTACTCATCGTCACTTTATAGCTATAAGGCTTATAGCCTATAAAAGTAACAGTCAGTACTTCACCTTTAGAAAGACCTTGCAGACGAAACTTACCGTCCAGATCTGTTGCAGTTCCTTTCGAACGGTCTTTGTCTACAGTGATCGAGGCACCGATAATCGTTTCCCCCTTTTCGTCCATCACCGTTCCGGCGACCATATAACCTTTTTCATTGGTTTGTGCTGATATGGTGGCAGAACACACAAAGAGCAGCAACATCATGATTACATTTATTGTCAATTTCATATCTATCTGGTATTAGATTTACTGAATGGTAAATTTCCGGACCATACCTGCGTTACATTCAACAAAATACAGAGATCCGTTTGAGTCAAAGCCGAGATCATAAGGCCATTTTAACGATGATTCCAAGGGTTTTCCGTCAACAACAGCCAGATTTCCCTTACGCCCTGCGACAGTTGATACAATGCCATCCTCCAATTTCCTTAATAAACCGTTTCCTGTATCGAGAAAGTACAATACGCCCGAATCATCTACTGCAAGACCTGTAACTGTACTCATCATGGCATCTTCTCTGTTTCCGTCCATAAATCCGTTTGTTCCGTTGCCAATATAATCCTCAAAAGACTTGCCATCGGAAGAAATCTTCAGGATTTTATTACTTAGATTGGCAGATACATAGAAGCAGTCATTTACTTTATCCCTCGCTATAAAACACCAACTGGTAAGTCCCCCCAGGTTTCCTAATTCAGCATTGAGTATTTCCACTTCAAGGCTTTCCAAATTGACTCTGCCGAATTTACCGCTGGTATCACAAAAATAAAGGAACTGATCGTCATCGCTTAAAACACAGTCAGCCACTCTTCCCGTTACCTCCGTACCCAGAGTATTCAGTATCTTCGACATCTGCCATCCTTTTGCCCGATTGAAAGCGTAAACAGCGTGTGTTCCGTCATACTGGATGCCATAAGCTGTTTCACGATTTTTGGTAGCACCCAAACCGCCGAATTTTATTCCCGAACAAATGGTCGTAACTCGGTTCTCTTTCTCAGAAACCAGCCGCACATTGGTCTGATCGGTGCTTACAAGTATATTATCGTCAGCTATCATACACATTCCGCGTATTACTCTGAATTTAGCCTCAGCCAATGTACCGTCTGCATTTTCGCCGGTATTACCGGTTCCGGTTATGGTCGTAATCTGCTCCATCCTGGTATACTTGAACAGAGAGGGCAGTTCGCCTTTGTACTCCGAGCCGATCACTACAGACACCTTGTTCTGTCCGTCATTTTGTTTAGGAGTCATACCGTAAATACAATCTCCGTTAGAGCTGATTAGTCTCGCAGTGTCTTTCTCTCCGAAATATACTTTTATGCGGGACAGGTCCGTTCCAAAGTTTTTTCCGGAGATAACAAACTGAGTGTTGTAAACACCGGAATCAGGTTCGATCAGAGATACGACTACAGGCTGATTCGGATCAAAAGCTTTTGGAGGTATCCCTTCATTGACAAACTTGTAGTCGTCCGCACATGAAGTGAAGAAAAGCAAGGAGCAGAGACTCCAATGTAACAAATTGTTTTTCATGTAATAATAAAATAAAATTAATAATAATATATGT
>OGUK01001484.1_pt1 | contig 15077 bp, 10 predicted proteins | sample 1553151 | NCBI WGS metagenome assembly OGUK01 (sample SAMEA2580208, study PRJEB22360) | human gut metagenome | biome: human gut; feature: human-associated habitat; material: faeces | place: Denmark | collected 2008/2010
GGTCAAGGGGCAACGCCCCTTGCGGAGTCCAGAGGCAGAGCCTCTGGCGCCTCCCCTTACTTGTGCACCCGCACGCCCAGCTTGCAGTCCTGACCGTTGATCGACCAGTCGCGGACGATGAACGTGTCGTCCATCGGGGCGCGCTCGACGACTTCTGCCAGCGTGCCGCGCTTGAGCATATCGACGCCGCTCTCAATGGCGCTCGCCAGCACGTCGCCGCACTCATAGCGCACATCCACGCGGTCGGTCACGTCGAAATCGGACTCCTTGCGCATCGTCTGCACCTTGCTGACGACCTCGCGGACATAGCCCTCCGCAATCAGCTCCGGCGTCAGGTTCGTGTCCAGCACAACCGTCACGCCCTTATCTTCCTGCGCGACAAAGCCCGATTTCTGCATCGGCGAAGTCAGCACATCATCCTTGCTCAGCGTGACCAAAGTGCCGTCAATGTCAAACGACACGGTTTCGCCGCGCTCGAACGCATCAACGACATCGTTGCCATCCATCGTCTGCAGGTGTTGGCCAATCTTGCCCAGCAGCTTGCCGTACTTCGGGCCAAGGGTGCGCATCTGGGGTTTCAGCTGATACGTTGTGAACTCGCGCGCGGACTCGGTGAACACAACTTCCTTCACGTTCAGCTCATCCTCGCACAGCGCCTGATAGCTTTCGGAGAAGGATGCGCCCTTGACGTAGAGCTTCGCGGCGGTTTGACGGGTCTTGATGTTCGCCAGATTGCGGCACGCGCGGCCCAGCTGCACCACTTCCACCAGCGCGTCCATCTGCGCTTCCATATCCGCGTCGATGGCACTTTCGTCCGCCGTCGGGAAGTCGCACAGATGCACGGATTCCGGCGCGCCCGGCACGTTGTTGACCACCAGATTCTGATAGATTTCCTCGCTCAGGAACGGAATGAACGGCGCGCAGACCTTACTCAGCGTCACCAGCACATGGTACAGCGTGGTGAACGCGGCGTCCTTGTCCTTCACATCGCCCTTGCCCCAGAAGCGTTCGCGGCCGCGGCGGACGTACCAGTTGCTCAGCTCGTCCACGAAGTCCTGAATCGCCAGGGCGGGCTCGGTCACGCGGTAGTTCCACAGGTCGTCATCGACGCGCTTGATGAGCGTGTTCAGCTTGGACAGAATCCACTTATCCATCAGGCTGAGCTGCTCGTTTTTCAGGTCATGCGCGGTCGGGTCGAAGTTGTCGATGTCTGCATATAATACGAAGAATGCGTAAGTATTCCACAGTGTGCTCATAAATTTACGCTGTCCTTCCACAACTGCCTTGCCATGGAAACGGTTCGGAAGCCATGGAGCACTGTTGATGTAGAAGTACCATCTGATGGCATCTGCGCCGTATTTGTTCAGTGCATCGAATGGATCAACTGCATTTCCTTTGGACTTACTCATCTTCTGTCCGTTCTCATCCTGGACATGTCCCAGAACGATTACGTTCTTGTATGGTGCTTTGTTGAAGAGCAGTGTGGATTCTGCAAGGAGTGAGTAGAACCATCCACGGGTCTGGTCTACTGCCTCGGAGATAAAGTTTGCAGGGAACTGCTGCTCAAATAATTCTTTGTTTTCAAATGGATAATGATGCTGTGCGAAAGGCATTGCTCCTGAGTCGAACCAGCAGTCAATAACCTCCGGTACACGATGCATTTCTCCACCGCACTCCGGACACTTCAGTGTGATCTCATCGATGTATGGGCGGTGAAGCTCTACTGTCTTGGCTTTCTCATCACCGCTCATCTCGAATAACTCCTGACGGCTTCCGATGGAATGCATATGTCCGCATTCACACTGCCAGATGTTCAGTGGAGTTCCCCAGTAACGGTTACGGCTGATACCCCAGTCCTGAACGTTTTCAAGCCAGTCGCCGAAACGTCCTTTACCGATGCTCTCAGGGATCCAGTTGATTGTATTGTTATTTCTGATCAGGTCATCCTTAACTGCTGTCATCTTGATGAACCAGGATTCTCTTGCATAGTAGATCAGTGGTGTGTCACATCTCCAGCAGTGTGGATAATCATGCTCGAATTTCGGAGCATCGAAGAGCTTGCCTTCTTTGTCCAGATCTGTGAGGACCATAGGATCTGCTTTCTTTACGAAAACGCCTGCGTATGGTGTCTCTTTTGTCAGGTTACCCTGTCCGTCTACGAACTGTACGAATGGCAGTTCATAGTTACGTCCGATTCTGCTGTCGTCTTCACCGAATGCAGGTGCGATGTGAACGATACCTGTACCATCACTCATAGTAACGTAGTTATCACAGGTTACGAAATGAGCTTTCTTTTTCTGTTTTGCTGCTGCCTCTCCTGCACATGCGAAAAGCGGCTCGTATGCTTTGTATTCCAGGTCTGTTCCTTTGTAGGTTTCCAGAACTTCATATGCTTTCTCGCCTTCTTCTTTTGCAAGTTTGCCAAGGACTTTGTCAAGGAGTGCTTCTGCCATATAATAGATATATCCGTCTGCTGCCTTTACTTTGCAGTAAGTCTCATCCGGGTTTACGCAGAGTGCAACGTTGGACGGAAGTGTCCATGGTGTTGTTGTCCATGCAAGGAAGTATGCATCTTCACCAACAACCTTGAATCTTACAACTGCGGAGCGCTCTTTTACAGTTTTGTATCCCTGGGATACTTCCTGTGCGGAAAGAGGGGTACCGCATCTTGGACAGTAAGGAACGATCTTGAAGCCTTTATACAGAAGCTTCTTGTTCCAGATTTCTTTTAATGCCCACCATTCGGATTCAATATAATCGTCATAGTAAGTTACGTATGGATGTTCCATATCAGCCCAGAAACCAACAGTAGAGGAGAAATCCTCCCACATTCCTTTATATTTCCAGACGCTTTCCTTACACTGTTTAATGAATGGCTCCATACCGTATTCTTCGATCTGCTCTTTGCCATCCAGACCAAGTTTCTTCTCTACTTCCAGCTCTACCGGAAGTCCGTGAGTATCCCATCCTGCTTTACGCGGAACCATGTAGCCCTTCATTGTACGGTATCTCGGGATCATATCCTTGATAACGCGGGTAAGTACATGGCCGATGTGCGGTTTACCGTTTGCAGTAGGCGGTCCGTCGTAGAATGTATAGGTTTCTCCCTCTTTTCTGTTCTCCATACTTTTCTCAAAGATATGGTTTTCTTTCCAGAATTCTTCTACTTTTTTTTCACGGTCTACAAAGTTTAAGTTCGTATCAACTTTCTGGTACACAGTAATTTACCTCCTGTTTAAATTATTTGTATCAGACACCTGAAAATATGCAGGACGTTTATATACGCTGAAAAATATTTCCGGTGTCCTTTAAGAACGAAAATAAGCCCATAAAAAAATCGCCCTTTTGTAAAAGGACGAAGGTTTATTGACGTTCGCTATACCACCTGTTACATTGTACGGGCATCCTCTGCCGATACATGAATCTTTTAACGGGGATTTCCGTCAGCTCTTACCTGTCTGTACACCCTTCAGAGCTGCAACTCCGGAGTGATCTTCACTGCATTTACTCACCACCGGGCTCACACCCTCCCCGGTTCGCTGTCTGCTTTCCCCTGCAGTTACTCTCTCCATCAACGTTTTTGTGGACATATCATTTATTTAACTATGCGGATTCATTATAAGGTCACAAAATTCACTGTGTCAAGTATTTTTTTGAATATTAGGGTAATCCTGTTACTGTTTAATAACACTGGTTACTGTCAAACTCCCGAACAGTAACACACTGTTAACATACTATCATATAAATTTTACACAGGCATTGTAATTAATGATATAATAAGGTAGAATATTTTGTCCGAACGTCATTTAAAACGATGTACTAGAGCGTGTCTGAAAAAGGCTTTCTGCAAGATGTGCGTCACAATTTGTGGGATATTTTGCCCGGATGAGGGCGCCGTAGCGGGCTACGGCAACTGAATTCGGGTGAAATATCCCGCAAAGTGGGGCGTGCAGATTGCGGGAATGATTTTTCAGACACGCTCTAGGATATGGAAAGCAACTACTATGTATATTTAATGAAGGGTAATTTCAAATGTTTAAAACAAAATTTCATAAATTAATGAAACGTTTCCTCACCGGAATGCTTTGTGCAGGGATTCTGACCTCCCAGCCTGCAGTCACTTACGCTGCCGAAACCTCTGCCACTCCTGAAGCCGGTCATTCAGAAACCTATTCACAGGCCTCAGATATCGATTCTGTCAAAGGATGGCCCACAGGTCCTAATATCGAGGGACAGTCCGCAGTGCTGATGGATGCAGTCACTGATACTATTCTTTATTCCAAAAATGCCAAGGATAAGCTATATCCCGCCAGTATCACTAAGATCATGACCGCTCTTCTGGCCTGTGAACATCTGAATATGGACGATACGATCACCATGTCGCAGGAAGCGGCTTATGGGATTGAGGCCGGAAGCTCCAGCATTTACGCAGAAACAGGAGAGGTTTTCACCGTAGAGCAGGCCCTGATGGCTCTGATGCTGGAATCCGCCAATGAGATGGCTCTTGCTCTGGCAGAAAAAACAAGCGGTTCTGTAAAGAAGTTTGTTGAACTGATGAACCAGAGGGCAGCTCAGCTTGGCTGTAAGAACACCCATTTTAATAATCCAAATGGTCTTCCGGATGAGACGCATTATACCACCGCTGGTGATATGATGAAGATTGCTAAGGCAGCCTGGTATAATCCCAGATTCCGTAAATTTGTGACCACACAGGTTTATGAGATTCCTCCGACTAATAAGCAGTCTGAAACCCGTTATCTTCTCAATCACCATAAGATGATGCCCGGACAGTCTTATGCATACGATGGGGTTCTGGGAGGAAAGACCGGATACACCGATGCAGCGGGAAGTACGCTTGTCACCTATGCCAAGAGGGGAAATTCCATTCTCATTGCAGTTGTGCTGAATTCTACAAACGGTGCTTTTCCTGACACAACTTCTCTGCTGGATTACGGCTTCGACAATTTTGAAAAAGTAGACTTGAATATAGATACCGATCCGGTACCGGCAGTATTTCTCCCATGCGAAAAGCACCTGTTAAAGGACTGGAATAATCTGTGTTCCTTCTATTATATGAGGCATGTGTACGTAACTGTCCCCACAGGAACCGATGTGAGCCAGCTTGTAAAGAAGCAGAAACTTCTGAACAATTCTGTCGGTCCAAAGCGAATTAAAAGTAAATATTATTTAGACGATCATATGGTCGGATATGGAATGCAATATGAAAAGGAGATCCTTTCAGATCTCCTTCTCAACGCTTCTTTTTAGTTTTCGCCTGAGGCGGAGGACTTCTTTTCTTTCACGAAGTTCTTCCGCTTCTTCTGTATCTGTGAAACGCAATGTCTTCACAGCGAAATATTTCTCATCTTCTGTTTTTCGGATGCGGATCTTGCCTCTTATCAGTCCATGTTCTTCACAATTGGATATGCTGTAATAAACCTTTGAATTATTCATAAACCATCGGAGTTTGCGCTTTGCAGGCAGATGACAGACCGGACATCTGGTGCTGGTCACCTCGCGGTCTTTCATGATTCGCTCTCTTGTGGCAAATTCTCTGGATACATATTTGTCATGATCCGGATAGGAAATATGTATCTCGTCTTTTTTCTTCTTTGGATTCTGGTAAACATCCAGTGACGGATGATTGATGATGATTATGTTATTTATTTTCTCCAGGACTTTCGCTGTATACCAGGCATCTGCAAGCGCCCGGTGAAATCCCCTGGATTTCTCTATTTTCAGCTCATCGATCGCATGCTCCAATGCACACCTGTGTGTACCGTCATCATAACTGATACTGTATAGTTTCTGCACATCATAATAGGTCACAGGTCCGGGAAGCAGATCCAGCAGGCCATAGAACTTCATATTTCTCTGAAGTTCCATCACATCCTGATTTCCCCAGGTAAAAAAGTACCAGTCTTCTCCGCACCAGTCAATAAATTCCCTGACTGCCTGCTCAAAGGGCACTCCTTTCATTAGATCTTTATAATCTACATGAATTACCTCATGGATGCTGTCATGAATCCATTTATAGACCTGTGGTTTGATCAGTCGGTGAAAATGATCCGTTATTTCTTTTTTGCTGTTTACTTTTACAGCCCCAATCTCGATAATCTCAAATGGAAGCCTGTCGTTACGTGTTTTCTTTCCCGAAGGATTCTGATTCCATTCCAGGTCAAAGACAATATAGTTCATTCATCCGGTCCTTTTTGTTTATTACTTTTTCGCATTTATTTTCCACTGCTGATAAACATATTATTTCACAATCTTCAGTTCATACTGTCTGGTTCCCAGACCAATCTTCTCTGCCTGATCCAGTGTTGCCTGCCATTCAATGTTCGGGTTGGAATCTTTGAAATGGTCGTGGTGGCAATGCCAGTCAGGTTTTGCCAGGTGTTCTCCAAGCTGGCTGTTCTCGATCGGAGTTGCTTTCAGACAGGCATCTGCGCAGGCCTGGTCCAGAGCAACCGGGTCAAAGCTTGCAAACATTCCGATATCAGGAAGGATTGGTGCATCATTTTCGCCATGGCAGTCACAGTTCGGGCTGATATCCTGAACAAGCGCTACATGGAAATGCGGACGGCCATGACAGACTGCCTGTGCATATTCGGCCATCTTACGGTCAAGAAGTTCATTTGCACTGCTGTTTGGATTGTATACTGCATCAAAACCACAGGCTCCGATACAACGGCCGCAGCCTTTACATTTATCATAATCAATGACTGCTTTTTTATTCGGATATGTAATCGCATCACTTCCGCACTCTTTCGCGCAGCGACGGCATCCGCGGCAGAGTTCTTCATTTACTGCAGGTTTTCCGCTGGCATGCTGTTTCATCTTACCAGCGCGGCTTCCGCATCCCATTCCGATGTTCTTGAGAGCACCGCCGAAGCCGGTTGCTTCATGACCTTTGAAGTGGCTTAAGCTGATAAAAATATCTGCATCCATGATCGCATGTCCGATCAGTGCAGTCTGACAATATTCACCGTTAACTACCGGTACTTCTACTTCGTCTGTACCGCGTAAGCCATCACCGATGATGATCTGGCATCCTGTTGAAATGCTGTTAAATCCGTTGAGATTTGCGCACTCCAGATGCTCCAGTGCATTCTTACGGCTTCCCGGATAAAGAGTGTTGCAGTCTGTGAGGAACGGAAGTCCTCCCTGCTCTTTACAGAGATCAGCTACTGCTTTTGCGTAATTTGGGCGCAGGAAAGCCAGATTGCCAAGTTCTCCGAAATGCATTTTAATAGCCACGAATTTTCCATCCATATCAATGTCTTTGATTCCGGCTGTAACGCAGAGTTTCTTCAGTTTATCAAGCTGGCTGGTGCCAACCGGACATCTGAAATCAGTAAAATAAACGGTTGATTTTTCCATCGTTTTTCCTCCTGTTTTTATTAATCAAAATTTGATTTTCTTTTTTATTTTATCACAAGATGCAGGTTCTTTTCGAGATATTTTTTTGCTTACATCTGTTCGTAAAATTTTGTCACCTTTTTGTATTCTGCAGGCAAAGTGATCTGCTCTACCACAACATCTCCATCTTCTGCATTGTGGTAACGGTAAATGTAAACGCCCTCCTGGATCTCATCTCCTTCGATCAGAGAAACTGCCAGATATCCTTGTCCTTCAAATTCAAAGGTATCCATGATCGCAAAATCCCGTTCTGTTCCGTCAGATACCGGGATGCTGATTACTTCATATTCTTCCATAGTATGTTTTCCTTTCATTCATAAGCAGTCTTATTCTTATTTTCGCTGTTTTTTATTGTAGCAAAGAGTGTTAATTATATCAATCCTATTTAACCGAATCACGTAAGTCGTTACTGTTCACTCCGTTCACAGTAACAGTAAGGCCCCTGCGGGTTACAAAAAGAAAGACTGCACCTCCCATGAGCACAGCCTTTCCGGTTTAGTATATTTTATTCAATTCTGCTTACAATTGCTTATGCCATAATCGGTTTTAATGCTTCTGCAAGCTTCTCTTTCTCAGCTTCTGCCTCTTCCAGGTTCTTGCCGAGAGTTGTGTAATAGATCTTGATCTTTGGTTCTGTTCCGGATGGGCGGACAACTACTGTCTCGCCGTTATCCAGCTTGTAGATCAGTACGTTTGCTGCAGGAAGTCCTGTTTCTTCCGGTTTCTGGTAATCTGTTACTTTTACAATTGCATGACCTGCGATCTCTGTGAGAGGTTTGTCACGAAGTCCCTGCATCAGAGCTGACATCTTATCCATTCCGCTTAATCCCGGGAATTCAAAGCTGTCTACTTTATTCAGGTAACGTCCGTACTGTGCATAGATCTCTTCCATTCTCTGTTTCAGGGAACTTCCGATGCTTCTGTAATATGCAGCCATTTCACAGATCAGCATAGATCCGATAACAGCATCCTTGTCACGTACATATGGTCCTGCAAGGTATCCGTAGCTCTCTTCAAATCCGAAGATAAATCTGTCTACTTCATCTGCTGCTTCAAGCTGTGCGATCTGATCGCCGATCCACTTGAATCCTGTAAGTACGCTTCTGAGTTCTACTCCATAGTGCTCTGCCACTGCATCTGCAAGTGGTGTGGAAACAATGGATTTCACTGCTACCGGGTTCTTTGGCATTGTGCCTTTTTCAATGCGGCCTGCACAGATATAGTCAAGAAGGAGTACACCTACCTCATTACCTGTTACCAGCTCATAGGAACCATCCGGGCATTTCATTGCGATACCAACACGGTCTGCATCCGGGTCAGTTGCAAGCATTAAGTCTGCACCTGTTTCTTTTGCGAGGTTTAATCCAAGCTCCAGAGCTGCAAAAATTTCCGGGTTAGGATAGCTGCAGGTTGTGAAGTATCCGTTAGGATATTCCTGTTCCGGAACGATTGTGATATCTGTAATTCCGATATCTTTTAATACCTGAGTTACAGGTACAAGTCCTGATCCGTTTAACGGGCTGTAAACCAGTTTCAGTCCTGCTGTCTTGCAGAGACCCGGACGAACCTGACGGGATTCGATAGCTTCATAGAGAGCCTGCTTGCAGTCATCTCCTACAAAACGGATTTTTCCCTGTTCTACACCTTCTGCGAAGGACATATATTTCGCACCTGTAAGTACGTCTGTTTTCTGGATCTCTTCATATACAATGGCAGCTGCATCGTCTGTCATCTGGCATCCGTCAGGACCGTATGCTTTGTATCCGTTGTACTTAGCCGGGTTGTGGGATGCTGTTACCATAATACCTGCATTGCATTCATAGTAACGTGTTGCAAAGGAAAGTGCAGGTACAGGCATCAGTGCGTCATAAATTCTGACATTGATATCATTTGCCGCCAGTACGCCTGCTGCTGTTTTTGCAAATACATCACTCTTGAGACGGCTGTCATAGCTGATGGCTACTGTCTGATTACCGCCCTGTGTTTTTACCCAGTTCGCAAGTCCCTGTGTTGCCTGGCGAACTACATAAATATTCATACGGTTGGTTCCGGCTCCGAGAACTCCGCGAAGTCCGGCTGTTCCAAATTTCAGCGCTACTGCGAAACGATCTTTGATCTCTTCATCGTTTCCTTCGATTTTGGATAATTCCGGATTAAGATCCGCATCCTGCAGATCTGCTGCCAACCAACGTTTGTATTCTTCCTGATACATTTTGACCACTCCTGCCTTATTTTTTAGATTTTTTAAGATATTTCCATAATATCATAAATCAGACAAATCAGCAACAAAACAGCGAGATTTCGGTCAAATTTTAAAAGTTACTTTCTTTTCTGTTTGTCTGCTCTCTGCAGGCATTTCCTATATTGGTCAGGCAGAGCACTGTGGTGATCAGGAAAAGTCCCGGGATCAGAATGATCCACCAGGAACCTGTCATTAATGCCTTATCGGACAGAGACAGCATACTTCCCCATGTGATAACCTCTATCGGAAGTCCAATGCCCATAAAGCTTAAAGTAGCTTCAGAGATCATTGCAGTTCTTACATTCATGACTACCATAAACATAATGGATGAGAAAAAGTTCGGCACCAGATGCTTCCACAAAATACGGAAAAATCCTGCTCCCATACATCTTGCAGCGATGATATACTCACTGTTTCGTATCTGCCGTACCTCTGTGCGTACTACTTTCGCAATACTGGTCCAGCTGGTCACACCGATCACAAAGGACAGACTCAGGATATTGGCATCTCCCATAATAGCCTGCAGCAAAATGATCAGGAGCAGAGTTGGTATACTTAAGAATATTTCTGTAAATCTCATGATCAGTTCATCAAGCCAGGCAGGTGCCACTCCACTGAAGGCACCGACTACCACTGCAATAAAAGTAGAAATAACTGTGGCTAATCCACCGATCAGGATCGAGATTCTTCCTCCATACCAGATCATGGAAAAAATATCCCTTCCCATAGTATCTGTTCCAAAAAGGAACTCCCTGTCAGGAGCTTTATTATAGTTTAACAGATCCATATAAGCAGGATCCTTTGTCATGATCAGTTCCGCACACAGGCAGCCCAGTACGATAAGAATCAGGATTGCTGCTGAAACAACGGGTTTTCCCTGATACCACTTTTTCTTTGATTTGGGAATTACGGTTTCTGTCTTTCTGTTTCCTGCCAGTTCAAATAAATGATTGGTCATCCTTCTACTACCTCCGATTTCTCGGTTATTACTTCATCCTTCATACGGGGATCTATCTGTTCATTAATAGTCTGACTGACGATATTACAGAAAATAACCAGGATTCCTGACATCATACAAAGCAGCATCAGCAGATTGTAATCATGATATCTGGCACTCTCATAGGACAGAGCTCCGATTCCGGGATAAGAGAATACACTTTCTACCACATAGGTTCCTCCAAGTACATGGGGGACTGCAATGGCCATAATACTCAGATAAGCAGGCATTACATTTCGGACACAATGTCTGAACATAAGCTTTTTCTTATCCAGACCTTTTGCCTTTGCCAAAAGTACATAATCTGCGCGAACCTCTTCAAGGATCTTATTTCGGATCATGTAAGCATAATACCATAAATGCTCCATGACCACGATGGTCAGAGGCATGATCAGATGCAGCACTCTGTCACCGATATCTCCTGCATTTCCTGTACTGTAAGCTCCACTGCTTGGCAGGATCTTAAGATTTACGGAAAAAACAAGGATCAGGACCAGAGCCATCCAGAACTCAGGAATACAGCTGGATATGGTTCCCAGCTTACACAGGAGCCGGTCTGCCAGCCGGTTTTCGTACCAGGCACACAGAATTCCCAGAAGCAAGGCTCCGGCAAACATAATGATAAATCCGATTCCTCCAAGTACAAGTGTATTGCCAATACGGCCGCCGATCACTTCTACCACATCCTGTTTATATTTAAATGAAATTCCAAATTCTCCATGAAAAGCATTTTTTACCCACTTCACATACTGTACAGAAATTGGTTCGTTCAGCCCCAGTTTCTCCATAGCCCATTCACGTTCTTCCGGACTCATCTTCTCTGTGCGGTCGCCATAATAGGAGATCAGCGGATCTCCCGGTGCAAGACGGGCTACATAAAATACAGCTACAGACAATATAAATACTGAGATCAGGAATATCAGGCATTTTTTACCATAGTAGACTAACTTTTTTTGTCTCATTATATACTGCACCCCTTTCCTTCAGCCGGAAGCATTGTAAAATGTCCGGGTGACACTTCTGTCCACACGCTGTTTTCCATTCCTTCGCCATCATAGTACTGCAGAACTCTTTTTCTTTCCCTGATCGGGTCAGGAACAGGAACTGCAGACAGCAATGTTTTTGTATAAGGATGCACCGGATTGGAATACAATTCTTCTGATGGCGCCAGTTCTACCAGTTTTCCATGATACATAACTCCCACACGGTCACAGAGATACTCAACCATAGCCAGGTCATGAGCTATAAACAGAAATGTAAATCCATGCTCCTCCTGCAGATGACGGAACAGATTGACGATCTGGGCCTGTATGGACACATCCAGGGAAGCTATCGGTTCATCAGCCACCAGAAATTCCGGTTCCATACACAGAGATCTGGCTATGGCCACTCGCTGCCTCTGTCCCCCTGATAATTCAGATGGATAACGGTCCAGGAAACTGTTCTCAAGTCCTACATATTCCATCTGAAAAGCAGCTTCCTTCACAAAGCTTCCTCTCGGAGGTGTGATATGCTGGATTCTCATTGGTTCCGTAATAATATCTGACACCTTCATTTTCTGGTTCAGACTGGATGCGGAATCCTGGAATATCATCTGGCGGCGGGTCTGCAGCATTTTTTTATGCTTTTTGAATTCCTTTTTGTCGCAGATATTTACATCTTTATACCAGATTTCTCCCTGAGCCGGCTGATATATATTCATCAGACATCTGGCAACTGTGGACTTTCCTGAACCGGATTCCCCTACCAGACCAAAGATCTCACCTTTATGGATCTGAAATGAGACATCATCTACAGCCTTTACCTTGATCTTTTTTGTCAGATGAAACTGCTGAGTCAGATGCCTGACATCCAATAAAACTTCTTTACTCATGCGCTGTTCCTCCCACAGGTGATTTGATCTGCGGTGCTCTTGGATCCAGCAGCCAGGTTGCCGCATAATGAGTATCTGTTATCTTAAACATAGGCGGCATTTCTTCATAATCAATATTCAGGGCATATTCATTTCGACATGCAAAAGCATCACCTTTCGGCGGATCTATCAAAGTAGGAGGCATGCCGGGGATGGTGTACAGGCTTTCTTTTCCATTTGCAAATGCAGGCAGTGATCTCATCAGTCCCCATGTATATGGATGTCTGGGATCATAATACACTTCCTCTGCTGTACCGATCTCTACGATCTTGCCTGCATACATGACTGCCACTCTGTCTGCCACACGTGCAACCACTCCCAGATCATGGGATACCAGTATGGTAGCTGTTCCAAGCTTCATCTGTATTTCCCGCAGAAGATCCAGAATCTGTGCCTGTATGGTCACATCCAGTGCAGTAGTAGGTTCATCTGCAAATAAAATATCCGGATCTGCTGCCAGAGCAATGGCCATAACACATCTCTGACGCATTCCTCCGGAGAACTGCCAGGGATACTGATGATATCGTTCCTTTGGATGGGAGATACCTACCAGTTCCATAAGCTCCAGAACCTTCTTATTTACCTGTTCCTTCGTGTAGTTCTTATTGTGGATCACCACTGCTTCCCCAATCTGTTTTCCAATTTTAATAGTTGGATTCAGGGATGTCATAGGATCCTGAAAGATCATCGAAAAAACTCTTCCACGCAGTTTCTGCATCTCCTTTTCCCTGTAACAGGTGATATCCTGTCCGTTCACACAGATGCTTCCCTCTTTTATTTTTGCGCTTGGTGGCAAAAGCTTCATGATACTTTTGCAAAGCACACTCTTCCCGCATCCGGATTCTCCAACTATAGCCAGCACCTCTCCCTTTTTTAATGAAAAAGACACTTCTCTTACTGCCTGGACTTCTCCGGCAGGACCGTCAATGCTGACTGAAAGATTTTTAACCTCTAATAAATGTTCCATTTTCAATCCTTTTTCCGCTCGTGTAAAAAGGGGGCACCTTTAGTGCCCCCGTCACAACCTTTATCTTTTTATTCAATAGTCCAGTCTGCTACATTCCAGAAGACTCCAACTCCATGATGTCCCATAATTGTATCAGGATCGATTCCTTTAATATTGCTGTCAGCAACATAGTTGGCATCAATATAGCAGATCATTGCATAAGCCGGATCCTCTGCCAGAGCTTTCTGGAAATTAGCATAGGCTTCTGCACGAACTTCCGGATCAGCTGACTGTCTTGCTTCTGTCAGATACTTGTCAACGTCTGCATTAGAATAGCCGGAGTAGTTTGCTCCCTTATCTGTTCCGAATACTTTGTATGTATGGTCGTCAGCGTCAAATGGGCTTCCCCATCCGATCAGGAATGCCATCTGTCCTGCCCAGTCTGTCTGTGCAGGGATCTCTACTGATACATCCATGCCAATCTCTTTCAGTTCCTGTGCTGCGATCTGAGCCATATCAATACGTACCTGATCTCCTGCACTTACGCTGATCACAAATCCCACTTTTTCGCCGTCACGATAATAGAATCCGTCATCACCCATCTCGCATCCTGCAGCTTCCAGAATTTCTTTTGCTTTTTCAGGATTGTAATCATAATGCTCTACATCTTCATAATTGTAGATATTTCTCTGAAGAGGTCCATAAGCCGGCATTCCCTGTCCAAGGAGAACTGCGTCGATGATCGCCTGACGGTCAAGTCCATAGCATACTGCCGGGATCAGATCACGGTTTTTCTGCCAGTATTCATTTCCAAAGTTAAACATGATTCCACGATAGTCAGAAGTCTTCATATCGTAGCATGTATATGCCTCATCATCTGCAAAAGCAGCTGCATCCTTTGGTGTTAATAACGCCAGATCAAGTTCTCCGGATTTTAACTGAAGTGCTTTCGCATTGTCATCCGGTACGATCTTGAATACAACTTTATCAATGGAAGGCTCACCCTTAAAATAGTCTTCGTTCTTAACCAGTGTGATCGCCTGTCCCTCATCCCAGGATTCGATCTTGTATGGACCTGTTCCTACCGGATTACGGAAGAAATCAGAGGTCTGCATATCTTCTCCCTCAAGCAAATGCTTAGGAAGAACTGCCATTGTCATATAGTCAAGGAATGCAACGTTTTTGTCCTCAAGCTTGAACGCAACCGTATGATCATCAATCACATTGATTTCCTCTACGTCCTCGTAGTTGGGTGCATTCTCAGAACCATTTTCCGGATCCATGATCGCTTCGATAGTAAATTTAACATCCTCTGCTGTCACAGGTTCGCCGTCCTGCCACTTGGCATCTTCTGCCATATGGAATGTATAAGTATTGGTTTCATCATCAAAATCCCAGCTCTCTGCCAGTCCCGGAACTACCTGATTATCTCCGTCATGTGCAGTTAAACCGTTGAAGATCAGAATATTGATCTCTCCATGTTCATCCATAGCAGGATTGATCCTGGTATAATCTCCGCTTCCGTATACCAGTGTTGTTTCTTCCTCTGCCAGTACAG
>OGUK01001504.1_pt1 | contig 14898 bp, 11 predicted proteins | sample 1553151 | NCBI WGS metagenome assembly OGUK01 (sample SAMEA2580208, study PRJEB22360) | human gut metagenome | biome: human gut; feature: human-associated habitat; material: faeces | place: Denmark | collected 2008/2010
AATCCGTGGATATGTTTACGGAATGCTCCTTTCCCAACTAATTCTTACCTTGCTTCATTTCATTTATCTAAACAGACTGGAGCGTGTTTGAAAAATCATTCCTGCAATTTGCCTATCGACATTTTTTCCATCATAGTCTATAATATTGAATCGAAAACAAATTTTGCCGATAAAAGGAGAAAATACCATGGGATTTGAATTCATCAAAAAGCTTCCAACCCCCGACGAGATCCGCAACCAATATCCCATTGATGCAAAGATCAAGGCACTGAAAGAGAAACGTGATCAGGAAATCCGTGACGTATTCACCGGAAAATCCGATAAATTTCTTGCAATCATTGGTCCCTGTTCTGCAGATAATGAAGATGCTGTATGCGACTATCTGCTGAGACTTCGCAAAGTTCAGGACAAGATCGCGGATAAAGTTTTAATCATTCCTCGTGTTTATACAAATAAACCCCGTACTACCGGAGAGGGTTATAAAGGAATGGTACACCAGCCAGATCCGGAGAAAAAACCTAATATGCTTGCCGGTCTTGTTGCCATCCGTAAAATGCACATCCGCGCTATTGAGGAGAGCGGATTTACCTGTGCGGACGAGATGCTTTACCCAGAGAACTGGCGTTACCTTTCCGATCTTCTTTCCTATGTTGCTGTAGGAGCACGTTCTGTTGAGGATCAGCAGCACCGTCTGACTGTCAGCGGCATGGATGTTCCGGCAGGTATGAAAAATCCAACCAGTGGTGATTTTTCCGTTATGTTAAATTCCTGTATTGCTGCCCAGTCCTCACATACTTTCCTGTATCGTGGACATGAGGTAACAACAGACGGAAATCCATTGGCACACACTATTCTTCGCGGTGCCGTAAATAAACATGGACAGAATATTCCAAACTACCACTATGAAGATTTGGAACGTCTGCATGAGAAATATTCACTTCTCAACCTGCACAACCCGGCATGTATTGTTGATGCCAACCATTCCAATTCCGGCAAAAAACACTATGAGCAGCCTAGAATCGTGGATGAAGTGCTGCACAGCCGTTTGGTAAATCCTGCTATCGCCGAATTAGTTAAGGGTGTTATGGTAGAAAGTTATCTGCTTCCGGGCAACCAAAAAGTCAATGAGCACGAATACGGAAAATCCATCACAGACCCTTGTCTTGGATGGGATGAAACCGAGCGCTTAATTGATAAAATCGCAAGCCACTTATAAGATTTTCTTCATCAGTGGCAAATTCCATTTAACTTCAATCAGACAGGCAGTTAAAAAAGTAAAAATCATAAGAACAATTGTGATTTTTCCTAGCTTTGGCTGCCTGTTTTCTGTTGTCGCATAAAACAAGAAAAGATATAACGGCGCCAGTAAAAAGACCTGTGGAATCAGACTGGCAAAGTAGACAATGATGCCAAATGCACTTTTGGCATATAAAAAAAAGACAAATAAAAAACCGTTTCTTATTCCGGTATAAACGACAAATATCTTCTGACTCACCGGTCCTGCCGGACTTATTGCTAAAAGCCATATTAAGGCAAAATACTTTCCATGATTCCACAAAGCCCGAAACCATTCCGGAAAAAACGCGGTTTCTTTTGTCCATGTCTTTGTATTATTTTCTAAAGTTGCCTGTAAAATTTCACGAAATGAATTTTGAAAACAGTAATAAAAAACAGCCCCACACAAAAAGCCGATTAGAAAACAGAGACTTATCTTTTGCAGAAATTCTCTATCTAACAATCGGCTGTGATTTGTTCGATGATGTTTATACATATGTCCACTCCTCTCAGGCAGCGCCTTTTACAAGGTATGTGGACAAAGCCTGTATTATTCCTGATTCTTATGTTTTAACATCTGATATGCCATAATACCGGCAATGGTTTTTCCATCTGTAATCCGGCCACCAAAAATCATCGCATTTAATTCTTCCAGCGAATAGCGTTCAATCTGAACAAATTCATTTTCATCCAAATGCTGCTTCGATGGAATTAACTTTTCCGTATAGTAAATCGCAATTTTTTCACTTGTATAGGCAGCAGCTGAGTGATAATCCACCAAATGATGAATCTCATCCGAACGATACCCGATTTCCTCTTCTAACTCTCTCGCTGCACAGACAAGAAAATCTTCCTCCAAAGAATCTCTTCCTCCTGCCGGGATTTCTAACAGCAAATCGTCAATTGCACCGCGGTACTGTCGTACTAAAATGATTTTTCCATCCTCATCCACCGGAATAATGGCGGAAGCCCCTTTGTGCTCCAACACATCCCAGTAAGCTGTATTGCCATTTGGCACTTTGAGTTCGTAAGTATAAAAATCCAGAATATGTCCATGATGTTCCAGTTTTTTACCCATAATTTGAAACTTTTCCATTATGATTCACCACCTGCCAATATTCCTTAATTTTTAAAACTATGAATTGGTGCCGGAATTCGGCCGGTTCTGGTTACAAAATCATCGCATCCAAACGGATTTACCGGCATAATCGGTGCATATCCTAAAAGTCCGCCAAATTCTGCCTGGTCACCAACATCTTTACCCTGTACCGGAATCAGACGAACAGCTGTCGTCTTCTGATTTACCATACCAATCGCCATCTCATCCGCAATGATACCGGCAATCGTTGTTTCCTTCGTATCTCCCGGAATTGCAATCATATCCAGACCAACGGAGCAGACACACGTCATTGCTTCGAGTTTTTCAAGTGTCAATGCACCCTCGGTTACAGCATCAATCATTCCCTGATCCTCGCTGACCGGAATGAAAGCACCACTTAAACCGCCGACATAAGATGATGCCATAACGCCACCCTTTTTCACCTGGTCGTTAAGCATTGCAAGCGCTGCTGTTGTACCCGGTGCTCCGGCACGCTCTAATCCAAGGGATTCAAAAATCTCTGCAATACTGTCTCCAACTGCCGGTGTCGGTGCTAACGACAAATCGATAATGCCAAATGGAACCCCAAGACGTTTGGATGCTTCATGAGCAACTAACTGTCCAACACGCGTAATCTTAAATGCTGTCTTTTTAATTGTCTCACAAACGGTACTAAAATCTTTTCCTTTTACTTTATCCAGCGCCGTTTTTACAACACCGGGTCCGCTGACACCAACATTAATCACGGCATCCCCTTCTGTTACGCCATGGAATGCGCCCGCCATAAACGGATTATCATCCGGCGCATTACAAAAGACTACCAACTTAGCACAGCCGATGGAATCATTATCTTTTGTGAGTACCGCTGTCTCTTTCACAACTTTACCCATCAAAAGAATCGCATCCATATCAAGTCCTGTCTTTGTAGAACCGACATTTACTGAGCTACAGATATATTCTGTTGTTGCAAGTGCTTTTGGAATCGATAAAATCAGGTTTTTATCTGCCTGCGTCATCTTTTTCGATACCAGTGCCGTATAGCCGCCGATAAAGTTTACGCCTACTGTTTTTGCTGCACGGTCAAGTGTCTGTGCAATCTTAACAAAATCATCCGGTGTCTTGCACGCGGAGCCGCCAATCAAAGCAATTGGTGTAACGGAAATTCGTTTGTTTACAATCGGAACTCCAAATTCTTTTCCAATTTCTTCTCCTGTAGCAACCAAATCTTTTGCCATCGTCGTAATCTTTTTATATACGTTGTCACAAAGTTTATTCAAATCCGAATCAATACAATCCAAAAGGCTGATACCAAGAGTAATCGTACGCACATCCAGATTTTCTTTATCAATCATTTTATTTGTTTCAATGACTTCATTTATATTTATCATAGTTAAGCCTCCGTAATCTAATCCTTATAAGCGATGCATCTTGTCAAAAATCTCTTCCCTCTGTACACGGATTACGCAGCCGATTTCTTCACCCAAATTTTCCAACTCTTCGGAAGCATCCACGAAAGATTTTGTAAGCTTTGCAAAGTCAACAATCATCATCATATTAAAATATCCATCTACAATTGTCTGAGAAATATCTAAAATATTGATGTCGTTTTCTGCTAAGTAAGTACATACTTTTGCAATAATGCCTACGCTGTCCTTTCCTACTACGGTAATTATTGTCTTTTTCATTTCTTCCTCCATTCTGAAATAGTTTTCTATTTCATAATTATTGTATCGTCAACAGTTTTGTCGGCGCCATACGGTCTGCCACTAACAACTCTGTATCCATCTTTTTCCAAACTGGGTTTTGTTCCAATTCATAACTTACGGTCTGATAGGCAAGTTCCGGAAAATTATTTTCCTTGCTCAAATGACCCAGTAAAATATGCTGCAAACCGGGATGCAGCACTTTTTCAATCAGTCTTGCCGAGGCATCGTTGCTCAAATGCCCCTTTTCACCGAGAATCCTCATTTTAAGTGAGTACGGATAACTGCCAACCTGCAACAGGTTAATATCATGGTTTGCCTCTAAAAGCAGGGAATCGCAGTCTTTCAAATGGTCTACGATTTCATTGGAAAAGCAGCCCATATCGGTTGCAACTCCGATTTTTTTCGATTCTGACTGCACCGTATAACAAACGGGATTTGCCGCATCGTGGGAAATTCTAACCGGCATAATCTCCATATCTTCAATCGAAACCGCCTTTTCCGGCACAACCGCATGGAACAAATCTTCGGAAACACCTTTCATATCACCTTTTTCCCATATTGCCTCAATCGTTTCCTTCGTAGCATAAACAGGAATCTGGTACTTGCGCAGTACCGGTCCTAAACCACAAATATGATCGGTATGCTCATGTGTAATAAAAATGGCATGAAGGTTTTCTATCGGAAAATTTTCCTCCATTAAGCCCTCCCGAATCCGTTTCATGCTAATCCCTGCATCAATTAAAATCCGGGCTTCTTCGCCACCGACATAAATACAATTGCCACTGCTTCCGCTGGCAATACTATATAACTGCATGTGTTTCCACCTCAATTTGTCTCATTTTATATTACATCTGAGAACTTATCTTCTCACTGTCAATTGTAATCCGGTCACGTCCATTCTTTTTGGAATGATACATCGCCCAGTCTGCTCTTGTCAAAAGTTCTCCCGGATTGGCGCAAGTCTGCGGATAACTTGCCACACCAACGCTGGCACGAACTGAAATATGTTTTCCTTCGTAAACAACTTCCTCACTCCGAATCTGATTATGAATGTCCTCAACGATATGATACGTTTCATCCAAATCTTTTTCAAAGAATACTACAACAAATTCCTCACCGCCATAGCGTCCGGCAATACCGCCATGCTTGAGTGCTCCACGATTTAGTAACGAAGCCACATAACGAATCACTTCGTCACCGCACTGATGTCCATAGGTGTCATTCACCATTTTAAATTTATCAATATCAAAAAGTGCAAGTGAAACCGGCACTTTTTTCGCCATAGCTTCCGACAAATACTTTCCTAATAGCTCCGTCAAGTGTCTGCGGTTATAAATTCTTGTCAAACCATCTCGGATTGCCATATCATTCATCTTCGCATAAAGACGTGCATTGGCAACACCAATACTAATCTGGCTGGCAATATTCTCATAGAACGCACGGCTGTCCATAAAGGCATTTTCTTTGTTCTTTCCAACAAACAGTGTGCCAAGTCTTTCTTCCTGATTCCGGATTGGCAGGCATACCACCGATGGAAGTTCCTGTTTACCCTCTAATTTAGTAAATAACTGCACAGAATCCGTAACATTATTTTGTATATAAGTCTGAGTCATGCGGAGAATCTCTGACATATCCGTATGTTCAATGGATTCAATCACCTTCTTTTTGAATTCATCTCCTAACACACAGGAAATGGCATACACCCGCCGCTGTTCTTCTTCCATTCCCGGAACATAAAGTTCATGATCCTGTTCCAAAACAATTACAACAACATCCAAATCCAATCGAACCTGTATCATATCAACAATTTTATCTAACATATCCTTTATCTCGATTGATGATATAATAATGGATGACAATTCATTCTGCACCGACATTTCATCATGCGAACGGTTAATCTTTTTATTTGCAAGCTGTAATTCGATTTTTTGAACTCCTAATTTTTCATTTACCCGGTTGATTTTTTCCTGCTGTTCTTTCATCTTATCATTGACTTTATTTAAATCTTCCAGTGCACGGTTCTGGCGGAAAATATCTTTTTCAAAAAAATCCCACATGTGAGACATCATTTCACTGACTACCACATCATCAATCACTACCACAATTAAAACAAGCACAACCGATACCGTCACAAGTTCACGGATAGCAATTCCAACCGTAACACGGCTTAAGTTATCTTGTGCTAACACAACAAGCATAACAAAAGATATAATACCATACAGACAGATATAAGTCACGTAAATAATAACCCGATGAGCCTTTTTCCCAAGAGCAACACTGTAAAAAAGCTCAAAGAAATAAATCAGGAACAGTATCAGGAAAATAATTCCCTCTAATTTTGTCTCTGCCATATAATAATACGCCAATCCAAGTGCCGGCCGCAAAAAGCAATACACTTTTTCTACCTGAATTATCCGCTTGGAATGAACATATTTTTTCTGCATATGGCGATTATGTACTAATTCTGTCACAATACACAACAAAGCGTATACAAAAAGAATCACATACCGGATAGTTACTACCTGATTCCCTGCAAAATAAAAACTAATACAGTAAATCAAAAGCATAACATCCAAAAAAATGTGATAAAACGCAACTTGTTTTTGTTTCCAGAATTCTTTAATTTTTTCTTCCATGCCAAGCCTCCCTTAAGACTCCCAAAACAATTCAATCCTATCACCATCATGAACAGGCTCTGTGAAATCTTTGTCTTCACCATTAATTCGAGTTACTAAACGCGTTCCTCCCGCTTTTGTCATATCAAACGGATATACATCAAACACATCGACAAAAATCGGATTTTTCTTATGTGGCATTTCGACCACATCACCATTTATCGTAACAAATACAGGTCCCGTCACTTCTTCTACCGGTGTAGAAATCGTTTTCTCCTGCCGTAACTGCTTTGCACCCGGAATCACTTCTCCGTCCGCTCCTAATTTTGCCGTATCGAACGGGACATCGCTCATCCAATCCGGCATCGGTTTTAACGGTGCCAACAATGGATCATCATCCATCTGCTCCTGCATCGTTTCTTCTCTTGTTTTTTCCGGCTCTTCCGGCTTAATAACCGGTCTTTTTGTAATTACATCACCGTCAACAATTTTTGCTGATGCGCCAGCCTCTCTTCCATTCAAAAGAACCAAAGTTTCAACATCCATACCGGCAAACTCTAACAATCTCTTAACGGAATAATAATCATAGGTACAGATTTCGTCTCCGTTTTTGACTTCGTAAAACGAGGATACCACCTCACCATTTGCCTCAACTAACTTTGGACATAACAGTTTTCTTCCAAATAAAGTCACGGTAATTTCCGCATTGCACTCCGGAATCTCTTTGATTAACAATTTTCCAGTACTTCCCTTTGTGGAAGGCCGAATCTGTATCGTATCATTTTCCTCTACTTTATCATTCAAGCTGACTAGTGTGCCATTTTTCTTGATCTCAGCCACCTCGCCAACTCTTCCCTTCTTTTCCCGGGTTTCACCATTTACCGTATAATGAATACTGTCTCCGCGAATCGGGAACAAATTATCTTTGGAAAAACCATAGCTGACACAGGCATCTAACACCGATACCTTGCCATTATCATATAATTTCACACGCTGCTCATTTACCATTACATGGATAAAGTTATTTTTCTGCTCATAATAAGTCATGCAAATACCAAGCGGTGTCACTAATGTGGAATCTTTGCGGATTCCCTCCTGCTCAAACTGAACCTGTGAAAGTACCTCTGCACCACGTATTGCCACACGCTCATTTGGCAATCCCAGATAATGTGCGAGACTCTCGGTAAATCCCTCATGCTTACCGCCTCCACCGACAACAAATACCGCACTAACACACTGACCGCCATTCAATTCCAAAATACGATCGGCAATGTTTTTGGTAATATTTTTCACAGCGTCTTCCGATATCTGCGCAATATCCTCTTTTGTTACCTGAATTTTGCTTCCAAATATGTCCTTAAAAGAAACACTCTTCTTACGCTCACAGGCTCTTTTTATGTACTCTGCAGTCTCAAAGTCTGTCAAATACTTCTTAGCAATCGCCTCCGTTACTTCATCGCCGGCAAGCGGAATCATGCCAAATGCAATAATACTTCCATCTTTTACAATCGAAATATCACTTGTTCCGGCTCCGACATCCACAAGCGCAATGTTCAAAAGGCGGAATTTTTCCGGAATTGCCATGTTAATCGCAGCAATTGGCTCAAGCGTCAGACTTGCCACATGCAATCCTGCAAGCTCAACAGCCGAATACAAGCCATCCACAACCTCTTCCGGCAAAAAAGTTGCAATCAACTCTACCTCGATGTAATTTGCCATATGCATCTCAATCATTTCCATCGGGTAGCCATTCAAATAATATTTTACAATCGAATAGCCGACACAGAAAAACTTCTTTCCACTGTCGGTCTGCTCTTTTCTTATTTCATCATAAGCCTGTTCCACACCCATCATATCCAGAGAACGAATATGGTCTTCCGTCACCTTTGTCTCTGAATTAAACTGATAGCGGGCTTTGACGCGCTTTGTCTTTAACACTCTTCCGGCAGCCGCAATGCTGACGTCCGATAAAGGTTCTCTCACACGCTTTTCCAAACGCTCTTTGACTTTATAAATCGTATCTGCCACGGTCGGTATATCGTGAATCTGTCCATCAATCACGGCACGCGTCGTATGCTCAATGGATTCCTGAGCAACCACAACAAAACGGTCTGTACCAATCCGGTAGCCAACCGTTCCCACAATGCTTCTCGTTCCGATATCCAATCCAAATACAAGCTTATTGTCTTCTGCGTTCATCATTTTCACCTTGTTCCCTCATCAAAGATTCTACATATCCATTATTCTATCACAAATTTGTCTTTCTGACTAGTAATTCTTCTATTCTTTCTTGCAGTTTTTGCAGGTTTCCATTATTCACAAGCAGTGCATCACATCGTTTTTCCCATTCTTTATCCGATAATTGCACTCTCATAATGGATTCTGTCTTTTCGCGAGAGTATCCTCTCGATTCCATAAGTCTCTGAATCCTTAGTTCTTTGTCTGTCACAACCGCCCAGATTATATCGCAGAGCGTATCACATCCGGTTTCAAATAAAATTGCCGTTTCTAAGCAGACAACCGGCTCATCCTTCCATTCATTTAATTGTTTACAAATCTGTTCTTTCACAAAGGGATGTACAATGGCATTTAGCCGCTCTCTGCCGTTGTCATCCTGGTAAATTTTATCCGCAAGCAAAGGACGCAGAATCTGTCCATCCTCTCCTGTGATGTCAACACCAAATGTATCGCAAATCTTTTGATAAGGCTCCGTCCCCGGTTTCATTGCTTCATGACCGAGGGCATCCGCCTCTATAATCTTTGCCCCATATTTTTCTTCCAGTAGATTTAATACCGTTGATTTACCACAGCCTACGCCGCCAGTAATACCAATTACCATTTTCTTTCTCCTTGGTTTTATTTTGCCTCATACCAATTTATTCCCTGCTTCACCTCTGCAATCAAAGGCACTGCCAAATCGCAGGCATGAACCATTTCTGTTTCCAAAATCTGTTTTACTTCATCAATTTCATCCTTGTGTGTCTCAATCAAAAGTTCATCGTGAATCTGCAAAATCAGACGGGATTTGTAATTGCCTTCTTTTAATTTCTTGTGCACACGTATCATCGCAATTTTAATAATATCCGCCGCCGTTCCCTGTATCGGAGAATTCATCGCAATGCGTTCACCAAACTGGCGCTGCATAAAGTTTTTCGACGCAAATTCCGGAATTGGGCGGATTCTTCCAAACAAAGATGTCACATAGCCTTTTTGTTTGCCCTGCTCCACCAGTTCGTCCATAAACCGTTTCACATCCGGATACGTTTCAAAATAATCCTCAATATATTTTTCAGCCTGTTTTTTTGAAATATTCAAATCGCGCGACAAACCAAATCCACTGATTCCGTATACAATTCCAAAATTAACTGCTTTTGCATTCCGCCTTTGCAGTTCTGTCACCTCTTCATAAGGCGTATGAAAGACAAGTGCTGCCGTCGTTCGATGAATATCAGCATTTTCCCGGTAAGCTTCAATCAAAGTTTCATCCTCTGACATATGTGCCAGCACTCTTAATTCAATCTGTGAGTAATCGGCATCCAAGAAAACGTATCCGTCCTGTGGGACAAAAACTTTTCGGATTTGTCTGCCAAGTTCCATACGAATCGGAATGTTTTGCAAATTCGGCTCAGTACTGCTCAAACGTCCGGTTGCCGTCACATTCTGATTAAATGTTGTGTGGATTCTGCCATCTTTTTCATCGATATCACTCTCTAATCCATCTGCATAAGTAGATTTCAACTTCGTAAGCTGGCGGTACTCCAGAATCATCTCCACAATCGGATCCTCAAAACGGAGTTTTTCAAGAACTTCTGCTGAAGTGGAATATCCTGTTTTTGTTTTCTTTCCATAAGGCATATGCATTTTTTCAAACAAAATTACACCTAACTGTTTCGGTGAATTGATGTTAAATGACTCCCCGGCACGCTCATAAATATCCGCTTCCAGTTCAGAAATACGCTCACCAAGTTTTGCACCATATTCATGCAATGCCTCTTTTTCCACTAAAATCCCCACCTTTTCCATGTCATAAAGGGTAAATAAGAGCGGCATTTCAATCTGTTCAAACAATGACTGCATTTTTTGTTTTTTCAATTCTTTGGAAAGATTCGGATATGCAAGCACATTTACCAGTGCGCAGTAACTAAAGTAACGTACTGCCTCGTCTTCTTTCTCTAAAAAGGCAGTTTCTTCCGGCTGTTTACCAAAAAACTGTTCATATGGGTGCATCAAAACAGAGGCATAGTTTTCCGCAATCTCTTCTTCTCCAAACTTTTTCTGAACCGGACTTAACAGATACGCAGCCAGATTCGTATCATAGGAGTTTTCCGGTTTTGCATCCGGTAAGAAATCTAACTGGCTCTTTAAATCATTGGCAACCAATATATGTGTTTTCAAAAGATTACTGATTTCACTTGTAATATCGTATTCGGACAAATCATCGCCCACTTTGCAAAAAGCAATCTTTTCTTTGGAAAAAGCAACCGCCATACCTAAAAGTCTTCCATCTGCCTCCGTCATAAATAACGTCATCTGTCCGCTGGCACTCGTTGTTACTGCAGCATCCTTTCGAAAAACGGCCTTGACCGCTACCGGCTCTTTCTTTTCAATTGTCTTCACAAAAGAGAGCCAGTCTTTTTTTGTCTCAATTACCTGAAAATATTTTTCCAGTTTTTTATCTCTGCCGGTATCCTCCGAAAATCGCTTTAAAATGGATTTCAAATCCAAAGACTGAATCATCTGGTATGCTTTTTCGTTAAACATATCCTCAAACGTACACTCTGAAAGCACCACTCCCAATTTGCAGTTTGTCCTTATAGTCGCTAAATCTTTACTCATTTTTGCCATGTCCACATGGTTCTTCAACGCCTCTTTCGCACGATTTGGTGTTACTTCTTCTACATGCTCAATCGCATTTTCAACCGTACCAAACATCGTCAGAATTTTAACTGCTGTCTTCTCACCAATTCCCGGAACACCCGGGATATTATCTGAAGCATCTCCCATCAGCCCTTTGAGATCAATAATCTGAGATGGTGTAACACTGTATTTTTCAATTACCTGCGCTGTATGATAGTCTTCGACAACCGTCTTTCCACGACTCGTTTTTGGAATGCGGACCAAAATAGTATCCGTCGCTAACTGCAGCAAATCGCGGTCACCGGATACAATCGAAACAAGATATCCTTCCTGCTCCGCTTTTTTCGCCATCGTTCCTAAAATGTCATCCGCCTCAATGCCTTCTTCCGCATAAATACGGATATTCATCACTTGAAGAAGATTTCGGATTACCGGCACCTGTTCACTCAATTCAGCCGGCATCGGTTTTCTTTTCCCTTTGTATTCTTCGTACATTTTATGGCGGAAAGTCGGTGCTTTTTCATCAAACGCTACTAGCAAATGCGATGGCTCTTCTTCGTCCAATATTTTAAACAAAATATTTAAAAATCCGTAAATCGCATTTGTATGCAAGCCCTCGCGGTTTGTTAAATCCGGCACGCCATAAAAGGCACGGTTCAATATGCTGTTTCCATCAATCAGTACAAGTTTGTTTTCCAATTTTTTGACCTCTTTATTTTTTGATTTTTATTTTCCGTTTGCTTGTGTAACCACTCTCATAGCGTTTTCCTTTTTTGCTGTAATATGCTTTCACACGGATATAATACGTTCCTTTTTTCAGACCGTACGCTTCAAAACGGTTTCCGTTCAATATGTATTTCTGTGTTTTTTTCGCAGCAAAGGAAGATGCCGTCGAAACTTCCATCTGGTACCCATGTACCATTTTCCCACTCGAATAAGTAATCGCAAACGATTTCTTGTTTTTCTTCAATTTCTGAATTTTCGGTGTCTGCGGCACAATTTTAAAGGAAATGGTTTTCTTTCCGGTAAAATTGCCCATGCCCTGTATAACAACCGATGCTTTTCCGATTTGAAGATTATTCCGGTACACCAATGTATAGTCTCTATTTTTCTCTAATTTTACTTTCCCCACCTTCAACGTCACATTTGGTTTCACCCATCTTCCGGTATAACTCTTTGCCTTTTTATAATGACAAGTTACCGAGCGAACCGAACGTTTCACAATGGTATAAGAAACTTTTTTTGTTCCCTTGTAATTACCGATTCCCTTAATCGTAATTGTTGCTTTTCCTAAATTTTTATTATTCTGATAAGATGCCTTGTAATCTTTTCCGGAATCAAGCACCTCTTTTCCATCCTTAACCGTTTCGTTTCCTTTGATTGCCTTACCTTCATAAGCATATTTCTTTTTCAAACGAATCATTTTCTTTGTCAGAGCTTTTTTCTTAACCGGAACTTTCACACGGATAATCACCGTACGGTACATTGTTTCATTTTCCGGCACATATTTCGCACGATAGCCGGAATTTCCATAAACCGGCACAATCGTACTATCTACCCAGCTAAATCTCTCCGGCAGACGAATTGAAGAAAGTTTTTTCTTGTTTGAATATACAAAACTTCCAAGTGTCACTTTCGGAATCTCCGGAATTAGTTTTGGCACATAGGTCGTTGTCTGTCCTGCCAGATAACCGGAATATTTCTTTGCTTTCACCTGGCAAATTAAACGATATCCGATATCTTCTTTTGTCACTTTGTAGGTAAGCCCGGTTGCTCCTTTAATTGCTGCCGCTCCGTCAATGGTCGTGACATCATCTTCTTCTTTTGCATTTGTCGCAAATTTATGAATGGCATCCAACTCATACGTGCCATCGTCATCGCTGTCATCTTCTTCGTCATCATCGTCTTCCGCTTCCAAATCGTCTTCTTCGGCTCCGCCTGTCTCATCTAACACGGACTCAAAACTCTCTGCATCCTCTGCTTTTTTTACACGATACCACTGATAAGACAATTCACCCGGATCCACTGAATCCAGTGATGGTTTTGCGGTAAGCGTCTCATCAATTGCCGGTGTTCCGGTTATTTCCACACTTCCGGCAATTGCCATTTTGTCAGTCGTAAAGACCGCACTTTTTGCCACTGCCGATTCATTTCCTGCATCATCTGTCATAAAAGAATAAATTACATATTCCGTTTCCGCTGCAAGTCCATTAAATGAAAAATTAGAAGCTTTTGCACCATCTACTCTTCCATAACCAACAATCCCATAATGAGAAGTCACACGCGACAATATAAATTTTGTTGTCATGCCACCGCTTTCTTTCTCTGCCTCTTCGCCTAACGCCTTTGGCAGTACCACATAATAAAATTTACCCGGTTCATTTCCGGTAATCAATCCGGAAGAAGTCGTATCGGTATCACTGTCAAAACCGGAAACCGATGTAATCTGTGGTGCTGTAAAATCAGCTACAATTGTAATCGTTTTCTTTGTCGTATCAATCGCATTCTTTGTCGCATCTGCCTGTTTCGATGCTAAATAATAAGCAATCTCATTTTTTCCTTCTGTCAACGTCACAGACATCGTATCTGCCCAATTTGCATCCACTGAAGCCTGACTGCTGATTCGATAGCCTGCCGGTGCTTCTATCTCAACCTTATCGTCTGTCAATCCTGTCCTGTCTGCAATATTAATTGTACCTTTTTCCGTCTTTGCCACCGCATTCGTATGATAAGCACGAATTTCATAAGCCGGAGCATTTTTTGCCAGCTGATAAGAAATTTTCTGTTTCTCATCACTGCTCCTTTCATCCTTTAACACAAACTGCTGTTTTCCGGCAGTTTCCGATGAAATCGTAAGTGTAACTCCATCCGGCAAATCCTTTTCATCGGATACTGCGTAATGCACATCTCTGATAAAGGTACGCTTCTGTCCATAATACTTCCACAAGCCGGAAAATGGTGTTACCGTAACAATTTCTTTTGGTTCAGCCGTAGGCTCTATCGTAGCTGCCCCTCCGGTCACACTTCCACCTGAAGTCACATTTGCATTAAATAATACAATTTCTCTGTTTTTTTGTTCCTTCGCCTGCGTATTCACCGGGGTCATCCCCATAAATAATGCACATGCTAAAATCCATGCTAATCCTTTTTTTAACTTACGTTTTCTCATAAGTTCTCCCTTCTAATATAACTTAATTCATGATAAATTATATTTTACACGTAAATGTGTTGAAACACAATATAAAAAGAAAAGTTTGTGGGAATTGTTTGGGTTCCGTAATTTCGTAGAATAGCTTTGCGTCTCGTGGGCACTCTCGTTTAACAAACGCGTAAGGGTATGGGCATG
>OGUK01001506.1_pt1 | contig 14867 bp, 8 predicted proteins | sample 1553151 | NCBI WGS metagenome assembly OGUK01 (sample SAMEA2580208, study PRJEB22360) | human gut metagenome | biome: human gut; feature: human-associated habitat; material: faeces | place: Denmark | collected 2008/2010
TACGGTATCGCCGGCGGACGACTCGCCGGCGCGACCGGCGTATGGATCGAAGGAGATTCCCCGCGCGCGCGAAAAATCTGCGCGATCGGAGTCAAAGCGTCCCGTTACGTAACGATGCATGGCTTCGCGCTGAACGTAACGACCGACCTGCGCTATTTTTCGTACATCAATCCGTGCGGATTCGTCGACAAAGGAGTCACGTCGATCGAAAAGGAGACCGGGATGCGGCCGACGCTGGAAGAGGTCGCCCGCAAATTCGCCGCGCATTTCGGACAATTGCTCCGCTGCGAGGTACGGTGACGGCACGCGGGAAGGGCCGGGGCCCGTCGCCCGGGAAACAGGGACGGATTAAAATTTGATTAATAAGCAATTAATAAATAAAAAACGTTATGTCAGCAGAAAAAAGATGGGTTCTCAAGGAGCAGGGGGAACCGGCTAAAGTGGCCCGACTGGCCACCGCGCTGGAGATTCCTCCGGCCCTTGCCAACCTGCTTGTTCAGCGTGGCATCGAAACAGAAGAGGAAGCATGGCAATTCTTTAATCCCAAGCTCGAAAACCTGCACGACCCATTCCTGATGAAAGACATGGATGTGGCCGTGGAGCGCCTTAATAAGGCAATGGGAAAGAAAGAGCGTATTCTGATTTATGGTGATTATGATGTAGACGGCACTACCGCAGTGGCACTGGTCTACAAGTTTATTCAACAGTTCTATTCGAACATTGACTATTACATCCCCGACCGCTACAACGAAGGTTACGGGGTATCTACCAAAGGGGTAGACTATGCCGCAGAAACCGGTGTAGGATTGATTATCGTACTGGATTGCGGCATCAAAGCTGTAGAGGAAATAACCTATGCCAAAGAAAAAGGCATTGACTTTATCATCTGCGACCACCATGTGCCCGACGATGTACTTCCACCTGCCGCCGCTATCCTGAACGCCAAGCGTTTAGATAATACGTATCCTTACGAGCACCTTTCCGGTTGCGGCGTAGGCTTCAAATTCATGCAGGCATTTGCCATCAGTAATGGCATCGAGTTCCATCACCTCATTCCACTGCTCGACCTGGTTGCCGTAAGTATCGCTTCGGACATTGTTCCCATCATGGGAGAAAACCGGATACTTGCTTTCCACGGATTGAAACAGTTGAACAGTAATCCCAGCGTAGGTTTGAAAGCGATTATCGACGTATGCGGATTGACAGAAAAGGATATTACCGTCAGCGACATCGTGTTCAAGATAGGCCCGCGCATCAATGCCTCCGGACGTATTCAGAACGGAAAAGAAGCCGTCGACCTGCTGACTGAGAAGGATTTCTCCATAGCTTTGGAAAAAGCCAATCAAATCAATCAATACAACGAAACCCGGAAAGATCTCGATAAGACCATGACCGAGGAAGCCAACCAGATTGTAGCTGATCTGGAAGGACTTGCCGAACGCCGTTCTATCGTGTTGTATAACGAAGATTGGCACAAAGGTGTTATCGGTATTGTTGCCTCCCGCCTGACGGAAATTTATTATCGCCCCGCAGTAGTGCTGACCCGTACGGACGATATGGCAACAGGTTCCGCCCGTTCCGTATCCGGCTTTGACGTGTATAAGGCGATTGAATATTGCCGTGATCTGCTGGAAAATTTCGGTGGTCATACCTATGCAGCCGGCCTTTCGATGAAAGTGGAAAATGTTCCCGCCTTTACCAAACGCTTCGAGGAATTCGTTTCACAGAACATCCTACCGGAACAGACAAGTGCGGTCATAAATATCGATGCAGAGATAGATTTCAGGGATATTTCTCCGAAATTCTTTAATGACCTGAAGAAATTCAATCCTTATGGTCCGGATAATCCGAAACCGATATTCTGTACACATAATGTCTATGATTACGGTACCAGTAAAGTAGTGGGGCGTGATCAGGAGCATATCAAGCTGGAACTGGTAGACAACAAATCGAATAATGTAATGAACGGCATCGCCTTCGGACAAAGTTCGCATGTACGTTTCATCAAAACCAAGCGTTCGTTTGATATCTGCTACACCATTGAAGAGAATACCCATAAACGGGGCGAGGTACAGTTGCAGATAGAGGATATTCAACCTAATTAATAAATTGGAAGTTGAGAGTTGAGTTATGTAATATAACTCTCAACTTCCAATTCTTCGTATTATGACTGCGCAGCTCAACTCCCAACCTTCAACTCCCTACTCTCAACTTCTCAAAGAGTACTGGGGATATGATAACTTCCGGGGCATACAGGAAGACATCATCAATAGCATTGGCGAAGGCAAAGACACCCTGGGGCTGATGCCTACGGGCGGTGGAAAGTCCATCACATTCCAGGTGCCTGCACTTGCCAAAGAGGGGCTTTGCATAGTTATTACTCCCCTGATTTCTCTGATGAAAGACCAAGTACAGAACTTGAAAAAAAGAGGAATCAAAGCACTTGCCATCTACTCCGGAATGTCCCGGCAAGAGATTATCGTCACACTGGAAAACTGTATTTTCGGCAATTATAAATTCCTGTATATATCGCCCGAACGGTTGGATACGGAAATCTTCCGCACCAAGCTACGGAAAATGAACGTCAGCATGATAACCGTCGACGAAAGCCATTGTATTTCACAATGGGGATATGATTTCCGTCCTGCCTATCTGAAGATAGCCGAAATACGTGATCTCCTACCCGGTGTCCCTGTGCTGGCACTGACTGCAACCGCTACTCCGGAAGTCGTGAAGGACATCCAGGCGCGGCTGTGCTTCCGGCAGGAAAATGTTTTCCGCATGAGTTTTGAACGGAAGAACCTTGCCTATATAGTCCGCAAAACAGAAAATAAGACCGGAGAACTTCTTCACATCCTACGCCGTATGCCGGGTAGTGCCATTATTTACGTACGCAATCGTCGGCGAACCAAAGAAATCACCGAACTTTTAATTAACGAAGAGATTACCGCCGACTTCTACCATGCCGGTCTGGATGATGCCACCAAGGATATACGTCAGCATCGCTGGCAGGCAGGAGAAAGCCGTGTAATGGTTGCCACCAATGCTTTCGGCATGGGTATCGACAAGCCCGACGTACGTATCGTCATCCATCTCGACTTGCCGGACTCTCCCGAAGCTTATTTCCAGGAAGCAGGACGTGCAGGACGTGACGGCAACAAAGCGTATGCCGTAATACTCTATGCCAAATCGGACAAAGTCACCCTTCATAAACGTATCCCGGACACCTTTCCGGAGAAAGACTACATCAAACAGGTGTACGAACATCTGCAATATTATTACCAGATGGCAATGGGAGACGGTTTGGGATGTGTCAGAGAGTTCAATCTGGAAGACTTTTGCCGGAAGTTCAAATACTTCCCTGTACCTGCCGACAGTGCATTGAAGATTCTGACGCAAGCAGGATACCTGGAATATACCGACGAACAGGACAATGCCTCCCGTCTTTACTTCACCATCCGCCGTGATGAACTGTATAAATTACGCGAACTGGGAGAGGACATGGACAAACTTATTCAAATCGTTCTGCGCTCTTACACCGGAGTATTCACGGATTACACCTTTATCAACGAGAATTCACTTGCAGTACGTAGCGGATTAACGCGACAACGGGTGTACGACTTGCTGATACGTCTATCCAAGATGCGTGTCATCGACTATATTCCACATAAAAAGACACCTTATATCATATACACACGCGAACGCGTAGACAGGCAACATCTGCAAATCTCCCGCAGCATATACGAGGAGCGCAAGGAACGTTATGAAGCCCGCATTCAGGCAATGGTAGATTATGTAACGACCGAAACCGTTTGCCGCAGCCGTATACTTCTACGCTATTTCGGAGAGAAGAATGAACATAACTGTGGAATATGCGATGTCTGCCTCAGCCACCGTGCCGAGACTCCCGAGCTTTCCTCCCAACAAATAAAAGAAGAAATTAAAGAATTGCTTTGCAAACAACCTCTGACACCTGCCGATATTGCCTCACAGATAGAAGCAGATAAAGAAATCATCTCTCAATGCATCCGTGAATTGCTGGAAGATGAAGTTCTGAAAGCGGAGAACGGCATCATAAGCCTGAAGGCATAAGAAAGGGCGTACAGTAAATGCACGCCCTTCTCCTTATTATATCAATAAGAATTATTCCGTTACTGCCGGCTTCTCAATACCTTCGCTGGTTGCACGTTCTTCCATACGCTGGATACGGGCATCCAAATCAGGATGAGTAGAGAACAGTTGATTCAGCTTACTACTTTTCTGCGCACCGGCTTCTTCCTGCAATTTCTTCAGCTTTTGGAAAGATAAAGCCATTGCCCAGGGATTCTTACCATGACTTTTCAGGAATTCATATCCATAGTCATCAGCACTTCTCTCCTGCTTCTGTGAATATGTAGAGTTTACCAGAGCCTCACCCAGGTCACCCAACTGAGAATCAGACAACTTAGCAGCCGTACCACCTTGTGAAGAAATACCATCCTTCAAAGCTGAAGTCAGCAATGCCGTACGAAACCCATTCTTAGAATCCTTGTGTGCCACGTGACCTACTTCATGTCCGATTACACCCAGCAATTCATCATCCGTCATGATATCCATCAAAGACGAGAAAATGCGCACACTACCGTCAGCACAAGCAAATGCATTGACATCTATCACATAATAAACTTTGAAGTTCAAAGGAATTCCCTCTACATCCGTCAAGCCTTCAGTCAGCTTTTTCAGACGAATTGTATACTCATTATCGTCGGCACATACCTGATTATGTGTATCCATCCAGTCGATATACTCTTTTACATATTCTGCCATCTGAGCATCAGTCAGAGTAACAGCTTTAACAGCTTTAGCCGCACCTTTCAGTGCTTTTACATTAAACTGAGCCATTGCAGGCATTGTCACGGCCATACATAACATAAAGAAGGCCCACTTCATGAAAATCTTTTTCATTCTTGTGTTTTTAATTTAGAAACGATGATTAATTAATATAATTGGTAAATGTATCGCAAAAGAACAAATTTTAAATGATACCATCAATAATAACACGGATGTTTTTTCTTTTTAGACCGAGTTCTTGGTATGGAAACAAGATTTTTATGTAAGTTTGCAAAAAGAATAAAAACAAAACACCTAAGAAATACAGATTATGGGATTCTTTAAATCTTTCTTCTCCGGCAAACAAGAGAAACCGGAAACTGAAAAACAGAAAAACGATCAAAAGAACTTCGAGATATTCAAGTATGACGGCATGCGTGCACAACGCATGGGGCGCCCCGATTATGCAATCAAATGCTTCACGGAAGCCCTCGCCCTTCAGGAAGACTTTGAAACCATGAGCTATCTGAGCCAGGTTTACATTCAAACCAATGCCCTCAGCGAAGCACATGAACTGCTGGAACGCATGGCAAAACAGGAACCGGACCACACCTCCACTTTCCTCACCCTTGCCAACGTATGCTACCTGCAAGAAGACTATCAGGCAATGGCAGACGCCGCACAAAAAGCTATTGAAATAGAAGAAGGAAATGCCATGGCATACTATCTTCTGGGCAGAGCCAAGCAAGGTATGGACGACGGTATCATGAGCATCGCCCATCTCACCAAAGCCATTGTACTGAAAGACGACTTCACCGAAGCCCGCCTGCTGCGTGCCGAAGCCTTAATCAAGATGCAGCAATACAAGGAAGCTACCGAAGATATCGACGCTATACTCTCCCAAGATCCCGATGAAGAAGCTGCATTACTGCTCCGCGGTAAAGTGAAAGAAGCAGCGGGACAGCAGGAAGAAGCCGAAACCGATTATCGCTATGTAACAGAATTGAATCCATTCAACGAACAGGCTTTTCTTTGCCTGGGACAACTTTATATCGTCCAGAAGAAGTATCCCGAAGCTATCGCACTCTTTGACGAAGCCATCGAACTGAACCCTAATTTCGCACAAGCCTATCATGAACGCGGTCGCGCCAAGTTGCTGAATGGTGACACGGCAGGCTCTGCAGAAGATATGAAGAAAGGATTGGAGTTGAACCCCAAAGAAATCCAAGGAATCAGCGGACAATACGACAATCAGCCAAGACAAACGGACGTTTTAGGATTGTAGTGCCATGAAAAGCGGCCTCTTTATACTCATTGTATGCCTTCTTTTTCCTGCCTATGTCTGTGCAGACACTTCTAAACATGCTTTAGAAGAAAACAGGAAATTGCTTCACTCTTTAGATAGCCTGCTGGAACAGCAGGATCTATTTGTCAGAGTAAAAGAGGAGCGCATCAAGCAATTGAAAATGCAGTATAGCCGGGTCAAAGATGTAAAGGAACTCTATGCCATGAATAGAATGGTCTATTTGGAGTATCGGGTTTATGATGCGGATTCCGCCCTGCATTACATCAACAAGAACATACAACTGGCACAACAGACCAACAACCGTACCTGGGAAGTGGTCTCTTTGCTCGAACAATCATTTGTCCTCACCTCCTCCGGGCTACTGACCGAAGCCTTAAAAGCCGTCAGTGATATTCAACCGGAAGAATTACCCCAAAATCTCCGTTCCGAGTATTTTGGCAGGTTATGTACACTCTATTCCCGCCTGCGGGATTACTCCAGTGAGAACTCCCAACTGTCGGAACATTACAATAATCTCCAAAAGGCTTTCCGCGACTCGGTATACCTCACAGCCACTCCTGACGAATTGCGCTACTGGAACTGCCGGGCATGGCTCTACCTGGGAACCCCGGAAATAGAACCCGTCAAACAGGCATTTGAGGAAAACAAGCAAACATTGTCTAACGACAGCCGCAAGTATTCCATAGCTACTTATAATCTCTCCGCCATTTACCGGAGTGAAAACAACGAGAGCAAATATCTGGAGAACCTCATTCTTTCGGCTATGGCAGACATCCGGTCTGTCAACGGAGATATCGGCTCTTTGCAGGAAATAGCAGAATACCTATTTAAGCATGGAGAAATAGACCGCGCCTATAACTACATCCTCTATTGTTCCCAAAAAGCCATGCTTTTCCACAACCGGGTACGAATAGTCAAAATGTCTCATTTGCAAAACCAAATCTACAAAGCATACCAGGAACAGAGCCGCACACAGCAAAAGCGCCTTCAAGCCTCCCTGATTGCCGTCAGTTTCTTATTCCTCGTACTGATCGGCGCCCTCCTGTTCATCCGCAAGCAAATGCGTCGGCTAAAAGAAGCCAACTTGAAGTTAGACAGTACAAACCAGAAGTTGTCCGTCAATATGGATGCCCTCTCTACAGCACATCAACGCCTGGAAGAAGTAAACATGCAGCTGAAAGACCTGAATACGCAATTACAGGAAGTCAACGACCAGTTGCGGGAATCTAATTACGTAAAGGAAGAATATATCGGCTATGTATTCAACATCTGTTCCACCTACATCAGTAAGCTGGAAGAGTTTCGCAAGAACATCAACCGGAAACTGAAAGTAGGCCAGATAGAAGATGTAAAAGCAATGACGGACTCTTCCGCAACAGCCTCCAACGAACTGAAAGAGTTCTACCAGAATTTCGATACCATCTTCCTGCATCTCTATCCCGATTTTGTAGGTGACTTCAACGCCTTACTGCTACCCGAAGAGCGCATCGAACTGAAAGAAGGCGAACTACTTAATACCGAACTACGCATACATGCCTTGATAAGACTCGGCATCACAGACAGCGTGAAGATAGCGGACTTCCTCCATTGTTCCGCACAAACGGTTTATAACAACCGGCTTCGCACCCGGAATAAATCCATTATCCCGAAAGAAGATTTTATAAATGCAGTGAAAAAGCTCGGAAAATACAAAGCGTAAGCCCTGCTCTCTACTACCGATTCCACTTAAAGAGTTTACTTCCGAGCCTCTCATTTTCAGAAAACAACACTAATAATCAAACATTTATCCATTTTAACAGTTTACTTCGCCTGTTTACCTCGCAGAGTAAGCAACCCTTATTGCGCATACCTTTGCCACAGAGATCCAAACTAAAAACTTATGTTAACTATTAAACGAATCATGAAGAACAAAAGAAAAGAAAAACGCTCATGCAGACTCATTCTTGCCTGCTGCGCTTTGTTACTGTTCATTTCGGTAAATGCATTTGCACAACAGCAAGTCACAGTCACCGGAAACGTGAAAGATGAAAAGGGAGAACCCATCATCGGAGCTAATGTCATTGTGAAAGGCACTGGTACAGGAAGTGTCACCAATGTAGAAGGAGACTTTTCATTGGCGAATGTACAGAATGGCGCCACTCTTGAAATCTCTTTTATCGGCTATCTGAACCAGGATGTGAAAGTCAACGGCACGAAACCTGTCAGTATTATCCTGAAGGAAGACACTAAGATGCTGGATGAGGTAGTAGTGGTAGGTTATGGTGTGCAGCGCAAGTCGGATATGACAGGTGCAGTTGCTTCCTTAAATACCAAAACACTGGAGAATCGCCCGCAGACCAACATCATCCAATCTTTGCAAGGTGCTGTACCGGGCCTGAATATCTCAGTGACCGGAACCAATGCGGAAGGCTCTTCCACCAAGACCCGCATCCGCGGCGAGAACTCCATCACGGCAGACAACAAACCACTGGTTATTCTGGACGGTATCCCCTTTGATGGTCCCTGGTCCGAAATCAATCCGAACGACATCGAATCCATTGAAGTATTAAAAGATGCTTCTTCGGCTGCCATCTACGGTGCACGCGGTTCGAACGGTGTCATCCTCATCAGCTCCAAGAGAGGTGAAAAAGGCAAACTGACCGTATCCTACGACACCTACATCACCATTGACAATCCCATCAACTTCCCCAACCTCATGAATGGAGCAGAATTCTGGAAGTATAAGACGGAAGCATTGAAAGATGCCAACACCACCCCGCCCACTGAAAGCAATCCCGAACCGTGGATGGGATCTATGACCGCTACAGAATTGCGTATGCACGAAGCCGGCATGGATACCGACTGGCTGGATCTGGCAACCCGCACCGGTTTCAAACAGCAGCACAATATCTCTTTCCGTGGTGGCGTCAATAAGACCAACTATTTTGTCTCACTGAACTATACCGATGTGAAAGGTACTGCCGTAGGCAACCAATTCAAACGCTACAACATCCGTTTCAACCTCGATCAGGAGTTCACTTCCTGGTTTAAGTTCTCTACCAGCACTCAGTTGGGACGCTACGACCGAAGTGGCAGCAGTACTTCTTTCTCCAGAGCATTCCGCATGAACCCCCTGGCAGAAGCTTATGACGAAGAAGGTAACATCCGTTCCGCCGCTTGGGAAGATTCCAGCGAAGCTTTCTCTGTAAACCCCTTAAGCAGCCTCAACAACAAGAGCAACGACATACGCTCTAAAGTCATCACCAACAACGTGGTAGAAATAAAGTTGCCGTTCGTTCCCGGACTCAGCTATAAGCTCAATACCGGCTATACGTACCAGAACAGTAGCTGGAAACAGTATCAGGGAATGGATACTTACTACGGCGCACGCTCCAACGGTATTCTGAACACCGACGACTGGCATTCACAAGAGTGGATTCTGGAAAACATCATCACTTACACCCGTGAATTCGGCAAGCATCGCATCTTCTTCACCGGTCTGTATTCTGCACAAAGCTACGAGAAAGAAGGCAACGGAATGGAAGGCAAAGACTTTCCGAACGACGTGATGTACTATTACCAGATATCCAAAGCCGCCACCATGTCCGGCAGTTCCAGCTATACCAAGCAAAACCATATCTCTCAGATGGCACGTCTGAACTACTCATACGACAGCCGTTACCTATTGACACTGACTGCACGCCGTGACGGTTACTCCGCATTCGGCAGCCAATCCAAGTTCGGTGTATTCCCCTCCATGGCTATCGGTTGGAACATTTCCAATGAGCATTTCTTCCAGGCAAGCCCGTTGGCAAAAGTGGTGAGCAACCTGAAATACCGTCTGTCATGGGGTAAGAACGGTAACGAAGCGGTAGGCGCCTACACTACATTGCCTGACCTTTCCACATTCAATTACCTGAAAGACGACCATACCCCAAACTACGGTTTCTATCCTTCCAAGCTGGCTTCTCCTTCGCTGGGATGGGAAACTACGCAATCCATCAATACCGGTATCGACTTCCAACTGTGGAACGGACGTATCCAGGGAACATTCGACATGTACTGGTCGAAGACAAGCGACCTGTTGCTGAACCGCTCCATCCCCACCATCAACGGTACGGGAAACATTACCGAGAATATCGGTGAGACCAAGAACCGCGGTTTAGAATTGCAGATTACTTCCAACAACATTGCCAAGAAAGATTTCGACTGGTCCACTACCTTCAACCTGTCTCACTACAAGACAAAGATCGTGAATGTAGGTCTCTACGATGCCAACGGCAACCCCATGGATGACATTGGTTCCAGATGGTTCATCGGCCAGCCCATCAGCGTGAACTACGACTACCGCTTCATTGGTATCTGGCAGATCACCGACCCGTCCAATCCGAACGGACAGCAAGACCCGAACTATCGCTACTCCATCCCCGGATATATGAAGTACCATGACAAGGACGGTGTGAACGACATCACCCCGGCAGACAAGGAAATCATCGGCTCGGCAATTCCTAAAGTAACAATGGGTATGACGAATACTTTCCGCTACAAGAATGTCAGTCTGAGCGTATTCCTCAATGCCCAACTGGGACAGACAGCCAACAACTGGCTTTACGACGTATCTCACAACTCCTATCGCCAGAACCGCCTCATGGTAGACTTCTGGACACCGGAGAACCCTACCAACAAGTACCCGAAAAACTCACTGGATACTTCTGTAAACCCAATGAGCGCAGGTTTCTACGAAAAGACCGATTTCCTCCGTGTGCAGGATGTCACGCTGGCCTACCGTGTTCCTCAACGTTGGTTAAAGAAGATTTCCCTGAACCGCCTCGAAGTATATATGAACATCAAGAACCTGGCAACCTGGACAAGCTGGACCGGTCTCGACCCGGAATTTATCAGCGACCAACAGTCCACTCCGCAGGTACGTTCATTCACATTCGGTCTGAAACTTGATTTATAAACCGCTAAAACAAAGAGAAACAGTATGAAAAAGCTAAAATATACACTGATAGCACTACTCGTGCTCTGCATGACCGGATGCAATGAATCCAGCTTTCTGGAAGAAGATCCGCGTGCTTCACTCTACCCTGAAAATCTGTTAGTAGATTACAGCGGGTTCCAATCCATGGTAACCAGCCTCTACGGAATGATGCGTAACGAATACCGCCGTGCCGATGCACTCGGTGGTGGTCTGCCGCTCGTTCTGCACTCTGCATGGGGTTGCGGTGTGGACAATTCATGGAGTAATAACTCACACAGCGACTTTAAATACATGTACTATCCGTCTCAAATCAACCAGACGGACTTGCAGATATTCCAGAACATCTTCCAATGGTGTTACCGCATCATCAATACGGCAAACATGGTGATTTCACGTGCCGAAGGCAGTGGCATCGACTGGAAAGGAACCGAAACCGAAGCTGCCGCCCACAAGAATAAGATCATCGCACAGGCCCGCTTCTTCCGCGCATGGGCTTACCGCCATCTGACGTATTCATTCGGTGCCGTACCTTTGTCCACCGAAGAAATTACAGGTATGAACTACCGTAACGACTGGGAGCGCAACTCCGTAGAATCCATCCGTGAAGTCATGGAGCAGGACTTTGCTTTCGCCATGAACAATTTACCGTTGCGTGAAGAAAGCAACAGCAAGATTTCAGGAGCCATGGCACGCCATTATCTGGGTGAACTATATCTAGCAATGGACCAACCCTCCAAGGCAGTCGAAGTTTTGAAGCCACTGGCAGAAGGTTCCGAATACAGTTTGATAACCAACCGTTTCGGCAAGAACTCCGCCAATCCGGGCTGTCCGTTCATCGACGTATTCCGCACACCGATGTATGCGGACGGAAACACGGAGGTTTTATACGCTTTTGTCAACACAGAACCGGAAAACAGTGCTTTCGGTACAGCCGAGGTTTATATGAAGAGTACATATAAGAACTATTACTCCAACGACGGTGTCATCAACAAGAGCAACAAGTACGATCCCGACTATACAAGCGGTGCAGCCACCTGGCCTCAGGTGTTCTGGATAAACAACGGTGGTAAAGGTGCCGGACGTTGCGTGCCTTCAAGAGGTGCTTTCCGTCTCTACAACTATAAAGATCAGGGAACTCAGGACGACCGTGTATCCGATTATGCAGTGGTATGGACTATTAACGAGAAGGGTGCCGACGGCAAGATTACGGAATTCCTTAACAACGGTAAGATGGTGGTAGACACCACTGTAACCGCCGCTATGCTGGATGATAATAAGACAACCATCAAGAAGTATAACTGGCCCACTACCCGCAAATGGGATTACGTGGCACCGTTGCTGGCAAATGGTGACAAGGATGGATGTTATCAGGATATTGTTTATCTCCGCCTCGCCGACACGTACTTGCTTTATGCGGAAGCCCTGCTGAAAAACAACCAGGCAGGTGAAGCCATCAAATGGATTAACAAGGTACGCAATCGTTCCAATGCCGTCAGCATCACAGAAACTGAACTCACCGCAGGCGGCGTAGATTTCATTCTGGACGAACGTAGCCGTGAACTTCTTTCCGAAGAAGAACGCCGCCACACCCTGATTCGCGTAAGTCAGGAGAAAGGTGGAGATGAACGTGATGTGAATAATTACTTCAAACGCCGTATGCGACAATTGAATGAGATTGCAGGACGCGATGCACGAGGCATGAATTCGTATGATACGCCTGTGTTGTTCCCGATTCCGCAAGAGTTCATTGATTCCAATACAGGTCGCCAGTTGGAGAATAATCCGGGGTACTTATAAGACAGTAGAACAATGATTAAATAGTGCTATCCCAATTCTCCTCCTCTTGAGAGGAGGAGAATTGAGACACTTCATTTAATGCATTCCTGTCCCATCCCCGATCACTCCCCAAAAAACAATTTATAATCCAGAACCAATCAGATTATGTCAATCATAGCCTTCCTCCTCTGTATATTGGTGACCACCGTCACCGCTATTTACCTCTACCGGAAACTGAACCCGCAAGGAGTTTTGATGCTGGCCGGACTTGTGATGTTGACATTCGCCCTCATTCTCAATGTCCAACCCATCATTCCGGATAAATCCACCGGCAGCGTTGTTTTCGATTTGGTGAAAGTGGTGGAAGAAACATTCATCGGCAACCTGTCCCGCGCAGGACTGATGATTATGACCATCGGCGGCTATGTAGCCTTTATGAATCACATAAAAGCCACCAATGCCCTGGTGCACATCTCCATGAAACCGTTGGGTTTCTTTCGCCGTTATCCCTACCTGACAGCTACCGTCACCATTCCCATCGGCCAGTTGCTCTTTATCACTACCCCCTCGGCAGCCGGATTAGGACTCTTGCTTGTCGCCTCCGTTTACCCCGTCCTCATCGGATTGGGAGTAAGCCGCCTCACCGCATTATCCGTCATTGCCGCCGCAACGCTGTTCGACCAGGGCCCCGGCTCGGCAAACACAGCCCTTGCCGCCGAACTTATCGACCAGACCAACGTAGCTTATTTCATTACCCACCAACTCCCGTTGGTTATCCCTACCACCTTGGTAGTCATGACCCTGTTTTACTTCAACAATAGGTATTTCGATAAAAAAGAAGCCGCCAAGCAGAGTATGGAAAATAGTGAAACAACAGAAGTCCCGCAGACCTCTGCCAAACCGGATATTCCATTAATATTCGCCATGCTTCCCATACTTCCACTTGCGCTTCTCATTGTATTTTCGCCCTATGTGGGCCTGTTCCAGCCGCCCATAACGCTCAATACAACGACCGCCATGCTATTTTCCCTCTTTGTCTCACTCGTATTCGTAGGTTACCACACACGCAATATACGGAAAACCTTTGACGCCTTCTCCAGCTTCTGGAAAGGGATGGGAAATGTCTTCGGAAGTGTCGTGACACTGATTGTTGCCTCCGAGATATTCTCCAAAGGACTGATTAGCCTCGGCTTCATCGACTCACTGGTAGATTACTCCACGCATATAGGACTTTCCGGCATTGCCATCGCAGCAGTCTTCGCCCTGATAATCTTCTGTGCGGCCATGCTGATGGGAAGCGGAAACGCGGCTTTCTTCTCGTTCGGCCCGTTACTGCCCGGAATTGCCGGACAGTTGGGTATGCCTGCCTATTCCCTCGTGCTTCCCTTGCAGTTATCCGCCAGCATGGGGCGTGCCGCATCTCCCATAGCGGGAATCATTGTCGCCATTGCCAGTGTGGCGGGTGTATCGCCCATTGAACTGGCAAAGAGAAACACCCTGCCCCTTATAGGCAGCATCCTGTTCCTGATAGCTTATCATTTCATAACACTATAAAACAACTCCGAATCATGTTCACACTCATTAAAAATGCAAACTTATACTCTCCGGAGCATCTCGGCATGAACGACGTTCTACTGGCAGATGACAAAATAGCCCTCATAGACCGGAAGATAGAATTGACCGGTATTCCGTTGAATACCATAGACGCCGGCGGGTGTGCCGTCACCCCCGGCTTTATTGACCAGCACGTCCACATCACCGGTGGCGGCGGACAAACCGGCTATGCTTCCTTAGTTCCCGACGTCTCCATGAGCGAACTGGTGGCTTGTGGAACCACCACCGTGGTAGGGCTACTCGGCACGGACGGTTTCGTAAAAGAACTAACCACCCTTTACGCCAAAACCAAAGCCCTGGAAGACGATGGCCTCAGTGCCTACATGCTTACCAGTTTCTACGGATTGCCTCCCAAAACACTGATGTCCTGCGTAGCCGACGATCTCACCAATAAGGCTT
>OGUK01001509.1_pt1 | contig 14822 bp, 14 predicted proteins | sample 1553151 | NCBI WGS metagenome assembly OGUK01 (sample SAMEA2580208, study PRJEB22360) | human gut metagenome | biome: human gut; feature: human-associated habitat; material: faeces | place: Denmark | collected 2008/2010
CCGGCATATTCGACGCCATTCAACATGACTGAATTGCCCATGATCTACTCCTTTCTCGTAGGGGAGTTAAGCGGTCATTACATTGTCCGTCCACATCTCACACTGGCTCATGACAGTCTGGACTGCATCATCCATACCCTCAGGCGGATATTTGTGTTTTTTCAGCAGCCTTTTGACCAAGCGGCGCATTCCAGCTCTTGCGCTCTCTTTCTTTTGCCAGTCTATTGTCTGGTTTTTGCGAAGCAAATCTGTCAGTTCTTTCGTGATAGCAATAAGCTCATCATGCTCGTAAAAGTCCTTGATTGCTTGCGGCTTCGTCAGAGCATCATAGAAAGCAAGCTCGTCCGCTGTCAATCCGAGTTTTTCACCCTCGGCGGCAGCAGCGGCAATGTCTTTCGCCAGCTTGAGTAATTCTTGAATGACTTCCTCGTTGGTGAGCATTCCGTTCAAATAGCGGTTCATCGCGCTCTGAATGATTTCGGAGAACTTTTCAGACTTGACGATATTTGTTCGACGGTAAACAGAGACCTGTTCGGAAATCAGTTTTTTCAGGAGTTCGACTGCAAGATTCTTCTCCTTCATGTTTGCCACTTCTTCAAGAAACTTCGGATCGAACAGCGAAAACTCAGTCTGGACATCAGAAAAGAGGTTGATAACGCCTTCGCTCTTGATGCTGTGCTTCAAAAGCTCGTTAATGCGCTCATTTACTTCTGGAAGCGTAAACTTCTTTCCGGTACCGCCTGAAACCAAGCGCACGGTCATTGTTCTTACGGACTCGAAGAAAGCCGCCTCCATGCGAGTTTGCTCGTCTACCAAGCTGCTGCACAGCGAAAGTGCCTGCTTGAGAAGCAGGGCTTCTTTGATGAACACATTCTGTGTCTTCTCATTGTCGGGAAGCTCGTACTCTGCAACACTTTTGCCGAGTATGAAGTTCACACCTCCGCTGATGAGCTTTGCCCTGTCGAGGTCGCTTCCGGTCATGAATTTCTCATAACTGAATCCGTGGAACAAATCTCTGCAAATAGAGAGCTTTTCAAGGAACTTCGGATATGCAGCCTTGCTTACATCTGTATCACCATAGTTCTTCTTGTCTCTGGCAGTATAGTCGTTCATTGCCTGTTTCAGTGCAGCCGCAATACCGACGTAATCAACAACCAAACCGCCTTCTTTATCTTTGAAGACACGATTGACGCGGGCGATAGCTTGCATCAGGTTGTGTCCAGCCATCGGCTTATAGACATACATCGTAGCAAGGGAGGGAACATCAAAGCCGGTCAGCCACATATCCACGACGATAGCGATTTTCAGCGGAGAGTTATTGTCTTTGAATTTCCGCGCCATATCGTCCTTATGCGCTTTATTGCCGATAATCTCACGCCATTCTTCTGGATCATTATTGCCTTGCGTCATGACCACTGCAATCTTTTCCGTCCACGCCGGGCGTAGCTCAAGAATGCGCTTATAAATCTTCATTGCTATGGGACGCGAATAAGCAACGATCATCGCCTTGCCGGTCAGGATATTCTCGCGGTAATTCTCGTAATGATCAAGAATGTCATTTACCAAGGAGTTGATCGTCTGGTCGGCACCGAGGATTGCTTCCATCTGACCAAGTTCCTTTTTGCTCTTTTCAATGACATACGGATCGGCGTTGTCAGCCATAATGTCATACTCATTATCGATCAGATGGAGGGTGTTCTCGTCGAGTTTCAGGTGAATAACGCGGCTTTCGTAATAGACGGGTCTTGTAGCTCCGTCTTCAACTGCCTGTGTCATATCATAGATGTCGATGTAATCACCGAAGACCTCTCGTGTACTGCGGTCTTTTGTGGAGATCGGTGTTCCGGTGAATCCAATGTAGGTCGCATTAGGAAGCGTGTCTCTTATAATGCGGGCAGTGCCGATAACGGTTTTCGCCTCGACTTCGCCGTTGTCCTTCTGCTTGACCACAACCTTCTCATTGAGACCATATTGCCCGCGATGCGCTTCATCAGCCATCACGATAATGTTCCGGCGTTCCGAAAGAGCTTCGTTGCTTTCTTCAAACTTCTGCATGGTCGTGAAGATTATGCCGTTTGCCTGTCTGTTTGCAAGCAGTTCTTTCAGATTCTTGCGGCTCTCAGCGTGCTGCGGCGTTTGCCGGAGGAAGTCCTTGCAGCGGGCGAATTGTCCGTAAAGCTGGTCGTCCAGATCGTTACGGTCGGTAATGACAACGATAGTGGGGCTTTCTAACGCTTCTTGCAGATAATGAGCATAGAAGACCATAGACAACGATTTTCCGCTGCCCTGTGTATGCCAGAAGACGCCACCCTTACCGTCCGTCACGGTTGCGTGTTTTGTAGACTCAATCGCCTTTTTGACTGCGAAATACTGATGATACCCGGCGAGTATCTTGAAAGTATTCTGTCCATCCACATTAAAGCAGATGAAGTTTTTCACGATGTCAAGGAAGCGGGTCTTCTCAAACAGTCCTACAAAGAATGTGTCAAATGATGCGTGTTGCGTATTCTCATAGCTGCCGTCTGTTGTTTTCCACTCCATAAAGCGGTCTTCGCCGGACGTGATTGTACCAGCCTTTGAAGTGGTCAAGTCGCTCATGACACATACCGCATTATAAATGAACATAGAGGGGATCTCATACATATAGTTCCGGAGCTGGCGGTATGCTGCGGAAGCATCGGTTTCTTCGCGGGACGGAGACTTCAACTCCACAATGACGAGTGGGAGACCATTGACAAAGAGAATCACATCTGGTCTTTTTTCGGAGTTCTCAATGAAAGTCCATTGATTCGCAACTGTGAACTCGTTACTGGCAGGATTTTTGAAGTCTACAAGGTAAACAAGGGTAGAGCGTTCTTCACCCTTGTCATAGTATTTTACCGGGACTCCGTTTTGGAGGTAGTCCATAAAGACCATGTTCTTCTGCAAAAGCGTTCCGGTTTCAAAGTTCTTGAGCTTATAGATTGCCTCCGTCAGAGCGTCCATAGGCAGGCTCTTGTTGATCCGCTGCAAGGAAGGTAGCAGAACATCCTCATAAAGCGGCGAGTGATAATCGCGCTCCACGTCCGGTCCATAGATATAGTTATAGCCCAGTTCTTCATTGAGAAGCTGCAAGACAGCGTTCTCGTAATTTGATTCTGTAAAATATCCTGCCATAGTTTGTCACTCCCTTTTACGCCAGACTCGCCCCGAACTGATCCAGCGTGTTTTCTGCATCTCTGTCAGTGACGGGCTTATTCATCGCTTTTTCAATTAGGTTTAGAAGGCTTTTTGCTCTGTCGATGAAATAGCCATTGAAGTCATCTGCCTTCAATTCTGCATAGTTGATAAAGTGCGATTCCACCCGTGCTTGCAACTCATTCTCGGTCAGTCCATCAACCTTCTTTAGAATTGCCCCCAGATACTCACTCGGCGCATTTCCGCCAATCGAGCGGTTGGTGGCTGGAAGAATCGGGGTCTTGTTAATGATGGAATTATACCGTTCGCGCTTGATGCCCATTTTCTCGCAATATGCTTCGGGGAATATATGGTGAATATCCGGAGACTCAAGCATACTGTTTACAATGTCAATCGTCGTGTTGTTCATAAAGTCACGACACTTCTCCTTGTAAAGAAGAGCCATTATACCTTTATATGCCGCGCTCAAGCGAGTTTGAAGGGTTAGCAGCCGCGTAGAAGAAAAGACTGCGCTGTTAATCGTGTGCATTGCATTCGGACGTCCATTGACCTCTTCAACCATGTCCTCAATGTCATAGGCATAGCGGGTTTCGTTCGCACCGCCATACATCTCACCCAAAATCCCGCACCAATACCACCGAGAAAGAGTTTTGATTGTGTTTGGCTCATTGCATTTGGATTTTCCGAGAACAGCGCAGATTGCCGCAAGTGGAATCAACTGCGTTGTATAGGGCAAATCTCTTTGACGGAAAACGCACTGATCACGAAGAAGAAACTCCTTTGCGATTTTGAACCCAGACAGCACTGCATCCCGGTTCGCTATGTACGATTCATAAGGAAGTCCCAGAACATCTTTCTTTTTGCAGGAGATTGTGTTTGTCTTTCCAGACTGCTTGTTCAAATAGCTTGTATAGAGACAAACCGTTGTCAGGAAGGTAGTCTCATCAATCCCATCGAACAAGTCTGTTCTCAGCGTGTCACCGAAACCGCAAATTGTATTTCGACACTGCACCCAGTCTTTTCTCAGGTCAAAGTCTCTTGTGGCATAAGTTGCGGTAACAAGCTCAAACACCGTGAGAGGAACACCGCCAGTATTGACGTTCTCAAACACCTTGCACACTGCCTCTCGCGGCGTGGACTTGTCCAGTGTAATCACAGGCAGCTTATACCCGGAAATTGTATTCAGCACATCCGCTTGGAAACGCTTGAACTCGTCCATTGCTTCCGGCTTCATTCCGTAGTGCGTCATGTAGCCCATGAACCAGTCCATAACTGCGTTGCTGTCGAATACGATATTGACCGGAAACAGCTTGTTCTCGTATTCATATTCTCTGGTGGAGAGATCGAGCTTCACATCCCGGTCAAAGTTCTCTTTAATCTTACGGTCTTCGGGGATGGAGAGGACAGCATCAAAACGATCCTCATCATCGTCGAGGCACTTCTCCATTGAGAGATAGTAATAACGCTTAATAGCCTTGCCTTTTTCTGTTTTGGTCGAGACCGGCTCTTTAGAGGATGTTGCCTGATAAATTGAAGTAAGCCGCTGCTGACCATCGAGAATCAAATGCTCCGGCTTCACAGAAACGCCTTTTACGCCCGTAATTGTACGGTATTTGAATTGGATGTCCGGATTGCCGTATTGCAGCCGCATGATGGCACCCATAGGATAACCCTGTGATAAGCTGGCGATAATGCCTCTAATTCGGCTATCATCCCAAGTCCAGTCGCGCTGAAACTCCGGCAACTGCATTGAGCCGGACTTAACTTCCGCTAAAAGCTGACTTAGGTTTGTATCAAGAGATTGTGGTGAAATAATCACGTCTGCGCCTCCTTCATTGAGTCTTACTGATCGGACGAGCCCAGTCTGCTTTCCAAATCTGAAATATCACTGCGTATGGAAGAGATGTCCGACTCAATATCTTCGATTCTCGAAGTTAATGTTATCTGCTGAAATTGAATATCCTCGATCTGCGCGTATAAGCCACGCATTGCCAAAATTAGCTCAACCATCAGCCCCTTGTCATCAAGGGAGAGAAGGCGTTCTTTTTCAGTCTGTATCTTTTGAGCCTCCTGTTGAAGCCGCTCTTCCTCACGAGCTGCTTCTGCTGCGGCTTTCTCAAGACGAAGCCGTTCCTTTTCAAGCCGCTTTTTCTGCATAGTTAAATATGTTAAATAAAAAAGATTGTTGAAAAAATATTACATATATGATACAATATGTTAACATAAACGTAACATGATAACGAGGTATAATGATGGAAAGAAGGCAAAGTATTATGAGAAGGAGAGGCAAAACATTTTTATCGCTGTTTCTTTCTGCTGTGATCGTTACCGGTCAGCCGGTATTGGCAGCCGATTTTTCTGCTGGAGAGGAAACATTTATTTCGGAAACCACAGAGCAGGAAGGCGATGTATCGGAAGCTTCAGCTATTTTCGAGGATACTGTGGATTCAGACAGTGAAATGAGATATGAGAAATATGAGGCGACAGTTTCTAGTGAAATCCTTGATTTGGGACAGACTGGAGTAAACGGCGGCGGTTGGGAAAGGCTAGAGATAAAAAATACAGGTACAGAGAGCTGGCAGATCAAATCCATTTCAGAATTGAATGATTTTAGACTTGAACATTTAGAGCATCCATTATTATATGAGGGAAGACTTCCGATGAAAGTTGGGAATAAGGTTAAGCCCGGAGAAGCTGTTGCAGTGGATATTTATGTAAAGCCAAATCTTTCTCAGGGGATTCATGAAGAAACTTTTGTCATGGAAACAGAAGAAGGAATTCAGGCAGAGTGCAGGATACGGGTTCTCGTTCGTGGGGAATCAGAGGAGGATTACGAGGTTAACTGTGTACCAAATAGTGGTACGAGATTTCTCACAATTACTCAGGAAGAGTACGATTCATGGGATGATGTAGAACCAGAGCCGGATATGTTGATGTGCCCATCACGGTTGATTACAATATGCAACAATGGGCAAAAACCTGTCACAGTTGATTTTGAGGATACGGAACATTTCAGGGCATGGTTCTATATTGACGAAGACACGGGAGTTGTTATGCCGGGGGAAAATACGATAATTCAGGTTTTTCCGAAAGCAGAAGAACAGGTAGCTACTGATATTTTTAAGGTTTCCATCACAGGAGGAATAGAATTATCTTATATAATTTCCCAGAATTGTCCTCATATTGCACCGCCTTATCCGGAAGGAGCAACGATAAAAGATGTGAAAGTACAGGGGTCAACTATTAAGGCAGTGGCTTATGACTGCGCAAACAGCGAAGGTTTCGATGCGGTTCTGACAAAGAAAAGCTGGGTTGACAAACCTGAGAATTATGTGAAGGTGGCGAAGAATCAGGATGCAAAGACCATCACCTTTACAAATGTAAAAAACGGGACGTATTATCTGGGAATCCATGCGTACAACAGGGATTATTATGATGGAAAAGTGTCTGGGAAAAGGTTTGGGGCATGGAGTTATCCAGTAAAAGTAGTAGTAAAGAACGGAATTCCCACAGAGAGGGTGAAGATTAAAACTGTAAAAACAGGTAAAGGAGCTGTGGCTGTAACAGTTGGCGTACCAAAAGGATTTGCAAGAGCAGATATGGAACTGAGATCTACAGGCGGAACCACCGTATATAAACGGAACAATCGGACAACCTATACAAGGATTACAGGCGTGAAGCCCGGAACCTATACTCTGAGAGTCCGCCCATGGGCCAAAATTAACGGAAGGAAAGCTTACGGAGACTGGGTATCCTGGGGAAGAAGAATCAGGGTAAAATAAAAAGAAACAGACAACGGCCCCTTGTTTAGAAAAGTTTAAATTGGTTTGAGAAAGAGAAAAGTAAATTCTGTAAAGTTGACTTCACAAAACCTGAAAAACAGAAAGAGAGCTGCCAGACAGCAGAAGAAAAAACAGAACGGACAAAAAAGACGGATTGATTACATAATAGGAAACTGAAAACATGCGACAATCTGCAGGGATACCGGGGTTAGGCTGAAACACTATATCACGGAACCGTCTATGTAGTACAGCAAAATAGGCTGTCCTCATACCGAGGGTTTCCACTTCAGTAAGCCTGAGAAGTGTCAAACTGACACTTCCTCAAACATACTAAGGTCACAACTCTCATTGCATCCACAGTCACAACAAAAAATAGAGTATTCCCTTCAATGCGTGCGATATTTCACTTGTGATTGTGATCTCGTGTTTCCATACAGCCGCACGGACAAGAAATATATTCCTTTCCCTCTTTGATTTCAATAATTTCCCAGGTATGTTCATGAGAAGTGAAGGGTTTATCCAAACAGACATGTCCATGCACAGTTGAAATAGTTGCAACGATGGCCATTGTAGCAATGCACCCAATAATTAGGTTTTTTGATTTTGCTTGCATATATTTGTCTCCTTTCATTTAGTGAATACGTATAGGCGTTTGCGAAACGCCAAAAGCCGCATAAATACGGCATTTTTTTGTTGTTAAAATAAAATATCTCCTCAAGGTTTATGGTAAAATAGAATTGCCTAGAAACTAATTAACCAATCCACCTAAAGGAGATATACCTACATGATAACATATAAACAGCTCACTTTGGCAGAAATTTTTGAATATAGAACGAAAATAAGTTTCTGCACCATTGGGGGAATACTACGAATTGTAGATGAAGATAAGAGCATGAAACAGAAATTTGAAGAGAAAGCGTAACCAAAGCATAAGAAATACGATGTTTATTATGAGAGCCTTTTTTGTTATGATATTTGCACAGGATGTTTGAAAGTACGAAATCGGAGAAAGCTGTATGGAAGATACTTATATTATAGACTTGTTCTGGAGAAGAGATGAAAATGCAATACAATTAGTTGATAAAAAGTATAATTCCACTTGTTATTCTATTGCGTGGAAGATTCTTATGAATAGGGAAGATTCCGAGGAGTGTGTAAATGATACATGGTTTGCGGCATGGCGGTATATCCCACCCCAAAGGCCGCCAAAACTGGTAGCTTTCTTAGGAAAAATTACAAGAGGATTCGCAATTGATATGTTAAGAAAAAAGCATGCGGCAAAACGGATGGATATGCATATTGCAAACATAACGGAAGAGGTAGAAAGTTTAAATACCGCTAGAACGCATATTTTAGATGAACATATGGAAGCTGAGGAACTGATAGAAATCATCAATCGTTTCCTGGACGGTTTATCTGACAGGGACAGGGATATTTTGTCCAGAGATATTGGGTAATGGAATCCATTAAAAATATTGCCGCCAGACATAAGATGTCAGAAGGGGCAATTAAGCAGAATCTGCTGCGGAATAAAAGGAAACTGAAAAAGATATGTATAAATTTATCATACATATATTTTTATCAATGTCATTTAGATAAGCATTTCGTCTGATAAAAACAGTATATCACGTTATTTGACTTTAGAAAACATGGTTCAGTTAAGAAATATTATGTTCAATGGGAAGTCCTGTCTGCCCCCCCAGATGACTACCTGTGAAGAACATAAAATACAATTTCGTATACCAAAAAGACAGATTGCAGATCTGTCTGAAAAAGAAGTATAATAGTGATGATATTTAAGCCGCTCGATACATGAAATCCCTATTTCTCTTTGGACGGAGGCGGATAGGATATTTACGGTTGCTCCTGACTGGTGTCAGGTGCTTTTGTATGAGAAGCATGGTCTCAATTTCGTCACTGCTATGTTTTAAATATGCTCTGCATATGTTGACTGCGGTGGCGAAATTTATTTTGTAGATATGCTTTGTGTTATCTCGTGTTCTCACAACGGCCTGAGCTGTCACAAATTCGCAGAAGTTATATAGTATCATCCGGGCATTGAGTTCCTGAAGGATCCCGTCATACTTGCTGCTATGCCAGTTAACAAGACCTATGGTGTATTTCAGCTCACGAAAGCTTGTTTCCTCGCTCCAGCGCATTCTGTAAAGCTTTTTAATCTCTTCTAAGGGGAAGTCTTCTTCCGAAAGATTTGTGGCAATGCAGATGTAGGTCCCATTATCAAGAAGAATACGAACAATACGGAATTCGATATCATAATATGTACAGTTTTCATCCAGGAAATCCAGATCGGTAGTCTGCTGAAGAATGGTATACGTATTGGGATCCCCAAGAGTTTCTTTTGTATGGCGTCTGGTAAGAGTGGTTTTTATATGGGTATCGAACTGACTGTCAGGTAGATCATAAGCGGAAAGAATGCCGTTACTGTTGATGTCTTTCATGCGAATAATGAATTTCATATTCTTTTGAATAAGATGAGCAAAGACATTGAAGCTTTCATATCCCCGGTCTGCCATTAAAATTGCCGGCACAGAATCGGGATAACGGTCAGTTATGGTATTCAGTGCAGCACGTTCATGAAGCTTCTTTTTTCCCTGAACCAGAAAATCACAGTAAGTATGGTTCATGATATCGTAAAGAGCATTGACGTGAATCGCATTGTAACCCTTTTCGCCTTCATGGATAAAAGTTCTTTCATCCTCTGGGTCTCGTGCTATATTGACATCGGAACCATCACATGCTAAAAGGCGATAGCCGTGATAGGGCTGATCAGAAAGTTCCCTGCACTGTTCCACAAAAATATGGAACAGAAAGCTCCATCCTTCCGGTTGGAGTTTGAAATGCTGCTGGGTAAAAGAAGATTTTGCAGGGGCTGCAAGTGAATGCTCAAAGAAATCCAGGATTTCATTTGAAACAGATTTACTCTGCATTTGAACCATAAATTGAATATAATCATGGAAAGAAAGTTTACGATTTCCTGTGAAATCAGCTTCCGGGTTTTGGCAGAACATGAAATGAAGTTCATCCAGTTCAGCAATGCAGTTTTCGAGTGTTGTTTTTAAGTCAGCTAAAAAGTTTTGAGTCATAGGGTGCCTCCTTGAAATGTGTTTATATTCAAGGCTTACACAACATATATTGCTTATCCTGTCAAGTGTTTTTTGAAAAAAATGAGGATAAAAACTAAAGGAAGAGAGAAGAAAAATGCAGTTATATCAGTTTGAAAAATATACTCTCAAATGGAAAAAGAGTTTGGAAAAATCAGAAAAGGTGATGAGGAAACTTACAGTATGCTTCTTTTGCCGATGGAAAGTAATGCGTTAAAAATCCATCGAAAGTTTCCCGCTTCAAACAGCAGAAGAATGAAAGAGGCAATTGCCCTTGTATTGTTTGATATTAAATCAAGATGTACCGGAGAAAGTTTTGACACGGGAAACTTTCGCAATGAGGATAATGAACGGCTTGAAACTGCCCTGCTTATGGCATTTGATCCATACACGAATAGTGAAATAAAGGAGCTGCTTATTTCCAGAGGGAGGCAGCATGAGTTAGATTTAAAGAAAATGCAACAATACTATAAGATTCCGGTAATGTGTCTGCTAAGGATTAAGGCTTCGATAGATACTTGGGAAAAGAATGCTGGAACGAATGGATACTTCGATTTTATAGAGGGATACATGGGAACATCCATTACGGGAGATGAAATGAAATATTCGGTGATGATGCAAGATTTGTACTATTTATCGTATAGCCGTCGTCTAAACAGAGTGTGTTCAAATATTCAACAACACTCTGTTTAAATTGTCACGCAGGCTTAACTAAATGACATTGAGGAATTATTATTTGTGTTAAAGATTTGGAAAAACACAATAATTCAGTTAATAAATCTGAAAATATGCAGTAATAGAAGAGAAAGAAATGACAAAATCATGAAAAAAGCTACACTATATTTACTGATGATTTCTTTGATAGGAATGCTGGAAGTGCCTGTACATGCGGCAGATGTGTATGCGGATGAATCAACGGAGTTATATTCTTTTGATGAAGGAGCAATGTGCGATGATGATTTCGCAACGGAGTGTCAAGCAGACGTGAGCGATAAAAAACTACAGCAAGATTTTGAATCGGCCATGAAAGATGGAATTGGTCTGGGACTGGATGATTTTTTAGAAACTTCATATTCTGGAAACAGCACTGGCTCAACGCAGTCAGACAGTGAGGCCGAAGTATTAGAGGCAGATTTTGAAGCTGCTATGCAGGATGACAACATAAAACTATCAGAAGCAGGAATTGAATCCATGAATTTGATTTCCACTAATGACGACAATATAGACGCAGAATATGCCGCTGAAATTAATGAGTGGGAATCAAAGCCAATTTTAACAAGGGCTGCTTCGACAGTGAGCAGGGTAGAGTATGGACAGCAGTGGAGAATATACAGAAAAAGTGACAATGCAACGATGGTACAGTGGGTTTTAAGGGGACTGTTCTTATATAATGGCTAGCCAGTGTAAACAGACATCTATGAACTGATATAATAATGCATCTAATACTTTTACGGTTACTTCAAAGTCACACTATCCATCCGGAATGTATGCAGTGGGAAATTGCAAAGCGGTACAGAAAAAGGGTGGAAAATTGTATTCACATGTTCTCCGGATTGGGGTAACACCTACAGGAAAAGTAGTTAAGTAACAATGATGTTGGAAATGGCAGAAGTAAAAAATACCATTTAAGACCTGGAAGAGGATGCATGATTCTCTTCCTGTTTTGTCGAAAAAATCTTATTGCATAAGTATAATGAAAGCACTTATAATAAGAATATGAAAAGAAAGTGAATGAATGCAGGTGTTGAATTTAGACGAGAAAAATACAGAACGCATGGACGCCATTAACAAGTTTACGTTAATGGATGATACGTTTATGACACAGGTGTTTTCCAGTGATTTAGAGTGTACTGAGGAACTCTTGAAGATCATTTTAAAAAGAGATGATCTGACGGTAACGAAATCTGTTACACAGTTGACGATTGGAAATTTGTTTGGACGATCTGTCAGATTAGATATATACGCTAATGATTCCGAAGGAAAACAGTACGATATCGAGGTCCAACAGGATGATAGTGGGGCAGTACCAGAACGTGCCAGATTAAACAGCTCATTATTTGATACCAGACTTACAACATCAGGAAGTAAATATACAGAGATGCCAGAGACATATATCATATTTATAACGTCTAATGATGTGTTGGTAGGTGGACTTCCGATTTATACAATAGAAAGAACAGTACAGGAAACAGGGAAACTGTTTAATGATAAAGCACATATTGTATATGTAAATGGCTCTTACAGAGGAGATGATGAGGTTGGCTGGCTAATGCATGATTTTAACTGTGTTAATTATCACGAAATGCATAATGCAAAAATAGCTGCGAGAGTAAGATATTTTAAAGAGGAACCGAAAGGAGTGGCTGATATGTGCAAGACGATGCAGGTAATTGTAGATAGAGAACGTGATGAGGCAGAAGTAAGCAGAAGTAAAAAAATCGCATGGAATATGTGGAAAAATGGAGAGCATGATCTTGATAAAATTGCAGAGACCACATTGCTGTCCGTTGAGCAGGTACGAGAGGCTATTACACAAAAGAAAGCGTAAAATCTATTACAGAGGATGTTGCAGTTCAGGGTTCTTCCGATACTGAAGCGGCTGTCTGATGATATTTCTATTGCAGGTTATGATGGAATTGATATTGCGAAAATTCTGGAGCCAAAGCTCACCACCCTTTGTCAGGACACAGCGGCAATTGGCAGGATAGCTGCGGAGAAGCTGATCGATCTGATTGAGAATCCCAAGACTACGTTGATTGATCGTTTCTCAGTAGACGGAGCTTTGTTTAAGGGAGCGTCTGTGAAGAAAATAAAAAAATAAGATGTCTAAAAAAGCAGGATCCTGCTTCACATAAGTTATAAAAAATGATATAATTTATGAACTAAAATGTAAAAGTCAGAGGTTAATATGGATTATCAGAGTATTATAACTTTTTTTATGGAAATGGCAGGTACGGTTGCTTTTGCTGCTTCCGGGGCAATGGTAGGTGTAGAACGGAATATGGACATTTTCGGTGTGAGCGTACTGGGTGTAGTTACAGCTGTAGGCGGAGGTATGATCCGGGATATTGTGCTGGGGATTATTCCACCTAATGTGTTTACAAATCCGGTATATGCCTTGGTGGCTACCATTACTTCCTGTGTGGTTTTTCTGGTTTTTTACTGGAAACGGCAGCTTTTGGAAGGGCATATGCGGCTTACCTATGACAGAGTCATGTTGGTGATGGACTCTATCGGTTTAGGAATTTTTACGGTAGTGGGAGTGAATACAGGAATTCGCAGTGGATATATGGATAATGTGTTTCTCCTGGTATTTCTGGGAACGATTACCGGAGTAGGGGGAGGCCTGATGCGTGATATGATGGCAGGAGTACCGCCTTATATTTTTGTAAAGCATATTTATGCATGCGCATCTATTGTAGGAGCGGTTGTATGTGTGTACATGAATCGTTTTGTAGGAAATGTGGAAGCTATGATGGTAGCCTGTTTCGTAATCATACTGATTCGGTATCTGGCAGCACATTATCGCTGGAATCTGCCCAGATTGCATAATGGTAGTGAACAATAAAAAGGAGTCCGGAATAAATCCGGGCTCCTGACCTTATAGCAGGATATTTATTGATTGCTTATTTATTTTGTATCCTGGAGAGCGAGATAACCTTCTTCGCCTGTACGGATCTTAACGACATTTTCAATGTCATATACAAATACTTTACCATCACCAATCTGACCGGTATGGAGGACTGCCTTGGCAGTTTCAATAACCTTCTGTACAGGCACGAGACTTACAACAATCTCAATTTTGATCTTAGGAAGAAGATTCATTTCCATCTCAACACCACGATAGTAGGATGGAGCACCTTTCTGTACCCCACATCCAAGTACGTTTGTGATGGTGATACCTGTAACGCCAATCTCATTCATTGCCTGCATAAATTCATCAAGTTTGTTCTGACGTGTGATGATAACGACTTTTGTAAGTTTATGAACGCCTTCTTTCGGAAGTTCGGGAACTGATTCAGCAGGAGCAGAAGGTCTGGCTGTGACAACAGGAGCTTTTATGGAAGTTCCCATAGGAGTCGGAACGCCAGCCATTGCGAAACCGTCATAAGCACTTGCAAGACCATGTTCTTTGGAGTCAAGACCTGCGATCTCTTCTTCAGCTGAAACACGAAGTCCGATTGTATGTTTGATTACCTGGAAGATAATTGTCATAGTAACAACAACCCATGCGATTGTGATGATCATACCAGTGAACTGAACACCAAATCCGTGGAAGCCGCCGCCTGTAAGGAGTCCTTTCCAGTCTGTGCCTGATCCGTCTGAGAAAAGACCAACTGCAAGGGTACCGAAAGCACCGTTTAAACCATGAACACCGACAGCACCAACAGGGTCATCAATTTTCAGAACCTTGTCAATAAATTCAATACCAAATACTACGATAAAACCGGAAGCAATACCGATGATTGCTGCGGATGTAGGAGAAACTGTGTCGCATCCTGCTGTAATTGCTACAAGTCCTGCAAGAGAACCGTTCAGAGACATGGAAACATCCGGTTTTTTGTAACGTACCCATGTGATGATCATAACAGTTACAGTTGCAACAGCTGCTGAAAGGTTAGTAGTAACGAAGATTTTACCGGCACTTACGATTGCATCGCCTTCCATACTTACTGTGGAAGCACCGTTAAATCCGAACCAGCAGAACCAGAGGATAAATACACCTAAAGCGCCAACTGTA
>OGUK01001517.1_pt1 | contig 14713 bp, 17 predicted proteins | sample 1553151 | NCBI WGS metagenome assembly OGUK01 (sample SAMEA2580208, study PRJEB22360) | human gut metagenome | biome: human gut; feature: human-associated habitat; material: faeces | place: Denmark | collected 2008/2010
ATGATTTGGACCGATGAAGCCGTCGAAGAACTAAAAAGAATGTGGGATCGTGGAATGACCACCGGGCAGATAGCCAAAGCTCTCAATGTTACGAAAAATTCAATTATCGGCAAAGTACACCGTTTATGTCTGACGGCGAGGCCTTCTCCTATAAAAAAGGCACCGGAAACCAAAAATGAAAAGAAAGCGGCTAAGATTGAAAAAAATATAAAGACTGAAAAAAATGAAAAAACAGTCAAAACGGTAAAAGAAGAGCAAAAGATTTCCGCAGAAAACAGACTTGCGGAAAGAGTCCCTTCCAAGGAATCCACCGCGATTGAAGAAACGAATATTCCATTGGTCAAGCTAGACAATCACACATGCCGCTGGCCTTTGGGCGATCCTCGTGACGATGATTTCTGTTTTTGCGGCAAAAGGGTAAAGACCGGACAGACATATTGCGAGGAACATGCTGCCGTAGCTTATGTAAAACCCGGTAAAAAGCTTTAAGAGTTAATTATGTTTTGTTTCGAAAAATGACATTTAAGGCGTACCGGTTCTGTCCGGTGCGTCTTTTTGTTTGTATTATTTTATCAACAATGCTTATTTGAAATATTCCAAGAGGCGCCATAGGGTTATCGGCATCTGAAGACGGATTAAGAGATGTACAGTGAAAAATTTATAAAATTCATTGAAATGTGGCAAAAAGAGTTTGCCATCGAACGAACGATTAATGAAAAAATCTGTATAGACAGAGACGGAAATCCCATCCCCTGGTATACCTATCCGGCAATTGAATATCTGTCGCAATTTGATGTTACCGATAAGGATGTCTTTGAGTTCGGCTGCGGAAATTCCTCCCTATTCTGGGCGGACAGAGCCAGACTGGTTACCAGCATTGAAGACAATCCAGACTGGTTTGCCAAATGGCAGAAAAGTTTTAACCGACCGAATTTGGACATTCGCTGGCGAGACGAAGGCGAAGGATATTATAATGCCATATTTGAAGACAGCAAAAAATACGACATCATTGTCGTCGACGGAAAACGCCGCGCCGATTGTGCCCGCACAGCGCTGAAAGCTTTAAACCAAGGCGGTATTATCATCCTAGACGACAGCGACCGCATTAACACCAGCAAAGAATATGCGGACGCCGTTGCTTCTCTGAAAAACGGCAACCTTATCCAAGTTGATTTTTACGGCTTTTGCCCAATGAACGTTTATACCAAAACAACATCCGTCTTTTTGAGCAGGGATTTTAACTTCCAATCCCTGTACAGCGTGCAGCCGATTAACGGGTTCGGCAACTTATGGAGCATGAGCCGCAAAGACCGCAAGGAATTTTATAAGGCCAACAAGTAGATATTAAAACGACAAACAAGCCGTTCGGCGTTTTTATCGAAGTTTTAATTTTGCCGCAATCCGGACCGCAATATTTTCATATACTTTTGCATAGCTGCTGTCAGGGGCGCTCTGGACAATCGGCGTCCCATTATCTGCGTTAGCCCGGATATCATAATGCAGAGGTATCTCTCCAAGGAAATCGACTCCGTACTTTTCCGCAGTCTTTTCTGCGCCGGCATGTCCGAAAATATCAGCGCGATGTCCGCATTTTTCGCAGATATAGTAACTCATATTTTCAACAACTCCTAAAACAGGAACGCCTATTTTATTAAACAAGTTCAACCCCTTTACCGCGTCAATCAAAGCTATATCCTGCGGCGTGGAAACAATCACCGCACCGGAAAAGTCGATTTTCTGCGACATAGTAATCTGAATATCCCCCGTTCCCGGCGGCATGTCTATAACCATAATATCCACTTCGCCCCACGCCGTCTGCGTCAACAGCTGTTCAATTGCTCCGCAGGCTTTGGCTCCGCGCCAGATTAATGCCGTATCTCCGGCCACCATACTACCGATAGACATGGACTTAATGCCGCATTCCATAAACGGCTGAAATGTTACTCCGTCATATGACGAAGGCGGCATCTTGTCATATCCAAGCATTGTCGGTACGGAAGGACCATAAATGTCGGCGTCAAAAAGCGCCACGTTCAAATTCAGGTTTTCCAGCGCAAGCGCAAGATTAACAGATGTTGTCGACTTGCCGACGCCGCCTTTGCCAGACGCCACGGCGATAATATGTTTTACACCTTTTATCTGCCATTTATCCGAAGCTGCAGGCGCCTCAACACGGTCTTTAACAAAAACGACACTAACTTTTTTATCAGGATTTTCCTGTTCAAGTTCAGCTTTCAACTGTTGCACACATTCAGCGTTTTCATCGGTCTTCAGCGTTACAATCAACCGGCCACCCAGTTCTTTTACGGAAGCAATTTCCTCCGGCTTAAAATATTTTGCGGCCAAAGCCTGGTTTTTATTGTCTGACATAGCATATTTCCCTAATGTGGATATAATTTTTTCAATATTGTTTTTATACAAGCTTTATATTATTTTTCTACAATAAATATATAAGTTTTATCATTTTTTTATCGTACCAGAGGTTTTTATGACAGACAAATCAACAGTTTTGGACACCAATCCTTGGGATACGGCGGATGAATCGCCGGCACCGAAAGCGAAAGTTGTGGATTTTACGACCAAAATAGCGAAAATGCAAAATGCCGGAGACAACTTTAACGGATTTTATAAAATTATCATCGGCATCTTGTTGTTTTTATGGCTTATTTCCGGCTTTTATCAGGTTCAGCCGAGCGAGCAGGGCGTTGTGCTGCGGCTGGGAAAGTATGCCGAAACGACAGATGCCGGACTGCATTATCACCTGCCCTACCCGTTTGAGCAGGTTTATATTGTCGACATCAGCAAAGAACGCAGCATCAATCTGGGCGTCAACGAAAACAGCTACCGTGATTCAAGCGAGCTGACGGAAAGCCATATGCTGACGGGCGATGAAAATATTGTCGACATTAATCTGACTGTTGTCTGGAATATTAAAAACGCCAATGATTTCCTGTTTAAGACAAGAACCCCGGAATCGACTGTCAAAGTCGCAGCGCAGTCGGTTTTGCGGGAAATTATCGGACAATCCAAAATGGAAGACGTCATTACAGGCGACCGCAACAAAATTGAAAATGATACGAAAAAAGAGTTGCAGAGCCTCCTGGACGGTTTTCAAACCGGCGTGAACATCGTCCGTGTCAAATTGCAAAAGGCCGACCCGCCGAAACAGGTTGTCGATGCCTTTAATGAAGTACAGCGCGCAAAAACCGATGCCGAACGCTTTAAAAATGAAGCGGAAGCTTATGCAAACGAGGTTTTGCCGAAAGCCGAAGGTGAAGCGATTAAGCGCAAGCAGGAAGCTGAAGCCTACAAGGAAGCCGTTATCAGTAAAGCAGAAGGCGAAGCCCAGCGTTTTTCTTCCGTTTATGATGCTTATAAAACAGGAAAGCTGGTAACATCCAAGCGCCTTTATCTTGAAACGATGGAAGACGTGTTACAGAAATCAAAAAAGGTCATTATGGAGCCCGGACAAAAAAGTTCCAATATGATGCCGATTTTGCCTTTAAAATAACGAGAAGACGGAGTTGAAGATGAAAAAAAACTTACATTTGATTTTAGTCGGCGCTGCCGTTTTGCTGGTATTGGCATCCCAGTCGCTGTATATTGTTCAACAGCCCGAGCAGGCCATCGTTTTGCAATTCGGCAATCCGGTGCGGCTGATACAGGAACCGGGACTGAAAATAAAAATGCCGTTTATCCAAAATGTCGTCTTTTATGATAAACGTTTGTTAAATCTGGAACCGCCGGCGCAGGAAGTCGTACTGAAAGACAAAAAGCGTTTGGATGTCGATACTTTTTCCAGATACAGAATTGTTGAGCCGCTGACATTTTACAAAACAGTCAGAAACGAATATCAGGCACAGAACAGGCTGCAGGAAATCGTCAATTCTTCAGCACGAAATGTGCTGGCTACATTTACGCTGAAAGAACTCCTGTCGGAAAAAAGAACAGAAATCATGAAGCAAATCAGCGATGCCGTAAAAGCCGATGCAGCCCAGCTTGGCGTTGAGGTTGCCGATGTCCGTATCCGCCGCGCCGATTTGCCGGTGCAAGTGTCTCAGGCCATTAATGACCGTATGAAGACTGAAAGGATCCGCGAAGCAAAAGGATATCGGGCCGACGGGGAAAAGACTGCGCAGGAAATCCGTGCAACTGCAGACAAGCAAGCAACCATAACAGTGGCTACAGCCGAAAAGGAAGCACAGCAGATTAAAGGCGAGGGCGACAAAAAAGCGACGGAAATCTGGAACAAAGCAACCGGTGTTGACCCTGAATTTTATGCATTTTATCGTTCCCTTGAAGCATACCGCAACTCTTTCGACGAGGAAACATCGCTGGTGCTGGCACCGGAGGGCGAGTTCTTCAGTTATTTTGGAAAGTCTTTAAAATAAGGATTGGGCGATGCGCAATAGTAAGGGTTTGATGATGCGCGTTTTCCTTTTGAGCGCAGTTTTCCTTTTACCTCCGGTTTATATGGCGAGAGCCGTAGATTCCTATGCGGATATGGTTGAACGGCTTATGCCGTCGGTTGTCAATATTTCGACTGAACGCAATACAATTGCAACAGATGAAGAAACGGTTGACAATATGATGGTTAACCCTGCATTGGAAGGGAGAGAATTGCTTGGCTCCGGTTTCTTTATCAGGGACGACGGATACATTCTGACGAACAACCATGTTATTAACGGAGCAAAGAAGATTTCCGTCATTACGAACGATGATGAAATTTATGAGGCAAAAATTGTCGGAACCGATAAGCCGAGCGATTTGGCTGTTTTGAAAATTGAAGAAAACAGGCAAAACAATATATCCTCAGTTTCTACGGAAAAAGCAGAGCTAGATGAAAAGCCGGCAAAATTTAAACCTGTCATTTTCGGCAATGCCGATGACGCGCGAATCGGCGACAAAGTTCTGACATTCGGAAACCCTTACGGCTTGGGCGTCAGCGTTTCCGAGGGAATAATTTCAGCCAAATCACGCAATATCGGCTTAGGCGAACAGCAATATCTGCAAACAGATGCCGCCATCAACCAAGGGAATTCCGGAGGACCGATGTTTAATACGGACGGAGAAGTCATAGGAGTCAATGCGGCAATATTCACGGCCAGAGGCGCAAGTGGTGTGGGTTTTTCTCTTCCTTCCAACATTGCAAACTGGGTATCAGGGCAACTGATAACCAACGGCAAGGTTCGCAGAGGCTGGCTGGGCATCACCGTTTCCAACGGTATTGACAGATACACGGATAAGCCCGGCTTTGTTATTACAGAAATCAGTGAAGATTCTTCCGCGTTCAAAGAAGGATTGCGAGCGGGGGATATTATCATCGCCTATAACGATAAGCCTGCAACAGATATTGCCGAGTTCAAGCGCTTTACGGAAACAATGGAGCCCGGGCAGGCACTGCGCCTGAAGACACTCAGTTTTGGCGAAGAAATCAGAAACGTGGTCAGGATTCAGGAAATGCCGGCTGAAGAATTAAAAGACGTTACAAATCGCGCGCTCAGCGAAAGCAGCAAATATTATCACCAAAGTTCAGACAAAGACGTTTTTTATATTTCCGAGTTGAAGATTGCCGTCAAAGAAGCAAATCCGAGAGGACTGATAATTACCGGCATAGAATCGAAATCGCCGCTGTACGGCAAAGGGATTAAAGAAGGCGACATTATCCTTGAAGCTGACCGGACGGATATTTTTTCCGCCGATAATCTGCTTGACAACATCCGCAATGCCATTATTGATGATTTTCGTCCGATATCCCTGCTTATTCAGGGAATAGACAACACTTTTTATTCAACGATAGAATTGGCGCCGGAAAATGATTAGAGTTGACTTTTACCATTTGCAGAGAGCTCCGCTGGAGCAAGTTTTGCCGAAATTGTGCGAAAAGGCTTACGCTACGGGCAAGCGAATCAAAATTTTGCTCGGAACAGAAGAAAGGGTCGAATTTATCAACTCGCTTTTGTGGACATACAACGAAGAGTCTTTTTTGCCGCACGGCAGTAAAAAAGACGGTTTTGCCGAAGAACAGCCTATTTTTATATCGGCAAATGAAGATAATGCCAATAATGCATCTCTGCTTATTTTGGCTGACGGGGCTATGCCCGATACAGAAACGTTGAAACAATATGAGCGTATTCTGAATATTTTTGACGGCAATGATGAAACAGCCCTAAATAATGCCCGTGCCTATTGGAAACAGATAAAAGCCCTTGACGGGGAACTGCATTATTGGCAACAGAATGACCGAGGAGTATTTGAACAAAAGGCATAAGGGCTGCCGGACATTCTTTGCAATTTGTAAAACTGTACATATAAAAGTTTATATACGGACGTATACGGGGCTTTGTCCTTTTGTTGTACAAATTGAACCACCGGATAAGCGGAATACAGACGCATTATTCAGAAATAAGGCTTGCACAATTAGAAAATCTATGACAGTATTTCGCCATATAAATATTTTTCAGGGGATATGATATGTCAAATCTGCAGGCATCAAACGACAGTTTTAAATATGACGATTTGAAACATGCGGTTGAAACGATTGACCGCGAAATAGAAACACTTGAAATCTTGAAAAACAATCTGGATGGAAACCTTTCAAAGGCACTGGATTTGTTGCAGAATACCAAAGGCCGGGTTATTGTTACGGGGATGGGAAAGTCCGGACATATTGCCCGAAAAATGGCGGCGACCTTTGCTTCAACCGGAACGGTTTCTTTCTTTGTACACCCGGCGGAAGCAAGCCATGGCGATTTAGGCATGATTTCCGATGACGACGTTATTATCGCCATTTCTTACAGCGGCGAATCGAAAGAACTATCAGACATTCTGATTTATGCCAAACGCCATAATATCCCGCTTATTGCCATTACCAGAAATCCGCAAAGTGCACTGGGGAAAAATTCGTCTTTGGTTCTTAAACTGCCTGACAACGGCGAGGCCTGCCCGCTTGGGCTGGCTCCTACATCGTCGACAACGGCAACAATCGTGTTGGGAGATGTTCTGGCCGTTGATTTGATGGAAAGAAGAGGATTTTCTGCAACAGACTTCAGACAACGCCATCCGGGAGGAAAGCTCGGCGCCATTCTTTGCAAAGTTTCCGACATTATGCACAAGGGAGAGGATGTTCCGCTATTGAAAGAAGATGCCATTATGCAGGATGCGTTGCTTGTCATGAGTGAAAAGATGCTGGGATGCGTGGGCATTGTCGACAATGACGGGCATTTGTCCGGCATCATTACCGACGGCGACTTAAGACGGTGGATGTCTCCGAGTATTATTACCGAAAAAGTATCAAAGGTCATGACGAAAAATCCTAAGGTTATCGGCCCTGACGCACTGATTGTCGATGCTGTTAACATGATGAACAACACCGGACGCGGCATTACCAACCTGTTTGTCGTCCAAGAAGGGAAGCCGGTCGGCGTTATCCATATTCATGACTGCCTGAAAGCCGGAGTTGCCTAAGAGTGTTTGAAACTCAAAAAATAGACAGTTTTTTCAGCGGAGAAAAAAATCTTCTTGACGAGGAAGAAAAGATTTTCATCAGCCGACGAACCCGGGTTGTCCGTTTCCTAAAACTGTTTTTGCCATGCCTGACGGCTTTATTGCTGGGAGTTGGCGTGGTTCTGTTTGATTTTGAAACGAATAATGATACGACCATAGCTTTAGCCGATGACGAGAAAATTTATTTTGAAAAGTTCAGAATGAAAAATACCGTATTTGAAATTACGGAAAAAGACAACCAGTTTAGCACACTCAAAGCCGATATTGTTGAAGAAACCGAACCGGGCAAAAAAATGTATAATCTGGTTAATCCTGACGCCAAAACTTTGGACAATGGCAAAGTCATTACCCTGACGGCCAGAAACGGAAAATACAATCAGAATAAACAGATTTTAGATTTAAAAACAGATGTTGTTTCCAATTATAACCATCAAATGGAGATAAAAACCAGCAGTGCCACCTATAATTTTGCTACGGAGTACGGGTACGGCAATGAGAAAGTTATCGGAAACGGAGAAAAGGGTTATTTTGAAGCGGACAAGTTTACATTCAGTAAGCCGAAAGGCATTATTACCCTGATAAACAACGTATATATGAAAAGCGGCGACACGGAACTGCGTACCCCGGATAAAGCCGTTATGTTTATGAATGAAAACAAATTCGTTTCGGCAAACGCTACAGTAAAAAAAGGAAATGATACGTTAAAAGGCGATACGATTACGGCATTTTTTAAAGACACCAAACGTTTTGAAATTGACCGGGCATTCAGCAATGGACATACGGAAATACGCTCCGAAGGCAAAAAAGCTTTTGCCGACAGAGGAGAATATGAAGCGAAGACAGGACTGGTCAAGCTTTTCGACAATGTTAAGATTATTGATGCAAGCGGTTACACCGCGACAGCCGATATCGGTATTTACAGCAGTACAAAAAAAACATTTACCCTGCAAAACAATGTTAAAGTTAAAGACAAAAGCGGTTATACGGCCGTTGCCAAAAACGGCATATACGACTTAAACAACAAGACGTTTACCCTGCTTAATAATGTCCGAATCGATAAAGGCAACAATGTTATTACAGCACCTAAGGCTATTTATTTCCAACAAAAAGACGAATTCAGATTTTATGATGACGTCAAGGTGACGCAGGACGGCAATACGGCGACAGCGTTGAGCGGCGTTTATTTTATCAAAAAGAACATTGCCGAACTTGAGCATAATGTCGTTATAACCAAAGACGGCAACGTTGTCCGGGGCGATAAAGCCATTTCGGACTTTAACACCTCCAAAAGCAGGCTGGTAGCTAAAAAGGGAGGCCGCATCTCAGGCAAGTTAATTGAGAGTACTCTGAAAGACAAAAAGGATAAGTAAAATGACGAATTGCACAGACAGTCAAAATTCTATTCTGGAAGTATTCAATATCGGAAAGAGATATAAAAACAGAAGCGTTTTGCGAAATGTTTCCCTGAATGTCCGAAGAGGTGAAGCTGTCGGTTTGCTTGGGCCCAACGGTGCAGGCAAAACAACCTGTTTTTATTGTGTTACCGGACTGATTATGCCTGATTACGGCGACGTTCATATTGACGGTCAGGATATCACTTATATGCCGATGTATAAACGGGCTCGCATGGGAATCGGCTATTTGCCGCAGGAAGCTTCCATATTCAGAAATTTAAGCGTTGAAGACAACATTAAAGCTGTTCTGGAAATCGTTGTTGACGACAAAGAAAAACGCGAGGTTATGCTGGAAGAGCTTTTGAACGAGTTTTCCATTGCCCATTTGCGAAAATCTCCGTCTATTGCTCTGTCCGGCGGCGAAAAACAGAAAGCAGCCCTCTCCTGCCTCTATGTCATGGAGAGCCGCTGCATCCTGCTGGACGAAAGCTTTAGCCGGGCAGCCGCATTATATTCTTCTCGACGAGCCGTTGGCCGGAATTGACCCGATTGCCGTCGGTGAAATACGTGAACTTGTTTCACAGTTAAAGAATCGTGGACTCGGCGTTCTTATTACCGATCATAATGTCCGCGAGACGCTGGATATTATTGACCGTGCATATATTTTGCACGGCGGAGCCGTCCTGATGGAAGGAACGCCGGCAGAAATCGTTGCCAGCGAAGAAGTCAGAAAAGTATATCTTGGCGATAATTTTTCAATATAAACGGCTTTTTTGTTGACTTTTTATTGCTTTTCGGGATATGATTTAGAAAGAAAAACAGTAAATAATTGAAGGGAAATGATATGAAAGTTACATTATCAGGAAAACAGGTAGATATCAGCGATAAACTGCGCAAACACGTTGAAGACGGCGTTTCCGCTTCCGTGGATAAATATTTCAGCGCGCCTATCAGCTGCTCCGTAGCTTTTTCCAAGGAAGGAGAGGATTTCAGTGCTGAAATCACTGTCCATCCGGCAAAAAACATTGTTTTGAAAGGTTCGGGTTCCGCGGCAGATCCGTATTCGGCGTTTGATAATGCTAACGAGCATATTGCGACTCGTTTACGCCGCCACAAAACGAAGCTGAGTGCACACAAGAGCAAAATCGGTTTGGCGGAATTAGCTTATTCCGCAGTTCTTCCGCTGGTTGAGCAAGATGAAGAAGTCGACGTGAATGAAGACGCTCCGTTGACAATTGCTGAAACCGATGCCAACATTCCGGTATGTACGGTTAGCGAAGCCGTTATGCTGATGGATTTAGGCAATGAATGCGCCCAGATGTTCCGTAACAGCGCAAACAACCATATCAGCATGGTATACCGCCGCAAAGATGGAAATATCGGTTGGGTTGAGCCGAAAGCAGACAACTAATTTTTAAGGAATACGCAGATGAATATTGCAGACATAATTTCTAAAAGCGCGGTGCTTGATAATGTTCAGGCGGCAAGCAAACGTGAATTGGTACAAAGCTTGTCAGAGCGTATTGCTGCTCTTTCAGGATTAGACGAGCGTGCCGTTTTTGATGCCGTATGGGAGCGTGAAAATTTAGGCTCTACCGGATACGGCGAAGGTGTTGCTTTTCCGCATGCCAGAATTGAAGGGCTGGAGAAAGTCTGCGGCATGTTTGCGCGACTGGAGGAACCGGTTGATTTTGATTCTTTGGACGGCAAGCCGGTTGATTTGGTTTTTATGCTCATCAGTCCGGAAAACAGCGGAGCTGATCACCTGACTGCTTTGGCTGCTCTTTCCCGAATCTTGAAGACCGAGGGCAGTTGCGACAAACTCAGGAAGGCTCGTTCCACAGATGAAATATATGCAATATTGAATGCGTAAAAAAATAAGTCTCAGCCCCTGTCTATATTGCAGGGGCTTTTTTTTATAAAGTTTCTTTGTACAGAGCTGTTTTTACATGCAGAATTGCTTCTTCATATAAAAGTGTTTTTGCATATAGAATTCCTATTCAGCTGAAAAAATTTAATATATTTGAATTGTTTTATGAAAAAAGAGGAGAACATCCGATTAAGAAATTACCAATTCCGAGTGTTCTATAAGGAAATTAAAAATTTACCTTCCGATTTTTTCTTTTATCCGGTTAAAAATGCGAGCAGCGGTTGATACGGGCTTTGCACCGTAATATATTTTTACTTTTGAATTTTGCAGAACTGCATCTACAGGCCGCCCTTTCATTTCAGGCGGAAGAAAAAGTTCACGCAAAGTTCCGTAATTGTCAGAAAGCCTGAATGTTACATTTTCCAATCCTGGGATATTTAAATCCAGTTTTTCAGGCAAACCAACACATTCTTCAAAAACAATGCGCTCAACTTTTTCTGGAAATTTTATTTGTTGCAAATATTCAAGATTTGACAGAACAAACCTGACTTCTTTGGCCTCTGTTACGGAGCTAAAGTCAAGTATCCTTGAACTGTTCCGATAACGATTTACAACAATGGTTGATACCTTTTCCGGCAACATTCTGTTTCTGGCAAAGAAAGAGCCGTCGGCACTTAAATAGCCAACGCTGCCAAACGCAGACAAATCAAAATTTTCAGGAAAATGCGCAATATTATTAAGACTTAGCAGGCCGATTTTGCCACCCTGAGGAAAATAAATATTATCAACACCCTGAAAATCAGAATTATCCAGCACAACGCGCCATAAATTCGGTAAATTGGAAAAATCTATATTTTGGGAAAAATTATGGCAGTTTTCCACATATATGTCGCTGACAGTTTCGGGAAGCCGTAAAATTTTATGCCCATAGTCCATATTGCGCAGATTAAAATTTTTGATACCGCCGCATTCGTGTATATTATTACATTGCGGAATATTTTTGCATGAATCAAACTTCAATGTTTTGGTCTGCGGCGCTGTTTTTATGTATAACCCGGCATACGGAGCAAAATCCGCGTTTTTGACGCATAGTTCCGTTTCAAGCTCGTTATATGGTGTGCAAAACACCTTTTTTACGTTTTCCGCAGAAACTTCCATTTTTTGAAAAGCGGCTTCCTGCATTTTACGAACTATTATTGACTGACAATAATTGCGAATATTTGCGATATCGCGAGCAATAAGTTTCTCTTTCAGCCTTATAATTTCAAGGGGCTGCTTTTCTTCAGTATTATTGCTGCTGAGTAAAAATAAAAAATAATCTTCCGGCGACGCATTTGCTGCTACCGCATCGGAAACTATATTCCGAGCTTGAATTTTTCTGATTTTTGGACTTATTTTTTCAGCATGGCGCCGTTCCAACAAACTGCCGATAAGCATTGGCCTATATTCGGCGTATTTTTCGGGTGCATCTTCAAGTTTTTGACTGACCAATTCAAGTAATTCTGTTACAACTTTGGGATTATCCGTCGCGGACAAAATATCCCGGCAAAAACGGGGAGAAATTTCCTTTTCCCCTACTTTATACGGATGCAACCTGTTATAACACGCCAAGGGATTCTGCAACGCATTTAATTCTATGCGGTATTTCTCGAATTTTATCATCCTCTCCCCCTGATTTTATGATATAATTGGAGAAAAACATTATTTTTGTTCCGCTCAGGAACTTCTGACGAGGCGTAAGCGCTGAGTTCTGCGGCGATTTCTTTAATTCCCCATTTATTTTCAATAATTTGCTCCACCATATCCGCAGCGACCTTATCAATATCTACAGGAATCTTCTGATAAATTTTTTCAGCCAGCCTCTTTACTCGAAGCATATTTTCTGCCGATAAGTTTTCTTTTGCCAAATCTGCAATCAACGCCCTGTCGGTTTTATCGGCTTTTTCCAAATTAATGTATTTCACCGTTATTTCCGCTGTTTTGTTTATTATCTCGTCTATTTGCCTGCGGCCGCAGAATACGCCATATAAAATTTCGCGATAAACCCAATAGTCATCAGGATTTTTTCCAGCCGGGCATCAATGAGCGTCAGCATATCCCGCATAATTTTCCGATGATTGCTTGACCTTAGAAGCTGACGGCAAAATTCCGGCGTTACAGGTTCTCCTTTTTTCAGGTACGGATGCATCAAATTAGCACATTTTATCGGATTTAAAGGTTCCGTTATCTCTACGACATATTCATCACTCATCGGGTCATATTCCTTTTAGCCTTTTGTTTATTATATCTTATAATCCGATTTTTGTAAAGACATTCAGACACGGTGCGTTAATCAAAATATCCGCAGCCTTTTCGCAGAATTTTTTCAGCTGTTTCCGCATAACTTCCATCTTCGTTGTGGACATAGAACGGCGGCAAAATTCTGGTAATTCCGCGTGTTCCTTTTTTAGCGATTACAGCTATCCGTTTTGCTTCTCTGCCGGATTTTGAATATATCGGAAGCAGTCGGACTTCCCCTGCCCTATTGTGCAGTGCTGCAAGAATTTCATTTACGGCTTCAGCCCTGTTAATTACAAACACTTCTCCCTTGGGTTTCAGCATTTTCAGGCAAAATACAAGCCATTCAAACAGGCTGAAATTTTGGAGATTGTGCGCTAGCTGTTTGCCTGTATTCGGCGACGGCATATCATGGTCGCTATAGGGCGGATTGGTTATAACAACATCGAAACTTCCGGGCACAAGCGAAACCCCGTTCCGTATATCGGCATATTCATAATGCAGAAAATCCGCAAATCCATTCGCCACAGAACTTTGATTTGAAAGTTTTACCAAATCCGCCTGAATATCCAGCCCGGTAATTTTTAGCTTTTTCTCAGACAGTCTGGCTGCCAAACATAATGAAACCGCTCCTGTCCCGGAACCGACATCCAGCACGGCGGCATTTTCTTTTATTTTTTTTCCGTCTACCAGCGAAGACAAAAAAACCGCATCGGTCGACGCGCGGTAACCATCAACCGGCTGTAAAATTTTAATCTGCCTGTCCAAGAGGTAATCGTTTGTATACGAATTTTCTTTTTTCATACTATCCCTTAAAACAAAAGGCTTAAAAAGGTTTCCCCTTTTAAGCCCCGAAACTTTTCCAGTTCCTTTTAAGCGTTCGGGCAGGATTTTGCCTGTTCGGCATTTACCTTAACCCATTTTTCTTCCGCTTCGTCATCAGACGTAATTGCGCTTTGCGGGCATTCCGAAATGCATACGCCGCAATCAATGCACGTATCAGGGTCTACGACATACTGTTCATCACAAACGTGAAACGCTTCAACAGGGCAAACACCGGCGCAGGTTCCGCATTTGATGCACAGGTCTCCATTAACAACTGAAGGCATATTGTTATCTCCTAAAAATTAAATTCTTTATCATCTGCGTTTTTATATGCAATATACATTAAATGCAAGCAAAAAATAAGTTATCGAGCGTATTTTCGTTAATTTAAGATTGAAATTATAAAATTTAACAGTATGATGGCGTCTAAATAAGCTAAATAACAGCGCTTAATAAGCTAAACTGAGGTTATCATGAACAATGTAAAAGTCAGATTTGCCCCCAGTCCGACGGGGTGGATGCACATCGGAAATACGCGTACTGCCCTTTTTAACTACCTTTGGACACAAAAAATGGGCGGGAAACTTCTGCTCAGAATAGACGACACCGATAAACTTCGCTCAAAGAAGGAATATGAAGAAGGCATAAGAGATGCACTGACATGGCTCGGTATCCGCTGGGACGAGGAAGCGAGGCAATCTGCAAGATTTTCCCGTTATGACGAAGTGGTTGGAAAGCTGAAACAAGCCGGGCGGATTTATGCTTGTTATGATACACCGGAAGAACTTGAATTCAAACGCAAAAGACTGCTGGCAAAAGGTTTGCCGCCGATTTATGACCG
>OGUK01001519.1_pt1 | contig 14700 bp, 10 predicted proteins | sample 1553151 | NCBI WGS metagenome assembly OGUK01 (sample SAMEA2580208, study PRJEB22360) | human gut metagenome | biome: human gut; feature: human-associated habitat; material: faeces | place: Denmark | collected 2008/2010
GCATGCCCAAGGGCGTCAACGTAAACTGGATCAAGCACCTGCGGCTCGAAAACGACAACCGCATCGTCGCCGACAGTACGTGGTTCCGCCACCGCGACCGGGTGTCGGCCGAATTTTCGATCGCCACGGGCGACTCGTCGAAGCTGACCTCGTTCATCGGCACGCGCGAAGTGGTCTACTCCGACGTGCGCGTCGGGGTTCCCATTCCCGACGAAGTCGCGCGCATGGACAACAACGTCGTCATCGGCGACGAAGAGGGAGTCAGCCGCACGGACGAAGCCTTCTGGGAACAAGTGCGCCCCTACCGGTTGAGCGACAAGGAGAAGGGCATCTACTCGATGGTCGATTCGGTGCAGAACGTGCCGCTCTACCGCAACATCTACACGCTCATCAACACCGTGATCGTCGGTTACTGGAACACCAAATACATCGGTATCGGCCCCTATTACAAACTGGCCAGCTTCAACAAACTCGAAGGGTTCCGCATGCAGCCGGGATTCCGCACGACCACGGCCGTCAGCAAACGCATACGTCTCTCAGGATATGCGGCCTACGGCACGCGCGACGGCATGTTCAAGGGCGGCGGCAGCATCGAACTGGCCTTCAACCGCCGCCTGACGCGCAAGCTCACCGTTTCGGGCCGGCACGACGTGATGCAGCTGGGCGCGGGGCAGAACGCCCTCACGGAGAGTAACATCCTCAGCTCGCTCCTCTCGCGCGGCGACTCGCGGCTCTCGATGGTCAACCGCGGCGAGGCCGTCTACGAGCACGAATGGCGGCACGGGATCAGCAACTTCCTCGGCGCCCGCATCCAGAAGATCTACGGCAACCGGTACGTCCCGCTGGTGCGCCCCGACGGCACGGTCATGAACTCGGTAGCGGACGCCGCCGTACACGTCGGGATGCGTATCTCGAAGAACGAAAGCATCTACCGCATGCCGTTCGACAAGCAGTACATGGGGACGAAATACCCCGTCCTGACCCTCGGATTCACGGCCGGGATACCCCGGGTGCTGAGCGGCAGCTATGAATATTACCGCCTCGAGGGCGGCATCCACTACAAGCCCGAGCTGCCGCCGCTGGGCTACTCGGACATCACCGTGCAGGGCGGCAAGATCTTCGGCAAGGTACCCTACCCGCTGCTGAAGCTCCACGAGGGGAACGGCACCTATTTCTACGACCCGATGGCGTTCTCGTGCATGAACTTCTACGAGTTCGCTTCGGACACCTGGGTGGCGCTGTTTTTCGAACACCACTTCAACGGCATCCTGCTAGGGCGCATCCCGCTCATCAAAAAACTCAAATGGCGCGAGGTGCTGGTATGCAAGGGCGTGTGGGGCACGCTGTCGAAGGAGAACGACGGCAGCCTCGCCGCAACGCAGGCAACGCTGCTCTTCCCGCCCGGCATGACATCGGTGTCCGACCCTTATGTCGAGGTGGGATTCGGCGTCGAAAACATCTTCCGGCTGCTGCGCGTGGACTTCATCTGGCGCGTCACGCACCGCGACCCGAAACCCGGACAGGAGATCCAGAATTTCGCCGTCAACCTGGGCATAAAACTCAAATTCTGATGCACGGAGGCCGGGAACCCGGGGATTTTGACTACCTTTGGGCTGGAAAAAAGGGGACAACTATGATAAAAGGTGCAATATTCGACATGGACGGGACACTCGTGGACAACACGCCCGTCCACATCCGTGCGTTCGAAATCTTCTGCGAACGATACGGCATCCGCGACTGGAAGGAGAAACTCGGCCAGGCATACGGCATGGGCAACGACGACATCATGAAGCTCATCATGCCCGCGGAGGTGATCCGCGAAAAGGGGCTCGCGGCACTCGCCGAAGAGAAGGAATCCATCTACCGAGAGATCTACGCCCCCGAGATCGTGCCGATGCCCGGGCTCACCGACCTCTTGCAAAGGCTCCGCGACGCAGGCATACGCTGCGCCGTAGGTTCGTCGGGCTACAAGCCCAATGTGGATTTCGTGCTGGAAAAATGCCGTATCGAGCCTTATTTCGACGCCAGGATCAGCGGCGACATGGTCTCGCGCTGCAAACCCGACCCGGAGATTTACCTTACGGCCGCCGCGGCCCTGGGGCTGACTGCGGCGGAATGCGTCGTCTTCGAAGACGCCCCGGCGGGGATCGAAGCAGCACGCAGAGCCGGGGCCGGACATATCGTGGCGCTGGCCACGACGCTCGACCGCGCAGCGCTGGCGCAGACCGATGCGGACAGGGTCATCGACGATTTCCGCGACATCACCGACCTCGACGCTTTGCTGAAATAACCCGGGCACAGAGGCCGGACAGGCCGTCCGCAATTTCCGCGGCTCCTCCGCCCCGGCGACAATTCCAAGGCAGGTGGAAGCAGGAACCGGCAGGTTTCGCGGCCGCCCCCGGCAACGATCGGGCGGCAGGCAGGAGGCCGTCGGCGGATCGGCAGCATCGCCGATCGCAAGGCATACGGACGCTACCTGCCGCAGGCCGTACCCAAACGCACCGTACACCCGATACCCTATCGCCATCCCGATGAAAAACGTTGCGGATGGCATTTTTTTGCAGGACGTGCATATCATACGGAAAAAATTGATACTTTTGCGCGGTTTTAATCCCCTACGGCCTATGTTCAAAGGAATCGCCACCGTCGCCCTGCTCATCATATCGAACGCCTTCATGACGCTCGCCTGGTACGGCCACATCGCATTCAAATCCAAGCTCGAACGCTTCGGCATGCTGGCTATCGTACTGCTCAGCTGGGGCATCGCCCTGTTCGAATACTGCTTCCAGGTTCCGGCCAACCGCATCGGGTCGTCGCAGTTCGGCGGGCCGTTCTCGATCTGGGAGCTAAAAGTCATCCAGGAGGTAGTCTCGCTCTCGGTCTTCACGCTGTTCGCGCTGGTTTTCATGAAGTCGGACTCCCTGCGCTGGAACCACCTCGCAGGTTTCCTCTGCCTGATACTGGCGGTCTACTTCATCTTCCGGAAATAGCCGCGCCCGCAGCCGGGCGTGCGGCAAAACCCGACAGGCGATACCTGCCGACAAAATCCATACGTATCCTCCCGGGCCCGAGTTTCCCGGTTACGCCTGCTCTTCCCGCCGGTCATGGCGGTAAATCTGATAGGAGTTCACAAAGTTCTGCCAGACGATATATGCCGTCGGGGCGATCGAGGAGATCGGGTCGAGGAACGACTGCGCCATCCAGACGGCCAGCACCGTGTTTTTCTGCCCGAGCGACTGCCCGCCCGCCGGAGCGTCGCCGTAACGGCGGCCGAGCGAGCGGCCGACCTTGAACTGCACGAGGCAGATTACCAGCGCCGCGAATGCCAGCCACAGCCCGGTCGCGGGCGAAGCATCGTGCAAATCGAGGATAAAGGCCGTCGTACGGCCGATGATCACCACCAGCGATACGAGCCACATGTAAAATGAAATCTGGCTGTGGTTCCCGATCCATTTCGCCGCCCCGGGCAGTATGAAACGGCAGAACTGCGCAGCCGCGAAGGGCATGATGAGCAGCGGCGCGATACGCGCCAGTATCTGCGTGAAGGAGCATGCCCCCGTCCCGGCCAGCGACAGAACGACGGGCGCCACGAGCGCGATCACCATGTTGCACACGAGGCTGTATGTAGCCATCGTCGGGACATTGGCCCCGAGCATCCCGGCGATCACCACCGCGGCCATCGCCACGGGCGCCAGCACACAGATCATCGCCCCCTGCGCCACGACGGGATTCAGCGGCAGCAGCAGGAAGTAGACCGCCACGCTCACCACGACCTGAAACAGCAGCAGCCAGAAATGCAGCATCGAAGGCTTCATCTGCCGGGGCTTGACGCGGCAGAATGTGACGAAGAGCATCAGGAAGATCAGCGAGGGTGTAATCATCTGGTGCGTCCACCCCTCGAGGGCGGTCACGGGGCGGCAAAGCAACGCCCCGACCACCATGGCCGTCGGCATGGCGACGGTCTTGACATTGCGGTGCAGGTATTCCAGTACGTGCATTATTTCATGGTTTCAATCGTTAGGACAACATGCTGCCCGGAGGCCGTCCCGATCCCGCACACCGTACCGTCCAGCGGGTCGGGGTCGAGCAGGAATCGGCAGACGTCGCCGTCCCAGGGGTGCCCGTCGAGCGAGAGGATGCGGTCGCCGGGGGCGATGACGTCCGCGAGCGCCTCGTCCCACACCTGCCCGACGACGAGCTGCCCGGCGGAAAGGGCCAGCGTAAAATTACAGGCGGGCTGCGGCGGGGCTTTCGCCTCGCCCCCGCGGGGTATGAACAGGAAGCGCTTGCGGCGGAAATCGAGCACGATCTGCCCCCAGTCGAACAACTTGCAGCCGAGGATCCGGTTGTGGCCGAAGGTGCGCTTGACCGGCATGTCGGCAATGACCGTCCCCTGGATTTCGAACCGGGGGATCGTACCCCGGAAATAGCTGTTCACCCTGTTGCGGTTCGTCCAGCCGATAGCCGACGCATATCCGTCGGCCCAGCGCAGGCTGTCGATGAACCACAGGGGCGGGGGCGCATCGCCGGAATCGGCATAGGAGAAATGGAAATAGCCCGCCGAGCCGGTGTCGAATTTGACGTACATCCGGGCCTGCCTGTCGCCGTTGCGGCATGTCACCGGCAGGAACGGGCATCCGCCGCCCAGTTCCATGCGCGACATGCGTCGGCCGCGGGGCAGCCCCAGCCTGCGGACATCGTCCGTGACGGTGATCGTCGAGTCGGCATTGGGCATGCGGACGGCGCACCAGCGCAGCAGGTCGCACCCCGCGATGCCGTCGACCCGCAGGCAGGCGAAGACCAGCGAAGTGTCGGGCATGACCAGCACCGGATGGTCGCGGAAAAGCGCGTCGCCCATCCGCAGGCTGTCGAGCCGAACCAGGTCGATGGGGACGACATGGCCCTCGAAATCGCGGACTTTTTGGGTTTTCACGATCTCGGCCCCCAGTTCGTCGCGCAGCGATTCGCTGATGCAGGTGCCTGACGCCCCGGTGTCGAAGATAAACCGGCGGGGGCCCGCAGGCGTGCCGAGCACCACGACATATTTGCCGTGCTCGACTGTATAGGGCAGGTCGAACCGCACGGCAGGACGCCGTGCGCAGACCTCCTGCACCGCGACCAGACTGCACAGGACAAACAGCAGGCGCTTCATCGGCACACCGGCCTTACGAAAGCAGTTCCCTGACCTTGGCCGAAATATCCTTGCCGTCGGCACGTCCGGCGAGTTTCTTCGTGACCACGCCCATCACCTTGCCCATCTGCGTCACCGACGTGGCGCCGACCTCGGCGATCACGGCCCTGACCTCGGCCTCCAGCTCTTCGGGCGTAAGCTGCCGGGGCAGGAACTCCTGGAAGACGGCGACCTGCGCCAACTCCTCGGCCGCGAGGTCGGGGCGGTTCTGCTCTGTGAAGATCGCGGCGGAATCGGCACCCTGCTTGGCCAGTTTGGAGATGATTTTCAGTACGTCGGCATCGGGCAGTTCGGCGATTTCCGGGCCCGCGGTCTTGGCCTCGATGATATACTTCTTGGCATTGCGCAATGCGCCCAGGCGCACGGTATCCTTGGCCTTCATGGCCTCCATGATACCTTTCGAAATCTGTTGTTCGAGTGACATAATTTATCTATTTTACAAAAAACAATCGTTTGTCCGTCCTCTTTCGGGGCGCCCCGCCGGGCGGCACACGGCGCTTGGGGCGCCACAGCCGGAGCGTAACCGCCGCAAAACCGGCGCCGGAGGCCGGCTAATCGTCCCCTCCGCTCTTCCCGCCGAGCAGGAAACCCAGTATGTCGGCCATCAGCCGGTCGCGCTGCACATCGCTCTCGAGGGCTTCGAACGGAAAGCCCATGACGAACGTGCGGCTGTCCGCGCAGGCCACGCCCGCGCAGCGGTTGTTGTCCACATAGCGCATCACGGGGAAAGCCCCGCCACCCGCGGGTCTCAGGGCATCGACCCGTTCGACCCGGTAGCGGTCGGGGCGGAAATCGTCGACATAGCGGTACTCGGCGCGCGAAAAACCCGCATGCGAAGTCACGACCCGCACCCGGTTGCGGTCGACGGACTGGTCGCCGTCGTAGGTGTAGTGCAACACCTCCTCGGCAAAAGCGCGGTCTGCGGGGGTGGCCTCCCCGCCCGTCCAAAGGTCGGTCGCCACGTAGCTGCCCGACACGAAAAGGGCTCCGTCACCGGCCATATAGCGCCTCAGGACATCCTGCAATTCAGGCGAAAACGTTTTGAACGCATACCCCGCCACACCGCGCCCGATGGTCACGGAGCGCTGTTTGCCCAGAATCAGGTCGACTGCGGAATACTCCTCCAATGACACGCCGCGATCCCCCACGGCCCGCACCGAGGCCGAGCAGAACGAATAGCCCGCCCGGGCTATGGAACGGCCGTGCACATAGGGATAGTCGAACGTATTGCCGCCGATTACCTCCGTCTCGTAGTCACAGTTGCAGGCGCCGAGGGCGATGCTGTCGACCTCGCACCCGGCCATCGCCAGGTCGAACACCTGCTGCCCGCCGATGAACGAAATGTCCTGTTTGTCGGGCACCCCGCCGTCGAGCTCGGTATAGAACCCTGCCAGCGAATCGCGGCGCATGCTCAGCGGGGCGCTGATGCGGTCGAATCCGTTTACGACCAACACGTTCCCTTTCTCGTCGGGCATGCGGCAGGCGGCGACGACCTCGCTGGGAAAACTCTCCCCGCCTTCGTTCACGGCGGTCACCTTGTAGCTGTAAATGCGCCCCGGTTCCTGCTCGGAAAGCAAACAGGGCTTGTCGGTATAACGGCCGTTGTCGAAGCCTCCGTCGTCGATGCGCGTATAGACCACATAACCGGTCGGGGTGGCCGTCATTTCGAGCGAATCCATCACGGGCGACCACGAAACGGCCACATTGCCGTCGTCGGCGAACTGCACCGAGAGGGCCTCCACAGGAAGCGGCTGCACCACATAAGGTAATCCGTACTGCGAACTGATATACTGCAAGATACCCTTATAGATAGCGCGGCTCACGAGGAACTTGAAGCGCGGGTCGCTGCCATAGCGCATGTCTGCGAAATTCTGGTGCGAGAGCAGTTCGAGAAGCATGGTCGGGGCACCCGGCACGCGCGCTTCGTAATAGGCGCGGTTCCAGAGCCCGCGGCGGTTCCATTCGGGTTCGCAGGTACGGCGGATGTCGGAGACGATCTGCGTCATGACGATGTCCGTCAGGTCGCGCGAACGGTAGCGGTCGGCACCGCCCTCGAAACGCCCCTTGTTCTCGCGGGTATAGAAGATGCCCAGCGTGCCGATGGTCTCGTCGTTGAGCCGCACGCCCGCATCGGAATGGAAGGCCAGCGCCATGTCGACCGGAATCCGCAGTCCCGTGCTGTCGGGCATCCGCTCCGAACCGCCCATCAGGGCATTGACCCAGTGGGCGCGCGACATGTAGTCGTCCTTATAATCGTCGGCGTTCTCCTTCGGGGTGTATACCTTCGGGTCGAACCCCGCCCACTGGAGCCAGTAGCGGGCGCCCTCGCAGAAACGGGGATAGCCGCTCGTCTCCTCGGCATATTCGACGCCGGGACGGCGCAGCGAATCGCAGACCGAGCGGGCGACATTGCCGTAGCCGCCGCCGACCTTCACGGCGTCGGCCGTGACGATACGTCCCGCCTGCCGCGAGCGGTTGGTGAGCGTCACGACCGACTGCTCACCCGGCCCGAAGAGGAAATGCCCGAGGTAAATCCATGTCCCGCCGCCCATCGTCTGGTTCACGGCAAACGTGCTCTCGCCCCCGAGGTGATGCACCGTATACTGCGCGTCGTCGGCACTTCCGTGTACCGTTTCATAGCTTACATAGACGGCGTATTCACCCCGCTCGGGAATGTCGGCACGCCATGCGGCACGGCTTTCGGCACCCCCGGCGACCGTCCGCACGCGGCGGGTCGTACCATCCCGGAACGGGTTTTCGCCGGTGCGGTATACCTGCCGCGTATGCGCGAAGCCGACACCGCCCGGCTGCCATTTCTCGGGGCCGTCCGTCTCGGCGTATTGCCCGGCGGCATCGTTGTCGGCCAACACCTCGTATTTCTGCACATCGCGCTCGCGGGGCAGCATCACGCAGGCTCCTGCATTTTCGAGCATCGGCACCAGGTAAGGCAGCACATAGCTCTGGGTATAGAGGTCTTCGCAGGTCATCCACAGCCGCGAACGCTGCCATTTCCAGCGGTTCGCAGGCTGGTCGAAATAGCGTCCGTGGCTCTGCCACAGCGCGATATGGCGTCCGGCAAGCCCCTGCGCGGGAGCTGCGGGCGAGGACTGGCGGACGACGAGCGGCCGCTGCGAACGGTTGACGAAGGGCACGACCTTCTTCTTGCGCAGCAGTTTCCTGAACTCGGCATCGGTGCGGTAGGCCATCGGGATCAGCCCCCGCACTTCGCGCTTGTCGGAATAAAGCTCGATGGAGGCTTTACGGTACTCCGGCGGCAGGACGGCACGCACCGAGTCGTACATGGCCCGCAGGTTCTGCTCGCGGAACGGGTAATAGGAAAGCCCCACCGAGGTGTAGATGCGCACCCGCTTGCGCGAGGCGTCCACGCCCTCGATCCGGACAAAGCCGCCCGAAACCTCACGGGCGACGATACGCGACAACGTACGGCCGATCTCGCGGCGGGTCGCGGCGTCGACCCCGGCGGCCGGGGCTTGCTGCCAGCCGAAGCAGAGCAGCAGGAAAAACGACAGGAATTTAGTTTTCATTCTTCTTGGCAAGCAACAACATGCCGGCCATGGTGAAGGCGGCATTGTAAATCAAAAGTTCGAACCCGATCCGGTAGTCCCACGCCTCGCGCGCCCAGTATTGCACGAGGGCGCTCAGCATGGGGGCGGCGCCGGCGACCACGGGCATCCAGCCGTCGCGGATCTTCAGGCGCGTGAACATCCCGAAGGCGAACATCCCCAGGATCGGCCCGTAGGTATAGCTGGCGACCTTGTAGACGAGGTTGATGACGCTGTCGTCGGCCAGGTATTCGAAGCCGAGGATCACCAGCGCCATGCCGACGGCCATGCCGACGTGCACGCCCTTCCGGATGCGGGTAAGGAGTTCGTCACCGTAGCGCCTGGTGCCTTGCAGGATGTCGACCGTGAACGAGGTCGTAAGGGCCGTAAGGGCCGAACCGGCAGCTGAATAAGTACTCGAAATAAGTCCTATAACAAACAGTATGCCAACAAATACCGGCAATCCACCCTCGACAGCCACCAGCGAGAATACCTGGTCGCCCTTCGCGGGCACGGCAAGGCCGGTGCGGCCGATGTAAATGTAGAGCAGCACACCCAGCACGAGGAACAGGAAGATGACGAATATCTGGCTGACGGCCGTCAGGACGATGTTTTTCTGCGAATCGCGCGGCGTGGCGCAGCTCAGGTTCCGCTGCATCATGTCCTGGTCGAGCCCCGTCATGGAGATCAGCAGCACGACGCCCGCGAGAAACATCTTCCAGAAATAGCGGTCGGAGGAGGGGTCGTCGAAGAAAAACACCCGCGAATAGGGCGACGCGGCGACCTCGCGGGTCATTTCGCCGAACGACATGCCGAGCGCCTGCATGATGAAGACGATCGACAGCACGAGGCTGCCCACCAGGCAGAAAGTCTTGAGCGTATCCGTCCAGATGAGCGACTTGACACCCCCCTGCTGCGTATAGAGCCAGACGAAGAGCATCGTCACCAGCGCATTGAGCCAGAAGGGCAGCCCGTAGTGGCTGAAAACCAGCAGTTGCATGACGGCGCAGACCACGTAGACACGCAGCGCGGCACCCAGCATCTTCGACACGAAGAAGAACCATGCCCCGGTATGGTGCGACAGAATGCCGAAGCGCCCGTCGAGGTATTCGTAGAGCGACACCACCCGGAGGCGGTAGAAGGTCGGGATGAGCAGGAACGCGACGACCAGCTGCCCCACGGTGAAACCGGCGACCATCTGCATGTAGGAGAAGGAATCGACGGCGACCGAGCCCGGCACCGAGATGAAAGTCACGCCCGAGATCGCAGCCCCGATCATGGCGAAGGCCGCCATATACCACGGCGTGCTCCGGTTGCCGGTGAAGAACCCGGCGTTGTCGGCACGCCGGCCCGAGAGCCAGGCGACGATAAAAAGTACGGCTATATAGCCCAGTACGGTGGCGATAACGGCGAGAGGTGTCATAAGCGGAGTCAGCGTTCGGATTTAAGTTACAAATATAGCAAAAAAGGCTGTACGGCGGCAACCGCAGGGCATTTTTCCGTAAAAAACGACATCGGGGAACGGCTTGCGCCCGCCCGGGGGCCGTGCCGGAAAAAACGGCCAGGGTAAACGGGAGAACGAACGGCAAAGCGACCGGAAAGGCCGCCCGGGCAAAGGCAAGGCAGCAACAATCCGATGGCGCGACGGCTGGCGGGCGGCAACGTTGTCAGGATCCGGAAGCAGGGCGCCCGGCAGAGACGCCGCGCAGCGCCCGCACACCCAGGAAACCGACACGCAGCGCAGGAATAAGTATTTTTACTGAAGGTTTGCACGGGGCGGCCAGCTATCTTTGCACCAAACGGACAACACCATGAAACAGGAACGACATGCGACGACACTCGCGGAGGATTTGCAGGAGGCTTCGGCCTGCACAGCCGTGTACGGGGAGTTTTTTACCGGACTGCTGGGGATCATCGGCAGGAAACCCGTCGACGACGCATTGGGCGAGCGAATACAGGGCTACGTGCTCGGCTGGCTCGAGGGGCACCCGCTGACGGAATTCGACGACTATTCCGCGACGGCCTACCGCCGCACCTACCTGGGCCGATCGCCGGAAACGGGATGGGAGGCGATCGTGATGAGCTGGCAGGAGGGCAACCGCACGAGCATCCACGCCCACCCGCAATTCGCAGGCTACCACTTCGCCGACGGCAGGTTCCGGCTCGAAATCTTCGAGCCCGCAGGCGGCGGCACGGCACGTCCGGTGCAGAGCGCCGAGGTCGAAGCCCCGTGCGCGTTCTTCGCAATCGGGAAACCGGGGTGTTTCGACAACCACATACACCGCATCACCTGCCTGAGCCCCACGGGGCACAGCCTGCACGTCTATTCGGACGACGCACTGCGCGGCAAGGTATACGGCGAAGCGGACGAATAAGCCCCGGACTTTCCTCCGCCGTCCGCCCCGCCCCCGGAGCGGCCGCAACCACCCCACGGGAATCACGGCAGCAGGGGCAACAGGTAAAACCGAAGCGCCGAACTGCCCCACTGAAACCGTCTGCCGGCAGACAAAAATAGCAAAAAAAAACGGACACGGTGAAGACGACCGGCAGCAGGGCACAAATACCGGCATTGCAAACACCCGGACGCCGGACGTGCAATTTCTGCAAACTCCATGCACCGGCCGCACGCTACCGGAAACAGGCCGCACGGGACAGACGAAGATCGCGCCGAGGGTGTCCAGGGCTGATTTTGAAAATATATTAAAAAATTTTACTTGGAATTTTGTTTTTTCGGACAAAATAGATACATTTGTCCCAACGACAGCATATATGACAATATTTCACCATATCCATCATCACCATCACCACTTTCCGAAGGGGTAAGACGGATATGTACATGTAAACGGAACCATAAGTTTAACAAAAGTATATACGAAGCTCACCTCCTGCGGGTGGGCTTTTTTCGTGCTTATGCCGCGGGCGGTGTGCCAAAATCGACAAAAAAATGCTGAGAATCGCAATCCAGGCCAAGGGCCGACTCAACGAACAGAGCATCGAACTGCTCTCCGAGGCGGGCATCCGCGTCGCCGAAAGCAAACGCAAACTCATCTCGCGCGCCGAAGGCTTCCCGCTGGAAGTGCTCTACCTGCGCGACGACGACATCCCGCAGGCCGTGGCGATGGGCGTCGCCGACCTGGGCATCGTGGGGCTGAACGAAGTGGCGGAGAAAGGATTCCGCGTAGAGCAGGCGATGGATCTCGGGTTCGGGAACTGCCGCATCTCGCTGGCCGTCGAGCGCACGGTAGCGTACGAAGGGCTGGATTATTTCCGCGGAAAGCGCGTCGCCACCTCCTACCCCAACATCCTCGCGCGGTTCTTCGCCGAAAAGGGCATCGACGCCGAAATACACACCATCGAGGGTTCCGTGGAGATCGCCCCGGCGGTCGGAATGTCCGACGCGATCTTCGACATCGTATCGTCGGGCGGCACGCTCATCTCGAACGGGCTGGTCGAAGTCGAGAAGGTCTTTTATTCCGAGGCGGTGCTGATCGCCAACCCGGAAATGGACGAGGCGAAGCGCCGTGAAACGGCACAGCTCACCTTCCGCTTCAACTCCATCCTCGAAAGCCGGGGCATGAAATACGTGCTGATGAACCTCCCGGCGGAGAAACTCCAGGAAGCAATCGTCATCCTGCCCGGCATGCGCAGCCCCACGATCCTGCCGCTGGCGCAGGAGGGATGGTGTTCGATACACGCCGTGATCAGCGAATCCCAGCTCTGGGAACGCATCGAACGGCTCAAGGAGATCGGCGCGGAAGACATCCTGGTGCTGACGCTCGAAAACATGATCCGCTGACCCCGAAAAACACCCGGATATGGAAATGCTGAAAATCCACAACAACCCGCCGCGCCGTGAATGGCCGGCCCTCACGGCCCGCTGCACGCAGCAGGAGGGCGAAATCACGGAACGGGTCGCCGCCATCCTCTCACAGGTGCGCACGGGCGGCGACAAGGCGCTGCGCGACCTCGTGGCCCGCATCGAAGGTTACGTCCCCGAGAGGTTCGAGGTTTCCCGCAGGCAGCGCACCGAAGCGGCCAAAGCCGTGCCGCAACGGCTCAAGACGGCGCTTGCGATCGCCAAGTCCAATATCGAAGCCTTCCACAGGGCCCAGCTCTCGCCGCAGGTCGACATCGAAGTGATGCCCGGCGTGCGGTGTGTGCAGCGCGCCGTAGCCATCGGCCGCGTGGGGCTCTACGTCCCGGGCGGCAATGCCCCGCTCTTCTCGACGGTGCTGATGCTCGCCCTCCCCGCCCGGATCGCCGGGTGCGGCGAGGTCGTACTCTGCACCCCGGCTGGACGCGGCGGGAAGATCGCCCCCGAGGTGCTTTTCGCCGCCGACCTGTGCGGCGTCGACCGCATCTTCGCCGTCGGCGGGGCACAGGCCGTGGCGGCCATGGCCTACGGCACGGAAAGCATCCCGCACGTGGAAAAAATCTTCGGCCCGGGAAACCGGTACGTCACCCGCGCCAAGCAGCTGGTAAGCACCGAGGCCGTGGCCGTAGACCTGCCGGCAGGCCCTTCGGAGGTGATGGTGCTGGCCGACAACAGCGCCCGGGCGGAATTCGTCGCCGCAGACCTGCTGTCGCAGGCCGAGCACGGGGACGACAGCCAGGCCATCCTGGTCTGCCGTACGGAACGTTTCGCACGGCAGGTGACCGAAGCCGTCGAGGAGCAGATCCGGTATCTCAGCCGCGGCGAGGCGATCCGCAATTCACTGGCCAACAGCCGGATCGTATTGTTCGACGAGGAATACAAGCAGATTGCGTTCGCCAACGCCTATGCCCCGGAGCACCTGATCGTCTCGATGCGCGACGCATGGGGCATCGCCGCCAAGATCACGGCCGCGGGCAGCGTCTTCATCGGCAACTATTCGCCCGAAAGCGCCGGGGACTACGCCTCGGGCACCAATCACACGCTGCCCACGGGCGGCTGGGCCCGTGCCTGCAGCGGGGTGAACGTCGACAGTTTCATGCGCAAGATCACATTCCAGGAGCTGACGCGCGACGGGCTCGACGCGCTGGCGCCCGCAATCACGGCCATGGCCGAGGCCGAAGGGCTCGACGCACACGCCAACGCCGTGCGCGTCCGGATGAAAGGAGGGATACTATGAAACCGCTGTCGCAGTTGGTGCGCCCCAACATCCTGGCGCTGCAACCCTACTCCACGGCCCGCGACGAATATGCGGGCGGCGGGATCGACGTATGGCTCGACGCCAACGAAAGCCCCTACGACAACGGCGTGAACCGTTACCCCGACCCGCACCAGCGGGCGCTGAAAGCCCTGATCGCGGAACTGAAAGGCGTGGACGCCGGGCGGATCTTCATCGGCAACGGCAGCGACGAGGCCATCGACCTCGCATTCCGGATCTTCTGCCGGCCGGGGCTGGACAACGCCGTGTCGATCGCCCCGACCTACGGGATGTACCGCGTGGCGGCAGCGACGAACGACGTGCAGATGCGCGAAGTGCCGCTGGGAGCCGGCTACTCGCTCCAGGTCGGGGCGCTGCTGGCGGCAGCCGACGAGCGCACGAAGCTGATGTGGCTCTGCTCGCCCAACAACCCCACGGGCAATGCGTTCCCGGCGCAGGAGATCGAAAGCCTGCTCCGCCGCTTCGGCGGCATCGTCGTGCTGGACGAAGCCTACATCGACTTCGCCGCCGGGCCGGGATTCCTCGCGCGCCTCGGCGAATTCGGGAACCTCATCGTCCTGCAAACCCTCTCGAAGGCGTGGGGCATGGCAGGGCTTCGCCTCGGGCTGGCATTCGCATCGGAAGCCGTCGCCGGACTTTTCGCACGCGTGAAATATCCCTACAACATCAACAGCCTCGCGCAGCAGGCCGTCGCCGAACGGCTCACCGAAGACATCGCCCCGCAGGTGGCCGAAATCCGCGCCGAGCGCGACCGGCTCCCCCCCCCCCCCCCGCCCGCCCCCCCCCGGGTTCGGCG
>OGUK01001538.1_pt1 | contig 14557 bp, 18 predicted proteins | sample 1553151 | NCBI WGS metagenome assembly OGUK01 (sample SAMEA2580208, study PRJEB22360) | human gut metagenome | biome: human gut; feature: human-associated habitat; material: faeces | place: Denmark | collected 2008/2010
AAATTGACAAATGCTGTTGTAGAAGATAAAGACCTTCCTGACGGTGTAGATATTGACTATGATTCGATCAAAGTAGATGGAAACACAGTACCAGAGCAGGATACAATGACATCGGATACAAACAGTATCTATCTTATCCGCACAAAGAAAGGATTTAAAGTAGTCTATCCGGAACTTTCCGAAAAATCTACGATCACATTTGATGCTGTGATCAACAGTGAGAAATTAGTAGGTAAGAAGATTCCGAACAAGGCAACCATCATTTCAGACCAGACACCAGAAAAAGAGGCAGTAGTCAAGGTAAAAGTACCGAAAAATCCAATCGAGAAAGTTATCAAGAAGATAATCAACCGAAAGGGTGTATCTGGCAACAGCTCACCGAAAGGTGTTAAGACAGGTTTAAGCACACATGCAGGATTATTTGCAGGTATCGCAGCCGCACTCTTAGCAGCCGCAGCTATTCTTATTAAAAAGAGACGGAATGCGAAAAAGAAACCAATGACTTTAGAAAAATTCTAAATCTGTAAACAAAGAATGAGGGAGAGCCTGCCGGCTCTCTCTTTTTGTAGGAGGGGAATTATGGAAAAGATACTCCGTTTGAATCTGGCGATATTATTTTTACTGTTTGCAATGATGCTTGTAAGTCCATCTGCGGCATCATTAAAAAATCCAGCAGGCAGTATTACTGTAGAAGCTAAGAGCAAAAAGAAACCGGCAAAGAAAAGCACTACAAGAAAGCCGGTTACAAGAACCAATTATATTACTATGAAGAAAAAAGAAAAATTATGGGTTGGTCCAAGTGTAGCAGCAATGCATCCTGAAACTAAAGATTGGAAAAGTAGTAATTCTAAAATAGCAACGGTATCCTCGAAAGGAGATGAAGAAGGTTTTCATAAGGTGACTGTGAAGAAAAAAGGAACGGTCACTATTAGCTGTACTGTGAAAAAAACTCTCCGAGGATGGGTAAAAGGTGATGTCCATAAATGGGTAATTACCATTAAGTAAAAAATAACGTGCCGAATTTCGGTACATTTAAAAGAAAATTTTAAACAAGAGTAAATAGGGGAGAGCCAACAGGCTTTCCCTATTTGATGGAGGAGATATGGAAGATTATGCAATCCTGATCATTTTATTCCTGATGGCAGTATGTTTACTGATATTAACAGTCATCGGCTATTGGGGAGTTTTTTGCAAAGCTGGCGAAAAAGGCTGGAAAGTGCTGATCCCATTTTATAATGAATATCTGTTATTTAAGATAGCGTGGAAACCTTCTGTCTGTCTTATCAAATGGCTCTGCCTTTGTTTGTACGAAGTAGTATCTGTAACATTAAAAGCAGGTGTACTTTTAGAGATGCTGCAGCTTATACTTCCAAGTATAGCATTTGTACTGACAGTAATGCTTTATCACCGTCTAAGCAAAGCATTTGGACATGGATTTGGTTATACAGTAGGAATCATGTTTTTGCCTTTTATCTTTGTGCTGCTTTTAGGAGTGGGGAGAAGCAGATATACCAGACCAGATAAATATAGAGATAAATTTTAAGGAAGGAGGATGTGCCGAAATTCGGCACATAATAAGATGAGTGAATTATTAAACCGAAACACAGACCCTTTGTTTGAAAAAATGGAAAAGATATTTGCAGAGCGTGATGCGGAATACAAAAAAATGGAAGAAAGAAACCGTGTGCGTGAAGAGGCTGTAAAAGAGAAAGAAAACAGCTTAAAGAAACAGGAGGAGCAATTTAGCAGCCGTGAAGAAAATGTAAGACAGCAGGAAAAAGAGATAGAAGAAAAGATGCAGATGCTCGAAGAAAAACAGAGAGAAACGCAGGAAATGGAAAAGTATCTGCAGAAAAAAAGATTGGAGTTAGAAGCAGACGAACAGCAGTCCTTACTTGATAATTCTATTCTCCGGGAGGAGATCAGAAACGAGAAATTAAAGCAGCAACGTCTTAGCCGGGAACTGGAAGATAAATTGAATGATCTGGGATATTCTTCTGATAATTTTGACCCGGCTATCTTAGAGGAAAAAGAACAGAAGACAAAAGAACAAGCACAGGAAATCCAGAAACTTAAGGAGGAGATTGAAAAATGGGAAGATAAAGCTGACGAATGGGAAGAAAAAGAGAGTGGTTTTGTCTCACAGATTGATACCCTGAATAAAGAAAAAGCACAGCTTTGGAAAAAGCTGATGGGGGTAGAGGATGAAAGCATTACAGAGAAGAAAGAGGATGTTCCCGGTAAGGCGGAAGAACCTGTAGAAGAAAGAATATCAGGGGCGGAAGAAGCTGTAGAGGAAGTGGAAGAGGTAGAAGTAGTCCCGGAAGAAGAATCTGTGTATGCAAAGGAAGAAGAAAACCTGAAGGAAGCGATAGAGATGGATACCCCGCTGACAGCCGAAGGATTTTATAATTATCTGCAGGAACAGGAAGTAGGCGGAGTTATCCAGCTCCGCCATGCAAAACAGGGTGATATGGTCAACATTGCTATTTCCCAGATCGTAGTAACAGTTGTTTTTGCAGAAGGAGGCTGGTTTGATATTAAGAAATCTATTGGAAATAACAACCGTAAGTTACGCCGGTTAATCCGTAGCTGGAACAGTAGTCAGAATGACCTTACATTTAAATATGATACATCAGATAACACAGTTACAGCCGAAGGAGATTTTGATAAAGACCAGACAGCCGAAGAACTTTTAAGATATTTAGACCGTCTCCTCGATACTTATTTTGATACAGGAGAAGAAGAATGAAAAATTTTATACTGGCAGTAGAGAATGTTCCAAAACCGATGCTCATTGCAGAAGCAGTTTTGATAGTATTGATAATAGGTGTGGTTGCTATTCGGTTTTTTATCATCAGGTCAAAGCCGGCATATTTAAAAAAATTACCGAGGACAGTATATGATGAGGAGACAATACACTTATTATTTAATTGTTATAAAGCAGCAGATTCAATCGAGGAAATGCTGCATCGGGCGGTGAAAAAGAGCCGTAATAGGAAAAATAAGAAAAGGTTTAAGGCGGCAATATCCTACCTGTATACGAGCAGGTATAAGGATTACGAAACGGCATTATATAAATATGCCGGAGATGGTACAGAACAGACAGAGCGTCTGTTTACAGATATTATAGGAAAAGAAGCAGCAAAGAAACGCCTGCTGCCTTTAAAGGAGGAATCATAAGTGAGAAGAAATAACTGGAAGAAATATATTATCATCCTGATCGCATTTATTGTTGGGCTGGTGGCAAATCTGGCGGCAAGGGCTATCCTGCCCAGACTGTTACCAGCAGGAATGCAGGCTTGGACGGGTCTGTTAGCGACACTGTTAGAGATCGTAATATCCGTCGGTATCATCTTGATCATTATTTTTACAAATCACATCGGGGAGGACTAGGCAAATGAACAGAGTAAAAAACTTCATAGGAGCAATGAGAGAAAAAGGAGTCAGGACAGTAAAGAGAGCTGTCCCGGCTTTTTTTACTGCATATTGTTATTTCAGTATGTATGTGCCTGTGTATGCGGCAAAAGCAGCAGGAACCTCAGTGATCACATCAGGATTTAATTCGCTGTATGAGATCGTAGCAGCGATTGTGAGCAGTATTGGACAGTTATTACTGTTATGGGGAGTGTTTGAATGGGCAACGGCTTTAAACTCTCAGGATGGAACAATGCAGTCGATGGCATTTAAACGTATCGCATCTGGATTAGTTGCCTGCCTTGCCCCGCAGATCGTTACTGTTATCAGTGCATCTTTAAAATAAGGACAGGAGGGATGATTTATGCCGGAATGGCTGTTTGACTTTCTCTCTGGTCCGACAATAAAGATTGCGGCAGCAATCTGGAACTCCAGCATGAAGCTGATCATAAAGCTGGTCTGCAGTACGCCACAAAAGTTTTCTACAGGAACATGGGCATTTGTCAAAGAAAACCTGTATCCGTGGGCAGAGGGGATCGGACTCTCTGCTCTAAATTTATTTTTTATGATAGCCTTTTTGAAAGCTGTGAGTAACCTGCATCAGAACATCACACTGGAGATGGTCATCGAAGCAATGATCAAGGTTGTCGTGGCAAATGTCCTGTATCTCAATATCTTAAATATAATGACAACCATATTTTCTATCTCATCAGCGATGGCGAAAGAAGTCTTTACGATAGATGCCCCAGATTTAAAAGTAGAGGATATGGATATTGGCTCAGCATTGTTTTATCAGCTATTTGGCTTGCTCTTTATACTGGCAGCAATCGTATGCAGCTTTTTAATGCTGTGGACAGTATACAGCCGGTATATAAAGCTGTACCTGCTTATGATACTGGCTCCCTTTGCGATGTCAACCCTCGTAGGTGGACAGGAAATAGAGCGAAGCTTTTATGCGTGGATGCGTACCTTCCTTTTAAATGCTTTTGAAATCGTGGTAATTGCTTTAACAATGGTCATATCCTTCAAGCTCATCGGTGCAGGCATCTCGCTGTTTGACGGAAAAAATATTGCAACATCTATGGTAGATGGGTTCTGGGACGCATTAAACAGCCTGTTTACAATGATTCTTGTAACGGCGGCTGTAAAAGGTTCCAATGCTTTCTTATCAAAAGCATTTGGTTTATAAATGTGCCGAAATTCGGTACAGAAAGGAGAAATTATGAGAGCAAGAAATATCACAATGGTTGTTATTCTGTTTATCGTACTGGTACTTGTGCCAGAAACCAATATACAGGCGAAAACAAAGAAATGTAATCACAAGAATGTAACATGGATCACAACATCAAAATCTAGCTGTACGGATGAAGGCATGAAGGTTAAAAAGTGTAAGAACTGTGGAAAAATCTTAAAGATAAAAAAGATAAAAAAATCAGGACACCGATTACGCACACAAATAGAAAAAATGCCTACATGCACAAAACCGGGGTTAACGGCAACGTATTGTTTAAATCCAGATTGTATTTATGGCTATAGGAAATATTACAAAACAGAAAAGATAGCTCCTTTGGGACATTCCTATATTGATAAAACTTACAAGGCTACCTGTACTGCACCAAAAACGATCGTAACTTCATGTAAGAATTGTAAGTACAAGTCAACTCATAAGGAAGGGAAAGCTCTGGGACATCGCTGGAGTAAGTGGAAGTTAAATACCAATAGTATGATAAAAAAGAAACCGAAAAAGACACGTATATGCAGCAGATGCAAAAAGAAAGAGACGGTTTATGTTAAATAGCTGGAAAGAGAAACTCCACGCTATTTGATGCAAGGAGGATTTATGGAAAAACTAAAAAAGAAAGTGACTATAGTGTTAATGGCTCTAATGATGACTATGGTATTTTTTGCAGATGCACAGGCAAAAGCAGGGTGTAATCATAAACATACAGGCAGAACGTGGATCATTGCAGAAAAAGCAAACTGTAATCATACAGGTAGAAAAAAACAACTTTGTGTGAGATGCAGAAAAGTGTTGCTGGAAAAAGTAATCCCTAAGACAAAACACAAATGGAAACTTACCAGAAAGAGGAGAACAAGATATGACTGTTTGAAATGTGGCGGAGTTAAGTTAAAAAATGAATATGGAGGCTGGAGCTATTATTTTCCATGATGGATCTTGAAAACAGAGAAAAAGAAGGAGAAAAAGATTATGAAGATAAAAAGACATATTGCGGTGATTTTAATGGTACTTATGGTGCTGGTACTTGTACCGGGGAGCAGTACGCAGGCAAAGGCAAAAAAGTGTAATCATAAAAATATCACATGGGTAACAAAAACAAAAGCAACCTGTACCAACAGGGGATTAAAGTATAAAAAATGTAAGTCATGCGGAAAAAAATGGACAGATGTCATAAGAAGGACTCCGGCATTGGGACATAAACCTGGAAAAGTAAAGATACTGAAGCCGGGCTGTACTTCTGTTGGGTACAAAACTACAAACTGCACAAGAAAGGGCTGCATGAACAGTTACGGAGGAGCAGAAGATGGGTATCTTACAGTAGAAACGATACCTGCCCTGGGACATTCTTATGATAAAGGTACAAGCATAAAGATAGGAAAGAAACGTGGGGGAAAGATGCAGTATCAAAAAACACAGAAATGTAAACGCTGTGGAAAAAGAAAAATTTCTTATTACTATAAATAATGAGGATATGAGATGAAGATTGATATTAATAAAGACTTTGAAAAAGCCTTTCCAGACGACCTTTGGAAGGGCTTTACTTTAAAACAGATCATAACATTTAGCGTTGGTCTTATCATGGCAGCAGGCACGATAATCGCACTATGGGTTTTTTTAAAGATTTCCCCGGTCACAGGCAGTTATATTGCAATCCCTGTCATGCTGCCGATCTGTTTCATCGGTATCTACGAATACCAGAACCATTCCCTGTGGGCGATGTACAAAGAGATGCGGTTTTACAGGGCAACTAAAAAACTTACTTATGGGGCGGAAGAAGCTCCGAAGACAGGCAGGATATTTACCATGCACCATCCTGCTGTAAAAAAGAAAAAGAGAAAAAAGAAATAATAAGATGACAGAGCCGGAAAATAAAGTTTCTGGCTCTTTTCGATTAAAGGAGGAATAAACGTGGCGGTTATCAATGCGAGTGGAAAGTTCCGTTCTTATCATTCTAAGAGTATCCCAATCGTTCCTGTCCCGAAAAATGTACGGCAGGCATTGAATATCGAACGGATGTATAAAAATGGAATAGCCAAGATCGAACCATCGAAAACAAACAGTCTGTATGACAGATGCTATGTTTTTGAGGAGATCAATTATATCAACAAGGATGAAAGTGAAAAAGATATTTTCCTGAACCAGTTCATGTCCTGGTTAAAGTCGATGAGCGTTGATTTTAAGATTACTATAGCAAACGAATTTCAGAGTATTGACGAATTTTTAGAAAAGATACGGGGAAAGCAGAACAGCAAGGCTTACCCGCAGATTGATAAAGGGATAAAAGAATGGACAAGGGAAAAACTGGAGAATTCTAATCCGAACGTAACGACACTCCGTTATCTTACCGTTTCCTGCCGGGCAAATTCTCTGGAAGAAGCGACTATCCTGCTCAATGCGCTGGATACAACGATACAGCAGATGTTTGCAAAGTGGCGTGGAAAGATACTTCTCTTAAACGGTGAAGAACGGTTAAAATGCCTGCACGCATTACTACGTCCGGGCAAAAAAGACGAAGAACAGTATATCTATCTTGATGAGACAGGAAAGCATGACTGGAAAAATGATGTGATGCCACAGACAATCAAGCAGTATTCCAATTTTATGATTTTTGACAAGACACAGTATGTATCGGTCTTATTTGGGTGGAAATACAGCAGGGCATTAAAGCCGGATGAGCTGATGCGGAGTTTTTCCTATGTGGATTTTCCATCGTTTATCACGTTAGATTTTTCCCCTGTCCCTGCCGATGTTATCAATGAAAAACTGGTGGCTGCAGCGATGAACAATGAAAAATCCATCAGTGAGGAAGAAGAAGCAAAAAGGAAAAAGAATATCATTGTATCAGGACCTTCTTACGCAAAGCAGAGAAAAAAAGATGAGATAGAAGGATACATGGATTTAGTAAATGACAATGATGAGACAGGGTTTTTCCTGAATTTCCTGTTCGTGGCAACAGCAGCAGATGAAACAACCCTCGCACAACGAGTCGAGCAGTTAAAAGAGACAGGCAAGGCACAGGGAGTAGTCATAAGTACAGCAGACTATACCCAGTTAAAAGCGTTGAATACAGCCTTGCCTTTTGCCGGACGGCAGGTAGACTACATGCGTTTCTTCCTATCTTCCTCCATGGTTGCGATGCAGCCATACTTTGCCCAGGATATTTTAGACCCAGGCGGATATTTTTATGGGTTGAACCTCACGACAAAACGATTGATATTCGGAAACAGGAAACTGCTGATGAACCCTCATGCAATCATTGTTGGACACACGGGTTCTGGTAAGTCGGTGCTTATCAAGGCAACAGAGATATTCCAGACACTTATCTCCACGTCGGACGATATTTTAATCTTAGACCCTCAGAACGAGTTTAAAGAGATCGTAGAAAAATACGGAGGTTCTTATTTTGACCTGACCCCAAAATCAAAGATATATATCAATGGATTTGAGGTGTCCGATGCGGTATTTTATGCGGACAAAGACACAAAAGAAAAATTTATCGCTACGCAGACAAAGTATGCAAAAAGCCTTGTGGCAGCTATCATGACAAATATCCTGTTTACACAGGAACACGCTACCGTAGTCAGCAGGGCAACAAGAAAGATGTTTGATAAAATCTTTGCACAGAAAAGATTAAAGAAACAGGCAACCTTACGGATGCTCCGGGAGGAGATCAGGCTGGAACTGGAGAATGCAAAAGATGATTATGATAGATCTATCATAAAGCCAATCTTTAACTCTCTGGAAGAATATACAGAAGGAAGCTGTGATATGTTAGCCTATCCGTCCACGGTACGTCTGGATAACCGAATGATCGGCTTTGGGCTTAAAAATGTCCCGCCGGATAACTGGGAGCCTGTCATGGTAACAGTCATGCACTATACCTCTACCCGTATGGAATATAATCAGGAAGCACAGAGGGCAACGCATTTTATCGTGGATGAGACACAGGTAGTCAGCCGGAAAGGTACTTCTGCAGAACAGCTTAATACTGCCGTTGCGACTTTCCGAAAGTATGGCGGCATCTGTACGATGGCAATGCAGAATATCACTGCTGCCTTAGAAAACAAGATGTTAAAAGAATTGTTCAGTAACTGTAACTATAAATGCTTTTTAGACCAAGGAGGTGCCGATGCGAATGCCCTTGCCCAGATCCAGGAGTTATCCCAAACAGAATTTAACGCATTAAATTCTGAAGAAGTAGGAAAAGGAGTTATGGTATGGGGTAAAAAGGTTGTCCTCTTTGATGCAAAAATCTCAAAAGAAAATGAACTGTATCCGCTTATCAATACCAATTTTCACGAGAAGGCAAAAGAAGCAGAAAAGAAAAAACAGAAGCAGAGACAGGAGCAGCAGGAGAGCAATGACCGTATTGAGGAGATTATCTTACAGATGGCGGAACTTGCCCCGGTTACTGTCCGTGACTTGTTATCTGTGTTAGAAATCACACAGGAAGAAGCAGAAAAACAATTAAGTTTTCTGTGCCAGCAAGGGTATCTTATAAAATCGGAAGAAGCAGGCAATATCCGTTATCAGAAAGCAGGCTGATGCTTATGGCAGTAAAAAAAGCAAAAGAAGCGAGTTTTAAAAGAATGGACAGTGCGTTTGCTACTTCCCAGAGTGCTATCCAGAAAGTGAAGAACACCGACCCTCTTAATGGAAATGAGGAACAGGAACAGGGAAACGAAAATGTCAGCATAGACCCTGCCCATTATCTTTCCAAAAAAGAAAAAAAAGAATGGAAAAGGCTGTCTTATACTGCAAAGCAGCGTTATATCAGGCAGGCAGAACGGCAGTTAAAACGGCAGAAAAAACGGAACGGGATTGCAAAAACAGAACCCAGTTCCGTTCAGGAAAAAGAAAAACAGGCAGCAAAAATCTTTTCAAAAGAAAGAAAATACAGATCAAATACATGGAAAGAACCTGTTGATAAAAAAGAGATCGGTAGCCATGGAGGAAATGGAGAAATCGCATCGAAGTCAAGGGACAGCCGGGCGGCTATCCGTTCCCAGAGTACCGTTGCCGGGGGAGAAAAGGCAGCAGATATTGCTTCTCCTTCTGTTTCAGCAGAAACAGCAAAAGCTGCAGGGAATGCTGCAACAAAAACAGTGGATACCGCAGCCGCATCTACGGGTGCTGGTCTGGCTGCACTGGTCGCAAAAAAAACGGCAGAAAATTTCAAGGAAATGCTGCAGCAGAAAAATACAGCAATCGAAAGCCAGAGGATAAAGACGCAGACAAAATTATCCCAGCTCATCGAAGAAAATAAAACAGGGGCGGGAAGCCCTGGCGTGGCAGCCGCAGCTATGCTTGCTTCTGTCGTAGTCACAGTGATGTACTTTGCTGCACAGATTGCCGTGACGATCTTTTTTGTTTTGTTGATCCTGTTAATACCGATCATTGTGATCGTATCTTTCCTCGGAATCATCATCACTTTGCTGTCAGGTTTTGCAGCCGCAGTGGACAATACAGATTACGCATCGGGTTCCGGCGCAAGCATTGTTGCAGTTGCTGTACAGGAAATCGGTTACCATGAAGGAGCAGGTAACCATACAAAGTATGGAGTGTATACAGGAACAGACGGAATGTCCTGGTGTCACGCTTTTGTCTCCTGGTGTGCAAATGAATGTGGTTTTATCGAGAGCAATATCATACCAAAGACAGCCGCCTGCGAGACAGGACGGCAATGGTTTATCCATAAGCAGCAGTATCAAAAAGCAGGAAGTTATACTCCACAGGCAGGAGATATTATCTATTTTGATAGAGGCGGGGTGGGAGAATCTCATCATGTTGGTATCGTTGAGTACGTTGAAAATGGAATCGTACATACAATAGAGGGCAACAAAAATAGTCAGGTCATGCGTGGACATTATGAACTTACTTATAAAGGCATCATGGGATACGGTACTCCGGATTATCCAGACGAAGGACTCACTTCCTCGACAGCATCAGAGATCTTATCAAAAGCACAGGAGCTTGGTAAAATGATGGTGGAGGAAAAATGGGTGTATTCCAATACTGACCTGAAAGGTTCACTTGCGGCAGCAGAACAGTCTGCTAAGAGGACAAACTGTGCCCACGGTGTCTGTCTTGTGCTTCAGGAAATTGGTCTGCTGAAAAAAGGACAGATATTTTTCGGAAACAAGTCTGGAGAGTTAAGCTGCAATGGAACCGTAAGGAAACAGATTGAAAAAGGATTTGACATCATAAAGACTGGCGGGAAAAAATCAAAAGACCTCGACTTAAAGCCGGGGGATATTTGCCTTTTCAAAGGGCATACGAACATCTATGCCGGAAAAGATGAGAACGGTAAAACATACTGGTATGATTTTGGACGTGACCAGACAAAAGACAAAAAGCCGGGAAGTGTTTTTGTAAAATCTGTCCGTAAAGGAGAAATTAACTGGGCGGTCATCACAGTGATCCTCCGGGTAAAAGACCAAGACGGATATGGTTCAGGAAAAACAATCAATATCCCATCACCGTATGGAGACAGTTTCACTTACATGGGCTGGTCCCTCATCACCGCAACAGGCAGTAACCAGTACAAGTTGCGTGTGAAAACAGGTGAGCATTATGATGCGAACGGTTTCGGAAAGATAGGGGACAGATATGTGATAGCCTGCACTCCAACCTTCGGAAAAATCGGAGATGAGATAGATTTTGTTCTGGCAAATGGCAGAGTCATACATGGTGTTATGGGCGATGAAAAAAATATGTCTGATGCAGGCTGCAACAAATGGGGACATGATAATGGACACAGTGTTGTTGAGTTTGTTGTAAATAAATCTATGTGGTATCACACAGGAAAAACCGTCACGAAATTTCATCCAGAATGGGCAAAAAGCCGGGTTCTTAAAGCAATTAATCTTGGAAAAAATCATTTGAGATAATAATGAAAATGTGCCGAAATTCGGTACAGGAAAGGAGCAGGATGAAGAAAAAAATAGTGATATTTCTACTGGCAGTCTTTCTGGTTTTTGCTTTACTTGTTTCCGCTTTATGTTTTTTCGCTCCCAAAAAAAATCAAAACAGCAGGGAAAATACAACGGAACAACCCAAAACAGAAGACACTGCAGAACAGACGGAAAAAGAAAAAAGAGAACAATATCATTTCACAAATCTGGAATATATCTATTATATAAATTCCGAAAATGAAACAGATTTTGAAGAACAGGCAGCAGAGTATGTTGAAAAAAATTATAAAAATGTACAATGGATTAATGCCCTTTCAAAGTATGATGATGATGTGTCAAGTAATGCAGGGACAGCAACATTTTATCTACAACTAGATGATGATGATAATTCTATTATTCTTATTTCCTACGATAAGAGAAAAGAAATTTTTTCATTTGCCCCATATAAAAAGCAGATTGAAAATATTGAAGATTATGGAGGGATGCCACAGGAAAAAAATACAATGCAGGATGACGAAGAAGATTATAACGAGATTGGAACAGAGCCAATCAATCTTGGTAATCCACAGATTACCGATCAGGATAATTCATTGGAAGCAGTAGCTAATGAAAAAGAACTGTCTCAGGAATTACTAAAATTTTTAGAGAAAGAAGGGGAAGAACGGAGAAATTTTTATGTTGCTTCTGTTGAAAATACAGGGGAGAAAAATTATAAAGCCGTACTGGATTTTGTAACAAAAAGAAGTGACGGAAAAAACATCACGGTAACTTTTGAAGATGGTACCTATACATTCTCATTAGAATAATGCAGGGAGAGAAAAAGAAAGGCGGTGAAATTTTGGAGGAAGATTTCACATTTGCATACGAAAAATTTTTAATGGACTGTACACTTGGGTCTAAAATAAATCTGATTATCCGGGCTGAGGAAATCAATATTAAGAAAAAATTTTTTGAAAGATTAAAGAAAAAGTGCGGAGCCGAAGAAGCAAAAATCCTTTTAGAAAATGCAGGCGAAGCTGCAGATGCTTTTTATCTTTTCTTTCAAAACAAATATGCGGCACAGATGCAAAACTTATATGATAAGGCTGTGGAGGAATGGATAAATTCCTCTGGTCAGCATTGAAAGAAGGGGATGCAGATGCCGTTGGTTGTTGAAAGGGGGTTTTAGGGGTTTCCCCCCTAACAAGATGTATTTTGTGTGTACAAAATGCGTATCTTGCAATAAGCCTATCGGCTTATTTTTCCCTTTTCTGGGATATAGTTCCCGAAAATGGGATATGGTTTTTTCCCAGAAAAGGGATATGATTCCCGAAAGTGGGATATATAAAATTCCCGTATTTGGGATATACTTCCCAGAAATGGGATGTGCATTTTCCCGGAAAAGGGATGTAATTCCCGAAAATGGGATGTATAAAATTCCCATATTAGGGATATAGTTTTAGGAAATATATTACAAAAGGAGATGTTTAAAATAGGAAATGATAAGCATTATAGAATGACAGAAGAATCATTGAAATTTATTGAGATGAGAGATAAACAAAAATATCCAAAGGAAAGTTTGTTTGTTAATGCAGCAATACAATACTTTGGAAGGGGGATTGAACAAGAAAATTTAATGGATGAATTAGAAGATATACAGGATAAACTGGATAGAATTGAAAAAAAGCTTGAGGAAGATGCAAGCAAAAAAAATATTTCCTTTTCAAGCGATGCAGAGAAAAAAGAACTTTATGGAAAACCAGATTTCCTAAAATAAATTCTAAAGGATGGATGAGATGGATTGGATAAAGCAAATCATAGAATGCAAAAAAGAAAATTGGGTATCTCCCGGTTCTCTGGGGCAAAAGATTAAAAAAATCCGTATGCTGCGTAAGTACACACAAAAAGAATTAGGTGTGATGTGTGGCTTTTCTTTTTCATCTGCAGATGTAAGGATCGCACAGTATGAAAAAAATAAAAAAATTCCAAGAGAAAAAATCTTGAAAGATATGTGTAATGCTTTAGGAGTTGGTGAAGGTGCTTTGATCCATGCAGATATGCTTTCCTATCAGGAAATGTTTTACGCACTGTTTGATATGGAAGATTTTCACGGATTGCGCCCGGTTAAGAAAGAGGACGGATACTATTTAAAATTTGACAGCGATAGTATTATCAATGATTTTCTTGAAAAATGGTATAAGATGTATCGAAAATATCCATCACCAAGAGGAGATGATGATGAAGAAAAATATACACTCTGCCGTTATGAATATCCAAATCAGATTACAGAGGTGTCACAGTATGAATTATTAAAAAGGAAAGCACTGCAGGCAGAGGTAAAAAATCTACAAGCAAAAATAGATGCACTTGAAAAGAAAAACAAAGAAGGAGATTGATGAGATGGATTGGAATAAACAGATTGAAAAATTAGAGGATGAGCTTAAAAAATTAATAGAGAAAGAAAACAGACTTGCAGAAAGAAAAAAAGAGGTAGAAGAAAAACTGAGAAAAGCAAAAGAACAGAAAGAGAATGAAGAAAATAAACAGCTTGCAGAAATCGTTACGGAATATCTTGGACCGATGGATGCTAAAAAAATCGAAGATTTAAAAACAGTTTTGGATATGTACATGTCTGAATTTACTGAAGAAAAAGAATCAGAGGAAGAATCAATAGAGGAAAAAGAACAAGAAGGTGAGGACAAATAAGGAAAAGGAGATTCGACCTCCGGCTGACAGAAAAAGAGTATCAATTACTTTTAGCTAAAGCGGAGAATGACCCCGAAACAAAAACAAAAAAGGGAGAAAAAGCAAACACTTCTGCATATATACGGAAGTGTATTTTTTTACAGGACGATAATCCTGTCAGCTTGAAAAAAGAGTTAAAAACTCTTTCCTACCAAGTGCGTAAAATAGGAGTCAACATCAATCAGGTTGTTGCAAAAATTAATGCTGGTTATGGCAATCAGATTGATATTTATAATCTTGAAAAAGCATTAGAGCAGGTAAA
>OGUK01001543.1_pt1 | contig 14537 bp, 15 predicted proteins | sample 1553151 | NCBI WGS metagenome assembly OGUK01 (sample SAMEA2580208, study PRJEB22360) | human gut metagenome | biome: human gut; feature: human-associated habitat; material: faeces | place: Denmark | collected 2008/2010
CACTCCAAAAATTGGACAAGAAAGGGCATGAAATCAAAGAACTCGACTATAACGTGTCGGCAAGGGAATTTCCCAAAGCACCCGAAGCACCGCAAAAGGAACAGTTCTCCGAACCAACGGAGTATGAACAAGCGGTACAGACCTTTGAACAGAAAAACGAAGAATACGCCCGAAAGGTGGAAGAACTCAACCGTAAAAAGGAAGAGGGCAGGATAAAGACGTACGTCAAAGTGGGACAGACAGAACCCGAACTTTGCTACGTGGAGATAAACAGGAAGGAAACCGCCCCCGTCACCATTGAGACATTGCAGGAGCGGGACAAGCGTTTCAAACAAATCTCCACCGAGAAGATTGTTGCCGATACGAAAAAGATAGTCCGTGAGAATGACTATCCCGAAAGCCCGTTTACGCAGTACGAGGACGGAATGCTTTATTTCATCATGCTGACCAAACTGCAAAGGAAGCATTATCCGCTTTGCGGCATCAAAGACCAGCCGATGCCGTTGGACGAGAAGCAGCGGATGAAGATTGTAGCCAAACTGACGGACGCACAAAGGACGGTCATCAGACGCGATTTCATCATCCACTCCCTCTGCGAGGGCGGCTACGGAGACAATAACGCATCCAAGCTACTGAGGGACTTCGCAAACATGCACTTCCCCGACCGGTACGGACTTGCCAAAGCCACCCACGAGGAAGAATATCAGAAAAGGCACGAACGTTTGGGAGAGAGGATAAAGGAGATGAAGAAAGCGGAAAAGGCGGCAGCACCAAAAGCCGAAGCGCAGCCGACTGAAGAAAAGCAGGAGAGGAAACTCACCGGAACGAAAAAAGGGAACGCTGGAAATGACAAGGCGGCCTAAAATGCCAATAAAGCCATGCCGGAAATAAAATCCGGTATGGCTTTTCTTTCCAAAAATGACAAGACGGACAAGGGCGTATGACCCCACCCACACCGCCACCGTAATCACCAAATCATTGTAACCGTATGAAATACATAAGAATCTCCCCGAATGTGGAATACTCCACAGACATGGATTTTTTCCTTGAGAACCAGATACTCTGTATCGCGGACAAGGAAGGCACGAAGTTTTGCAGTCTGATAGAAAACAGACTGTTCATGCGTTCCAAAAACCGCCGCATCAGCAAACGGATGCAGGAGCGCATCATGCGTGAAATCCATAGTGACATCTGCCGTCTGCGCTATGGCGGGGAACCGGTGGACTGACCTGCCACACCCCACACCTGACAAGTGACCGTATTAAAAAGTCGGGCCGTCCTTATAGGATTGCCCGACTTTTTTTCTACTTTTGTGTGGTTGAATATAAAAAAACAGAAAATTATAAGATTAGAAGATTTTGAAACATAACATATCAGAATAGCTTTTAGCTGTTTGTTCTTACTCTCAAAACGACCAAATTAAAGCAGGAGAATAAACGGGCGAAGTCCTTGTCATACGCTTATGGCACGGTCTTAACTCGTTTCCTGCGAGGCGCTTGGTCGTGCCGGAGAGTAGAACTTGTTAGGTACCGTGCCTTTACTTTACGGATACATAACAAGAGATTATCGACAAGGAACCAATTAAAAACCATATTAAGAATGTACAACAAGAATGTAGCCGTCACAGGCCGCACCATCCGGGAGACAACATCGTATGACTATTTCCGTGAGGATAAAATCCGCATGGAACTTTACCAATACATATATGCCATTTACAATGAGGGATACCGGACACTCCTTTGTGATATGAACACCTATATCGGGCTGCTTGCGGCTGATACGGCAATCATGCTGCGGGAATCGGACAAATGCCCGGACATCCGTCTGGTCGCTGTCATTTCCCCGGACATCCATCCGACAGGAGCGGACAATCTGTACCATGCCCTGTATGAAGACCTGCTGATGAAGGCTGATACCAAAGAGGTGTGTACCTCGAAAGACTTTCTGAAAAGGCTGCCCGGTTACGGGCACGTCATCTGCTGTTTTGACGAACAGTCAAAGGAGATAGAGACAATCCGAAATACCGGAAAGCCTTACGTCTCAATCCTCACAAGGATATAATCCGCTACACTACAACAGCTTTTCCAGCCGTGCAATCCGTTTCTCCGTGGCCGGATGCGTACTCAGGATATATTCGGAGAATGTAGGACATTCACCGCGTATGTCCTCCGCCCTTTTCAAGCGGTACAAGAAAGAAAGCAGGCCGCTGCCGCATCCGTATCTGACCGCATAAGCGTCACAACGGTATTCGCCATACTTGTTGAGATTCACATCAGCTATCCGGCTGATGCCATAAATGACAAAGTAGAGCAGTCTGTAAAGTCCCCACCAGAATTTACCGGCCAGCTCCCCTACAAAGCCGAGGGCCGGGACCAGTGCGGACACCATGCCGCCGATTATCCCGAATATCAGGGCAGGAATCAGGAATATGCCATAAAGACAACGGCTACCGAAAGACTCCATCGAGAAAAGAAGCACCCGATATACGAAATCATAATGTGAGATATGTCCCACCTCATGGCAGATGACACCTTTCAGTTCCTCGTCCGAGACCTGCCTCATCATCCCATCCGTGATGCCCACCGTATTGAAACCGAAAGTCACCGCATTGGCACGGGCGTCCCCATTCCGGTAAAGGTTCAGTTTTCTGTTCATACCCATTTCTGAAAGCAGGCGTTCCAGCCTTACACGTTCAACACCGCCCAATGGCCTATAACCTTCCTTCCTGCGCATCATCCAGACCTTCAGCGGGGAAAGAGTATAGAGGATATAGAGCAGCACGACATAGAAAGGTATCGAATAGACCAGATGATGCGCGAAAGAATATTCGGAAAACAGTCCCGGCAGGAATGAAGGGGCCACCCTGCCGACAATCGCCAGCAATAGGACGTAAAAAACTGATATAAGGAGGATATTTACCACTGTCACGTATGCCATCAAGAGCAACTTGAATAAAATACGGAATATACGGAGTGTTGTTTTCATGTGCTTTTATTTTAAATGGTTTGTAAATATAAAGGGTTATTTTCTATCAAAGGGTAGGCAAATCATTCAAATTACTACCGTCCGGTCAATTTAAGGGAATAAAAAACGGCGGGATGCCCCGCCGTCCTTCCTGATAGGTATTGGTAACAGCTATTTTTCTGCCGTATCGCTTTCCACGTCAAACGTTACCGTGAGCCCCCTTTCCTGTCCGAAATTATCCCGGACAAAGAATTTCAATTCCGAACGTTTGGTACTTGTCGAGCGGTAAAAGAGGGTGAATACCTGCTTCACCGGATTATCCGTGTCCAGCCCCGGCATTTCCGCCAACGGCCTCACTCCCCGGTTGACGAGTTTCACGCCTTCGCAGTCCGTCACCTCTCCCTTGCCTTCCATCTGAATATAACCGATTTCATACTCCGCCTTCCCATAATTCCCCTCACGGTCGAGATAAAAACGGATTTCCACCGTCTCATCCGCTGAAATCCGCTTTTGCAGATACCATGAAGAGAGGCTGAAGTCATAATCCTGCCGGATGTCTATCTTATCGTCGCATGAACTGAATGCCAGCGCCGATACCAGCACACCTATACATATATATAATGCGTTTCTCATTTTTAAGTCTCCTTTCTTTTTTCGTTAGTTGATAATGACGCGTAGTCCCAATCCGATTTGTGCATGGAAATTCCCCGCATCCGTTCCGAACAATGCCCTCTCCTTGACTTGCAGCAGGAAGGCGATCCGGTCTGTCAGATAGACATCGAAAGCCGCCGTCAGGCCACCCCCATAAATAAAGCTGTCCCCGTTGGTGGCTGTCGCCCCGTCATGAAGCAGGGAAGTTCCCCAGTTGACCGTCTCGAAACCACCCAAAGCGGAAAGTCCGACACGGAGACAGACGTTCCGTCCCTTGTCCGCCAATACGGGAATGAAGTAGCCGAGTTCCCCGGTGAACTGCGCTTTCGGTATCGCCTTGTCCTCATAGGTGTACTCCTTTATCTGATAGTCCAGACCGTACAGCCAATAGGTACAGTTGCGGTTGGTACGGGTAAGGGCCAGCGAGGTGAAGTAATGGCGCCCGCCGCCGCTCTTCCATGAAAGGAAATGGTTCACTCCACCGGTGGTGAACTGTATGCCGGTCTGCCCCGGCAGGTCACGCTGCGCGTAGGCCTTGTCCGCCCCGAAGAGCAACGTCACGGCAACTGTCAATATGAATAGTATTCTTTGCATATACGTTATATTATATAGGGGTTACTATTTCAGATGCAGTTCACTGACGGGCTTTGCCACCACAAGGTCGGTGTTCTCTATACGGAACGACTGGTGCCGTGCACCGCCCTTCTCATAGATTTCCACTACCAGCAGCTTGTCGTCCGGCAGTGTCAGCTTGGGCAGTACGAACACATTGCGCACCGTGGCTTTTCCGTCCACCGTCGTCAGGCGGTTATACGTCCTTACCGGCTCGATGAAGTTCTCCTGCATGGCGGTACGTTTCGCCACTTTCTTGTCGATGATTTTGAAACGGATATAGTCGATGTCAAACGATATGTCCGACCTGTTGCGTACGGATGTATGCAGGTACAGCAGGTCGTTGTTGATATAAATCCCCTTGAGCAGTGTCTGTATGTCGTACTTCTTGCAGCCGATGTGCCTGATGTCCCTTTTGTTCTTCTTGTACAGCGTGTACATGATGCGGTTCACCACCAGCGGTGTCTCCCCGCCCAGTTCCCTCAGTTTCACGAACATGCGTTCACCGGCAATACCGCCTTCGGGATTGTTCCGGAGCCAGTCTTCCATCTCGATGGAGAGCTGTGCCGGTTCGTCCTTGTAAACCACATTGAATGAATAGAAACAGCCGTCGGCAGTAATGACGGAGAAGTTTGTTTCCCCCTCAAAGCCTTTTACCGCCGCCTTGATGCGTACCACGTTTTCCGCCCCTGCCGCTTTGTCCGCTATGATGTCGAACGAACCCAAATCCACATATTTCACTTCGGAAGGGAAAAGGATATGCACGGTTTTCCGGAAAGTAACCTCAATCCGGTGCGGTGCGATAATCTGATTGGTGGGAAATATCTTTGTTTCCACCGTCTCCTGTGCTTTTGCCCCCAGCAGGGAGAAAAACATGACTATTGATAAAATAATTCTTGTCTTCATAATCTGATTACTGTTTTTTGGATATTAATAAAAGTTGGTAATTCGCCTTCACGGACACTTTCACTTCACGCATCTTTGTGGCGAGGTATTGCGAACCGCCGCCGAGCACCCCCCTTGTCACGTCCATGACGAGTTGTTGCGAGGCGCTGCGTGCAAACGAGATGCTTGTCCCGAAACTGCCGCCTATATTGGCTGCGGCTTCCTTCATGGCGGTACGCTCCGCGGTGTTGGGAACGAAAAGCCCGGCCTGCCCGTCCATGTCGTATGCCGCCAGCTCCACCGGCAGGATATTGCCGCCGCTCTCGATGGAACTCACACTGACTTCCATCCGTTGCCCCCCGATGCGTACCGTTCCAAAAAGCAGGGTGCCGGCAGGCACAAGCACATTGCCCACTTGCAGGGGTTCCAGCAATCTGAACTTCAGCCATGAGCCGGTACTCACCGTCTGGTCCTCGGCAACGCAGGCACGTATCGTATTGGCCCCGGCAAGCAGTCCGCCGCCTACCGCTGTGGCAAAACCGTAATTTCGTGGGATTGAATCCGGCAACGGAGGCGGGGCCAGGGAGGATACCACATTCTCTGCGGCACGTCCGGCTGCTATCGCGGCAGGATTGCCGGCATGTCCCCCCGAAGGCTGTATGCTCTTCACCTGACCGCCCGCCTGACCGGGGAAATAGCGTGCCGCCATCTCATACGACTTCTCCATCAGTTCCAGCGGGTCCTGTGATTTCCGTTCACGTTCCAGCCTCTCGTTAAGCTCTTTCACCCGCCGTTCCAGTTCGGCCACTTTCGGACTCTCCTCCGGCTCCTGATAGAACGAGGTGATCTGCCTTGAAATCTGCCGCTGCCGTTCCCTGGACTCCCGTATGGCATCCGCTTTCGGTGCTTCCGGTTTTACTTTCGAAGTGTCCGGCGCCAGACAGTCACCCGCCACGTCCTGCAAGGTCCTCACTTTCTCCCGCCTGCGCTTCTTCATCTCTTCCAGTTCGTAGGCTTTCTGCTTGTCGGCCATCGTTTCGGGTGCGATGGCATCGGGTATGGTGGTGTTGATGCCCGCCGCCCCTTCCACCGTTTCCGCCGTATCCGGTTTGAAAAGAAACCAGATGAATCCGGCACACAGCAGGGAGAGGAATGCCACCACTCCATAGAATTTCAATTTTCCGGCGGTCTTGCCGCTTAACTTTTTCTCCTTTGGGGATACCGGCTCCGCTTTCAGCGTCTCCTTCTCCCTTACTTTTTCTTCTTTCTTATCGGATTGTGTCATTGGATACATTGTTTTTTAATGGTTGGATACTGTCCGGTAGGGGAAGCATCACCCTTTGGAGATGCCGCACCTCAATCGGAAACTTGTCTGTGCCGCAGAAACCGCCCACGATGTAGGCCAGGTCGATGGCGGCGAAGAGACCGAGCAGGTAAAGGATGATGACCCTTTGCTGCCGGTAACTCAACCGCTGCCAGCGTCTGCGGAGCTTTGCCATATGACGGTCTTTCCCCGTTCTGAACGACTGGAAGACCTTTTTCAGCCCGTTATCTTTCATACTGCCCGATATCCCTGTTTTCGATGATTGTAAAGCCTTCTATCAGAAACCCCTGCGGATTGTTGTCGCTCCGGGTCACATTCCTAAGCCGGCAGGTGGTGACAAGCGACCTCTCGGTAACGCTGCTCGAACGGATGATGTGCTGGCGGCAATAAGCCCTCATCTCGTACGGATAGCTGTCGAAGTTCCCCCCGATGCTGTCCACCGTCAGGGTCTGCGAGATATTCCCCGCTATCATCCGGTTGAAGTAGCCTTTCTCCTGCAAGTTCCGGTAATAGCCGATGGCGCTTTCATCCGAGAGGTAAAGGGCACGCTGCACATTGCTTTCAATGGCGTTCTTGTCCGGTGACAGGGTAAAGAACAGTTCGTGAAAACGCCTGATATGCTCCCTCGCCTCTACCGGGCGGTTCTGCTGCGCATCCTGCGAGAGGGCCAGCATCAGCGATTTCCCGCTGTCCAGCACATAGATTTTCTGCCGCTGCGCTTCCGCAAAGTCGTATGCCTTTCAGGTGGAGAAAACCGTTACCAGTGCGCAAACTCCCAGGAATACCATTCCGAACAGCCGTAGCTGCCGGAACGATGTCTCGATGTTTTTTAATGATTTAAATTCCATGTTTTTTCTGTTTTTTAATGTGATATGTTTAAAACATTTTCTTGATGCGTCCGGCTACCGATCCACCGACCGCACCAGCGACTGCCGCCGCACCGTTCCCGGCCATCTTCCCGGCACCGTTGGTCTTCTGTCCGAAAGCCCCCGCACCGCCTGCCTGAATGATCCACGAGGAAACCGTGGGCACGCAGAAATAACCGATGATACCGATTATCATGAATATGCAATAAACACTGTTCGATGCGTCCGGTATGAATGTCGGGTCCTGCATCTGCTGGATGTCCTGCTGCAACATCAGGATCTGTATGCGTGAGAGGATAGCCCCGAACAAGTCACCCACCGGTAGCCATAAGTAAATACAGATGTAGCGCGACAGCCATGTGGTGAGCGTACTCTGGAATCCGTCATAGACGGCCAGCGCAAAGGAAATCGGCCCCAGTATGGACAGGACAATCAGAAAGAAAGTTCTCAGCGTGTCTATCAGTAGCGATGCGGCCTGAAAGAACAGTTCCAGCAGCTCCCGGAACCATTGCCGCACTTTCTCCCCCATGTCATACACAGCCTTCTGCCCGTACATGTTTATCATCGTGTCCATGTCGCCCAGCGACCAGCCCAGTTCGTCTATCTTCTTGTCAAACTCCTCGTCGCTTACCAGAAAGGCCTTTGCCGGGTCACGCAGCATCGCCTCCCGTTCCAGTTCGTCCTTCTCTTCCTGATACTTCTTCATGTCGAAGGTCTGCTGTTCGACCAGTGAAGAAGTCGCACTGCACACGGGGGAAAGAATCCCGTTGATGGTCCCCAGCACAAGAGTGGGAAAGAACATGATGCAAAGTCCCAGCACGAAGGGCCTGAAAAGCGGGAACACGTCAATTTCTTCCGCCCTTGCAAGGGACTGCCACACCCGGTAGGCCACGTAGAACAGGGCGCCGATACCGGCCACACCTTTCGCCACGCTTGCCATATCCTCGCACAGCGGCATCATCTCATCGTAAAGCGAACGCAGCAGCTCATGCAGGTTCGTCCAGTCTATTGATAGTAATACCATAGTCAATCCGTTTTTTTAGTATATTACCAGTAACGCTGTTCGTGTGTCCCGTACAGGGCGAGTACCCTCTGGGAGTCTCCCTTCTTCTTGCTGCGCAGGTACGATATTCCGATATTCTTGCGGGTATAATACCATGTCAGGTTCTTGTATTCCAGCACCTCACCGTATATCCGGTTGATGATGTCCAGCCGTTCCTTGTCGGTCATCGAGAGTCCGGTAGCCGTAGTCACTTCCTTCAAGTCCAGCAGCAGATTGCTGCTTTCTTCGAGCAGCCGGTTATACCCGAAAGCGATGGCCGAGAGTTCCTCCACGGTAAAGTTCGGGTCGCCCATCATCGTGTTGAAATTGGTCACGTAAATATCGCTGATGTCCCCTACAAGCAGGATGGTCTGTTGCACTTTTCGGGCACCTTTCACAAGGTCATGCACCGATTTCAGTGCGTCGTAATAGGCTTTTCCCTGCTGGTAAATCTTCACCGTCTCCTGAAAGTTACTCCACATGTTCTGTGCCGTTGTGGAAGTCTGCACGATTTCATTGGCCGAGTTCACGATGCTTTGGGCAAGGTTTGTGGGGTCTATTACCGCCCATTGTGCCTTGCTTGTCACCGAAAGGGACAACAGGGCCATAAACAGAATCGTCATTTTCTTTTTCATGCATCTATCTCCTTTCTTTGGAAAGTAAATACCGGCTGTCGTCATCACGGGCAAACAGCCCGTAACTGCCGAACAGCAATACCTCGCTGCCACTGAAATACCCGATGCATCCGGCATCCCTGTTCCCGTGCAGGAAAAGGTCGTCACCTTTTCGGAGCGGGATATTGATTTCAGTATAACTTTTTTCTCCGATAAACAGCGTGGCCTTGTATCCCTTGAAGCCGTCCGTCACATGGTTGGATTTACGGACAGTCAGCGACGAACCGCCCTCCTTGTTCATTCAGTGCCCGCAGATGCGGTCATGTTCCAGTTCCTTCTTCATCTCCCCAATCAGGTTCAACAGATCCAGATTGGTCAGGGTCGCATCTCCGAGAGCTTCCCTGCATTGGTTTAATAAATCCTTTTTGTTCATTGTCATCTATGTTTAAAATGGTTACTTTTTTTCCTGCCGCTTACGTTCGGCAAGTTGTTTGATAGCTAACTCTATGTTTCCGCCCAGCTTTTCAGTAAGCCGGGTAAGTTCCAGTTTTTCAGTCTCTTCGGTGGTGTAGCAGTAGGCTAAGTACCCAGCGCCTTGTCATATTTCTATGATAGGTTTCCGAGTACTCGCCTCCGAACCGGACTTACAAATCTCCCTGTATCCGGCTCTCCACTAATTAATTCAGTCTGATTCTTCGGTCGGGGTCTATCTTTGCATGACACTTTGAGCAGACAGCCAAAGTTTTTCGTCTTCGGGCTATCATTCTCATTTCCCAGTCGGATTTACCTTTCAGGTCTTTAAGTTTGCGAACGTGGTGCATTTCGAGTTTATCGGTAGCACCGCATAATTCACAGACTTGGAGTTTCAGCCTTTCCATAAGGCTGTTACGTCCACCTGTTATGGAAACTGTCCGTGGAATAGTGTCACAGTGAATATTACCTGTAACCTTTTTGCGTTTGAAGCCATCATGATAAAATGATTGGTAAAGTGTCTTGCCCTTGCTATTTTCATATGCCACTTGGAAAACCTTGTTCTTTTTATATTTCAGAAGTATTTTCTTTACAGACGATTTGTATTTGCTCGCAAATACCTTATACATACTGTATGACATAATGTGATAGAAAGAATTGATGACATAGCTATTATTGGCTATTGAGTAGTAATTATAGAACCCTCGGATTTCGGCATTGAACTGACTGACTATTTCCAAGTCATCCAAGTTCAGCATGTACGTTCTGACGATAGATTTCCAAACCTCTTTGCCATTGGCAACCGCTATTCTTGCGGCCTTATAATCGAAGAGTTTCTTCCGCATCGTTTCAAAATTCAGGTACAAGACAGGCTTGTGTCCGAATGTCCTAACCGTTCTGCCGAACTTATCCTTGCGTAAATCATTACACCTGCGGATAAATACGTCATATCCGAGAAATTTTGCTGGCTTTTGCGCATTGGTTATCAGTGTCTTTTCGTCTGACAGTTCCAGTTTAAGAGCTTCATTCAAATAGTTCTTAATATCCTCTTTTACTGCTTTGCAGTCTTCCAGACTACCGGTAATTCCAATCAGAAAATCATCTGCGTATCTCACATATTTTAACCGTTTGATACTGCTGTCCATTTCATTACGTGCCGGATAGTTGTTCCGTTCTTCTCGCAGCCGCTTAATTTCAGCGGTCATCTGTTCCCTTACTTTTACATCTTTCTCATTCTTTAGCTTCTTTGCCAGTCGGTATCTCCGCTGTTCGTAGAGCTTGTATCGAGCATCGCCTTTTCTCGTTACCCCTTTATTAAATTGATTGGTGTATTCCTTGATGTACTTGTCGAACTTGTCAAGGTAGATATTAGCCAGTATTGGGCTGATAATTCCGCCTTGCGGAGTTCCACTGTACGTTCTATGAAATACCCAGTCTTCCACATATCCGGCATTCAGGAACTTTCGGATAAGCCGCAAAAATCTTTCGTCAGCGATACGTTCCCGAAGAATCTTAATCAATACGTCATGATTGATATTGTCGAAGAATCCTTTAATATCGCCTTCAATAAACCATTTCACGGCAGTGAATGTCTTTTGTATATCTATAAGAGCAGTATGGCAACTTCGTTTGGGGCGAAACCCATGTGAAGTATGTTCAAAACTACCTTCATAGATTGCTTCAAGTATCATTCTAACTACTTCCTGTACCAGCTTATCATCAAAAGAGGGTATGCCAAGCGGACGTTTTTTCCCGTTTTTCTTAGGTATGTACGTCCTTTTGGACGGATTAGGCTGATAAGTCTCATTTTTGAGACTATCAATCAATTGTTCAACTCGGTCAATGCTCATTCCGTCAATAGTTTTACCATCGGCTCCTGCCGTCATGTTGCCTGTCTTGCTGTAAATATTCTGATAGGCTACATAAAACATTTCCCCGTTAAACAGCACTCTATACAGCCGCTCAAACTTATAGTTCAAGTTACCGCTGTGTTTACTCAGACTGTTCAACACATTTTCTGGATTTCTCATGTCTCTCACATCTTCCTTTAAATTGTTAAACTTAATTAGCTGCTCCCCTTCGCCATGTACAGGGCGTTACCCTGCTCAGACTACTATGGAAGCTCCGTTGCCATGCCGGATATTCAGGGGCTGTCCCCATAGCCTTACAACTGGCTTTCCGGTTTAGGCAATCCCCGTTTAGAAATTTGACGACTATTTGGCTTGACAGATTGTCGGATACGACTTTCGTCCTTTACTACTTATGGTAGTTGCCTTGCGGTAAGTTTATGCTACTCCTGCTACAAATCATCAGTGTAGTACCACAACATGACGGCATAATTCTGAAGAATTATTCAACTGTCTTCCGTCATTGTCCAAGATAAGACTGCTCAGACTATCGTTCAACCAATACAGGCTTTATCCTCATATCTGTCATTTTAACTTGCCATTCGGTCGCAGCCTGACAGTTGGCTGACTTATGGCTTTACCAACGTGCTGTGTTCCCTTGCGGGGTTTTCCCCTCCGGTTAGCGGTTGTTAATGGGCATTTTAAACACTTGCCCAGTCGCTTGCCAAAGCGACATTCGTCAAATTCCCTTTACGGGCGCACCAGATATTCTTCTCCCGAAACTTCTGTCGCATATACCGCGCTCTGCGTACCGCCAAGCCCTATCCAGACCTCTTTATACAGCCGGTTCGCGGCATTGGCAAGGTTGATCGAGAGTATCTGGCTGCGTTCCTTGTCCGTCAGGCCGAGCAGGTTCTGTATCTGGTCGAATTTATTTTGATACTTCCGCTGGTCGAGGAATATTTTGCAATCGCTGTTGTTGATAATCGTCTCTTTTACAACGGGTGAAGAGATAATGTCATCCACTTCCTGCGTCACCACAACCGCCTCTCCATAGAACTTTCTGACCGTCTTAAAGAGATATTTTATATAGGATGCCATCCCTTCCTTGGCGATTGCCTTTCATGCCTCCTCAATCAGTATCATCTTGCGGATACCCTGCAAACGGCGCATCTTGTTGATGAACGTCTCCATGATGATAATCGTGACAACCGGAAAAAGGATGGGATTATCCTTCACAACGTCCAGCTCGAATACGATAAACCGTTTGTTCAGTAAATCCAGTTCCTTGTCCGAGTTCAGCAGATAGCCATATTCACCGTTCTTGTAATAGGGTTCCAGCACGTTCAGAAAACCGTCCACGTCAAAATCTTTCTCCCGCACGTTCTTATCGGCCAGCACCTTGCGGTAATCCTTCCTTACAAAGTCATAGAACGAGTTGAAGTTGGGCTTTATCTTGCGGTTCTTCTTTATCTTCTCGATATACAGGCTGACCGCATTTGACAGCGCCACCTCTTCCGAGCGTCGGGGAGGTTCGTCCTCCCTTTTCCAAAGAGTGAGTATCAGGGTCTTGATACTGTCCCGTTTCTCGATGTCATACTGGTAATTCTCCGTGAAAAACGGATTGAATGAAATCGGGTCATCTTCCTTGTATGTAAAATAAATCCCGTCGTCTCCGCCACTCTTCTGATGTATCAGGTCGCAAAGTCCCTTGTACGAGTTTCCGGTATCCACCAGCAGGATATGGGTTCCCTGTTCCCAATACTGTCTGACAAGATGGTTGGTAAAGAAACTCTTTCCGCTTCCACTGGGGCCGAGTATGAACTTGTTTCTATTAGTCACCACCCCTTTCTTCATGGGCAGGTCCGAGATGTCCAGAAAGACCGGCTTGCCCGTCAGCCTGTCCACCATACGGATACCGAAGGGGGACAGCGAGTTCCGGTAACATGTCTCGGCCGTGAAGAAGCAGAGCGCCTGCCCGGTAAACGTGTAGAACGTCTCTTCAGAGGGGAAGTCCGCCTCGTTTCCCGGTATGCCTGCCCAATAGAGGGCCGGAAGGTCAGTCGTGTTATGACGCGGGGTACATTCCATCAATGCCAGCGCACTTCCCACGTCATTCTTCACCCTTCGGAGTTCATCCCCGTTTTCCGCCCATGCGATGATGTTGCAATGACAGCGCACGGACTGCAATCCGTTGGTATGTGCCTCGTTCAGGTATTCGTCCAGCCACTCCTTGTTTATCTGGTTGCTGCGGCTGTAACGGGAAAGCGACTGCATGTTTTTGGCCATCTTCTCAAAACGGGAGAGGTTCTCGCTACTGTCGTCTATGAATATCCACTGGTTGTAGACATGGTCGCAGGAGAGCATCACGCCCACGGGGGCGGCATAGCTCAGGCGGCAGTCCGAGCGGTCGGTCGAGAGGCGCTCATACCGCCCGTCCGTCCTGATCCTTCCCGGAAGGTCGTCGAGGTCGGAGAGCGTATGCAGGCAGAGCCGCTTGTCACCGATACGCATCCCATCCGGGTTCAGCTGCATGTCCTGCAACATACGGCTTCCGTCTGCCGACAGCGTGAGGTACCGCTCGATAATGCCCGGTTCGCTTTCCGTTCCCGTAATCTCTTCCGTGGTGAGGCGTTCCAGCCTTACCAGCCCGCTGTCATTGACGATACTTTCAAACTGTCCCACCGCTTCCATGAAGCGCTCCACCGTTTCCTTGTTCCTGATTTCCTTCGGCACCAGAAAACCACGGCAGAGCGTGTTCCAGTTGCTTTGTTGCCGGGAGCGTTCCTTTGTGGTCTTGGTAAGGAACAGATAACAGGTGTGGTGCAGGTAGGGTCTTTCGTTGAAGTGCCGCTCGAAACTGCGGGAAAGGAAGCTCAATTCATCCCTGCGGATGTCCGGCTCATATTTCTCCGTGATGAAAATATCCTGTTTGTGGACGATTGAAAAATTCGGCAATACTTTGATTGCCTTCGCTCATGTGGCGTGCATCGCCTCATAATCTGCGGATGATACCGAAAACACTTCCGGCAGTGTGACCCGGAAAGCGACCGTGATGTCAGCGTCCTTGCTGACGATGCAGCCGTGTTCCACCGCCATAATGGGGAACTTGCTTTCCAGTGTGGATGCTTTTAATATACTTCTCATATGATTTACGATTGTTGTTCTTTAATCAGACGTGTGATACGTTTTCGTGAGAGGATTCTCCGGGGATGCTGCCGGGCCGCGAACAGTTTCATCAGCCCGTGGCTCTTCCTCTAA
>OGUK01001549.1_pt1 | contig 14504 bp, 12 predicted proteins | sample 1553151 | NCBI WGS metagenome assembly OGUK01 (sample SAMEA2580208, study PRJEB22360) | human gut metagenome | biome: human gut; feature: human-associated habitat; material: faeces | place: Denmark | collected 2008/2010
GAGGCCGGCATGTTGCTGATGCCGCGCTTCGCGCGCGCCGTGATGTCGAGGGCGGTGATGTCCTCGCCGTTCCAGAGGATCTGACCGCTCGTCGGCGTGACGAGGCCCATGATGACCTTGGCGAGCGTCGTTTTGCCGCCGCCGTTGGGGCCGGTAAAGACGATGAGCTTGCCGTCGGGAATGGTGACGCTGATGTCCTTCAAAATGGTCTGCTCACCGGTCTCCGGCGTGGAGACGGTGTAGCATATGTTCTTGAGCTCTAACATGAAAGTTCCTCCTGCTTGCCCTGGAGTTTATCTGAAGTATACCGCTTTCCGGAGAAACAGAAAGTTGCAAATGCCACATTTTGCCGCTTTCTCCGCAAAAAATCACCCGGAATATCAAAACGCTATATAGTTTACCAGCTTTTGCAAAAAAAATCAATGAAAAGTGACGAGCCCGCCCCGCATAGGATAGGAAAGAAAAACGAGGAGGGACCGATCTATGGAAAACGAGCTGTCCGCGGCGCAGAACGCCGCATACGATTATCGGCGCTGTGCGCGCGTCTGGCAGCGGGTGGATCCGACGCTGGACCCCTATCCCGACGTCCGTGCCGCAGCGGCGATGGCTGCCGACACGTCCGGCGACGGTCTGAGCGCCGCCGAGCGGAACGCCGAGCTGTCGCTCCCCGGCGCGCAGGCGGACCCCTGCTGCATGGGCACGGCGGCGCTGGAATCGCTGGAGGTGCTGCAGGGCTTCATCCGCGAGGAGCTCGCCGACCGGAGGACCTATCTTTTCCTCGCGCGGCGCGCGCCGACGGCGGAGGTGCGGCAGGTGTTCCGCGCCATCGCGTCGGACGAGGGGAGGCACGCCCGGCGTCTTCTCGCCGCAGTCTATCTCATCACGGGCGAGCGCTATTGCCCCGCGATCTGCTATCCTCCGCTGCGCTGCGACGGCTACTGCGCCGCACTGCGGGAGCGGTATCACGAGGAGGTCTGCGGCGGCTTCAACTATCGCCGCGCCTCGCAGGAAACGCTCGACCCCTGCTTACAGCAGCTCCTGCTGGCGTTTTCGCAGGACGAATACCGCCACGCGAACGCCATGCTGTGCCTGCTTTCGGGCGTGATGTAGCAAAGGAGGGAAAGGCCGCGGCCTTTCCCTCCTGTTCCTTTTTGTGCTTATTCCATCGAAATGATATAGTAGTAGACCGGCTGACCGCCGCTGACCACATTGATCTCCGCGCCCGGGCAGAGCCGGCCGAACTGCTCGCCGGCCTTCCGTGCATCCTCCTCGCTCACGTCGGAGCCGTAGAAGAGGTTGACGAACTCCGCGCCGCGGCTGTCCGCCTCGGCGGCGAGCTTTTCGAGCACCGCGCCGATGCTGGTGTCCGTGTCGAAGAGCTTGCCCTCGAGCAGTGCAAGGTAGTCGCCCTCGCGGATGGCGAAGCCGTCAAACTCGCTGTTGCGCGCGGCGTAGGTGATCTGCGCCGTGGTGACCGCAGAGGCGGCGGCGTTCATCGCCTGCTCGATGGCCGCGGCGTCCGTCTCGTCGGGGTCGACCGCCATCATCGCGCTGATGCCCTGCGGCACGGTCGCGGTCGGAATGACGATGACCTTCTTTTCACTCAGGCCCGCGCACTGCTGCGCGGCCATGACGATGTTCTTGTTGTTCGGCAGCACAAAGACCGTCTCCGCCGCGATCCTTTCGACCTCGGTCAGAATGCTCTCGGTGGAGGGGTTCATGGTCTGTCCGCCGTTCACGATGCCGTCCGCGCCGAGGTCGGCGAACACGGCGGCGAGGCCGTCACCCGCGCACACGGCAAGGAAGCCGAAGGGCTTGAGCTCCTGCGGCTGCGGTGCGGGAGCGGCATGGTCGTGGCCGTCCTCCTCCAGATCGTCGGTGCTCTGCGCCTTGCGGCCCGCGGCAAGGTCCTCGGCCTGCGTGCGCATATTCTCGATCTTGGCAAGCTCGAGCGTGCCGTATCTCTGCGCCTCGGTGAGCGCGACGCCCGGGGTGTCGGTGTGAACGTGGACCTTGAACGCCTCGTCGTCCTCGCCGATCACAAGGCTGTCGCCGATGCTGTTCAAAAACTCGCGGAACGGCTCGATGGAGCGGTCGTCGATGCGGCGGACGATGAACACGGTGTCGAAGGCAAAGGTGATGTCCTCGTCGCCGACGGAGGCGAAGTCCGCCTTGTCGCGCGCGGCGTGCTCGGTCTCGAGCGTGGGCATGGTCTCGCCGCGCAGCGCCGCGAGCATTCCCTTCAGGATCACAAGGAAGCCCTTGCCGCCCGCGTCCACGACGCCGGCCTTCTTGAGCACGGGGTTCATATCTACGGTCTGGCGCAGCGTCTCCTCGCCCTGTGCGATGGCCTGCTCAATGACGTACTCCACGCTGTTTTTCTCGGCGCTGGCCGCCATCGCGCGATCCGCGGCGAGGCGGGAGACGGTGAGGATCGTGCCCTCGGCAGGCTTCATCACCGCGTTGTAGGCAGCGCTCACGCCCTCCTGCATGGCGGCGGCAAAGGTGCAGCCGTCCGCAGTGACGCAGCCCTTGAGGCTCTTGGACATTCCGCGGAAGAGCAGCGAGAGAATGACGCCGGAGTTGCCGCGCGCGCCGCGCAGCAGAGCGCTGGCGGTAATGGATGAGGCGAGGTCCACGGTCGCGGGGCTGCGCTTTTGCAGCTCCTGCGCTGCGGCGTGCATGGTCAGGCTCATATTGGTGCCCGTGTCGCCGTCCGGCACGGGGAAAACGTTGAGATCATTGATGCTCTGTTTTTCCTTGGCGATCGAGGCCGCGCCGAAGATCAGCATCTCCTGGAAAACAGGCCCGGTAATGGTATCGTGCATAGGAAAGGTTCCTCCTCTTGTTTACATGGTCATGCTGTCGACGCAGACATTCACGCCGCGCACGACCGCGCCGGTATTCTCGGTGACAAGGTAACGCACCTGACCGATGATGGCCTGGCAGACCGCCGAAATGTTCACGCCGTGCTCGACGACGATGTGCAGCTCGATGGAGATCTCATGTTCGTCGTGCTGCGTGATGTGGACGCCCTTGCTCATCGCCTCGCGGCGCAGCAGGTGGACGATGCCGTCCGTCATGGAGCGGTAGGCCATGCCCTTCACGCCGAAGCAGCTCGTCGCCGCCGCGCCGGTGATGCTCGAGAGCGCGGTGTCGCTCACGAAGACGCTGCCCTTTTCGTTTTTCAGTTCTATCATATTCGCGCATCCTTTCTGCAAAGCTGCGTTTGGAAAATCGTTTCCGTCATTGCGTAATCAATGGTATTATATACGATACCGGGGAGAATAACAAGAGAAATTTACGTCCCCGCGCTCCGCGCGCGAAGGCGGGCGTTTTATGCAGCCGCGGCGAAATGCCCAAAGCGGCCAATCTTAACACAATTTTATCCCTTTCGCCCCATTTTCCAGTAAATTTCTCTTTCTCCCTCGCATTCTTTGACTTTCCCTTTCAAATCCCCCATTTTCGCAACCCGTCATTATGTACAGATTTAACCTGTTAGTAACAAATCTATGTGCTTGACAGTCTCCTTTCTTCAATGATATTGTTTCATCATCGAAGAAAGGAGCTGTTTCAAATGCGTCGTGCACTCTCTCATTCCGATAAGTTTTTTCTTTTCGCCCTCGCCATTTGCATCTGCGCACTCGCGGTCGTCTGTTGTCTCCTCATGCAATCCCGTAACGAAGTATCCTCCCTGACCGGTGAGCTCGAAAAGGCAAACGCTCAGATCCGTCTCAATGACGATACGATCAATATGCTGCGTACCCGCGTCGAACTTTTAGAAGGGTCCCTCGAGAATCTCCAGGCAACGACTGTTTATATCGGCGATGCATCAAGAGCCTATCACAAAAGCGCATCGTGCACCGTGCTCGGCCTGTCACACAGCGTTACTCCCACATCCCGCGACCAATGTATTTTTCGTGGATACTCCCCCTGCCTCATTTGCCAGCCATAGGAAAAAGCCCGTCGAAAAGACGGGCTTTTCTGTTGCTCACGGTCGCGGCAGCGGCTTCACCTTCAGCTCATACTCCGGCAGCTCGTACTTTGGAAGCTTCAGCCGATACTTCTCATACTCACTCTGGTTCCACGGCGCATCATCGATCGTCTTCTCCGAATACCCCTCAGTCAGATAAAGCACGTCCTTCTGGTAATCGCTCAGCTCCATGCTGTCGATCAGCTTCAGCACCTTTTCCCGTTTCGAGCCGTTGATGACCTCACCATCGGCGTCGCGGTCTGCTTCCATTGCGCCCGCCTTCGTCTTGAGTCCGATGTACACCGCTGGGCTGATGTCTGCACTATAGGCCGCCGCAATGTTCTCCGCTTCCTTCTCGTTCGAGATGCTTCCATACAGCCGGATCATCTGCTCATCCGTCAGATCACTCGCGGCAACGATCCTTGCCTTGTCCGCCTGCTTCTCTGCTCCCCGCATCTTCCGAATGATACCGTAAGCCTCCGTGCGATCCACGCCGATGCTGTGCAGCTCCTCAACCGCCTGTGTCTGTCTTACACTCAATCCCTTAGCATCCCCCGCATAAAAGTCTCTTGTCTCCGAAAGTCCGCTGTTGCCGAAGGCAAGAGCCTGAAACGCTTTGAGCGGTGTCTGCTCCACGGTGTACTGCAGCCGTTTTTTGTCACCGTAGCCGTAGGTGCGTCCGCCCTGCAGCATCGTCTTTGCACCCTGATACGTCTTCTGAAGCTGACGGCCGCCCGGTGCGAGCGTACTGCCAAGCTCCAACGCAGCATCCGCGATCTGACCCGCGCTCCTGTCCTCCGCTGTCAGAGCGTTTTTCACACCGCCGACCGCCTCGGCAACGTTGGCCAGCGGCAGCGTCTGATCCCCGAGGCCCAGCGCACCGGAGACACCGCGCACAAACGGGATGTCGTTGCTGATATCGTATGCTGCATCGCTGACCGCTGCATCGAAGTCAAACGTCCGATTCTTGTCCTCGTCATCCTCGTCGTCTCCGCCGAAAATATTCTCTCCGAACACGGTCTCCGCCATATCCTCAAAGATTCGCTTCAGGCCCTCGTTGACGGTGATGCCCATGCCAGACGAGACGAATCTCGCCGCATAGCCGAGCAGATCAAAGCTCGCAGGCGTACCGCCATAGGCTGCCTCCGCGATCCGATTCATCAGAAAAGCGGAAAGCAGCCCCTTTGTCGCCGTCACCGCAACATACTTCTGTGCCGCGCCCTTGCCGTACTGCGTTTCGATGCTCTTCACCTTTGCCGGTAGGTCCTGCGTCAGGTGAGCCCAGCTGTTTGCCGCCTCGACCTGAAACATCGAGATCATCTGCGTCACCACATTTTTGCTTTCGAAGATCATCGGGCGCGAGCCCTTCATGCGCGAAGCCATGATGCTTGTCGCCCATCTGTCCGCACCCGTTTTGGCATCCGCTTCCGATTTTCCCTCGCTGATGAGCTGGTTGTACCTGCTCTGCACCGCAAGCGCCGAAACAAGGCTGTCCGCAATGTCCGCCGGCTTGAAAAGTCCGGTCACAAAGGCGTCCGCCTTATTGTCCTTCGCCGTCAGATACTCGATCCCCTTTTTACCGGTGAGCAGATCGTAGCTGTTGAACATCTCCGTGTTCTTCACGTTCCACGGCTTTCCGCCGGTGCCGCGGCAGATATCTCCGATGGCCTTCGTGATATGCTTCGCCGGGATCTCCGCCGCAATGTCCTTGAGCTGAGAGCTCTGGTTGAGCACCGAACTGAGGTTGCCCGCCACCTGTGCTCTGGCGAACATTGACACGAGCTTGTTTCCGGCATTCAGGCTCGTGCGGCCGGCGATGTACTCCAATCCTCGGTCAGCCATGCTCTGCTTGCCTGCCAGCAGATTCGCATAGTTGTCGATATACTTTACAAATTCCCCGTACTTCGTGATCTTCGACACGTCGTCGTAAAGACTGCCGATGTACTTCTCCAGCTCCTCGCTCATCTTCACCGCCGACAGCTCGGTGCCGCCGTCCACGACGCCGGCATCCTCCAGCGCCGCGCGCTTTGTGGCATTGTCCACGTTGCGCAGGCTCTGCGCATGGTCAATGGCATTGCTGATCTCCTCCGGCGCATAGGTCTTGCGAAGGTACCGTTCCAGGCCGCGCAGCCGCGCAATGTCGTCCGTGTGGTAGAATACATCCGCGATCTTCCCGACATAGCTCTCATATCCCGCCGAGATATCATAGTCCGTGCTGCTCCCCTTTCGGTGCAGGAAATTCCCTACCCAGCGCTTGCCCGGCTTATAGTCCGCCGTCCGGCCGGAAATAGAGGTCGGCAGCTCCGTCACGTCGATGTTGACGCCCATCGCCTTAAGTGCAGAGGAGAGCTTGTTCTGCGTCTCCGCTTTCTGCATGTGCGGCGCATAGCCCTTGATGAAGCCGATCGGCGCAAAGCCATGCGCGGTCAGAAAGTCGTTGATAGCGTCATAGAACAGATCATACTGCTTTGAAAACTTTTCCACAGCGTTCTCGATCTTCACGCTGTCCCATTCGCCTGAAGCAAGCAGCTCCTCGTTGGTCCTCCAGCGAGCCAGGCGCTCGGCGAGCTCGCGCTCCTTTCGGTCAAGGCCGAACTCCTTCGCAGCGTCCTTTGCCTCGGCGCCGCCGCGGATATTCTCCGCCGCGCTTTCAATGCTTCCCCGCAGCTCCATCGAGGCGACGGTCTCGCCCACCGCGCGATCCTCCGTGATCTGCTGCACAAAGGCCCGCTCCGCCTGCGTCAGCTCGCTCTCGGCGCCATTCCCGCCCTTGAAGGTTCGCACCTCATCGAGCATTCGGTTGATCCAGCGCACCTTTTCCGCTTCGTTCTTCTGCGTCGGATAAAAGTATGTGCTGTTGATCTCCTCGCCGATGGTTTCCCCGAAGCTTCGGCGCATCACGCGCTCCGGCGTATTGAGGTTCATCTTGAGCATATTCATCGGTCGATAGGCCTTCTCGGCTTTCTCAAAAACCTCTCTTGCAAGCGTCTCATTCTGCTCGCGGATCTCCGTCGCCCGCTCCTGCACACCGCCGACGCCCTTAAAGGTACTCTCCGCATAGTAATAGTCCGCCAGCGCGAGCACCTTCTCACGGTCCATGCTCACCGGAATATCATTCTCCCGATAGGTGCCGTCGGCCACACCCTTTGCGAAAGCTTTTTCTGCCGCTGTCGGGCCCATCTGTTCCTCTGCTTTTCGTCTCGCACGGATCACCTGCCGTTTCGCCTCCTCCGCGCCGCGCAGAGATGCGGACCTGCCGTAATCGCCCTGATCTCCCTCGATGCGGATATCCAGCGTGTCCATCGCGCCGGTTCCGCGTACCGTGCTCGGCTTCTCCGGCCCCTGCGGTGCCCGTTGGCGAAGATCATCCAGCATCTCGCCGATCTCATCGCCCTCGCCGCTCTGCTCGGCCTGCCGATAGGACGCCTCCTCCGCAGCCGCTCTCTCCGCCGCCAGTTCTTCCGCCGTCTTCAGATACCGCGGCCCCTCCTGCGCATATTCCGCGCGTCGTGCATCCCGCTTGACATTTTCGCCGTTGCTGGGTATACTATTTCCAATAGCGGGACTAACAGGACCAGATTCCGGCTCGGCCGTAAGTTGCGGGGAGGCTTTCTCCACGTTCAACGTCTGGGTGAAGTCACCGCTATTTTCTTTGACATACATGGTCGTTATCTCCATAGTCCCACGTCCCTTGTTGTCAAATTGAACCGTTACGACCTTGCCGTCCGGCATACTCTTGCTGAGCAGTACACCGCGCTTTCCGTCGTTCTTACCTCCGACCTGCACCTCACCTGGAGTAATGCTGTCCGGCTGTGTCACGACCTCCGGCAGAGCGTCTATCGCCCACCGCTCCAGCGGAAGATTTCCTTTCCGCAGCTCCGCCTCCGGCGAGCCGTGCTCCCGAAGGATGTGCCTTACGTCGTCGTTTGTCACGATAACGTTTCGCTCAGAGACCGGATATCCGAGAATATCTCCCACCGTTTTTCTCTGTGCGTCCGTCAACATTCCGAGGTAGAGCTTTTCCAGCTTCTCGCCTTGACTGTTCTTCCTTCCGCCGCTCCACTTATCGAAGAACGCGGAAACGCTGGTATCAAACCCTGCAACAAGGTTTCGGAACGTCTTGCCTTCGCGCCGGATCGCATCCGCCTCCCATGCGTTATAATTTGACTTCCCTGCCGTCTCCTTCTCTGCTGCCATCTCCTCAACCGTCTTGAGGTACTTTGGTGCCGTCTCCGTCTGCACGCCGCTCTCCGCTGTGGGGGCGGCTTTTTTCTGTGCCGCCAGCTCCTCCGCCGTTTTGAGCCGGTATTTCTCGTATTCGCCGCGCGCTCCGACGATCTCACCGCCAAGCCCCAGCACACCGCCGAGCGTTCCGCCGACCAGCCCGTCATAGAGCATTTCGCCCACATTGAGCTCCGCCATCGGATCGTAGATCATTCGCTTGGCCGCAACGTCGAAAGCGTCCTCGGCCATTTCCTCAAAGCCCTCGCCGAGTGCGCTCACGCCGGTCTTGAGCAGCGCCTGCGCAGCCGCGCGCCCCGCCGCCCCCATGGCGCGCCCCCGCGCCCGCGGCCCGCCCCGCCGGCGTTTTTGCAAGACGTGCGGCAAGGGACTTCACCGCCTGATCCACCATGTCGTCCGCGATACCCTTCCCGAACACCTTGGCAAGCGGCTTCGCCGCATTGCTCAGGCCCTCGGTCAGCACGGAGATCGCACCGGCCGCCATACCGTACCCAGTCTGCTGTTCGTGCGATGTGCCCTCCTGCCGCGCCTCCTGTGACGCGCCGCCGGCGCTCCGAAGCGCCATCGGAAGCATCGCCCCGCCGGTCGGCAAGCCGAGGAGAATATCCGCGCCAAGCTGCATTCCGCCGACGCCCGCATCGACCGCAAGGGAGCCCGCCTTGCCGAGTCCCTGTTTTGCCTCCTGCACGTCCCGCGCGCCGCCCACGGCAAGCCGGTCCGCCGTCTCATACAGCTTCGCCGCCGTCTTTTCGTTCTCGCCCCCGGTCCCATAGGCCCTGCGGTAGGCGTCCGCCTTCTTCTCCATGCCCTCAATCATGCTCCGGGCACTCTCACGGTCCGCCTCGCCGGTGTCCGGGTCGTTCAGCAGCACTTTCTGCACCGCGATCTCACGCTCCAGATTGTCAAGCTCCTCCGCCGCTTCCGACCTCATCCGCTTCGTCGTTCCGGTCTGCCCCAGTCCCGCGAGGTTGGCATAGCCGGAGGCATACTGCTTTCCCGCACCCGATGCCATTCTTTTCAGCCGCCCGCCAAACGTCGGTGTGTCAGCCTTGCCGCCGCTGCGTGAAGTGTCCTCTGTGGTCGTTCTCACCGTTTCCTCCGCTGTTTTCAGCGGTCTGTATTCTGCGCTCTTCCGCATTGCGGCAACAGACCGGGGCGCGGTCTGCGTCCCAGTCTGTTCCTGCCTCGAGGCTTCGATCATGCGGTCGAGCGCTCCGGCTGTCGTCTTTTCCTGCCGCTTTCCGGCCAGCATATTGTCAAGCGCTCCCATCGTAACCTCCTCAATATCCGAATGTTGCCGCGATCATGTTGCCCTGCTCCCGCGTGATCCTCCCGAGAGCGATCCAGCTCTGCAGGATCTCCGCAAGCCTCTGCACGGACGCTCCTCCCTCGGCAAGGCGGTTCGCCTCGTTCAGCCACGTCGCAAAATTCTTATCCTGCGCCGCGAGCTGTTCTGCCTCCGAAGGAGCGGCTCCGCCGCTGTAGCCATAGGCCCCCAGCACCGTCTCCATTGGCATACCATAGTAGCTTTCGAGGATCTGCCGTACGTTGTCACTGCTGTCGCCGCCAAGGGCAGCCGCAAGCGCAACTTCCGCCGACGCCGCGCTCGGTTTGCTCGATGTTGTCCTACCGGAGCTCTTCGCCGCAGCTCTCTGCGCGGCCACCGCCGCCACCATTGCCTGTGCGTCCGCCTTGCTGATGCCGGCGCTCTCCAGCAGCTCGTCGCTCGCCATGCTTCCGCTCTGGAGCAGCTGCATCGCCGTCTTATAGGCGTAGGCCCTTGCATTGTCCGCGTCCTCCCGCTCGTATGCCGTGTTCTGCGCATTCTGCTGGTCGTAGCGATCCATCAGGTCGCGCAGCACATCGGCATAGCTGTCCGTGCGCTCCTTGGCATTCGCCGCCGCAAGCTCTGCGTTGGCGATGTCACCTGTCAGTTCGGCGTCCGTGATCGCGCGGTCGAGGTCGCCGAGGGCGCCGATTCGCCCCTGTTCTCCCTGCCGCAGAGCGTCGCTGTAGCTCGTGTCCAGCCCGAGCAGCGTGCTCTCCGCCGCGCCGCCGGTCTTTCCCTGCGCCGCAAGCTGCTGACCGATGTTCTTCTGCGACTTCATCTTGTTCAGATAAAGCTGGCGGAACATATTCGCGTAGCTCGTCTCCGTGTCCCGCTTCTGGTCCTGCAGGCTCCCGACCGCCTTTTGTACGTTGGCACGGTTCGCCTCCTGCTGCGCGGCCAAAGCCTGCGCATACGAGCCCTGCTCCCCATAAAGCTGCTGCAGCTCACGCCGGAGCGCCTCCAGCTCCTCCGAAGTGCCGTTCCCCTGCGCACCGATCGTATAGGTCTGCCCGTTCTTTGTGATGGTCGTGCTGCCGTCCTTGTTCTTCAGCCACACACTTCCGTCCGAGCCGACGATTTTGCTTCCCGCGGTCGCGTTCTTGATGAAGCTGAGTCCCCGTTCGCTGCCGACCGGGTATTCCCCGCCGCCCGGCGAGTAGCCGATGACGCCGGTGCTTCCGCCGGAAGCTCCGGCAGGACTGCTCGGCTGCGAATACCCGCCGGAGCTGCCCCCGCCGGAAGACCCTCCGCCATATTTCTGCTCGGCGGAGTTCAGCTCCTTCATCTGATTCTTCGCCCACTCGGCGTTGCCCCCGCCGCCGGAAATGAGGTTATTGAGATATTTCCGCTCGTTGGCGTAGTTTGTCTTTTCGTTGTAAGCCATGTTCGCTTCACTCCTTTATCATCTGCTGAATGTACGCCGTAAGGTACTCCCCCCACGCCTTCTGCGTGGCAGGTCCGAAGGAATCGTCCACGTCCAGCTCGTACCCGCAGGCATTGAGGAATTCCTGCAACTTTCCGACCGCCGCATCCTTGTCACCGCGCACTAACGTGCGCTTTTCCGCAAAATATGCAGGTATGCCAAAGCCGCGGATGTACCGCCCGTTGATCTCCAGCGTCCGATAGCCGCACTCGTGCCTGCTGCCCTTGTTGCCCTCGAACACCGTGATTTTCTGCCCGCCGCAGGCGGTCACGATGCCCGTGTGGTTGGGCGCGCCGGTGCAGTCCGCCGCGGCATAGTCCGCACCGTCGGCCCAATGGTAGAATACCTGCTCGCCGATTTGGGGGACGTGCGCGTCGTCCTCAATCCATTGGCCGCGCGCCTGATACCATTTCGCCTGCTCACCGCAGGAGCACTCGACGGGGAGCACCTCCGTCAAACCGCAGAGGATCGCCGCCGCGCTCACCGCCGCCGCGCAGTAGTCGTCCGAATAGGTGATCTTGTAGCCGCGCGGATGGGGCAGGAAGCTGTTGTAGGCGTCCACGATCTGCTTATGCACCGCGTCGCCGCGCACCGCTCCGTCCCAGTTCGTCAGGGTCTTGATAAACTTGTCACGTTTCATCTTTTGCGCCTCACAGAAACCGCACGGCGTAATACTGCCGCTGGTTGGTGTTGATCTTGCTGCACACCGCGTTGATGGCGGCAACGTGCCCGCCGTCGAGCATGACGGCGTATTCCAGCTTGAGCTTGTCCCGGCACAGCGCGTTGACCTGCTGCGCGGTCATAGACTTGCAATAGACGCCGTAGAGCAGCCCGCCCTTGTAGCCGAGGACGGTGTGGTTGGTCTTGCGCAGAACGTCGCTGAACACCCCCGTGAAGCCCTCTGCGGCAGGGTTATAATTGCCGAGCAATCCCATACCCCCGACCGCCCAAACGACGCCAGAGCGCGTCAGAGCGTCCGCCGAGGAGACGCGGGCCATGTGTACCGCGCCGTCCCGCGTCTTATAGAGCACACTCTCCGGCGTTGGGCAATGACAGCTCATGCCGCGAACCACCTTGCCGCCGCGCACGAGGATGCTGCACGGCGCGCCCTGCCACGAAAAGCTCCCCGAGATCGCGTTGCGCGGCAGCGGCCCGCTCAGGTTGAGCGGGTCAATGTCGCGGGCGAGGATCGCGGGCTGGCCGTACAGCTCCACGTTCAGGGGGAAGCAGTTCGCGTCCAGCCTCGCCGCGATGTCGCTCAAGGTCTGGTTGCCGATCCAGCCGTTGTCCAGCGCCCCGACGGAGCGCTGGATGGCCTGTATCATGCGTACCTCTTCCGAGGTGGAGCCGACCACATCTTTCATGCCGGCGGCTCCTCTTCGTTCCCGAGGAGCTTGTCGCCTGCGGCGTCCACGGCGTTCTTTCCCGCCGCCAGCAGCTTCCCCAGCCACGGCGGCACCTTTGCGCCCATATTTACGCCGTGTTCGGCCAGACTGCCCAACTCCCCAATGATGTACCACACAACGACCAGCGGGCCGAGAAGCGTCGTATACTCAAACGGAAGCTTCACACCCGGCAGGTGCTCCAGCATCATGCCAATCAGCCAGTCGGCGACCAGCGCAATGCAGACGATAACGATCATGCCGCCCTTGTGCCACGCGCCTTCACGCAGCTTCGCGCTGCTCCACTCCCCGCGGTGCGCCGCTGCGGCAGAGCCGACCAGCCAATCCGCCAGCATCAGCCCGATCCACACGATCAGCAGCCAGCCGAACCAGCCCCAAAAGGCCGTCAGCATCGCCACCGCCGCCGTGATCCACGCCTTGATCGCCGTCAAAGTATTGTTCTCCATCGTTTTGTCCTTTCTGCACGAAGCCACATCGGACCTCGCGCGGTAGTATTACTAATCGTATTAGAGCGGGGATCAAGCCCCGCTCTGCTCACTTGTTCAGCTCCGCGAGCTTCATTGCAATATCGTCCGGGATGTGGCACTTCTCCTTCTTGACGCAGTAGCCGTTCTCATCGTAGGTGAGCTTGTACTGCGGCAGGACGTAGATCTCCGTGCCGGCGCGGGAAATGTCGCGCGCCATGACGGGCTGCTTGATGCTGTTCTTGACACCCGAGTTTTCGCTCAGGCCCGCGGGAATGTCCGTGACCTCGATGGGCTTGCCGTCGGATGCGATTCTCTTGTAAGTAGCCATAGTTTTGTTCTCCTTTTCTTTGTTCAAAATTTATTTATCATCGTCGTATTTTTCGCCGGTGATCTCCTTGATGCTGCCCGCCTTGCAACGGTCGATAGGTTCATAGGCGCTCTCTCTTTCCGGCGGCAAAAAAGCCGCCGGTTTGATTTGTCAGCGGTTACGGCGCAGCCAGCGTCCTGCGCTCTTGAGGTTTTTCGCCAGCTTTCGGAATATTTCCATAAGCCAGAGCTGCGCGCTCTGCCCGTTTGCGGAAAGCCGCTCCAGCTCTCGCAGCATTTGCCCCCTGTGCCGCTTTGCACGGATGATCGTCAGCGGCGGCATCGGCGCTTTATCCGGCTCGCACGGCTTGCGCGGGCTGCTTTGCCCTTTGCGCGGCGGTGCCGGTCTGCGTTCCTGCGGCACAACGGCATCCTGCTCCTGCAATTCCCGGTAAATGCTATAAGCCAGCTCGTCGAGGCCGTCCATGCCGCGTAGCGTCGTCGGCTGAAAGCCGGTCATCGCTCCGATGTTGCGCAGCGCTCTGCGGATTGTGCGCAGCACCGTCGCCTTATCCACACCGATGAGCGAAGCGACCTCCCGCAGCGACAGCCACTCACCGTAGTATAGATACAGATAAGCAGCCTGCCGCGGCGTTATCGCCGAAAGAAGGAGATTTGCCGTTTCGCGGTCGGCGAGGTCAAGCTCTGTCTGTCCGCTTAAAGCCGCCTGCGCCATTGTCAGCTCGACCTCCTCCCGCACGGCTTTCTTTGCGCGGGAGAGAGTACGGGAAACCGTGCTCTTCCCGATGCCGAGCCGTTCGGCGATCTCCGTCACGGATGCGCCGTCGCGGTTCAGCTCAAGGACCTTGCGCTGCCGTTCTGTCAATGCTTCAAGCCCCCGCTGTGCCGCCGAAAGCATCTGCTTTCTTCCAGCCTCGATCTCATCATCAAGCGAATTGTCCGCCTGCTCCCAAGAGAGAAATTGCGCGCGGTCTCCGAGGGACATTTCGCCGCCGTTCTCTGCCTGCGCAGCCATCGACACGGTTCTCGCTCGCGGCGCTTTGGCTCTGCGCGGGGCAATGGCGTGAAGCATCGCTTGAACATTCGCTAATTCCTCGCGCAGCATTTCGATCTCCAGCTCGTCCGCACCGTTATCGCGTGCTTCAGCGATCTGCGCAAGCAGCTCACTGTGCCGCTGGCGGAGAGCGTCGATTTTCTCGCTCATCGTCGTCTCCTCAATTCGTTAATGACTGATGCGTTCAGCCCTCCCAATCTACCCAGCCGTCCATGTAGACCTTGATCACGCCGTCCACGCGGTAGAAGGCGTTGTTGATGAGCGGCACGCCCTCCGTGTATTCGA
>OGUK01001550.1_pt1 | contig 14497 bp, 10 predicted proteins | sample 1553151 | NCBI WGS metagenome assembly OGUK01 (sample SAMEA2580208, study PRJEB22360) | human gut metagenome | biome: human gut; feature: human-associated habitat; material: faeces | place: Denmark | collected 2008/2010
GAAATGCAAGTCATTTTGTCCCGGCTATATTTCTCTTTATTTTTAAGAGATAAATATCCAAAATCTGTTAGAGGGGGTGATCAAAATGGCATCTGACTGTGAAGTGCGGACTTTAAGTTTTATTGGAAGCGAGATAAAAAGCTGGTGTAAACAGAATAAAGTGAATCAAACTGAGTTAGCAGCAGCGCTTGATGTCAGCACGATGACAGTTAGAAGGGTTTGGAATGGAACGAAGGAATTGACATCGGTTCAGATTGCGATAATGCTAGAGATGATGCCTCATGTGACAGCGGACTTTTTTATTCCAACAGACATGGGGGAACGATGTATTGAGTATGCCAAAAATTTGAATAAAGGGTATCGTACTGAAATGCAACAAAAGGCGATTACCAATATAAAGAGTAAATGTGGTAAAAATGAGGATTTGGAGAGGAGGTTAAAAGCAGCTATGAATTCAGTTATGGATATTGAAGATGTTAAAAAGAAAGAAATTATTGTGCAACAGATAGAACTGATATTAAAAGCTGCTGCTATCTAAAATGAAAAAAATATATTTAAAAAGTTAAGCAATCATTCTTATGTCATATAGAGTGGTTGCTTTTTTCGTGTTTCAGATAGAAAGCGAACAAATTTGTTCGGTGAAAAAATCAATTCGAACATAAGAGTTCACATTTTTGAGAAAAAAATTGATAGGATTAGATTATCAAAAAAGGAGGTAACAGATAAAGTTGTCAGGGGGTGGTTTCGATGATTGGATAGTGCAGGTACAAACCTGCTGAAAAGAAAAACGATGATAAATGAAGAAAGAGAGGATTAAGTCAAAATGAAAATGAAGTTCAAGAGATTCTTATCAAGGGTTATGGCAGTGGCAACGCTGGCATCGGTTATTGTTCTGCCGGTTGCAGTTTCAGCATCAGAGATTGAGCCGGAACCTCCGTCATTTGAACAGCAGTATCCGGAATTAAAAGATGTTCAGGATTCGCTTTATTCAGATGAAATTGTAACTGCAAATGATATTGAGCTGTCTTATGGAGAAGAATTTGAGGTGGAAGTAGATCTGTCCGGTATCGAATGGATAGATGAAAGTAAAATGAAAATCTTATTCCATGAGGCAAAGAATGAAGATGGTGCAGATTTTGACACTCACACACCGGATACCTATAAGGATGTCTATGCTGTGGAGCCGGTTAGCAGACATTCATCTTATATAATCAGCAGAAATATCACAGTGAAAGAGCCGGAAACAGAGCAACAGTCAGAAAATTCTTCTGAGATTGTAGTTGATGATAATGGCGATACAGGAGATAGCAAAGATGTGAGGCAGATTTGTGAGGAGATACTCATATGTATTTTCTGCAGTTTTTATTTTTACGACATGAAACTGCATGAAATAAAGATGTCTCTTATCTCTGTTAAGAAGCTCATAAAAATGAGGTATGTTTTTACTCGGATTAATATATCGGTACACATTCGACTGATCTTTCACTGATGCCTTGGAATTCTGAGCCATTCATGTGTTCCGTTCTCGTATCTTATAATGTGGCTGCAGTATTCACGAAAGATAAGACTGCCTTTCTGACATATGGGACAAAGAAATTCACTGCTCTCTGATAAAAATATGTTGTCCTTTTCTTGTAAAACCTGTTACAATATACATAGTGTTTACCAAGGTTCCGGAAGCCAATCTTGCAGGAGGGGCTCCGGAGCCTTTCACCTTAATAAGGACAACAGTATAATGGTCTATGGCTGGACAATCAAGAGGTCAGGTGATGGACAAGATAAGGAATCATAAACATTCATCATAAGAAAGAAGATGCGGAGTATCGACGGAGAAGACGAGAAAAATTTTGCAAGGAGGTATAGATGCGGAAGAATAAATGGTATTGGGTGATTGGTGTAATGACTGCTGTGGCGCTTGGGATAACGCTTGATATGTATTATCACACTGCAAGGAAACAGAGAGGAGAATTATTATCGCTGATTGCAGTTATAGTATCCATTTTTACGTTGGCAGCGACCATATTCATTGCTTTGTATATCTACAATAAGGGTAAGAACGATGCGGAGCAAAACGAAAAGACGCAAAAAAACATAGCAAAGAAACTGATGGGTGCGGTCGTAGTAGAGGCAATTCGATGGCTCATGACAGATGTGGGTGAGCGTGAAGTGGGAGTTGCAAATCGGGTGCGTGAGTATTTGAACCGTTACGAGGAGACGATGGCATTGGTATTGACAAATCGTCAGTTAAAAATATTGTGGCAAATTGTCGAAACCGTGCAAAAGGAAATATCGGATGAAGATGGGATTTCAACATATACCGCAGAAGAAGAACGAGAATTTTTATTTAGAGATTGGATTAAACCAATTATGGGAAGTGAGTTTCAGTGGCGACATAAAGCCTGTGGTGATATTTTTCAGTTACTAGATCGTGAAGTATATGATTTGTTACAAGCATTGGGAGTATATGGGACGGAAAAGGAATATGATGATAATGTGCACCAGATTTTAGATGTATGGGATCGAATTCTATTTGAGCGGGTTGAGGGTGAATTAGATCAGGATAGAATTGATGTTACGGAAACCTATAATGTATACGAAGATGAAGACTTCAAAAAAATGTTCTCTAAAGTAGAAGATATAAGGAATGCAACAAAAATCAAATGGCCAGAAGTGAATCCTGATAATCAGTATGTCGCTATTTATGATTACAAGGAACTGATTGCTTACGGCGTGTTTGACATAGATTGCGATACATATCACAACTATGGATTGAAAGCAGGATGCAAAAGTACGAAAATATATAAAGGCTATGTACAGGATGGGTACTACCACGGAATGGGAATAGAGTATTATAACAACTGCAGTAAAAAGAACGAGGGATTTTGGGTTGCCGGAGATTTAAAAGCTGGAGTACAGCATAATAGTGTGGTGAAGTGTACGCAAGGTAGTTTAGAGTGGAATGCGGATGAAGGAGACTTCGATGGAAGCCCAGATTGTGAATTAGAATTACTTTATCAGATTGATGAGTATGCTTTTGATGGTGGTCTCCATATGCTCGAACATGATATTGTGAAATCTGGAATTAATAATTATTATGTGGCTGATTATAAGTTTGCTGGGAATAAGAGAGGATTATTCACGAAGATGGTTTCGCTGGATGTTTTTCTCAACGCCTGCTATCCGAAGGAACTGGATCATATAAAAGAATTGCAAGATTATTACAACAGTTAGAATATCCAAATCCAAAGGTGCAGAAAATCACATGGCAGTAAGTGCAAAAGGTGAGATTCTTAGAGTTGCTACATGTCAGTACATTCAGGATGGGCATCATATCATCTTAAAAGGTGCATCTGGTAACGGAAATGTAATTTTTATTGTAGCAATGAAATGAGCAGATGCCGGACAAAATGAGAGCTGAATTTGGACAAGATAAGGAATCATAAATATTGTATTTTGCATGGCATTCCGCTATACTAGTATTAAGTATAGCGGATTATTTTTTGGAGGCTTTTATGGCAAATACGTTGAAGTTACCGGTTGGAATTGAAAATTTTGAGGAAATTCGTAAACTGGGGTTCTATTATATTGACAAGACAAGGCTTATAGAACAGCTTTTACAGGGATGGGGAAAGGTGACTCTTTTTACACGTCCAAGGCGTTTTGGAAAGACACTCAATATGAGTATGCTTAGGAGCTTTTTTGAAATAGGAATGGACAAATCTTTGTTTGACGGCTTATATATTTCTGGCAACAAAGTACTTTGTGATGAGCATATGGGTAAGTATCCTGTCATATTTCTTTCATTCAAGGGTGTGGATGGTTTAGACTTTACTACGGCAAGACGTATGCTGTGTGCTATTTTAAAGGATGAGCTTGACAGACATTACTATTTGAAGACCAGTGATGTATTGACTGATGAGGATAGAATACTGTTTACAAAGATGCTTCATGGGCAGGATGACAATATTGAGGATAGTATACGAATGCTTTCAAAGCTGTTGTATAAGCACTATGGTCAGAAAGTAGTTATTCTCATAGATGAGTATGATGTGCCACTCGATAAAGCTTTTCAGAATGGCTACTACAAGGAGATGGTTTCTCTCATCAGGGGGCTTTTCGGGCAGGCGCTCAAGACCAATGAGTTTTTACAGTTTGCGGTGCTCACGGGCTGCCTTCGCGTGTCAAAGGAGAGCATTTTTACAGGGCTCAATAACTTTGAAATCAATTCTATTGTGGATATCGACCATGATGAGCAGTTTGGATTCACTGATGATGAGGTCATGAAGCTTCTTTCAGACTATGACAGGAGCGAGAGATATCATGATGCAAAGGAATGGTATGATGGCTATCATTTTGGTAATGCAGATATATATTGTCCATGGGATGTGATAAATTTTGCCAAGAAGCTTGTTTCAGACCCGTCAGCCAGACCTAGCGCGTTCTGGATTAACAGCAGTGGCAATGATATGGTGAAGCGCTTTGTGGACAAGGCTGACCAGACCACAAGGGATGAGATTGAGAAGCTTGTGGCAGGCGGATTTGTGGAGAAGCAGCTTCGGCTTGATCTGACATATGATGAGATTGACAGTACGATTGACAATCTGTGGAGTGTGCTCTTTACTACAGGCTATCTCACCAAAATCGGAGAGGTCAAGGTGCCTGACAGTGAGAGCTATGCTTATAAGCTTGTGATTCCTAATAAAGAGGTGCGTGAGGTGTTTATTCTCCAAATTCAGGAGTGGTTCAAGGCTGTTGTCGCAAAAGATGATGATACTATGAAGCTTTTATCAAGGGCAATTCTGGATAAAGATGAGAAACAGATTGCCAGGCAGCTCAATATCGTTATGAGCCGCATGATTAGCATACTCGATACCAAGGCGCCTGATGCTATGAAGGAGAATTTCTATCATGGCTTACTTCTTGGTCTGCTTCGAGGCAGCAATCCGGACTGGCTTATCAAGTCGAATCGTGAGTCGGGAGATGGTTTTAGCGATATTTTAATCATGCCGGAGGATCCTGATGCGGGCATCGTTATAGAGGTGAAGTATGCTAAGGAGATGAAGGAACTTGACGCAGCGTGCGAGGCTGCGATAACGCAGATTAAGGACAAGCGCTATGATGAGGCTCTGCGGGATGAGGACCGGTGTGATATTTTAGCCTATGGCATTGCTTTTTGCAGGAAGCGGTGCAGGGTGGTTGGTGAGAAGCTGTAATTTATTTTTACTTTATACCAGAGGATGGGATAGCAGATTATTTTGGAGGTATTTCTATGAGCTTAAAACAGGGCAAAAGTGCGCATTTGGATTTGGTGCATTTGGAAAAGATATTGTGTATATGCTTATTTCATCGTATTTGCTCTACTACTACAATGTAGTGCTTGGGATGAGCAGTGTGTTTATCGGTACGGTGATGATGGCGGCCAGGATTTTTGATGCATTCAATGACCCGGTGATGGGCATTATCGTAGCAAAGACACGTACTAGGTGGGGGAGGTTTAGGCCTTGGATTTTTGCCGGCACGGTGCTCAATGCCGTGACCATTTATGCTTTATATGCCACTCCTGAGTCTATGGGGGATTCAGCGCAGAGAGTGTGGCTTACGGTGTTTTACTTTGCATGGGGCATCACATATACGCTTATGGATATTCCGTTCTGGTCTATGATTCCCGCAATCACTGAGCCGGGCAGCGACAGGGAGCAGCTTACATCACTTGCGAGGACATGCTCTGGCATTGGAGATGCTATCCCTACGGTGCTCACGATGACAGTGGTGCCGATTCTTGGTGCAGGAAGCTCTATGGCTGACTACAGGATTGGATTTAAGTGGTGGGCACTTATTATAGCGGTAGTATTTGTGATTTCTGAGCTTGTATGCGTGGCATGTGTGCCTGAAAGACCGGTTGCCTGTGATGAGAAGCCGGGAAAGATATCCGATATGTTTAAAGCTTTATTTAAGAATGATCAGGCCATGACTGTTGTGGTATCAATCATTCTCGTGTATACCTCGCTTAATATCTGTGGCAATCTAGTGCTTTATTTCTTCCGGTTTGATGTGGGAAACGAGGGCGCATATTCTATATTTGCTGCAGTTGCTTTTGCAGCACAGGTGCTTGTCATGATGGTTATACCGCTGCTTCGCAAGAGATTCAGCAAAAGCCAGCTTTTTATATCAGGATTTATTATTCAGATAGCAGGCTTTGCGGTGATACTTATCATGGCATTTGCAAAGCTCTACACGCCGCAGAGCTGGTACATACTCTGCCTGCCGGGTATTTTGATTTATCTGGGCTATGGTATGCTCAATGTTATCATGACTATATTTCTTTCAGATTCTGTTGATTATGGTGAGGTGATGAATGGCACGAGAGAGGAGTCGGTCATTTTCTCAATGCAGACATTTACGGTAAAGCTCGCTTCCGGTGTAGCGGTATTTCTGGCTGGGCTGGTGGTTGACTGGATACATCTGGATACCGCGGCTGCGGTACAGACACAGGATACACTTGATGCTCTTCGTATGTGGATGACGATTCCGTCTGTTATCCTGCTCATCGTGGGCATATTTGTATTTAAGAGGTTTTATAAGCTGGATGATACAAGGATGGAAGAAATTAAATCCAAGCTTAATTAAAAGTTGCTGTCTGATTGATAAAAGAAGGTCGAAAATAAAATGAAAAAGCGAATAATTAATTATAGACTTAAGATTGACAATCTGCTTGCCAATCCTGATAAGATATCAAAAGAAGAGTGGAAGAAAATACTGCAGGAGCACCTGACACAAATAGGCTTCTTCCAGCATGAGCGCCTCGTGCACCTCATAGTGACAGTAACCTTTGCCATACTCACCATGATGTCAATAATCGCATCCATCATGATAAGCAACCCAATGCTTCTTGTACTTACACTGCTATTCTTAGTGCTGTTGGTGCCATATATCATGCACTACTATACACTGGAAAATGAAGTGCAGAAGATGTATACCCAGTATGATGAGATTTTGAAGCATCTGTCCTAGCTAGCAAGCATATAAGCGAGTGCAACGAGCAACATATGCACATATAAAAGTAGAAAGTTATCAAAGACAGAACCCGGCGCAGCTGGGGCTTTTGCCCTTGACCGCATATACGAAGCTGCTTAGAGTCTGTAGAATTGCATACGAAAAAACAACAACGCCCATGCATGGACGCATGGGCGAATTTTTTATTTCTTAAGCTTCTTCTGTGCCGTAGAAAGCATCAGCTTAATACGGTTCAGCTGGTTCACCTCAGAAGCACCCGGATCATAATCGATAGCCACGATATTGGCATCCGGATGATCATGTCTGATTTTCTTTATAACACCCTTACCCACAATATGGTTCGGTAAGCATGCAAATGGCTGTGCACAGATGATGTTTGTGACGCCCTCATTGATGAGCTCAAGCATCTCACCTGTCAAGAACCAGCCCTCACCGGTCTGATTACCGCAAGAAACGATAGGAGAAGCATACTCTGCGAGATCCTGCACGTGAGCGGTTGGTTCAAAGTGCTTACTCTTAGCCAGCTCATCCCTAGCATCCTTTCTGAGCCACTCGAAGAAGGCGATAAGTCGGTTGTTCATAAACTTGGCTTTCTTAGAAGCACCAAGATAGTCAGCCTTGAAATTCGTGTTGTAGCAGCAGTAGAGTAAGAAATCAGTCAGATCAGGCACTACAGCCTCGGCTCCTTCAGCTTCGAGCAGGTCAACCACATAGTTGTTTGCTGCAGGCATGAATTTGACGAGAATCTCACCGACCACGCCGACACGCGGCTTAACCTCATCTGTCATAGGCAGATTGTCGAAATCCCTTATGATTTCGCGGCACATCTTTTTGTATTTCTTGTGAGAGAGCATCTTTGTGTTGCCGACAAAGTCGATGACTCTCTTTTTCCACTTCTCATGGAGTGCATTGGCACTTCCAGGCTCTTTCTCATAAGGACGTACCCTGTAGAGACAGCGCATAAAGATATCGCCAAACTCAAGTGCATACAGTCCGTGCTGGATGAGGCTTGGAGTAAACTTAAAGCCCGGGTTTTTCTCGAGACCTACCATGTTGATTGAGATAACAGGTACATCAGGATATCCGGCTTTTTCGAGGGCTCTACGGATAAAACCGATGTAGTTTGTTGCACGGCATCCGCCACCTGTCTGTGAGATGAGGATGGCTGTGTGTGTCATATCATAGTTGCCTGATTTGACGGCTGCCATAATCTGTCCTACGACGATAAGTGAAGGGTAGCAGGCGTCGTTGTTTACGAACTTAAGTCCCACGTCCACACATTCCCTTGCAGGGATATCCGGTATGACCATATTGTAGCCGGCTGCCTTAAAGGCCGGCACGAGAAGGTCAAAGTGTATAGGTGACATCTGAGGGCAGATGATGGTGTAGTTGTCCTTTTTCATCTGCTCGGTGAATACAACACGCTCGTAGTTAGACGGTTTTAAGTCACGCTTTTCATGCTTGGCTTCCTTGACTCTTATGGCGGCAAGGAGCGAGCGGATACGGATTCTTGCTGCGCCCAGGTTGTTTACCTCATCGATCTTCAGGCAGGTGTATATCTTGCCGGAGCCTGTCAGGATATCATTTACGCAGTCGGTTGTGACAGCGTCGAGACCACAGCCAAACGAGTTGAGCTGGATTAAGTCAAGGTCATCACGGGTCTTTACAAAGTTGGCTGCTGAGTACAGTCTGGTGTGGTACATCCACTGATCCATGACGATGAGAGGTCTCTCAAGCTCGCCCAAATGGGATACTGAGTCCTCTGTCAGCACACAGATGCCATAGCTTGTGATGAGCTCAGGGATACCGTGGTTGATTTCCGGGTCCACATGGTACGGACGGCCTGCGAGCACGATTCCGCGACGTCCGGTGTCCTCCATGTAGTCGAGCACTTCCTCGCCCTTTCGCTGTATCTCAAGCCTTGTCATTGCAAGCTCCTTCCAGCCTGCGGCTACCGCATCACGAATCTGTGACTCAGGCAGATTGAAATCGCCTTTTGAGAAGGTGGCTACGAGCTGCTGTGAGATAGTTTCCTCACTCTCAAATGACATAAACGGATTTATGAATTTAACCTCGCCTGAGGTAATCTCGTCCACGTTGTTTTTGATATTCTCAGAGTATGATGTGACAATAGGGCAGTTGTAGTGATTGTTTGCATCAGGAAACTCCTTGCGCTCATATGGCACTGCCGGGTAGAAAATAAAATCTACATTTTGTTTTATGAGCCAGCTTATATGACCATGTGTGAGCTTTGCAGGGTAGCACTCTGACTCACTTGGGATGGAGTCGATACCCATCTCATAAATCTTTCTGGTAGATTGTGGTGACAGCACTACAGAAAAGCCGAGACGTTTGAAAAATGTAGCCCAGAACGGATAGTTCTCGTACATATTTAATGCTCTTGGGATGCCGACTGTACCGTGTGGAGCATCCTTTGGGTCAAGTGGCTCATAGTCAAATATACGCTTGTTCTTGTATTCAAAAAGATTTGGGATGTTATCCTTGTTCTTCTCCTTGCCCAGACCCTTTTCACAGCGGTTTCCTGTGATGTACTGTCTGTTGTCGGAGAATTTGTTTATAGTCAGAAGACAGTGGTTTGTACAGCCCTGACAGCGTGCGAGCTTTGTGGTGTAGGTAAGCTCGTTTATCTGGTCGATTGTGAGCATTGTTGTCTTGTAATCAGCCTCATGGCGCTCACGTGCGATGAGTGCGGCACCAAAGGCACCCATGATACCTGCGATATCAGGCCTTGTGGCATGTACACCTGCTATTTTTTCAAAGCTTCTAAGAACGGCATCATTGTAGAAGGTACCGCCCTGGACTACGATATTTTCACCGAGGTCGCTTGCATCAGAAAGCTTGATAACCTTGAAAAGTGCATTCTTTATTACTGAGTAGGCAAGTCCTGCTGATATATCTGCGACAGATGCGCCCTCCTTCTGGGCCTGCTTTACCTTTGAGTTCATGAAAACCGTACATCTGGTTCCGAGGTCAATAGGGTTCTTTGCAAAAAGGGCTTCCTTTGCAAAATCCTGAACAGAATAGTTTAAAGATTTTGCGAAGGTTTCAATAAATGAGCCGCAGCCTGAAGAACAGGCCTCGTTGAGCTGTACTGAGTCGACGGTCTGGTTCTTTATCTTGATGCACTTCATGTCCTGTCCACCGATATCGAGGATACAGTCTACCTTTGGGTCGAAGAATGCTGCTGCGTAGTAGTGGGCTACAGTCTCAACTTCGCCGTCGTCCAATTTTAAAGCTGCCTTTAATAAAGCCTCTCCGTAGCCTGTAGAGCAGGAGTGTACGATGTGTGCATCCTCAGGAAGCTTTGCGTAAATCTCCTGGATAGAACGGATGGCTGTCGCTAGAGGGCTTCCGTTGTTGTTGCTGTAGAATGAGTATAAAAGGTCTCCGTCCTCGCTTACGAGAGCGATTTTGGTGGTGGTTGAGCCTGCATCTATTCCGAGATAGCAGTTGCCCTTGTATGTAGAAAGGTCACCGGTCTTTACGTGATTGTTGCCGTGACGCGTTGTAAATTCATCGTAATCAGCCTGATCCTTAAAAAGAGGCTCCATACGTGCCACCTCAAATTCCATCTTTATGCCGTTTGAGAGGCGGTCGATTAAGGATGAGAGTGTGGTGACAGAGTTGTCTTTATAGTTTAATGCAGAGCCTATTGCTGCAAACAGATGAGAGTTCTCAGGAACGATAGTGTGCTCGTCATCGAGATTTAAGGTTCTGATAAATGCTGATTTAAGTTCTGACAAAAAGTGCAGAGGACCGCCAAGGAAAGCAACATGTCCCTTGATTGGCTTACCGCAGGCGAGGCCACTGATGGTCTGGTTTACCACGGCCTGAAAGATTGAAGCGGATAAATCCTCGCGTGTGGCTCCCTCATTGATGAGAGGCTGGATATCTGTTTTGGCAAATACTCCACAGCGGGCTGCGATAGGGGAGATGGCCTTGTAGCTTTTTGCGTATTCATTTAGTCCTGTAGCGTCTGTCTGGATGAGAGAAGCCATCTGGTCGATAAATGAGCCTGTTCCGCCGGCACATATGCCGTTCATACGCTGTTCCACGTTACCGCCCTCGAAGTATATGATTTTGGCATCCTCGCCACCTAGCTCTATTGCCACATCGGTCTGTGGAGCATAGTGTGTGAGTGCGGTAGATACAGCTATAACCTCCTGTACGAATGGCACCTCAAGGTGCTTTGCAAGAGTGAGTCCGCCGGAGCCTGTTATCATAGGACAAACTGAAAGGTCACCTGTCTTGTCGTAGGCCTTTCTGATAAGGGACTCAAGTGTCTCCTGTATATTTGCAAAATGACGCTCATAATCGGAAAAGAGGATATTGTCATCGGCGTCAAGAAGTGCAATCTTGACGGTTGTTGAGCCGATATCAATGCCCAACTTATGTAAGCTGTTATTTTCCATAGTGGTTCCTCCATAATGTATTACTTATATGTTTTTATATATCTTTCTTCTTATTAAAATATATAATTGTTCTATTATCAAAACAGAGATTATTATACGACAGATATCGACAAATTACAATGACTATAATTATAAAGAATTTGTGAATAATTCGCAGTCTCGTTGACAAAGTATGATTTAACTATCATAATAAATTTTGTAATAACCGCTGCCCTTTGCACTATAGTGTAAAAGGCAGCAATAATATGACAGGAGGATGCAGATACGTGGTTTTATTGCATCGTGATGTAACCACTGCTTGTCACATAATGGTGTGAGCAGCAGTGAAATGAACCATGTCTGCTAAAATGTATGAACTGGCTTAACAAACTAGAACAAAAATATGGAAGTAAAGCGATTCCGAATATCACTAGAATATTTATCGCTGCGAATCTGATAGGCAGTGTGCTGCTTTTGACAAAGGGAGATGTTGTCCTTTATTATCTGCAGTTTTCAGCCTCTGCTATTTTGCACGGACAGGTATGGCGTCTTATAAGCTGGATTTTTGTGCCGAGCGGCAGCATATCATTTTTACAGCTTTTATTTATATTCTGTCTGTGGACGCTTGGAGACAGCATGGAGTCATATCTTGGCTCTTTTAGGATGAATGTGTACTTTTTCGGAGGCTTTTTGCTGTATGATATAGTAGGAATGCTTGCATTTGCAGTGACACATGTATCCATCAATCTGACTATGTACTATATACTTATAGCTATGTATCTGATGCTTGGTCTTTTGATGCCGGAGGCAGAGGTGAGGCTTTACTTTGTGCTTCCTATAAAGATGAAGTGGATGGTGCTTGTTTACTTCGTGATGTTTGCATATGATGTGTATACCTATATGAGCTTTGGATGGCAGATTGGATTGGCATACGGCTCAGAAATCGTACTTGCACTTATAAATCTGTTGGTATTCATTTATGGCTGCAAGCACAGGCTCTCATTCAGACAGAATATGCACCAGAAGAGGAGAAAGGCACAGTTTAAGGCTCAGTTTTCCGAACCTCGCCCGGGAAGTGGCATCTCACGTCACAAGTGCTATATATGCGGCAGAACGGAATTGTCAAATCCTGAATTAACATTCAGATACTGCTCGAAGTGCACCGGCAACAAGGAATACTGTCAGGATCATCTGTTTACACATACGCACGTATAATATACATGTACTACTTTTTCTAATTCATTGACAAAGTAAACTGATGAATTTATAATGGACACAGTATTATTTTCGGAGGAACATTTATGGAGAACGAGGCAACAGTTTCGAAAAATTTTATTGAACAGATTATTGAGAAGGACTTGGCTGAGGGTCATTGCAAGACTGTAAAGACCAGATTCCCACCGGAGCCAAACGGTTATTTGCATATCGGCCATGCGAAGTCTATTCTTTTAAACTATGGACTGGCAAAGAAGTATGACGGACAGTTCAATCTCAGGTTTGATGATACAAACCCTACCAAGGAGCGTCTGGAGTTTGTAGAGTCTATCGAGGCCGATGTTAAGTGGCTTGGTGCTGACTGGGCTGACAGGAAGTTTTTTGCATCCAATTACTTCGACAAGATGTATGAGTGTGCAGTAGGACTGATAAAGAAGGGAAAGGCATATGTATCTGATCTGACACCTGATGAGATAAGAGAGTATAGAGGTACACTCACAGAGGCCGGCAAGGAGGATCCATACTCAAAGAGAAGTGTTGAGGAAAACTTAGACCTTTTTGAGCGCATGAAAAACGGTGAGTTCGAGGATGGCACAAAGGTACTTCGTGCGAGAATTGACATGAGCTCTTCAAACATCAATATGAGAGATCCGATTCTTTACCGTGTGGCTCATATGACACATCACAATACAGGTGATAAATGGTGTGTATATCCTATGTATGATTTTGCTCATCCTATAGAGGATGCTATTGAGGACATCACACATTCTATATGTACTCTTGAGTTTGAAGACCACAGACCGCTGTATGATTGGGTGGTTATTGAATGTGGATTTAAGAATTCTCCAGAGGAGTCGCCAAAGCAGATTGAGTTTGCAAAGCTCTATCTGACTAATGTTGTAACAGGAAAGAGATATATCAAGCGTCTTGTTGAGGACGGTATCGTTGATGGCTGGGGTGGCCCGAGGCTTGTTTCTATAGCAGCGCTCAGACGCAGGGGCTTCACACCAGAGTCTATCCAGAATTTTGTTGATCTGTGTGGTATATCAAAAGCTAACAGCTCTGTTGACTACGCTATGCTTGAGTACTGTATCCGAGAGGATTTAAAGGCTAAGCGCCCTCGTATGATGGCTGTGCTTGATCCGGTCAAGGTGATTATCGACAATTACCCTGAGGGACAGGTTGAGTATCTTGAAGTGGACAATAACGTGGAGAATCCTGAGCTTGGAAAGAGAAAAGTTCCTTTCACCAGAGAGCTTTATGTGGAGAGAGATGACTTCATGGAGGAGCCACCGAAGAAGTATTTCCGTATGTTCCCTGGCAATGAGGTGCGTTTCATGAATGCTTATTTTGTGAAGTGCAATAGCTGTGTGAAGGACGAAAACGGCAATATTACAGAGATTCACTGTACATATGATCCGGCATCAAAGGGTGGCAACAGTCCTGATGGCAGAAAGGTCAAGGGAACTATCCACTGGGTTTCAGCCGAGTATGGAAAGCAGGTAACTGTACGTCTTTACGAGAATATCGTAAATGAGGAGCTTGGAGTGTACAATGAGGACGGAAGCCTAAATCTTAATCCAAATTCACTCACAGTGCTTGATAACTGTGTAGTGGAGCCGGAGCTTATGAGTGCCAAGGCTTATGACAGCTTCCAGTTTGTCAGAAATGGCTTCTTCTGCGCGGATTGCAAGGACTCAAAGGATGGACAGCCTGTATTTAACAGAATCGTCTCATTAAAGAGCTCATTCAAGCTTCCGACAGCTAAATAGTTTTTGACTAAAAATAAACAGAAGAGAACGAAATTATTAAAAAAATAAGAGATGTGAAATAATTGCTGTTATTTCACATCTCTT
>OGUK01001553.1_pt1 | contig 14466 bp, 8 predicted proteins | sample 1553151 | NCBI WGS metagenome assembly OGUK01 (sample SAMEA2580208, study PRJEB22360) | human gut metagenome | biome: human gut; feature: human-associated habitat; material: faeces | place: Denmark | collected 2008/2010
CTGCGGCCGCGTGTGCGAGGGCGTCTGCATCCGCCTGTACAGTGAGGAGGACTGGGAGGACAGGCCGGACTTCACGGACCCGGAAATCAGGCGCAGCGCGCTGGCCGGGGCTCTTCTCCGGATGAAGGACCTGGGTCTTCCGGAAATGCCGGAATTCCCCCTTCCGGACCCTCCTTCCTCCAAGCTGGTCACGGAGGGCTACCGCACCCTGCGGGAAATCGGCGCCCTGGACAAGGCCCGGCAGCTCACGCCCGTGGGCAGGAAGCTGGCGCGGCTGCCCATTGACCCGCGGCTGGGCCGCATGCTGCTGGAAGCGCAGCATGAACAGGCCCTGCCGGAGATGCTGGTGATTGTGGCCGGCCTGGGGATCATGGATCCCCGGGAACGTCCGGCGGATGCCGCGCAGAAGGCGGACCAGGCCCACGCGCAGTGGAAGGATGAAGACAGCGATTTCCTGTCCCTGCTCAAACTGTGGAAGGCTGCGTGGCAGTTCCGGGAAGGCACGCGCTGGCGCAAAAACCACAGCCCAACCGGGAAAAACCAGCTCCGGAAATGGTGCGGGAAAAACTTCCTCAATTTCAACCGCATGATGGAATGGTTCAACCTGTGGGAAGACCTTTCCCGGCTGCTGAAGGAAACCTTGAAATGCAGGATCCCCCCCCTGGAGGCGGAAGTGGAACGGCAGGCTTCCTTCGCCATGATTCACCGGAGCATCCTGGCGGGCGTTCCGCGCCAGTTCGGCCTCTGGGATGCGGACAACCGGGAATACCGCGGCGCCGGGGGACGCTCCTTCGGCATCTTTCCCGGTTCCGGCCTGTTCCGCCGCAAGAAGCGGAGCGAATGGGTGATGGGCGTGGAGCTGGTGGACACCACGCGCCTGTGGATGCGCCGCGCCGCCCGGCTGGAGCCGGAATGGGTGGAACAGGTGGCTCCCCATCTCTGTGAATCCCATTATTCCGGAGCCCGGTGGGACAAAGAGCAGGGCGCGGTTTACGCCGTGGAGCGCGTGGTGTGCGGCGGTCTGCGCATCATTGACAACAGGCGCGTCCACTATGGCCGCATCAATCCCGCCCATGCGCGGGAAATCATGATCCGTGAAGGACTGCTGGGCGGCGGCTTCCGTACGAAACCCGGATGCATCAGGCATCTGGAAACGCTCCGGGAGGAAGTGCGGCAGATAGAACTGAAGCTGCGCCGCCCGGACCAGGTCTGGTGCGAGGAAGGCGTTTTTGAATTCTTTGACAGGCTCATTCCGCAGGACTGCTGCACGGCCAGGGCCTTTCTGCGCTGGGCCGGAAGCATGGAAAAAGACAACCCGGAAGCCCTGCACGTTCCGCCGCAGGAGGCCATGTATGATTTCTGGGGCAGGGACCTTCTGGACGGCTTTCCGGATGAAATTTCCTGCGGCGGCGCGGAATACGCCGTGTATTACCAGAATGACCCCGGCGCGGAAGATGACGGCGTGACGCTGGGCGTCCATATTGACCAGTTGCCGGACGTGCCGGAATGGCTGCCGGAATGGGGCGTCCCGGGCCATCTGGCCCAGCGGGCGGAATGCCTGCTGCGCACCCTTCCCAAGGACCTGCGCGTCTTTCTCCAGCCCATCAGCCAGAAGGCCGCCTACTTTGCGGAACTCCGGCATGGCCTGGAGCCGGACGGGCCGCTGGCGCAGAAGCTGGCGGAATTCGTGGAAGCGGAAACCGGGCGTTTCTGCGCTCCCTCCTTCTTTGACATGAACCGCATTCCGGCGGAGCTGGTCACGAAAATCTGGGTCTGCGACGACGAAGGAGAAGAGCTTGCCATGGGTACGGACGTTGCGGAGCTGAATGCGCGGCTGGGCAAAAAGCTCTCCCGCCGGTTCCGGGAAACAGCGGCGGACATCGTATCCGTAACCGGAATGAAGGAATGGACCTGCGGAGATTTGGAGCGCACGGTGGACGTGGCGGGAAGGCCGGGTTACGTAGCCCTGGTGGATGAAGGCCCGTCTGTAGGCGTCCGCGTTTTTGAGGATGAACTGCGCGCGGAAGAAGCCCACCGGAGAGGCTGCCTGCGCTTCATGCGCCTGCGCCAGACGGACCAGCTCAACCACCTCCGCAAGAAATTCCCGCTGAAACTGGAAGGGAAGCTTTCCCTGCACATGCTGGGCAGGGACCCGTCCACCAATGCGGACGACCTGGTGGACGTCTCCGCGGAGATCGCCATGGGCCGCCCCCTCCCGCGCACGGCGGAACAATTCGCCGCTGCGGAAATGAGCCTGCGCCAGAACCTCTTTGACGCCGCCCACAGCGTGGCGGACGTCTGGGAGTTGATAGCGGCCACGGAGCATGCCGCCAGGGACTTTATGGCCGCGCAGCAGGGCGTGCGCCATACGGAGCGCATCACGGCTGACCTCCGGCGCCAGCTTGACTGGCTGCTCCGCTCCCGCTTCCTGTGGGCGCATGGAGCGGAACGCCTGCCGGACCTGAAACGGTACATGCAGGGCATCGCGGAACGCATCAGGCGCATCGGCCAGCAGCCCCTGGCCAGGGAGCTGGAACGCCTGGACCTCTTTGAACGCGTGTACCTCCCCTGGCATCAGGCCCTGCCGGAACATGACGGCGACCCGCGCTGGACGCAGTACGGCTATCTGCTGGAAGAATACCGCCTGGCCGTCTTCGCCCCCGCTATCTCCGTCAAGGGCCGTATCTCTGAAAAGCGCTTGATGACCGCTTTTGAAGAGCTGTCCTGAAAGACCGGTTTCCGGAATGGGACTGGTCCGGGTTTACAGGCCCTTGGACAACTGGGCGAATTCAATCAGGTTCGTCTCCTTGCCGAACAGGATCAGGATGTCGTGGTCTTCAAAGACGAGATCCGGGGAAGGGGTGCCAATGACGGGAATGCGCGGGATGGAAAGAATTTCCCGGCGCCCCTGCGGGGTCTGGGCTTCTCCGCGGCGGATGGTGAGCAGGTTGAGATGGTGCTCCGTGCGCAGGCCCACGTCCCGGAGGCGTTTGCCCACCCAGATGCGCGGCACGGCTATTTCCACGATGCTGTGGTTCTCATCCATGGGGGAGACGCGCAGGAATTCCGGGGATTCCAGCTGGCTGGCGAGCTGCTTGGAGGCCACGCGCGACAGGTTGATGAGCGCGTACACGTTCATTTGGCTTAAAATGTGCTCGTGCACCGGGCTCATCACGCGGGCGTAGATGTAGCGCACGCCCATTTTCTGGAGGTGCGTGACGACGAGGAGGTTTTCTTCAAAGCTGTCCCCGATGGCGACGATCACGGCGGACTGGTCGTCCAGCTCCAGTTCCCGCAGGGCGGCCGGATTGGTATAATCCGTCACCACGGCGTAAGTCACCAGGTCCTTGATCTGCTCCAGTTCTTCATCCGTGGAGGCGACGGCCACTACTTCAATGTTGCGGGCGGAAAGCTCCGTGCAGAGCTCCTGTCCAAACTGGCCCAGGCCGATAACGGTATATCTCATGATGGTATGTTCAGGTTAACGGAATTTTGACGGATGGATAGCGGTAATGCCGCGGGGTAGGGGTGCCGGCCAGCGCGATGAGGAAGGCGAAAAGCCCCACGCGGCCGGCGAGCATGTTGATGATGAGAAGATACTTGGAAGGGTCGCTCAGATTGGGCGTGATTCCCCGCGACACGCCTACCGTAGCAAAAGCGCTGCAGTTTTCAAAGAAGATATCCAGTGAGCTCATGGCGGGCTCCAGGCTGCAAATAAGAATGGTGAAACAGCCGATCCAGGCGCAGGAGACCACCACCGTGATCACGCACCGCGCCACGGTGCGCTGGTCAATGCGGCGGTGGAAGAATTCCACGTGGTCCCGGCCGCGGAGGATGCGCAGGATTTCCGCGCCCGCAATGGCGCAGGTGGTGGTTCTCATGCCGCCCGCCGTGCCGCCGGGGCTGCCGCCCACCACCATCAGGCCGCACATGATGAGGCTGGCCGCGGGCAGGTAGCGGCTGTAGTCGCTGATATTGAATCCCGCCGTGCGGGCCGTGACGCTGTCAAAAAGGCAGCTCCAGAGGTGCTGCCCCAGCGGTTCGGAAGTGTGGGGGGCGGAAACGGCAAAAATGGACAGGGCGCCCCCAGCCAGCAGAATGCCCGTGGCGATCATCACCAGTTTGAAATACGGGGTCCACTGCATGCGCAGGCGGCGGTGCTTGGCCAGAAAGCGGTTGACCAGGCGGGAGTTGATTTCCTTGTAAATGCCGAATCCCAGGCCGCCGCATACGATCAGCGCCATGATGACGGCCTGCCCGCTGTAGCACAGGCGGATGCCCGGCTCCATCAGATTCATCGGGAACGTGGAAAAACCCGCGTTGCAGAAGGCGGAAACGGAGTGGAAGAGGGAGTGCCACCACAGGGGTTCCCCCATCAGGTTGATATCCTTTCCTTCCCAGGAAAAGTACAGGAGGACGGCCCCGCACAGTTCAATGAACAGCGTGCTGACTACGATGGTGGTGATGAAGGAGACCACGGACCCCAGGTTCCCTTCGTCCAGCAGGTCCGTCAGAAGCACGCGGTCCCGCAGGGAAAAGCCCTGGCCCGCCACCATGGCCACGAAGTAGGCGAACGTCATGATGCCGAACCCGCCGATCTGGATGAGGGCAAGCGTGAACATTTCCCCCAGCGGGGTGAAGGTGTTGGCGAAGTCCACGGCGTTCAGACCGGTGACGCACACGGCGCTGGTGCTGGTGAACAGGGCGTCCGTAAAGCTCAGCGTGATGCCCGGATACGTGGAATTGGGGAGCAGAAGCAGCCCGGTGCCCGCCAGGATGACCACTCCCAGGGAGGTTACGAACTGCATGGCGGGAGCCATCAGCGGGCGCCCTTTTTTCTGCTTGCCCAGCAGCCATTCAAAAATCCTGGTCAGGGACATCAGCGTGGGGATGGCGATCAGCCCTGCCGTAATCACCAGGCGGGAAAGCTCCGTAAACCTCATGTAACTGTCCTCCTGCTGCTCCCTGGCGATCAGCAGGAAGATCAGCAGGCAGCAGATAATCTGGAAAATCAGCAGCCTCAGGGAAGGGCGGTTGATCTCCTTCCGGAAGAAGGAGCCCAGCACGCCCGTCAAATGGCCCAGCGTGGCGACGGCCGCAATCAGGCGCGACCATTCATGCTCCGCATGCGTCAGGGGCCACCCCAGCTCCCAGATGACGGCCCCCAGAAGGATGGCAATGCAGATAGCTGCAAGTTTGGTAAATCCCGAGCGTGTGGTTGTCATGGGTGGAGATGCCTTGCGCGGAGTCTAGCACCTGGACATGGAAAGAAAAGCTATTAAGCCGTTTGCCCCATTTCGCCCTGTTTACTCCGGTTATTTCCAACGCGCGCAGAGGAAAGGCGGCTGGGAGGAGGAAGGCATAACTTCCAGTTAAATCCCCGGGCTGTTCAGGTCCGGTCACGGAGCGCCGCAAAGGCTGGCGGCGCTCCTGCTGGCTTCGGGAGCAGGGGGAAAAGTCAGGCCCTGCGGCGCATTGCCAGCAGAGCCGCCATGCCCAGGAGCCCCAGCAGGGCACAGGACGGTTCGGGCACGGAAAGCGTCACGATTCCCGTGGAAGCGTCGTAATCCAGCACATTCCAGCCATGGGCGGCCTCTGCCAGGGAAAAATCTTCCGCGGAGGAAAGCCCTTCCAGAGTACCCCCTGAAATATCCGTAATCCTGAAGGACATGGTGCCGGAGCGAGCAAGGATGCCGCTGACGTCCAGAGTCAGGCCGTCCAGCAGGTTCAAGACGCCTCCCGTCATGATGATGGAGGCCAGCCCTTCGCCTCCTTCCACCAGGTTCATGGATGAAAGCTCCACGGTAAAATTCCCCGCCGCCAGGCTGTCGCCCGTTCCCAGCGTCATGGAATTGCCGGCCAGGATGCGGGAGCCGTTGGACAAGGCGAGTGTTCCTTCCAGGTGCTGGTCCGCCCAGACCACCTGGTGGCCGATTTCCACGCGCGCAACGGTGCCCCAGTTCAGCACCTCCCCTCCGGACAGGCGGATGGTGTTGGAAACGTCATAACGGTTCAAATCCAGCGTTCCTCCCGTGTGAACGGCCGCCGTTCCCGTGCCCAGGGCGCTTTTGTCTCCGAGCCGCAAAGTGCCTCCCCGGATTTGGGTGCCTCCCGCATAGGTATTGGCATGGGCCAGAACCAGCGTATTGCCGGTGGTCTTGGACAAGGCCCCATTTCCGGAAATCCCGCCGGACAGGGTCAGGACTTTTCCGGTGGCGTTGGTGGAGCTCCCGAAGGAGGAAACGGTGCCTTCCTCCAGAATGAAACGGTTGCTCCACGTATTGGACGTCACGTGTTCCCAGCCGGCAAGGACGGTTGCCCCCTGGAGCGTGACGGAGCCCGTTCCCCAGCCGGAGCCGGCGGTCTTGGTATCCGTGCCGTTCATTGTTACTTCCACTCCCGGACCGACGGTCCAGTTTCCCGTAAAAGCGGCGGCATCCGTATTGACGTAGGCGCTGACCTCCACTCTGGCGATTCCGGAGGGATCAGCCGCAAGGGTGGAATTGCGGATGGCGACGTCTCCCGTTCCCGTGATGAACGTGAGCTGATGGTTGCCGGAAGAACTGCTCCCCCGGATGGACAGGGTGCTTCTTCCCGCAAGGTTCCATTGCTGGTCGCCCTGAAGCTCCAGCACGGAAGCGATGTTCAGGTTTTTTCCGGTTGCGATGTCGATGCCGCCGCTCCCCAGGATCAAATGGCCGTCCTGCATGGAGGGAGCGGAACTGCCGTCAACGGCCACGCCCCGGATGGTGATGGTGTTCAGGTATGTATCTTCAATCCTGATGCCGTAAAGCACGGCGTTGGTTCCGGCGGCGGAACTCACCATGTTATCCTTGGCGGAGGAGGCTGCGTCCCAGACGGCCGTGCTGTCCACGGGGAGCTTGCCGTTCATCCAGGCTTCCGTGGAAGAGAGAGCGGCGTCGTAATTTCCGCTGCGGACCGTACCCGTATCGTACCCGGCCAGCCTGGCCGCCTCATAGGGATACCGCGCTCCGATGGTGATCTGGGACTTTCCGTCGTAATGGACGCCCATGTTGTCGCCGGAGGTGATTTTGGCGAGGTCCCGTGTCGGAACCCAGCCCATGTTGTCGTTTGCCCGGGCCAGGGCTTCCTGCTGGTCGCGGGTTGTTCCGGAAGAACCTTCATTGCCGTTGAATCCTCCGGTGACGTCCCCCGTTTCAGCATTCGTGACGTTGGTTGTGCCCCACTTGGCCTGTTCTCCCAGAATGGCCTGATGTGCCGCCAGAGGGCCGGTGTCCACTCCATCCCGGGCAAGGTCCCCCTGCAAGTTGTCCAGAAACGTTAAAAATGAATTGGCGGCATTACTGCTGTCAGTGACTGTATTGGACTCTCCCTGAAGGTACATTACGCCCATGATCTCCACCTTGTCGTAACCGTTGGCCAGGGCGTTTTCACAAGCCTTCCTGACGGTCTCCACTATGGCATTATAGGCGTTCGTGCCTTTGTTCCAATAGGAATTGCCTCCTCCGTCCAGAGTAGCCTTGACGATTCCCATGTCCGCATGTCCGGAGCCAGGGCCGCCCAGGGACCATCCCTTGCGCTCCATCATGGCGGCAAAGCCGTACTCCGGCCCCATGCAGTTGTAATTGCTTGACTCCGTTCCGCACACCTGGGGTACGACAGAACCCCAGGAAGAGGAAGCTGGCGGATTGCAGTCTACGGAACTGCCGGTGATCTTGTTGAAATTATTGTGCCAGAATTTGGTGCTTCCATCGGACCTGTACTGTTCCAGCAGCTCCGCGGACGCCGGAGACCCCTTGACGGCTCCCAGGGAATTGGATTGTCCTGTCAGGATGTATAATTGAAGCGTCTTGGCTTCTGCCGCGCCGATGAAAGCCGCCGTTATGGGGATGAACAGCAGACTGCGGTAAAGTGATGAAAATTTCATGGCAGTTGGATTCAAAGGGATAAAAAACAAAAGCCGCTGGCTGCATGAAACCGCCAGCGGCCCGACAGGAGGAAATTTTACTTTCTCCGGCGGCGCAGGAGCAGTGCGCCCAGCCCCAGAAGGCTCAGGGAGGCAGTGGCCGGTTCCGGAACGTTGATGATGGCTGCCAGGTCATCCTGCGTTGCCGCGCCTTCCCAGAAGCTGAGGCCGGATACCGTCGGGGAACTCTGGTTCCCGTTCAAGGTTGCCCAGCAGCCGATATAGAGCTGGTCCAGATTTCCGGCTTGGGCCATGTTGGGCCAGGATACGGTTTGAGTGGTGCCGTTCTGCGTAATGAACACGCTGTAGGCTCCCCCTGCCTGAACGGAGAGAGTCAGTGAAAACGGGCTGTTGAAGTCAATGGCGGTGCTGCTTAAGCCGCTTGCGGGACGTCCCGAGCTGCCGCCATTGTTGGCGATGCCTATCTTGCCGCTTTCATAGCGTCCTACAATGGAATTAAGACCGGTTCCGCCAATGGAAGCGCAGAAGAGGGAATCCGTGTTGTCCAGGCTGGCGGCGCTGGAGAAGTTAATGTTCACCGTATAGCCGGCAGCTCCGGAAAGCTGAAGGGAAGAAACATTAAGCCCGTTTTTCTTTGAATTGGTCGCATTGGACGTCCATGTTCCGTCGTTATTCCAGATAGCGTCGTTAAGCGTCCAGCTGAGGGACTTCGTTCCCAGGTCAGAAACAGCGGTGCCGCTGTCCGGTGAAGTCTGGTCAAACCGGGAAAATCCGGAAACCAGGGTGACGGCGGCGTGGCCGCCGGAAATGCCGAGGAGCGTGACGGCCAGAAGAGAAAGTGTTTTCTTCATTTTATTAAACTTTTGAGTCAAAAATACTGGAAGGAAGTATTTCCACCCGTTTACCGGATTAAGAATCCGGTTTTTTTATGTGAAATACAAATTTTGTATAACTTGCGGAGCAAGTATGGAAAGGATGAATTCAAAAAAGACCAGGAATACTATAATGATAGTATTTTCAATGTATTAAAATGTACAGTAAATTAATTGTTAACATTTTTTATTGTTTGCGGATTCTTAATCCGCAGACATTTATTGAACAGGAGGAGGAAAGCGTGTGTAAAATGCTTTCTATACATTTATCCATTTATTGAAATTCAAGGAATTGTCTTCAAATTTGATGGAGATGACAAAGAAAGCTTGCAACGGGATATTTATAGGAAAGAGACGTTTTTTCCCATCATAGGCATCCTGCGGCAAGCCGTATTTTAGGCTTTCCCTTTGCTGGCGGTGATGGCTTGATAAGGCCGTGCTGGCAAAAAGAATCATTCCATGTCTGGACGTAACGGACGGCAGAGTCGTCAAGGGGACCAATTTCGTCAACCTGAGGGATGCCGGTGACCCGGTGGAATGCGCCAGGGCATATGATGCCCAGCAGGCGGACGAGCTTGTTTTTCTGGACATCACCGCTTCTTCCGACGGCCGCGCCACCATGGTGGACGTGGTGCGCCGCACGGCGGCCTGCTGCTTCATGCCGCTGACCGTGGGAGGAGGCATCCGTTCCGTAATGGACATGCGTGAAATGCTTCTGGCGGGCGCGGACAAGGTGTCCCTGAATACGGCGGCCATCAACCGTCCGGAACTGATCAATGAAGGCGCGGCGGCCTTCGGCAGCATCATATGCGTCCAGCGAGTGCATCTGCGTAGCCATTGACGCCAAGAGGCAGGCGCCCGGCAAATGGGGCGTTTCCACTCATGGCGGCCGTAAATTCGTGGGGCTGGATGCCGTGGAATGGGCCGTGGAGGCGGAACGCCGCGGTGCCGGGGAAATCCTGCTGACCAGCATGGATGCGGACGGGGCCAAAACCGGGTACGATATTGAACTGACCCGCGCCGTCAGCGAGGCGGTGCGCATTCCCGTGATCGCCAGCGGAGGAGCGGGCAGCCTGGACCACATGGTGGACGTGCTGGTGGAGGGCAAGGCGGACGCCGTGCTGGCGGCTTCCATCTTCCACTTCGGCGAATACACGGTGCCGGAAGCCAAAACCTACTTTGCCTCCAGGGGCATTCCGGTGCGTCCTTTGGCGGAATAGCGGAAACACTCTTTTTTCTTGAGAGAAAACGGAATTCCTGCACGTAATATACGCATGCGCCGTTTTCTTTTTCCTCTGTGTTCCGTTATTGCCTTAACGTCTTTTGTTCAGGCCCAGTCGCCGGACAGGCACCCGCTATATGAACCCGCCCTGGTTTCCGCCGGAGCGACGGGTGATGCGGGCAACCTGTTTGCCGGGGCCAAAGTCACCGCTTCCGGGCATTACGGCAACGACCGTCCGGAACTGGCCGTGGACGGCCAGGCGAACAACGCAGGCAAATACTGGGGATGTGAGGGCATTCCCGTCTGGCTTCAGATAGACATGGGGAAGCCCCGCGCGCTTTCCGCCCTGCATGTCTGGCCATATTGGGAGGGGGGCCGCATTTACAAGTATAAAATAGAAGGCTCGGAAGACGGCAAAAATTGGAAAATGCTGGCGGACCAGTCTTCCAACAGCATTGCGGCCACCTCGGAAGGCGTCCCCTTCAAATTCAATCCCCAGACGGTCCGGTACGTCAAAATCACCTTCCTGGGCAACAACGCCGGCAATGACAAGGGAGGGCACCTGGTGGAAATCAAGGGCTACGGCCCTGATGCCGCCCTGAACCTGCAAGCCGCGGCGGTGAAGGATTATGACCGCATCCCTTACAGCGGCGCTCCCAGGCAGGAAATGCTTCAGGATTCCGTGCGCCTGTCCGGCTGGAGGGGCGAACGCGCCGCCGGACAGATTGCCGTCTGGTCTTCCCAGGCGCAGCCCCAGTTATCCGCTACCTGCGCCGGGGTAAAAAATGCTGCCGGACAGGTCATTCCCGTCCGGACCTCCATGATACGCTACACCAAGGGAGGCAACAGGCTCATTTCAGATATCATCGGCAGTGAAAACAGCTGTGACCTGCAGGCCGGGGGCGTGCGTCCCGTCTGGGTGGAAGTTAACATTCCCCCGTCCGCCAAACCCGGCGTGTACAAGGGAAAAATAGTGGTTTCCGCGGAAAGCGGCTCTCCCGTGAGCGTTCCCGTAGTTCTGGAAGTGGCTCCGGAATCTCTGCCTGCGCCCGCCAATTGGCAGGTTCACCTGGACCTTTGGCAGCATCCGCAGGCTGTGGCGCGCTGGCATGATGTGGAACCGTGGTCTCCGGAACATTTCGCGCTGATGAAGCCGGTGATGAAGAGGCTGGCGGATGCCGGGCAGAAGGCCATTACCTGCTCCCTGATTGATGAAGCCTGGAACGCCCAGACCTACGACTGGTTCCCCCCCATGATCGAATGGATCAAGGGCAAGAACGGAACCATGCGCTGGAACTACGCCAACTTTGACAAATGGGTTTCCTTCATGATCAACGAGGTGGGCGTCAAGGGCCAGATATCCTGCTACACCATGATTCCGTGGAACATGAAAGTCCGTTATCTGGATGAAGCTACCGGAAAATACAAGTTCCTGGACCTCAAGCCGAACGACCCTTCCTACGAAGCCATCTGGGGGCCTTTCCTGACGGATTTCCGCAAGCATGTCAAGAGCAAGGGATGGCTGGACAAGACCTGCATCGGGCTGGATGAACGGCCGGACTCCATGGTAAAGGCGGCCAAGAACGTGCTGGACAAGTATGCTCCGGAATTCAAGATCGTCTCCGCCGTCAACCGGCCTACCGCCATGACCCGGGACGTGTATGACGTCTCTCCCGTGCTCGACCATGCGGACACGGTCACGGGCGATCTCCTGGCGCAGCGCAAGAAAGAGGGGAAGAAGACGACGTTCTATGTTTGCGTCCATCCCAAAAAGCCCAACACCTTTACCATCTCCCCGCTGGCGGAGGCGGAATGGCTGCCCCTCTTTGCCGCCGCCAACCATCTGGACGGCTTTTTGAGGTGGGCCTACAACTCCTGGAACCGCAATCCGTTTGAAAAGACGGACTTCGGCAACTGGCCCGCGGGAGACTGCTACCTGGTTTATCCCGGCAACCTCAGTTCCCTGCGGTTTGAAAAACTCCGAGACGGGCTGGAAGAATTTGAAAAGGTCAATATCCTGCGCGCCCGCGCCGCGAAGAACCCGAAGGCGAAAGCCGCCGTGGCCCGCATGGATGAGGAGCTTTCCAAGCTCTTCACCGTGGAAAGAAGCCGCGGCGATTCCCATGAGGACGACGTGCGCAAGGCCCGTGAAATCATCCGTAAAACGGCGGAAGCCGCTAGATGATTTTATAGCTTCCGCGTTTTCGATTCTTTATTTTTATAAAAAGCTTGTCCTTGTCTTTCAGGTTGCTGGGGGACAACGGGCAAGCTTTATTTATTGTTCTTCCGCCTCTGGGAGCGAGCAGTTTGGGTAGTCCTTTGGACTTTCCGCCCGTAGTGGCAGCATTTATGGAATTTGCTTATTTTCAACAGGAGGGAGTAGAGGCACGTATCGTCCGTGTTTAATTCGTCAAGTAATGGTTGAATCCCAAAAAACCGATATTTACGATGGCATTCCATAAAAATACTAAATGCAATGAATAACGCAATTTCAATAAATAACGGTGATTCCCGGCATGAAATAAAGATTGAAAACGGGAAGATGGGTTCAACGGGAGCATTAAATCAGAAACACGATCAGGGATATGCGGAAGGCGTCGAATTTAAATATGGATTCATTTCTTCCACGGAAGGAACTTCCGACCGTGCTTCCAGAATCCGGAAATGGTATGCCCTCCGCGGAACAAAAATAGAATACTGGTCCGTAGAAAGTGATCATGTTACATGTGCAGAGCTGGATTCTGACAAAACTTCCGGAGGCATCAAACAAAGGATCATGTTCTTTGAAGACAGGGACTCGTTTGACACTCCGGATTATGCCGCGGGATTTTATGTAATTTCGTGGAAGGACCGGGGCAGGCGCGGTGATGATGGCAACAAGGTTAACAATAGTTACCATGTTAAAGTCACGCTGGGAGACCCGTCGCAGAATACCGGAGAAGTAATCGCCTCGTTGAATGTCAAGGAGGGTGAAATTATCCCGGGGGAATGGAGAGACAGATGCTTGCTGATGCGCCTCAAGCGTTCCCAGGAATTCAATACGGGAAGGGAGGACATATGGCTCTCCATGGAATGTGAGGAAGGCGGAACTTTTGGAACTCTGATTACGGAAGTGGATATTCATCCCGTCACCTTGAAGGCTTTTCCGGCTCCGCTGTTTGGAGTATCGGAAAGATTGGTCGTACCGCAGGAAGATGATCATTCCGATGCGCTGGGATATGTGGACGGCAGGAATACTGACACGATTGCATGGATTGATTATGCAGAGACAGGTTCCGGCCAGGAAAGCAGTCCTAGAATGCCCAGTTTGCATTTTGAAATAAAAGGGTTGGATGCCGGGCGTTTTTCCTGGAAAACCAGGCTGACGGTAAGCTACAGCCGCCCGGCGATCCAATATGCAGATGCCCCTGCCGGAACCCGGGATCGCAACCGGGCCGTTTTGGATAAAGATACAGTACATATCCCTTCCATTCAGGAAAATTGGAAAGAACAGCCAGTGTCCTTATGGAATATTGCGGAGGATACGGATTGGCTTGAAGAGGTGAATGAAGGCTTTTTTGGAGGAAATGCCAGTCTGGAATTTGAAATTAAATCCAAAAACGGCCACTCCTCCTATACAGGAGCGGATATCTATCGTTTCCGCATCGGAGGGCAGAATCCGGACGATCAAATGTGCACCCGGTATATTCAGTCCTACGTGCTTCAAATGTATCCGGATACTTTGGCCTCCATGGAATGGTGTCTTCCCGCCGTAGGCAAAAGCGAATCATTTGGATATGGCGGCGAGGCGGTTTATTACCCCTTCTCCTGGAGTAATGCCCCGTCATCCTTGTACAATCAATTTTTGGCCGGAGGCGGCAAGTACCGGAGGGAGCCCGGGGCGGAAGGAATTCCGCTTCATAGCCAGGATACCGCCGGCGCCGGCGGTTACGGCATTTTTCAAGTGACGGGAACGGCAGGGGGAGACGGCATATATACCGCCATCCCAAGGGAGCAAATATGGAACTGGCAGAAAAACATCCAGGCAGCCCTTCAAATCATCCTTGTCAAATACAATGAGGCGCACAGGTGGATGCTCCGTCAACTCCAGCAGCAGCAGGCGGAAGCGCCTGAAAGTGCTCTCCCGGTTTATCGTGCGGCCGATACCAATCCAGGCCAGGGGGTTCCGTATGATTATTCATTTGCGGAAGGAACGGCCTGTACCATCGCCCAGCTTTGCACGCTTAAGGCATATAACGGAGCTTCCAAATGTTCCCGGCAGATTAACGAACCCGGCACCAAGGTGCGCTCCCCCGGTTTTCTTTATGATCCCGGAAAAAGCGGCCACTACTGCGCCTGGATGAATACTTCTAGACAATGGTGCATTTCCAGATATAATAGCAATAATTTTGATTATGTGGACAGGGTTCTGTCCAGGGTAAATCAAATTTAGAATGAATGCTTTAATCACAGGATTATGCTTT
>OGUK01001554.1_pt1 | contig 14457 bp, 11 predicted proteins | sample 1553151 | NCBI WGS metagenome assembly OGUK01 (sample SAMEA2580208, study PRJEB22360) | human gut metagenome | biome: human gut; feature: human-associated habitat; material: faeces | place: Denmark | collected 2008/2010
GAAGAAGCGTCGTAAGCAGTGCTCCTGCACGTCCGGGGATCTGGCAGAGGTTCATTGCCTGGAACAATTTTTTCAGCAATGAAAAGTAAACCAATCGGTTTACCGACAGCACCTGATTATTCCCCAGATGATCCCAGAGCGCCTCCAGGCGTACGGCAGCTTCTGACAGATCGGGAGAGGCCGCGATAATGGCACCATTGAATGCGCCAATGCTGGCCCCTGAAACCATGCTGATCTGTGTACCACACTCTGCCAGTGCCTTAACCACTCCCGCCTGATAAGCGCCCACCGCCCCGCCACCGGACAGCACCAGCCCCGTTTTCATTTCTGTACTCATGCAGCCCCCTTCTGAAATATTTCATCGACCATACTTTCAGAGAGGCGTTCTGCAGAGCAGAGGCGAGGCATGCGAACCGGTAAGTGTTCTGCAGCCTGCGTGGTTGACCAGATCACCGGATGCTGCTCTTCACTGCACCAGTCTCCCAGCCAGTTAATCGCGTCATGCCACTCGTTATCTGCCTGCTCCCGGCCCTGACCACCAAGCCAGTCCAGAGTGTTCAGACGCACGGTTGCACTACCGCCACTCTCCTGTGCCATCTGCGTTAATGCTTTATGTCTGAGAATATCCAGTAGCTGGTTAACCTGGCCTGTTTCGCCCTGACGTATCACATCACCAAACGCGCCCCAGCGAAGCTCTTCAAGTGCCACATAACAACGTCCGGCAGGGGAAAATGACGCGTATCGCCCGGCGCTCCACCATGAGAATATCTGCTCAAGATGTAACTGCGCCCGCTGAACCTGGTCAACACGGTGGAGTTTTTCTTCAAGATGATTCAGTTTATGGTGAACCTGATCGGCCAGGATGAGTAACTGCTCCCGTGTATCTGCGGAATAATGCGCCAGCCTGGCAGTATCACTGACCAGTGAACTGACCCTGTCGTTTACCCGGGTAATCGCGTAGTTTGTGGTGGCAAGTGACGTTGTCAGCTCCGTCAGCCAGCGCAGGGACGCCTCAAGGCCCTGTGCAACCGAAGCATTGATGGCATTCTGCCGTGCAGCGCCTTCGCCGGTCAGTCCCTCTTTTAAACGCCGGAAGAACGTGCGCTCTCTGGCCGTGCGGATATGCTCCTGTGCAACATCGATTCCGTTTGCGAAATCAACCACAAATTTTTCAGGAAGACAGGTGAGTACCTGACATACCCGGTTATCAGCAATTTGTTGAATAAATGGTGAAGTCACAGCATTGTCTCCAGCTCTTCCCTCAGCGCCTTACTGTCAGTAATGAGCTCAGGAACCCTTTCATTTAATGCCTGAAGTCGCCTGGTAAGCCGTTCCTGTGCCTGCTGATCGCGTTTATGATCTTCAGAGCTCTGAATCAGCGTGTTACGCAGTTGTTCAACTTTCTCCCTGAATGCGCAGAAAAAGGCATCGATTTCCTGGCGGACGGGCTGGTTAATATCCTGCTCAATGGATGCCTGCAGCTCCCCGAAATATGCCCGGGTCAGTGACATAACTTCCTTCCTGACGGTGTTGATATTGATAACACTGCGGCTCACATCCTCTTTATAGGTTTCCCAGCCCCAGTCACTGGTGCCAAACGCTCCACAAATCTTTCCCCATAAACCACTCTGCCGACGGCGACGGGTGACGGTCTCCGTTCTTTCCTCCATAAGCGCACTCAGATTTGTTTTTACCGCGAGCCGGGTTTGTAACTGACTGACTGCCGGAAAACTGATTTTTACGGTAAAGCCCTCATCCTCCAGGCGGGCATTGATGCGACCGGCAATGTTTTCTGTGGCGTACAGGGCCGTGCCACGAAAACCTGTTTCAATCCCGCTGACGATTTTCTCCAGCTCAGGCCGGAACTGTGCTTCAGCCTCACGGTGCAGGCTGGTCACAGTTGACTCAATTTCCTCTATATATTCAATTGCTTCCCTGCGATTATTTAGTGTTATCTCGGGGTTTTCCGGGTCAAAGTCTCGTTTCCTGTAATCTTCCCAGCCCGGGTTGTTGATACCGGACCATTGAGAAATCTTTCCCCATAATCCGGACCGGGACCTTCGTTGTTCTGCGTCTTCTTCCTCCAACATTTGCTGTTCTTTGCGTTTACCAGTTCTGAAATAGTCATTCAGCTCCTCTTCCAGTGAGGTGCAGACCCCCGTCAGTAATTCCCGGGTTCTGGCATCGATCTCCTCCATGGCCATTCTGACATCAGCGGTCACCTGCTCCTGACAGTCCGCGATTTTCCGGATATCCGCAAGCAGGCTGGTGATATTCGCCTGCAGTGACTGAATGCTTTGCTGCAGCCCCTGATGGCGTAATGACAGATATTCGCTGACATTTTCTGCATTCTGCATCAGTTTTGCGGCAGCAGAATCAACCGCCAGTGCCGCCGCTCTGGAGTGTGAACTCAGTATGACTTCCGTTATCAGTTGATCGATAAGTGAGCATTCCCACAGGTCTGTCGCCCCTTCAGTTGCCAGTTCGCTGTCTTTACAGACGTAATCTTTTTTCATGCGACCGAAGGCTTCCCTGACAAAATCATCGACCCAGGCTTCATCAACAGGAAGGGTTCCGTTTTTCCGTAACTCATGAAGCGCACGGTTAGCCAGGTATGCCTGGCGTGAGGATCCGGGATAAACGCGGGAGGCGGGCAGCACATCGCTGTTCAGCATTGCCGGAACTTTCTGGCGTACGGCATCTGCCCCATCGCCATTGCGGTCTTTCTCATCAAATTTATTGACCAGTACAAACAGGCGGCCGGCTGATACGTCAGCAATGGCATTAAGCTCTTTACGGACGTCTTCATCCGCTTTTGAGTTCATCTGGGTGTAATCCATCACAGCCAGAACCGCAGAGGCTTTCTGCAGTTGATCCCGCATCATCACTTCCATCTGCGGTTGTCCGGCCTCATTAGGGCCGGGGGTATCCAGCAGTGTGAGTGTTCCCTGGCATGCATCCATCCCCACCAGATGGCTGAATTCCACGTCGATCACCGGCAGTTTCTGCACTTCTGCGTATTCATCAAAAGGAAATTCAGTCCCCATTGCCGCAGCAAGACGAACCAGATCGTTTAACGATGCCAGTCCGGTAAAGATTTCCTCCTCCCCGTGGTATTCATTTTTGAGCCAGCCATCATCCGTCAGAATATCCAGCAGTTCGCGGGTATCCCCGGTTTGCTGCAGGGTCTGTGCGACCTGCTGTCCTGCCGGGGTGGCGAGTTTTTCCTGCAGTGTGATTAATAAATTGCGGACAGGCTGAATATGTTCCAGATGGAGAACCGGCTCAGTTTTTCCGGGAACGTGGCGGATGAGCGTCGGTACAGAGGTCATGGGGCGGTTACGGTTAGGCAGAATTTCCTGCCCCACAATGGCGTTGATGGTGGTTGATTTGCCTGCTTTCATCGTGCCGACAACAGCCAGCACCATCTCCCTGCGGGCGGTTTTGATTTGTTCGCCCTCCAGCTCCTCAATTCTTTTCAGTGCTTTCTGTTTATCAAAAAGCAGTCTGTTTTCGTTCTTACTGTCAGATAACACATCTGGCTCCTCAACCATTTGCCGGAGCAGATTAATGTTCAGTTGCAAAAGTCGGTCGGCTTCATCACAAAGCAGGGCGATGTTCTTTTCGTGCATTATTTAACCTTCCTGAGACGCATTTTCATGACAACCACGGAGGAGGTCATTTACTACAAACGATCGTTTATAACGATCGATATAATAGTAACGATCGATGTATTCTATTAACTTGAGGAACACAACGCAAGGGGACACCCCGGGTATGGCTGCGTTTGCATAGTGTTTTCATGGAGTTAAAAATCTGTAACAACAGCCTGGTACATCACCACCGGGTTCAGAAGAAAATCCAGTTCCATACCGCGCGGGCAACAGAGACCACCGTGTCACGAACTGCGCGCAGGGCCGTACGGACAACAGAGGCAACACAGACACTCTCCGCCGTGTCAAATATCCGGTCCACCGCACCGGTAAACTGTTCACGGGTCTGAGTGCGGACAGACTCCGTGCGCAGTTCGTCCTGCAGGCGTGTCATCAGATGGATGGCGGCATGTCCGGGAAGCACTGTCATGAGTGCACTGACCGGGGTGACCTCCCCCTGAAACAGTGCATTACAGAGTGAGGATTTACCGGCCCCGCTTTTACCCATAATGCCAATCACGGGTTCGTGACGGGTGAGTTTGCGCAGATGTTCCAGGATGTGACGGGAAAGCGAGTAAGGCAGGGAGGAGAGCGGTTTTTCAATTGCCTCAATGGCATCAGACGGATTCATACATGTATTCCCGGTGAAAAAAGACAAAACCCCGCGCACCGGAAAGGTGGCGGGGGGATTCACGGAGATAATATCTGCCTGAAATTATTTGGAATGCAGGTATATGTGGCTGATTTGTATCAGCTAATGAGTACAGGTCTGAATCTAATCTGACAGTCCGCTCTGTGCCAGGAGCGGACTGTCCAACCCATCCCTGAAGAGCCTAGATTATGTATGGTAATTCAGTCATCAAAATAACGTTGGTCACCATCACAAAATTCACATCCTCGGATATGGCTCAGTTCAGGAACGCTATCGCTCAGGTGACCGCAACAACCACATACATGAAGCTCGGTGTAATAGATGAAACACTGAGTGCAAAGATAGCCGTCTCCAAATTTACATACGCTTTCAGGAGTCATGCAATTGGTACATCCAGCAGGAAATACGGAGAGTAGCTGTTCATCCACACTGTGGAACAACTCCTCATCCAGCAGTTTATACCTATCCGAAGTGTAGTCGCAGTGTTCGCATTCAAAATCACTATCTCCCTCAGGTAGCAATTGAGGTATTTCGCAGTCTGGACAAACTAGGGTAATTTGCCTTACAGCACTGGTGCAAACCTTACACCGCGTAACTTCAAGCTTACGGTTTTCATTACCGGTCGTTTCAGTCCCTGTTACCGTCGCATGCTGATGGCACTCATTGCAGTTACCGATTTGAATATTCTTTTCAGAGAGCTGCTCGAGTTCAGGCTTAACCTGTTTAAACCGCACCTCGGCATAAAATTTGTTTCCCCTAATCAGACGAGTTTCACCGAAAGCCAGCTTCCAATTATGTTTGACACCGAAGATAACTTTCCATTCATCCCTTAATAACCGGTTCAGGGCAAACCAGGCGTCAGCTTGTTCTTTGAGTATTTGACGTTGTTCAGCCTCGGTGAAAGTGGGGTGGTAGAAATGAACTACGCGGTTGCGGTGCTTTCTGACCTTATCAAAAGCACTGTCCGTTTCTCTGTCTAGGGGTCTTTCAAGTACGTCCTTAAGCCTTTCACGGGTTTCTTCGTAGGTCACCGACTGAAAATCACCGGCTAGGTAAGCCTGCTTTTTTATTGGCTTTTTCGGGCTGCAGACCAACGACCAGTGTTCGTGCGCCAGCGGAACTTTCAGTAAAATCTCGACCGCAGTCCAGAAACTGACGACGGAGAACTTCGGCTTCGAGGCCTCCAACTCTTCACGGGCTTTATCCAGAAAATCCAGACCATTGTTGATCAGCGCCTGCACATCCTGACTGAGTTCACGGGGGGCGGGAGTATCGGGTGCAGTATCGTCAACATCGAACATCATTATCTCCTTTAATCAGCTTCCACCACGCAGTTGCTACAGCGCGTTAGTTGTATCCAGTGTAAACTGGACTTGGTAGCTGGCAGCCACATCGAGCGCAAAAAACCGTAAATTAACTTCTGTAGACTCGTACTTTTCGTGACCCATGCGTACCCGCAGGATCTTCGGGTGCACGTGACCATAAAGCAGGTGCCTACCAAAGCTGTGGCGATTCAGATCCCTAAACTGATGGGGTCCCAAAAAGTATGCCATAGCAAGTGTAAGTATCCCTAAAATCTGCACTATTCTCTTTTTATAAATCCTCTGACATGTGAATTAGATTGCCCTAAAGTGAGCTTCCGCGCCTCGCTCATAAGGACAACCATACTCAAATCTCCCACATTGCAGGAGATTTGAGTATGAACACGTCACCGTGGAACAAAGACCGTATCATAGGCCAAAAAAGACCACTTCAGATATCTCATATCTGGGGTATCCGAATCCGACTTGAACTGGAAGGTAAAACACGCGATTTAGCTCTGTTCAACATGGCCTTGGACAGTAAGCTTCGAGGCTGTGATCTAGTCAAACTCAAAGTATCTGATGTTGCATATGGTAGCTCTGTTTCAAGCAGAGCTACGGTTCTACAACAGAAAACCGGCAGCCCTGTCCAATTTGAGATAACCAAAGGGACAAGAGAAGCTGTTTCTGCATTGATAAAGCTTGGCAATTTACGCAGTAAAGACTATTTGTTCCGATCTCGGGTCGGTACTAACCAACACATATCAACCCGGCAATACAACCGAATTTTTCATGGGTGGGTAGCAAAACTTGGTCTCGAAGATTCGCTTTACAGTACACATTCCTTGAGAAGAACAAAACCTTACCTGATTTACAAGAAAACTAAGAATCTCAGGGTGATCCAACTTCTGTTAGGCCATAAGAAACTGGAAAGCACAGTCCGTTATCTGGGCATTGAAGTCGATGATGCGTTAGAGATCTCTGAATCGATTGAAGTCTAAGGTTGCCAGGGCTGCAACAGCAGTCCTGTGCCAGATGCGGACGTTGCTCTATTCATGTAAGATTAATAGAATGTCTTTCGATAAATTTTTGACTTAATCTTAAATAAGAATGACTTTTTTGCATGTCAGCGTTTTACTTTGCATTCAGAAATAAATAGAATTTTGAAAAAATAAGAGAGAAATCATGATACACTCCAAAAAAATTAAAAAACAAAAAGAGAGGAACTATGTCACATCCCCCTAAAAAACTTAAAAAATCATTAATTACTGTTTTTTTGAGTGGTATTCTTGCTGTTCTTGGATATTTTGTTGCATTGAACGGAGTGTTTGATTTATATCAACATATCGCAGATAATTTTTTGCAAAAAAAAGCAGAGGATAATCTTCATGTGATTTACACCGGAGCGTCAATAAAGTACATCGAGTCAATTTTTGGCCCTCCCGTGAAGGAAGAACATTCTGAGGATGGGAGGGTTCATGAGTATATTTACTCTTTCAAAAAGTTCTATCTGCAAGTGGTTTATGATAATAATAACACAGTGATACTCTATTCCGTAACCAGCAAGGATGAGAATTTTCATCCTGAAGTACCATATCTGAGAAAAACCCTTGGACATAAGTTCAAAGATTTTGGAAGTGATATTGATTATTTACAGTCGAGCTATTCTTCGAAGTTCTATCAATATGAAGAAGGGCATTATTTAGGAAATCCTGGCAACTATAGAAATTTTTACCTTGCCTATAACCCTGCTGGAGTTGATTATTTTGAGTTAGATCCACTTCCAGATCTCTCTAATGACGACAAATCGCCTCCAAATAAAAATGATCTTGAAAAATTCAGAAATAATAATGCTCCAAATACATTTGGGGTTGGCGATATCCACGGAGGTCCTGAGGGGCTTGAGTTAAGCTTTGGACTTGGGATTGATTATTACGATGCGAGAGATATTCCAGATAAAGATTAGTGATCATGTATCATACCATTTTTATATCGTTTCAAATTAGGTAGTCACAATTAGACTAGTTAATCTAACCAGCACTGAGGTCCGCTCCTCGCTCAGAGCGGACGGCCTTCGTGAAAGTTAGTCTTGTTGTGGTGGCTCTTTCCAGCGCCATTGCAAGACATTCTCATCGCTGAGAATAAACAGTCCTGACCAAATTGCCGTCCAAAACTGGATATTCAGACACCATGGGCGTGTCATAAACCAGCGTAACGGTTTTGCTTCAAACAGATGAATACCTTTTCGCGATGGTGAATATAACGGGGGGCGTCCCACTAACGGCAGACAAAAGCCCCATTTCCAATATTCAGCAATACGCCTTCGGGCACATTCAATTGCATTACAGTTCCAGATGATACCCCAACGCCGTTTCCATGTATCATTGAGACACCAGTTTTGCATTAGCGAATATTTGGGCGAATTGTCAATAGATATACTTTCACCAGTCATTAATTTTATCGTGCAATATTTTAACTGGTACTGTTCAACCGTAAATGCGAATCCATCATCTAGAATAAGTACATCAAGTGTAGGAATATTTGAAAGCGTTAATATTATCGGTGAGTTATTTACATCATGAATGCATAGTGTTTCTTGGTAGCGTAAGCCACTGCCAATGGCTTCAAAAACAAGTTCAACTTGTTGCAGTCGTTCCTCTTTGCTTCTGAAAGCAATACGTGAACAACGAGGTTCTTTATCTGTCAACTGAGCAAATCGTAGACTGTACTCCAAATAATTCCCTAAGGAATGCCAGCTCGCCCCTAGCCTGTGTCTCACTGCCCAGCGCTCATGTGAGAGTTGATAAGTTTTTATCAGCATTATCTGGGTAAGAGTAGACCAGCATTTCTTCACTACTGTAACAATTGCACCAAAAGGAACAGGAAGTGACATTACTAAACCCCTACAAATATCAGATAATTAGGTTTTATATCATTTCAGTCAGTGTAATCAAATGATAATCAGGATTGGGGCTAATCTTGAACGCCACTAAAGATCGGCAACAATGGGGATCCAATGTTTCGTTAGTGATTTTTCGCATTAGCAGATACATGCTTACTTCCGCTCCTCGCTCTCAGCGGACCTTCAGCTCAGTGATATCGTCCGCTCTGTGCCAAAGGCGGACGCTCAAGTAGATACTGTCCTGACAGTATGCGGTAATCAGAGTTGTTATATATTACTTGCGTCCAAACCAGCTTTCTGACAACCCGGCCGCTCCTGCTTTCAACAACGCGCCGCCATACTTTTATGCTGCAAAGAGCGGAGACAGAAGGTTAGCGTAATTTGTAAATAACTTACATTCACGTGTGATCTGGATCATAATTTTGCCTATGCACCGATCGTAATATAAATATTTACATAACGATCAGTGATTCATGAAAACTCAAATAACTTTCGCTGCGCTTTTGCCAGCATTAGCGTCTTTCATACCGCTTCATGCTCATGCCTCGTCTACTTCTGAAGATGAAATGATTGTCACGGGCAACACCGCCGCCGACACCACCGATTCTGCCGCCGGTGCCGGTTTCAAAACGAACGATATAGATGTCGGCCCGCTGGGAACGAAATCCTGGATCGAAACACCATATTCCAGCACCACTGTTACTAAAGAGATGATTGAAAATCAGCAGGCGCAAAGCGTCAGCGAGATGCTGAAATACTCTCCCAGTACGCAAATGCAGGCGCGCGGTGGAATGGATGTCGGGCGTCCGCAAAGTCGGGGGATGCAGGGCAGCGTGGTGGCCAACAGCCGTCTGGACGGGCTGAATATCGTTTCAACAACCGCGTTTCCGGTGGAAATGCTTGAGCGCATGGATGTGCTTAACAGTTTGACCGGCGCGCTGTACGGCCCGGCGAGCCCAGCAGGGCAGTTTAATTTCGTGGCGAAGCGCCCAACCGAAGAGACGCTGCGTAAAGTGACGCTGGGCTATCAAAGCCGCAGTGCGTTTACCGGCCATGCCGATCTGGGTGGCCATTTTGATGAAAACAAACGGTTTGGCTATCGCGTGAACCTGCTTGATCAGGAAGGGGAAGGCAATGTGGATGACAGCACGCTGCGTCGCAAACTCGTTTCCGTTGCGCTCGACTGGAATATTCAGCCGGGCACTCAGCTACAGCTCGACGCCAGCCATTACGAATTTATCCAGAAAGGCTATGTCGGTAGCTTTAACTATGGGCCGAACGTCAAACTGCCGTCTGCGCCGAATCCGAAGGACAAAAATCTGGCGCTCAGCACTGCGGGCAACGACCTCACTACCGATACCATCAGCACTCGCCTGATCCACTACTTTAACGACGACTGGTCCATGAACGCTGGCGTGGGCTGGCAGCAGGCTGACCGCGCGATGCGTAGTGTTTCCAGTAAAATACTCAACAATCAGGGCGATATCTCTCGTTCGATGAAGGATTCCACCGCTGCCGGACGTTTTCGCGTCCTGAGCAACACCGCCGGGCTGAATGGTCATATTGATACCGGCTCTATCGGCCACGATCTGTCACTTTCTACCACGGGATATGTCTGGTCGCTTTATAGTGCCAAAGGAACAGGTTCCAGCTATAGCTGGGGTACAACAAATATGTATCACCCGGATGCGATAGATGAGCAGGGCGATGGCAAAATCCGCACCGGCGGGCCGCGATACCGCTCCAGCGTAAATACTCAGCAGAGCGTTACGCTCGGCGATACGGTGACATTTACGCCGCAGTGGTCGGCAATGTTCTATCTCAGCCAGAGCTGGCTGCAGACTAAAAACTACGATAAGCACGGTAATCAAACGAACCAGGTTGATGAAAATGGTTTAAGTCCGAACGCCGCGCTGATGTATAAAATTACCCCTAACACAATGGCCTACGTTAGCTATGCCGATTCGCTGGAGCAGGGCGGTACCGCACCGACGGATGAGAGCGTAAAAAATGCCGGTCAAACGCTAAACCCGTATCGCAGCAAGCAGTATGAAGTGGGGCTAAAATCGGACATCGGCGAGATGAATCTAGGCGCCGCGCTGTTCCGACTGGAACGTCCGTTTGCCTATCTTGATACGGATAACGTGTATAAAGAGCAGGGTAACCAGGTTAACAACGGCCTTGAGTTAACCGCTGCCGGGAATGTGTGGCAGGGGCTGAATATTTACAGCGGCGTGACCTTCCTCGACCCGAAACTGAAAGATACGGCGAATGCCTCAACCAGCAATAAACAGGTTGTCGGCGTGCCGAAAGTGCAGGCCAATCTGTTGGCGGAATACAGTTTGCCGTCCATACCGGAATGGGTTTACAGCGCTAACGTCCATTATACGGGCAAACGCGCGGCGAACGATACCAACACCTCTTACGCCAGCAGCTATACCACATGGGATTTGGGAACGCGTTACACCACGAAAGTGAGCAACGTCCCAACCACTTTCCGCGTGGTGGTAAACAACGTGTTTGATAAACATTACTGGGCTTCTATCTTCCCATCGGGTACCGATGGCGATAACGGTTCCCCAAGTGCGTTTATCGGCGGCGGCCGCGAAGTGCGTGCATCCGTCACCTTCGATTTCTGATGGATAAATGATGAAACTCTCCCGTTTATTTCCGCTGCTGGCGCTGCTGCTGGCGGCCAGCCTGCACGCAGAAAATACGCACAAGGAGGTGCGTATCGCGTCACCGTGGCCGGCGCAAAATACCATTATTGCCATGCTGGGGTACGGCGATAACATTGTCGGAACCTCGATGATTGCAAAAAGGATCCCCCTGTTTCGCCAGAGCCTGCCGCGCATAGAGAAAGTCGCAGCAGTTAGCGTAAACAGCGGGCATGAAATCAATCCCGAACAGATTATCGCGCTGGGGGTCGATATGCTTTTTGTACCGCAGAATATGGTAGTGCCTCAACAGGCGTTGCTGAAACAGGCTGGGGTGCAGGTGCTGGCGTTTGAGGCGAATTCACTGCGGGCGTTAACGCAGCGCGTACAGCAAACGGCAGCGGTGCTGGGGCCCGATGCGCAGCAAAAAGCGCTCGCCTATCAACGCTACTTCGATCGCAACGTGGCCCTGGTCACCGGGCGCCTGAAAGATCTTCCTGCGTCACAGCGCGTGTCGCTCTATCACAGTATGGGCAATCCGCTGACCACCACCGGTAGACCCTCGCTAAACCAGGACTGGATTGACCTGGCCGGCGGCAAAAATATCGCTGAAAATTGGTTTGGCGAGCATCAACAAAACCGTTCGGGTGAAGTCGCGCTGGAGAAAATTGTCACTGCCAATCCGGCGGTTATCATCGCGATGAACAAGCGCGACGCGGATGCCATTCTGAGTTCTCCGCAGTGGGCAAGCGTGGACGCGGTCATTCATCATCGCGTTTACGTTAATCCGAAAGGAATGTTCTGGTGGTGCCGTGAAACCAGCGAAGAGGCGCTGCAATTTTTGTGGCTGGCGAAAACGCTTTATCCTGCGCGATTTGCTGATGTGGATATACGCAAAGAGACGCGTGAGTTTTATCGGCAGTTCTTTGGCCTGACGTTAAGCGATGCGCAGATGAGCGATGTGCTCAATCCGCCGCGCTAACGGAGGCTGTGAAAAACCATGACTGTATTGGAAAGTACGCTGTCGGTCGAGAACCGCTATCGCCAGCTTTTTCGCCAGCGTCTGGTAATACTGGCGGTTATTTTTATCGCTATCATTGCTTCGCTGCTGCTCGATTTCACCCTCGGCCCCTCAGGGCTCCCTTTACATTCGCTGATAAAGACTTTGATGCATCCGTCCGGGGCGACTAACGGCATGCGGGTTATCGTTTGGGACATCCGTTTGCCCTATGCGCTGATGGCGCTCCTGGTAGGAATGGCGCTGGGTTTGGCCGGGGCAGAGATGCAAACTATTCTGAATAACTCCCTCGCCAGCCCGTTTACGCTTGGCGTTTCGTCGGCGGCGGCCTTTGGCGCAGCGCTGGCGATTGTTCTGGGCATCGGTATTCCCGGCGTTCCCGAAAGCGGGTTTATACCGGCAAACGCTTTTCTTTTTGCGCTCCTGTCCGCCCTGCTGCTCGATAGTCTGACCCGCTGGACGCGCGTGCCGACGTCGGGCGTTGTGCTGTTTGGGATTGCGCTGGTGTTTACCTTCAATGCGCTGGTGTCCATTATGCAGTTTGTCGCCGATGAAGATACTTTGCAGGGCCTGGTGTTCTGGACGATGGGCAGCCTGGCTCGCGCATCATGGGAGAAACTGGCGGTGCTGGCGGCGGCGATGGCGATTGTTTTACCCTGGTCGCTGCGTCGTGCCTGGCAGCTTACCGCGCTACGCCTCGGCGAAGAGCGGGCGATGAGTTTTGGCATTGATGTTCGCCGTTTGCGCCTGGGTTCCCTGCTGCGCATCAGCCTGCTGGCGGCCCTTTCGGTTGCGTTTGTGGGGCCAATTGGCTTTATTGGCCTGGTTGCACCGCATATTTCCCGCCTGTTGCTGGGAGAAGATCATCGCTTTTATTTGCCCGGAAGCATCCTTATCGGTGGGCTGGTGCTATCGCTGGCCTCGGTAGCGTCGAAGAACATCATTCCCGGTGTCATTTTACCGGTAGGAATTGTTACCTCGCTGGTAGGCGTTCCGTTCTTTCTGAGCATTGTAATGCGTCATCGAGGGAGTATGTCATGAGCGGGCTTACGATTAATGCGCTGTGCGCCGGTTACGGCAAACGGCGGATTATTGAGCATCTGTCGATTTCTACGCTGCCGCGCGGCGAAGTCACTGTACTGCTGGGGCCTAATGGCTGCGGTAAATCAACGCTACTGCGCGCCCTGGCCGGGCTAAATCGCGCCAGTGGCGAAGCCTGGCTGAATGAAGAGAATCTCTTATCGCTGCCGTTTGCTCGTCGGGCTGAAAAAGTTGTGTTCCTGCCGCAGTCCCTGCCGCAGGGCGTGCATTTACAGGTGCTGGAGTCGGTGGTTGTCGCCCAGCGCGCCTCCGGCGCCGGGCAAAATCAGGCGCAGGCTATAGCGCTGCTCGAAGAGCTAGGCATCGCACATCTGGCAATGAACTACCTCGATAGCCTGTCCGGCGGTCAGAAGCAGCTGGTGGGGCTTGCACAGTCGCTTATTCGCCGCCCCGCATTATTATTGCTGGATGAACCACTGAGCGCGCTGGATCTCAATTATCAGTTCCATGTGATGGATGTTGTATCGCGCGAAACGCGAAGACGCAATATGGTTACGCTGGTCGTCTTACACGATATCAATATCGCACTGCGGCATGCCGCCCAGGTCATCATGCTGAAAGAGGGGAAACTTATCGACAGCGGCGACCCGCAAACGGTGATCCATGCAGAGAGCCTTGCGCAGGTATACGGCGTACGCGGGAGAGTTGAACGTTGTGCTCAGGGAAGATCGATGGTGATAGTGGATGGTGCAATCGAAAAATAGTCGGATTAACGTGGTTGCTTCAGCCTCAGGTAAAGATCAATAGGAAGTCTGTAATGCAACATATAGACCGCCTTAATGTCATTAAAGCACTTGTGCTTCTAGAAGATGAGCAGATTGTTCGTTTTAACATCGCTGCGAACGATAACGCCTCGCAGATCCACATGCTCGTTGACGGTCTGGGCGTCGGGCTGACACATGAGCCTGTCGCTGCCGGAATGATTTCGCACCGGACAGCTTGTCACCGTTCTAGGCAACATGACAGACCTGCGCATTCCTATTTCTATTATCTATCCGCCTACCAAGTTGCTTAATGTCAGGCTAAGGCCCTTTAATGACTGGATTTCAGACCGATTTTCTGGACAACCGAGCGGGTAAATCGCAGTACACTGACAGCTAGACAATAAAGCTCCGGTTCATGTTTGAACCATGTGTAGTGAATGTCCGCTGTTCGCTCACAACGGACCTTCAG
>OGUK01001569.1_pt1 | contig 14352 bp, 13 predicted proteins | sample 1553151 | NCBI WGS metagenome assembly OGUK01 (sample SAMEA2580208, study PRJEB22360) | human gut metagenome | biome: human gut; feature: human-associated habitat; material: faeces | place: Denmark | collected 2008/2010
AAGGATGCCGCGCAGCGAGTGCGCGCGGTCGGTGGGAGCGGTAACCGGCAACGATACGGTCGATAATCGGCACCAGTACTGCCTGCTTCTCTTCGGGAGTGGCGTTGAGCTTGTGAAAGAACTCTTTGGCAGATGAAGAAGCTTTTGGAGCTTCATCGCCGTGAGGCGTTCCGGCAGGATTTTCAGAAGGAATATTTGGCTGCTTTTGGACGATATCTTCGCAAGATAATCCCTTATGGGAATCCTTCGGAGAATATATATTATTTATATTATATAATATATTACTATTAAAAAAAGCAGAATCCTGCGCAGAATCCTGCGGTGTTTTCTGCGCAGAATCCTGCTGCACATTTTTTGTTTCCTTGTCACTTTTATGATACCATAAAGGAGAGTAGAATGCGATGATTTTTGTGTGCCCTTCATCCCAAATAAGTCCGAATGTGTGGCAGTCTGTCACTGCCGTTATCAGTGCAGTAGTATATGAGAATTTGAGTGCGATTCTAATGTAGTAGAAATTGCAGAGTGGATAGATACCGCTTTCGTTCATATAAGCCGGCATTCCCAAATGGAGGTCCAGTAGTTTGGTTACAGTAGGATCGTTTATTCCCCTGTTTTTCCATTGGTGAATCATTTTCTGTATTTCACGGATGGATACGTTTTGTTTCAGTGCTTTTATAGCCATAAGAGATATTGTTTTAAGTTAATTCTTGCGAAGTTAGGAAAGAATAAGTTGGTATTACTTCCCGCTAGGGAGAAGTAAAGACACGTTTGTTGTATATAATTAACAATTAATAAAAGAAAGTAAGATGAAGAACAGACAGTTCGATACAGAGAAGTTGGCAGCAAGCATCAAAGTGCTTGTTAAAGCTGCCGGATTGCGTAATTCAGAGGTTTGTAAAGACGTTCGTATGAGTCCCTCTTGTTACTACAGGACTCTTAAAGGTAAACTGATGATTTGAGTTTTTATGCTGTTATTATTCATTTTCTGATTATCAACTGCCGTGATTGCGGTGTGGAGACTCAGATGGAAGCGGTGAAGCGTGAATGGTGGAATGTGGTAATGGAGAATGAATGGGAGTTAAAAACGGTAGATAAAAGTAGATAAAAAAAGAAGAAAGACCATGTATCGTAAGTATTTAAAGCGTTGGCTTGATTTTGTTATTGTATTTTGTGTATTGGCTGTCATTTGGCCGATATTGCTTTTGGTCACTTTATGGCTTCACTTTGCCAATAAAGGAGCGGGTGCCTTCTTCACTCAGGAACGTCCCGGACGAAACGGAAAAATATTCAAGGTAATCAAGTTCAAAACAATGACGGACGAACGTGACGCAGACGGTAACTTGCTTCCGGATGCAGAACGTCTGACCCCGGTAGGGCGCTTTGTACGTTCTACTTCTATTGATGAGTTGCCACAACTGATTAACGTGCTGAAGGGAGATATGGCGTTGATAGGGCCACGACCACTGTTAGTGCAGTATTTGCCTTTGTATAGCAAAGAGCAGGCACGCAGACACGAGGTACGTCCCGGAATTACCGGTTGGGCACAGTGTCATGGGAGAAACTCCATCAGTTGGACGGAAAAATTCAAACTGGATGTGTGGTATGTGGACCATTGTTCGTTGATTACAGATATTAAAGTGATTTTTATAACAATTAAAAAGGTGTTGCTTCGTGATGGTATTTCGCAAGAAGGACAAGCAACCATGGAACTTTTTAACGGAAATAATTAATTATGAAACAACATAACATTCTTATTACATCTGCGGGAAAGCGTGTAGTATTAACCCGCGCCTTTAAAGACACTTTGGCAAAATATGATTCTAAGGCTAAAGTTTATACGACGGATATGAATCCTGAGATGGCACCTGCGGGATATGTTTCGGATGAATGTATACAGGTACCAAGATGTACAGCTGATAATTATGTAGAATTGCTTCTGCAAATATGTAAAGAAAAGTCAATAGGGCTTATTATACCTACTATTGATACTGAATTGCTGATATTGGCAATCAATCGCTTAAAATTTGAAGAGTTGGGGGTGGTTGTAAGTGTTCCTTCGATGGATTTTGTAGCAATATGTAGAGACAAGCGAAACACTGGGCAATTTTTGGAAGCACACGGTATTCGCATACCGGCAGAGGTGGATAAATATAATCCTGTTTTTCCTTTATTTGCCAAGCCTTATGACGGTTCTTTGAGTGCCAATCTGCATTATATAACTAAACCTGAGGAACTCACAGATGATATTCTTAATGACCCCAAGTTGCTTTTCATGGAATATATCGACAAGAAAGTGTATAAAGAATACACGGTGGATATGTACTATGGAGCAGATAATGAATTGAAGTGCCTTGTTCCGCGTGAACGCATAGAAATCAGAGCCGGTGAAATAAATAAAGGATGCACGCATAAAGGTAAGTTGATGGAATACCTCAAAAAACGGATGTCACATATTGAAGGTTGTGTGGGGTGTATTTGCCTGCAAGTCTTCTATAATCCTGAAACGGAAGATGTGGTGGGTATAGAAATAAATCCGCGTTTCGGTGGCGGATATCCTCAAAGTTATGCAGCCGGGGCTAACTTTCCTGAATTATTGATACGTGAATATTTTGGAAAGGAAAAGATTGAATACTTTGAAGATTGGAAAGATAATTTGATAATGCTTCGGTATGATGATGCAATTTTTGTCGGATAAAGATATCGTGGTCTTTGATCTTGATGATACACTATACAAAGAAATAGATTATCTTTTTTCGGCATATCATGCCATTGCAGAGAGTATCAGATTAGATGTTGCAGGTGAAATGCTTGATTGGTATCATGCCGGGAAAAATGTGTTTTTGTGTTTACAAGAAAAGTATAGTGTAGGTTTGTCTGTGACTGAATTGTTAGAGATATACCGGTATCATGAGCCCCAAATTTCTCTTCCTTCTGAAAGTGCTGCTTTACTTTTACATCTTCGTAGAAAGAATATCAGATTAGGGATAATATCTGACGGTCGTAGCAGAACTCAGCGCAATAAATTGAGGGCATTAGGATTGGACTGGATAGAAGATGTGGTGATTTCTGAAGAGTTTGGTAGTGAAAAGCCTTGTGAGGCAAACTATCTGTATTTTGAAAAGAAATATCCTGATTATCGTTTTACTTATATCGCAGATAATTTGAAGAAAGATTTTGTGGCTCCGAATCGTTTGGGGTGGCGTACTGTCTGTCTGAAAGATGACGGTAGGAATATACATTCACAAAATATAGAAATAGCAGAGGTTCAGAAACCTCAGTTTATAATAGACAAATTAACAGATTTAATTAAAGTGGAGGAAAAAAGGTTATGAGTTACATTCCTGAAAAAACAATTTACCTCTGTCTTGCTCACATGAGTGAAGATGGAATAGAGCAGAAGTATGTGAAGGAAGCATTCGATACCAACTGGGTAGTGCCTTTGGGTCCCAATGTAAATGCTTTTGAGGAAGACCTCAAGAACTTTGTCGGGGGAAAGAATGAAGTTGTCGCACTTTCGGCGGGAACGGCAGCGGTGCATCTTGCATTGATTGGCTGTGGCGTTCAGGCGGGTGATGAAGTTTTGGTACAAAGCTTTACCTTTTGTGCTTCGTCGCATCCGGTTACTTATCTGGGTGCAAAGCCTGTGTTTGTCGGTTCTGAAAAAGATACGTGGAATATGGACCCGGTGTTGCTGGAGGAAGCTATCAAAGACCGTATGGAGAAAACGGGAAAGAAGCCCAAGGCGATTGTTCCGGTGGCGCTCTACGGTATGCCATACGACTGTGAGAGAATTATGGAGATTGCAAACCGCTATGATATTCCTGTGGTGGAGGATGCGGCGGAAGGGTTCGGTTCCAAGTTCGACGGCAGGGTGCTGGGCACTTTCGGCAAGTTTGGCGTGTTGTCATTCAACGGCAATAAGATGATTACCACTTCGGGCGGCGGTGCTTTGATTTGCCGGAATGCCGAAGATAAAAATACCATTATGTGGTATGCTACTCAGGCACGCGATGCTTATCCTTATTATCAGCATACGGCAATCGGCTACAATTATCGTATGAGTAATATTTGTGCCGGTATCGGTCGCGGACAGATGACCGTGGCGGAGGCGCACATTGCTCATCATAAGCATGTGCAGGCTTTGTATGAAGAACTGTTGAAGGATGTGAAGGGCATACGTATGCATAAGCAGCCTGAGGATGCGCGTTATGATGCCAACTTCTGGCTGTGTACGGCTACCATCGATCCTGATGTGAAGGTTGTCGGTCAGGAGAATGCGTATAAGGAAGTGGTCAAGACTGCGGTGGGAGGAGCTGCCGGGGTGATTAAGGCGGTGGACAGTGCCACCACGGATTGCCAGCCTAATGAGAATGTGGAAGCAATGCGTGTTTTCATGCTGGCTAGGAAGATAGAAGTACGACCTGTGTGGAAGCCGATGCACAAGCAGCCGGTGTATGCGGATGCGCCTGTTTATACCAACGGGGTGGAAGAGGAAATCTTCAAGACCGGACTGTGTCTCCCTGCGGGCCCTTGTGTAAGTGACGAGGATGTGGCATACATTGTGCAGACAATAAAAGATTGTATAAAAGGATAATGGATTATTATCGGTATTTGGATATGATTTGGAAATTATCAAACTGGTATTTTTCGAAAGATGCACTGCCGTATTGGTGTATATTCGTTTTGGATTGCCTGATAGTGCTGGGCGCGGATGTGTTGGTTTATGCTTTGAATAACGGAACACTTTCTTTATTGCAGAACTTTGTACAACTGACAGGGGCTTTCTGCTTTTATTTGTTGTTCTATGTTGTGAGCTTTCGGATGTTTCATACGTATTCGGGGGTGATTCGTTATTCTTCGTTTATCGATTTGCAGCGGATGGGTTTTGCCATGATTACGGGCTTGCTGATGATTATAGGCGTCAGGTATCTGCTGAATGAGGATTGTTGGTTGATGGCAGTCGGTATGAGGGATATCGGAATTGCCGCATTGCTGGCTGTTCTGATGATGTGGAGTGTGCGGGTTTTTGTGAAATATCTGTATGACTCTACTTTTAACAGACGACGCGGAAAACGTGTGTTTATCTACGGGGTGAAAGCCGGCGGAGTGGGACTGGCGAAGAGTATCCGCAACCAGGTTGACTCCCGATATGTCGTGAGCGGTTTCGTTTCGGACAGGCAGGATATGCAGGGCCGCTTCCTGATGGGGAAGCGGGTTTATTCCAACGATGAACATTTGGTGGAGAAGATGGAGGACTTCGGAGTGCATACTTTGCTGGTTTCTCCCTTGAAGAATGAGGCGATTCGGAATAATCCCGAAATGGTGGAGAGACTGATAAAGGCAGGTATACGAATCTATATGATTCCTGCCGCGCAGGAGTGGGACGGTAAGAGTGATCTTGACCATCGTCAGCTTAAGGAGGTGGATATTGAAGATTTGCTGCCTCGCGACAAGATAGAAATCGACTTGAAAGCGGTGGAGGAATTGCTTACCGGAAAGAGTATTCTGATAACGGGAGCTGCCGGCAGCATCGGAAGCGAGATAGTGCGCCAGATTGCCAAATTTACTCCGCAAAAGCTTATTCTGATAGATCAGGCGGAGACGCCTTTGCATGATATACGTCTGATGATGGCGCGCAAATGGCCCGACATCGAGGCGGAAACCATCGTGAGTGATATTTGCATGAAGGAACGCATGGAGGAGATTTTCGGTATATATCGTCCCGATTATGTGTTTCATGCGGCGGCGTATAAGCATGTGCCTATGATGGAGAATAATCCGGGAGAGAGTGTGCGTAATAATGTGGAGGGTACGCGTATCATTGCAGACTTGGCTGTGAAGTATCGGGCAAAGAAGTTTGTGATGGTGTCTACGGACAAGGCGGTGAATCCCACCAATGTGATGGGGTGCTCCAAGCGTATCTGCGAAATTTATGTGCAGAGTCTGGATAAGGCGGAGAAGGATGGCAAAGTGGAGGGAGTCACTCAGTTTGTCACTACGCGTTTCGGTAATGTGCTGGGCTCGAACGGTTCGGTTATTCCGCTGTTTAAGGAACAAATCAAGCAGGGCGGACCGATAACGGTGACGCATCCCGATATTATCCGTTTCTTTATGTTGATTCCCGAAGCTTGTAAGCTGGTGCTTGAGGCGGGAACGATGGGCAATGGCGGTGAGATTTTCGTGTTCGATATGGGTAAGCCGGTGAAGATTGTGGATCTTGCCCGACGTATGATTCAGTTAAGCGGAGCCAAGAATGTGGAGATTAAGTTTACAGGATTGCGCGACGGTGAGAAACTGTATGAGGAGGTATTGAATGAAGAAGAGACGACCAAGCCTACTTTTCATCCTAAAATCAAGATTGCGCAGGTGCGTGAGTATGATTATGCCGATGTGTGCCGGCAGGTGGATGAGCTGGTGGCTTCCAGTGTGAAAGAGGATGATATGGGTATTGTAAGACGTATGAAGGAAATGGTTCCCGAGTTCAAGAGTAAACATTCGGTGTATGAAGTCTTGGATAAGTAGAACCATGCACCGGTGGATTTTGCTGTTATGTCTGTCGGCGCTGTTTGTTTGTACCGGAAGGGCGCAATCGGCAGAGAACACGCGGGTGGATGTGTTTATGGGAGCCGAATTGCATTATCGTGATATTTTTCATAATAAGATATATGAGGTGCTGGTGAACCTGACACCCGGAGTGAAGTGGTATATGGGAAACCGCTGGCAGTTGGCGGGACAGGTCATTGTACCTGTTTATAATGATTATGGTGATCGTTATAAGAAAGTCCGTCTGAACATGGCTGTGCTTAGCAAGGAATGGGACTGGCACCGGAAGCTTTTTCTGAAAGTGAGCGGAGGACTGTTTGCGATGGAACGCTACGGACTGGATGTGAAGTGGATGTATGCGGCTACGGACTGGCTTGCCTTGGACGCACAGGCGGGATGGACGGGTTTTTGTTCCATGGCGGCAGGATGGGAATGCAGTCCGATGGAGCGTTTGACGGCTCTTGCCGGGGTACGTGCTTATCTGAGTGGGGTGAATACGGAATTCCGGGTGCGCGGCGGCCGTTTCCTATATGAAGACTGCGGTGTGCAGGGAGAAGCGATGAGGCATTTCCGGCATTGCACGGTGGGGGTGTTTGCCCAATATACCGATAAAGGAAAAGAGAATTTCGGTTTTAAGGTGGTTATGATGATTCCTCCTTATAAACGGAGTAACAGGAGGGTACGTTTCCGCCCGGCATCCAATTTCCGCTTGACGTATAATCAGGAGGCGGATGCTTATGCGGGTAAAATGTATACGACCGACCCCGAAGAGAATGAACGGGAAGGATGGTTTGACCGCAGCCGGTCGGACTGGGGTGCGAATGGCATGACGCCTGATTTTACTGTTCGGCAGAAAGGAGGTACTGAATGAAAATGAGATATATAATGGGGTGCTTCATGGCATTGCTGTTTTCGGTGCCGGCCGTGGCACAGCAGTATACGGGCATGAGCGGTTTGATACATGTTCCTTCGGCGGACATGGGTGAAGAGGGGGAGGCACGCGCAGGGGTGCATTTCCTGAATCGGGAGTTTACTCCGAATGTGCTGACGTATAAAGGCGATAAATATCATACGATGAGTTATTACCTGAGTATCACGCCGTTCAGGTGGATGGAGATTGCGTATACTTGTACGCTTTTGAAATCGACGAAGATTGTTGACGGTGTGGAAGATAAGGAACATCCGGGGCTGCACCGCAAGGACCGTTATTTTTCGCTCAAGCTACAGCCGGTTCGTGAGAAGCCGGGTAAGTGGTGGCCGAGTGTGGCGATAGGGGTCAATGACCTGGATTTCCGTGTAAATTGGCTGAAGACGCAGCATGAGACGGATGTATCGCGTGTGGTAAACAGCTATTTTTCCAATTATTATGTGGCATTGTCCAAGCATTTCCGGCTGAAAGGGAATGTGCTGGGTGTGCACATGGCTTACCGGCATTGGCGGTGGAGTCTGAACTCGAAATGGAACGGACCGGTGGGCGGTATTACGTTCAGCCCTTCGTTTCAGAAGAATTTCCGGTTGATAGCGGAGTATACGGGCGATGATGTGAACGTGGGCTTTGACTGGAAATTGTGGAAGCACTTGCTGGTACAGTCTTCGCTGCAAAACGGCAAATATTTTTCCGGAGGGGTGTGCTTTTGCATCAATCTGTTGTAAATGATATAACTAAACATAATTTTTAAATTTAATTATTTTACTATGTACAATTTTGTAAGAAGAGGAGCTTATATGCTTCTGATTGCCGGTTTGACCATGGGGGTTGCCGGTTGTAGTGACGATGATCCTGATTATGACCATGTGACTCCGCCTGTGGTTGAGGTTGCTTCCAATACGTTGACCGGAGTTATCACGAGTCTGAACGGTGAGGGAATCTCGGGTGCGAAGGTTTCATTGGGAGAGGGTAATTCTGCCACGACCGATGCCAACGGTGTTTATCTGTTTAAGGATGTCAAGGCGGGTACTTACCAACTGAAAGCGGAAGCCGAAGGTAAGTTGTCACATACAGGAACATTGACTGTTGCGGATGTGAAGAAGACTCAGAATCTGGTGTGGAATGCGGCACTTGCTTCTGACGTGAAGAAGGAAGTGAGTGTATCGGCTGATGCACCAAGTGAGGGAAAAGTGGAAACGGAAACATTGAAAGGCAATGAGGAAGCCAAGGTGGAAGTGAAGGCTGAAATCGCTGCCGGTGCCGTGGATACAGATGCAGATGTGAAGGTCATCATCTCTCCGCTTTATAAGGAGGAAGATGTAGTGGCACGTGCTGCGCGTGCTACCGATGAGACCATGTTGGTCGGTGCCGTTCTTTCTTGTAACAAGGAGGGTGTTTCTTTGAAAAAGGCTATCGAGCTGAGTTTCGAACTGGATACCGAACTGGCAGGTAAGGTGGAAGCCAAGCAGTATAAGAACGGTGAATGGGTGAAGGCGGACAGCCGTGTTGAAGACAGCCATGTAATCGTTGCTGCAAGTGAGTTCGCTTCTTATGGTCTGTTCCTCGATGTGGAATTCTCTGAGAAGAAGAGTACGAAAGCTGTGGAGTTTGAACAAAGCAAATGGGACAACCTGTATGGTTCTAAGGATATGTCTGTGGGTGAGGCTGCTTATACCTATAAGGCAGGTACTGAAATCAGTACTGAAGGTAATGCAGACAAACTGACTGCTCTTTTGATAGAAGAGTTGGCACAGCGTTTCGGTGCAACGGCGACTACACTCAACGGCTCTTATCCTATCAATGTTACATTGCCGGTAGGTACTATGTTGGAAATCAGTGGTGTGCAGGAAGAATGGGGTGTATCGGCAAGTGCACTCGGTAAGTCGGCTTCAGGTACACGCCATGGTAATGTATCAATAGAGGTTGCTACTTCCAATCGTGAGCATACAGGTGGTGGTAATTAAGCTGTAATTTATATGCAATTTCCGTGGCCGGTCGGGAAGTAAGCATAAGCCGGTCAGTTATATATTAGGGAGGTAATGGCAGTTATCTTCCTAATATTTTTTTATACCCTTTTCCTACTGTTTTTTGAAATGTATGACATGATTGCGTCATTCGCTTTTTTTATAACCTCGTTCTTAAATCCTTTTAAATATATCTCTGTCACTTTTACTGACGAATGACCAAGGGCTTCACATATTAGTTGTTCGGAGAAATTACAATATTTGGCAAGGGTGGCCCAGGTGTGGCGCAGGGTGTATGAACTGACTTTGGCTGATACGCCGCATTTTTTCGCCAGCCTGTCTAAATTATAATTCATGGTTCGTAGTGCCTGTTGGTACTCTGTATACAGCTCTTCTCCGGTTTTGCTTCCGCTGAGGATAGGGAAAAGGTAGGGAGAGTTCTGATTGGTATTCTGATACTTGTTTATCAGTGTCATTGTGGTTTCCGACACTTCCACTATCATTTGTCTGCCTGTCTTATGCCGGCGGTAGGAAAGTATATTGCCTTTCAGGTCGCTTTTATGTAGATGGGCTAAATCGACAAAAGGTATTCCGTGCAGCCGGAACATCAGGTTTGCCCACACTCTGCACTGTATCAGCTCTTTCGATAATTTCTTCAAGGGGATTTCATTCAGCAGCTTGTTTATCTCCTCCACTTCCAGCGCACGTTTGATGTTGTTTTTCACTCCGGTGTAGACGTGATTGAACAAGCGGGAGTTTTCTGCTGTTATTCTTTGGTCCACTGCCTTGTTGTAAGCTCCGCGCAGCGTTCTCATATAGGTGGAGACTGTGTTCCAGCTCAGTTGCTTGTTGCGCAGGTAGGTCTCAAATTCTTTCAGCGTGCTTCTGTTGAGTTGGTGGAAGTAAACAACCTTGCATCCGCAGAATTCGCAGAAAGCGTTTAAGGCACTTTGATAGATGTGTGCCGTGCTGTAACGCTTCTCTTCTTTCAGCTCTTCAATAGTTTTGTTTATAAACTCGTTGAATTTTTTCTTCTTTCTCATAAAGATTCCGTTTTTTATAGATTTTACAAAATAAGTAATTCTCATAACGGAATCGAATATAAATCGAAATGTTTGAATTAGAAAAATTATTTGTCTAATTCTGCATTGTTTATGCGTATTATCCAGCCGTTTACTTGCATCTGCAAGCACATGTAAGGCTTTGACGGATTATTTGTAGGCTCAAGGAAAAATATCAGATTATATCGGTCTTGTCTGTCCAGATACTCTTGTGGGAGCATGGCTGCTGCCTCTACATTGCTTGATAAAAGTAAGTACTGTGTCAGTGGAATGTTGAACAACGTTTCTCCGCTAGGCTGATAAATCAAACGTAAGCGGGTGTCATCATTTTCCATCAGTCGTAATGTATTCATTCCGGCATGCACTACCTGTATGTCTTCCAAGTTGGCGCTCTCTTGCATGAAGGGGAGATAACAGGTGAAAACGGAGTCTGTCGGAGTGTTCCGGTGATCCATGCATCCGTTGCGGGCTGTCAGCTCCAGGCGAAAATCATCTTTTTCCAGCGGAGCGGCCGACTGACTTTGCAATATGCAGCTCAGAACATTTGTGTTTTTGGTAAGAGAGAGAGCCAGAAACTGATATTCGCCACTGATATGCACATTGTCCAGCCGCCCGTGGAATAGAGATGAAAGCCGTCCGGACTGTTCTCCCGCCTCATTGCGCAATAATGTCAGTGAGGTGGGAGTGTGCCGGTAAAGTGAGTCCGCCAATCCTGCCCAGACCAGAAAGGTGTAATCTCCCTGAGGCAGGGAGGGGACTTGGATTGTACATTCATTTTGATGGAATGTAAGACTGTCTACTTCCTCCCGGGCTATATAGTTGCCTTCCTGGTCGAGAATAAATAGCGTGACATCTTTTACCTGAGTGGTCACGGCATCTACATTCAGCATATTGTAGGTATAGGATAACTTTAGCCAACAGCCTGTGGGACAATCAGACCGGTCATCGTCTACCCAGGAGCATGCACTACAGAAAAGAGTACATAGGGCGAAGAGGATAGTAGCAGTTTTACTCATTGTTTTTCTATTTTGAGACTGTTTTATTCAAGGTCGGCATCTTGGTCACGGACAATCCACGGATATACTCCGAATTCTACGTCCAGGAATGCTTTGTTTTCATCCGGGTCGGGTTTGGTGTCCGGGGTGCCGGGACCCAGGTTCTTGATGCTGGTGATGTTGACAGAGTAGATGTTGTTGTGTACAATACCGAACTCCATGACGCCCATGACGGTGGGGTTGTTGTTGTCAAGATGTTTGATCCAGTAATTGTAGAAAGTGGAGAAATTGCCTCCGTTCTTGGTGAAACGGGTAATCTGCTTGGCAGCCAGTGCTGCATCATCGGATTCTTCTGTCAAACCATCAATATTGGCATCGCCATATTTACCCACGGCAGCCACTGTGGTGTAGAACTTATAGTTGAAATAATACAGTTTGTCGAACACAAGCGGGTCTTCTACCGGATTACCGTTGTCACCGATGGTCTGTGAAGCTTCGGGGGTAAATGTACCTTTCAGCATGATGCCGGTGGTGTATACTGTGTTCTGTGCCGGACGGAACATACAGTTTTCAAGACAGTACATGGAAACGTACTTTCCTGCATCGGCCAGGCCCGACCAGTTGCTGTCTGTCTGTTTTGACAGGTGGTTGGGGTAGAATGAACCGCCTGTGGCGATGTGGCGGGTGTTGGGGATAGAATAACCCGCCTGTGAAACCGGTAGTGGCTCCGGCTACGGTCTTGTCGAAGAAATAGGGGTCGATAAGGTAACCGTTGTTGTCGGCGATGTTACCGAAGTTTCCTGCATCCACGCTGTAAGATGACGGAGCCGACGGAGTCTCGGGAGCGTTATCCAGTGTAGCGACATGGCGGAAGGTATAGAACTTGTTTGCCAGGTTGATGAATTTGTAGTTGTTCAGACGGATTGTGGCGTAAGTCACTCCGGCAGGATTCTTCAGCGTGTAGATTTCCTTGCTGTCATTTCTGACCATCAGTTTGGCAACGGCACGTTCCAGATTGATTCTGACGTGTGTTTTGGTGTCGCTTTCTTCGGGAGACTCTACGGTGATGTTCATATTGGCAGAGCCGCGGTTGGACATGATGAAACCGCTTCCGGGTACGCTGGTTATCATACCGTTTCCATAGGTGGAGGCATCAATCTGTCCCAATAATGTGGATTCCTGACCTATTTCGAAGGTCTGTGAACCGTTGGCTACGGCAAGGATGTCATAGTTGCCCGGTTTTACTGTGATTTCCTTGTTGCAAGGATAGACAATGGTTTGTCCTTCTTTGTTGCTCTCTCCGCTGGAAGTGCCTGCACCCAGATCGCTTTGAGCTACATTGATGGTAGTAACCAGATTCTTGCTGGAAGAGTCAAACAGATAGAGGGTTACATTGCTCACCTTGTATTCTTCGGCGGTACCTTGGTCATAGATTCCGGAATCTTCGGCAGAAGCGGCACGGCTGCCGTTGGAAGAGTTGGGAACTACAAATGAAATCTCCATGTTTCCTCCTTTGACTTCGGGAGCGGGATTGTCTCCGTTTTCTGAGGGAACATCTGAATCATTGATACATCCTGTCATTGCGGCTGCAAGAACAAAGGATAATAATAATTTTTTGTTCATAATGTAAAATAGTTTTAGTAAAAAATGTGATTAATAAATCTCATGTAATATCTTCAGGTTTTCGCCTGCTTGGGGCAGTCCTGCTTCTTCTGCTTTGCGCAGCAGGGTTTCCGCTTCGGTATAATTCCCGTTCAGCATTTGCATGATACCTTGCAAAAGGGTCTTTTCGGGAGTCTCATCGGCTTTGTCCAGATAGAGCGAGGCGCCTTTGGTATCTCCCTGCGAGAGCAGGATGCAGGCTGCATTGAGATTGGCAACGGGGTGTTCCGGATTAAGCAGAACGGCCGTCATGAAAATCTTATTGTATTCCGGACTGCCGGCAGGGTAGGTCTGGGCTATGCGGAACATCTCTTCAATACTCAGATTCTTGGGGTTACTTTCGAAAACCTGCTTGGCCTGCTCTACCGTAAACGGACGTACCACATAGTGGATGGTGTAGTCTGAATGACGGAGACCCGGGAACCAGTGTTGCAGGATGAAACGGAACTCTTCGGGATAACGTTTCCGTATTTTCCGTTCTTTCTCGTCGGGGCTGCTTTTGCTTTCTGCAATATGTAGCAGTTCCTCGCGATGGGTGATAACGGTGTCGGTCAGCAACTTGACAAATCCGTCCCAGTCTTCGGGAGTGTAATGGGTGGTGAACAATGTATCATTGAAAGCATATTGGCTGCATACATAGTCTTTCAAGGTCCGGGTCCGTTCCCGCGCCAGACGCTCGTTGTTGGAGTAGGGACCTTCGGGAGAGGCGTATCCATGAATGTCAATATGCGAAATGACTACATTGGTATCGTTTTTTATCAGGTCGATACTGCGCTTTATCTTTGCCAGTTCGGCCGGATTGTTTCTGTATTCGGGATAGATGGTTGTTTCGTTGAGCGGGAAGTCCAGATAGGCACGTCCGCTTTCTTCGCGCACTTTCCTTTCTTCCATCTGCGGAGTGATGAACGCTACGTGCGGATGGATATCGGGAAGGATGTTCAGGCGGGTCAGATAGGTGGAGTCTGTATGATGGGGGACTCCGCATCCGCATTCTTTTTCGATGAGATGCAAGGAGGCATGCTTCATCCAGTGGGTGAAGGGGATGCTGCGCAAGTAGTGTACGCTTTGTTTGCGGTCATTGCGGCGGCGTAACTCTTCATAGTCTTTTTCCTGTCTGCCGGTTTCACGCTGGAAGAAAATATGCTGTTTACGACCGTTCACATAGATGGCGGGAAGCTGGATGAAGTTGTCCAGGCTGT
>OGUK01001579.1_pt1 | contig 14307 bp, 10 predicted proteins | sample 1553151 | NCBI WGS metagenome assembly OGUK01 (sample SAMEA2580208, study PRJEB22360) | human gut metagenome | biome: human gut; feature: human-associated habitat; material: faeces | place: Denmark | collected 2008/2010
CATCGCCTCCTGCAATTCCAAGATCTGCTTCCTTCGCCTCTCCCGGTCCATTTACCACACAGCCCATAACCGCAACCTTAATATCAAGAGGAATATCCTGTACCATAGTCTCTACCTGGTTTGCAAGGCCGATCAGATCGATTTTTGTTCTTCCGCAGGTCGGACAAGAAACAACCTCCACGCCTCCTTTGCGAAGTCCCAGCGTTTTCAGGATCCTTTTGGCTGATTTCACTTCTTCCAGCGGCGCGCCTGTCAGAGAAACACGGATGGTATCTCCGATTCCCTGATACAGGATGATCCCAAGTCCGATAGCTGATTTGATATTTCCCGAATACAGAGTTCCTGCTTCTGTAATTCCCACATGAAGAGGATACTGTGTTTTTTCTGCGATCAGTTCATGGGCTCTGGCGCACATGAGAACATCAGAAGATTTGATGCTGATCACAAGATTGTCATATCCCATCTCTTCAATGATGTGCACCTTATCAAGAGCACTCTCCACAAGTCCTTCGGCTGTAACACCGTGATATTTTTCTACCAGTTCTTTTTCAAGGGAACCGCTGTTTACTCCTACACGAATAGGGATATTCCGTTCCTTTGCTGTATCCACAACTGCCTGGATTCTCTCTTTAGAACCGATATTTCCCGGATTGATACGGATCTTGTCCGCACCGTTCTCCATGGCTGCAATGGCAAGGCGATAATCAAAATGGATGTCCGCAACCAGCGGAATATGGATCTGTTTTTTGATCTGGGATAAAGCCTTCGCAGCTTCCATAGTAGGAACTGCGCAGCGGATAATATCACAGCCTGCTTTTTCCAGTGAAAGGATCTGCGCAACCGTTGCTTCTACATCTTCAGTTTTCGTATTGGTCATGGACTGAATAAGGATCGGATTTCCTCCTCCGATAACATGATTTCCAATTTTTATTACTTTTGTATGATCTCTGTACATAAAAATCTCCTTTATGAATCCTGAAAGGCAGGTGTCTTCAAACGCCCTGCCTTTCCTTTCTGAACTATCTTTTTACTCTTACTCCTAACGTCGGATCTCCAGCAGCTTTGTTTTCAGTTCGTTTTCCATACGTCTCATATCTGCCTCTGCTGCCTGACGTTTTTCACGGCCTTCCTGCTGGATCTTCATCACATCATCCAGTGTCTGGATCAGTTCCTGATTGGTTTTTTTCAGAGTTTCAATATCTACAATACCACGCTGGGATTCCTTTGCAGTTTCCACAGATGCCAGGTGAAGCGTTTCCGCATTTTTTTTCAGAAGTTCATTGGTAAAATCCGTAACCTGCCGTTGTGCCTGTGCGGCTTCTGTGGAGTGCGCGATCCCTAGAGCCAGCACCATCTGGCTTTTCCAGAGAGGAATGGTATTTACAATGGTTGTCTGGATCTTCTCGATCATCGTCGCATCATTGTTCTGGATCATGCGGATCTGCGGTGCAGTCTGCATAGAAATGGTTCTGGTAAGCTCCAGATCATGAAGCTTTTTCTCAAAGCGGTCACATTTGCTTTCCAGATCATTGGCAGCCTGTGCATCTTCCGGAAGTCCGCTTGCCGCTGCCTTCTGATGCAATTCGTTGAGCTTGCCTTCTCTGACTTCCCTAAGCTTCTTTTTACCCGCAAGAATGTACATGGAAAGTTCTTTAAAGTATGCAAGGTTCTGCTCATACATTTTATCCAGCACGGCAGAATCTTTCATCAGACGCATCTGGTGCTGCTCCAGAGCTTCCGTGATCTTCGTCACATTTCCCTCGGCCTTTGTGTAACGGTTTTTCAGAGTTTCCACCTTCGCTGTCTGTTTTTTGAAAAAGCCGAAAAATCCCTTTTCCTCTGTGGCATCAAAATCCTTCAATTCTCCTACCACATTTGCAAGAAGCTCTCCTGCCTCCCCAAGATCCTGTGTCTTCACATTTACCAGCGCTGCATCAGAAAAATCTGCCATCTTCTTCTGAGTGCCGGCTCCGTACTGCAGGATCTGGTTTGTATTTTCAATATCGATCTTTGCTGCAAAATCTTCTACGATTTTTTGTTCCTGGGGAGATAACACCGGTTCCTCTACTGCAGGCTCCTGTGGTTTCTCCGGTTCTTTTTTTGCAATTTCTTTACAAGCATCCCAAGCTTCCTGTGTTGCAGGATGGTTGTCATTCTTGTATTCATCAGAAGTCCACCAAACTGTATCTTTGGAGTTCTCATCCATAACGATGAATTTATCTTTAGGAGAACGTCCTGTGTAGATACCTGTCATAACGTTAACAGCGCCAAGTTCTGTCTCCTGGCCTACTTCAAATCCTTCAAGACCTGCTTTAGTCTCTTCCTCGAATAATACTTCGTAAGAAGGATTGTACACAATTTCAGTTGTTCCTGTGATACCATACTTAGTTAAATCGATTTTTGCCATCTTACATTTACCTCTCTTCTTTAATAGGGCCATCTATATGCTGGCTTCTTTAACCTCTAAGAAGTGGAACATTCCAACTTCTCATAGAGTTAATTATACATAATTCATCAATAAAAGCAATAAAAAAACAGTGAAATTTTTAAAAAATGATAATAATTTAACAGTTATGAAGGAGAAATGACAAAGCCTACTTATTAATATAGAAGAAAAGAAAAAAATAATCTACAGGATCACAGCTTCCTGTAGATTATTATGAAATAAATGATTTCTGCGATAGATGTGATGATCCATGAGAAGAGATACAGAAGGAATAATGCTGGAATTGTATGAATCCAGGCAAAAATGGTGTAGATCCAGACAATACGGAAAACACAGGATCCCAGAATGATAATGATCGTAGGAATGACGGTTTTTCCAAGACCGCGGGATGCTGCAATTGTGCAGTCCATAAAAGCGGACACACAATATGAAAAGGCCATGATCTTAATTCTCTGCATGCCGGCATCAATAACCGCTGCGTCTGTGGCGAACAGAGACATGAACTGATGACCAAAAATAAAGAGCAGAAGACCAAGGATCAAGCCTGTTGTAAATGAATAAAACAGACTGATGAAATAGCTTTTGAGCACACGCTTTTTGTTTCTGGCACCGTAGTTCTGACTCATAAAGCTGGAACATCCGGTATAGAACGCATACATGACATTAAAAATCAGTGTGTCAGCGTTTGTAGCCGCAGTACTTCCGGAAACCATGACAGTATCGAAAGAATTAACACCGGTCTGTACAAACAGATTGGCAATTGCGAAAATTGCATTCTGGATTCCGGCCGGGATACCAAGCATCAGAATAGAAATGGCGGCGTGTCTGTGAAATCTGATGTCTTTTAAAGAAACACGGCATTCATCTTTGCGACGGAGCAGGTGAATCAGAATCAGTCCGGCAGAAACATATTGCGCAATTGCTGTGGCAGTCGCAACACCGGCTGCTGCCATGTGAAGTACGATAACAAAAAATAAATTCAGAATGACGTTCAAAACACCGGCAATCGCCAGATAATAAAGTGGACGTTTTGTTTCGCCACGGGCACTTAAGACACCATTACCAAAGTTGTATATTCCCATGGCCGGAAGCCCGATCGCATAAATCTTCAGATACAGAGATGCCTGTCCGATCAGATCATCTTTTGTATGCAAAAGCATGAGCATGCGCCCGGAAAAGAAGAAACAGACGGCTCCGATCAGGAGCCCCATCATCATACACAAAAGAAGTGCTGTGTGGACTGTTTCCACGGTATCTTTGTGCTTTCCGGCACCAAGTGCGTGGGCAACACGGACATTGACTCCACTTCCCATACCAATCAGAAATCCGACAAACAATGTGACGAGCAAAGTGGTAGATCCCACGGCACCAAGTGCCTTGTAATCTGCAAAACGCCCAACAACAGCGACATCACTTAAATTGAAGAGAACTTCCAGAAGCTGCGAGCACATCAGCGGAATACTGAATAAAATAATATTTTTCCATAAAGAACCCGTTACCATTTCAATGGAACGGGCCTTTTCCTTCGTATTTTCACACATATACAATTCCCCAATAATTCAAAAATTTCTCATCTTGTTATAAGATACGCCTCTTGTCTGGGAAAGTAAAGTATTTATAGAATAAATTAATCAGGATTCCTGTTCATGATGTTTTTTTCGGTATTCACCGGGAGTCATACCGTAGGTTTTCTTGAAGATACGCATAAAATGTTCCGGACTGTCATATCCGACAAGTTCACAGATCGCGATATTGCTTAAGGAAGTTTCACGAAGTGCGCGACATGCCTGCTCCAGTTTAATACTGCGGATAATCTGAAGAAATGTCTGCCCTGTTCCTTCCTTAATTAATGTGCTGAAGTGAGAACTACTGTAGCCAAAATGAGAAGCAGTTTCACGGAGTGTAGCTGTTTGATAATGTTGGCTCAGATAATTGAGAATATCAGTCATGGAATTACCGGAAGTATCTTTGGCTAGGATGGACTCGATATTGCCTCCATGATAACGAAGCAGCATCGCCCATAACAGAATCAGCATGGAATTTAAAAAAGTATAGCTGTACTTTTCATTGCCAAGATATTCTATATAGAGATTTTCTAACATTTCACGTATTTGCGGATCGTTCGCAGTATGGAAGATAAGATAATTGCCCTCTGTTTTGCGGTACAAAACATGAGCAAAAAAATGAGCCAGAGCACTGTCTTCTGTCAGAGACTGAAAGAAAGTGGACTGAAATGTACTGCCACGAATCAGGATATTAAAAGCGATACTGTCATCAAAAATACCGATACTGTGTTTTGTATGTGGCGGAATGATGCAGACATCGCCTTTATGCAGAGTATGCTCAATTCCCTGAATAGAGGTATGAGCCTGGCCATCATAAATACATAGAATTTCGAAAAACTCATGTTCATGAATGAATTCTGGTGTATAACGGTAATGCTTGTATAATATGATGTTATCTGCTGTATCACAAAACATGGCTTTTTCTTCAAAATAAGAATGCCAGCCTTCTTTTTGTAATTCCGGAACATATAATTGCCGTCTGAAAATCAGATCACAATCAAGATTGAGACAAAATTTGTGAAAAGTCTCAGGATGTTCCTTTTTTTCGAAATATAGTGTCCGATAAAATAGCTCGTCTTCATTATAAGTATATAAAAATTTTTGAAAGTCTTCTCTAGTAAGCTGCATGATTTTCTCCAAAATGAAATGGAATTTTTTAAGTTATGAGACTGAAGATTTGTTAAGTGCTCTAAGTATAACATTGAATCAATCGAAAAAAAAGTCAGTGTTTTACAAAAAAAATAACAATTGGAGGAAGTATAAAAAAGAAGTAAAGTGATGCTAGAAATAAATTGATATTAATGGAAGGAGAGTAAACATATAATGGCAGAGGTAAGTATTGATCTTAATATGGTCCGTGTGACCAATGATATTTTCGTAAATAAAGCGGAAGCATGTGTACCGGAACTTCTGAAAACAGTAGTTCGTCCGGTTGCTATCGTAGACATCGTGAAAACAGAGGATATTTATCCGAAAGTTCAGAAAGCAGATGATATTGAAAATCTCTCTGCTTATCATATGGCAAAAGGCGACAGGATCTGTCTGGACTTCGGAGATCATCAGGTAGGCTATGTTACCCTGAAGCTGAACTCCGTAGGAAGTCCGCAGGATTCACCGGCATTTTTCAGACTGAAATTCGGTGAGATCGCAAAAGAAATGACCGAGGATTCAAAAGATTATGACGGATGGATCAGCCGTGGATGGATTCAGGAAGAATTTATCCATATCGATGTCCTTCCGGCAGAACTGAAACTTCCAAGAAGATACGCATTCCGTTATATGGAAATCGAGGCAATCGACACCTCTCTGAAATGGCAGATGGTAGTGGAAGATGTATACTGCACCAGTGTTTCTTCAGTCCGCATGGAAGATGTGAAACCGGTAGAGAGTGATGACGAAATGATCCGTAGACTGGACAGAGTCAGCCTTCGTACCCTGCACAACTGCATGCAGTCCGTATTTGAGGATGGACCGAAGAGAGACCGCCGTCTGTGGCTCGGAGACTTAAGACTTCAGGCACTTGCAAACTATGAAACATTCCATAACATGGATCTCGTAAAACGATGCCTGTACCTGTTTGCAGGGCAGACAAAAGACAATGGTCAGGTAAGTGCATGCCTGTTTACAGAGCCGAAATTCATCGTAGATGATACCTTTCTTCTGGACTATTCCATGTTCTTTGGTGCAACACTTCTGGATTATTATGAAGCATCCGGAGACAGAGAGACCCTGGAAGATTTAAGTAAATGCGCTTACCGTCAGATGGAGATCGCAGGAGAGCAGTTTGATGAAAAACATCTGATGAAAAATGGCGAAGGATTCTGGGGATTCATCGACTGGACTGACGGATTGAACAAACAGACTGCTATGCAGGGTGTTTACATCTACTGTGCAAAAAAAGTACAGAAGATTGCAGAAATCCTCGGAGATACAGAAAAAGCAGAAGAGCTTAAAAAAGAAGCAGAAGAAAAGACTGCAGCAGTCAGAAAATATCTTTTGGATGAGAAAACAGGCCTGTTTGTAAGTGGCGAAGAAAAACAGATCAACTACGCAAGTCAGGTATGGCTGATCCTTGCAGGTGCAGTCAGCATTGAAGAAGGCAGTGCAATGCTCGATAAGCTGGATGAGCTGAAACCGGAAAAAGGAATGGTCTCTCCATACATGAACCATCATTATGTAGAAGCACTTCTGATGTGTGGCAAAAAAGACCAGGCAATGGATTACATGAAATATTACTGGGGCGGCATGATCAATCACGGTGCGGATACTTTCTGGGAGCTCTACAATCCGGAAAATCCGGCAGAGTCTCCATATGGAAGCAGCATTGTAAACAGCTACTGTCATGCATGGAGCTGCACACCGACCTATCTTCTGAGAAAATATTTTAACTGACTGAAAAAGGAGCGTCAGATTATGGTAAAATTAACAGTAAAGATCGTATCCATGCAGGATGCAGACAAATTCAATAAACTTTGCAGTAAATTTAACTGTGATATGGATCTGCAGAGTGGTAAATATTATGTAGATGCAAAATCCATTATGGGAATCTTCAGCCTGGATTTAAGTAAACCACTGATCCTGAATGCTGACACGGACGATGAAGAACTTATAAAAGAAACATTTGCAGATTTTATCGGAGAGGAATAATCATGACACGTACTTTAAAAGAAAGAACATTTTCCGGAACAACGAATCCGGAAATTCAGCCATGGGAAATCGAACACCGTAAACTTGCCCGCCTTGCCGCAGCAGAGGGCATTGTTCTTCTGAAAAATGAAGAGCATGTTCTCCCATTAAAAGCAGGAAGTGCAGTTGCTATTTATGGTGCAGGAGCAGGGAAGACGATCAAGGGCGGTACCGGTTCCGGTGATGTTAATGAGAGAGAAAAAGTCTCTATCTGTCAGGGAATGAAAAATACCGGTTTTCAGGTTACTACTGAAGAATGGATCAACAGCTATGACAAAATCTATGATCAGGCACGTCAGGATTGGAAGAATGACATTCTTTCCAGAACAGGGAACGGTGCAGATACAATGGATTTCTTTTCTGTTTACAGTACAACACCATTTATCATGCCGGCAGGTGATACGATCCGGAAACCGGCAGAAGGCGAAAATGTAGATACAGCAATCTACGTACTCAGCCGTATCGCCGGTGAAGGGGCAGACCGTACCGCTGATAAGGGTGACTATTATCTGAAAGATGAAGAACATCAGATGCTGGCTGATATCTGTGCATATTATCGTGATGTGATCGTAGTGATCAATGCGGGAGCACAGGTAGACCTTTCTTTTATGGACGAGTTTAAAAATATCAAAGCACTTCTGACTATTGTACAGCCGGGAATGGAAGGTGGAAATGCATTTGCTGATGTGGTTTCCGGAAAAGTCACTCCGTCCGGAAAGCTGACGGATACATGGGCTTACAAATATGAGGATTACCCGAATTCAGAAACATTTTCCCACAATAACGGAAATGTTGAGACAGAAGTTTATAAAGAAGGCATCTATGTAGGATACCGTTATTTTGATACTTTTGATGTGCCGGTCCGCTATGGATTCGGATATGGGCTTTCCTATACGGAGTTTGAGATATCCGACTACAGTCTGGAAAGTGTAAATGACGGTAAGATCAAAGTGTCTGCACAGGTGAAGAATATTGGTGAAGTTTCAGGCAAAGAAGTAGTACAGATTTACGTTTCACTTTCGGGCGGTATCCTGGAAAAAGAAGCACACCGTCTGGCTGCTTATGCAAAAACATCTGAACTGAAACCAGGTGAAAGCGAAAAAGTATCTCTGGAGATTTCTGTGGATCAGCTGACATCTTATGATGAAAAAAGAGCTGCATGGATTCTGGAGAATGGTTTCTATGGTATCTGGATCGGCAACAGCCTTGCATCTGCAAAACTCTGCGGAGGTGTAAAGCTGGATAAAGAAGTGCTGCTCCGTCAGGTCAAAAATCTGTTTCCACTGAAGCAGGAATTAGAAGAGATGGTGCAGGAAGCAGGAAACACGACAGCCCGTGAAAGAGCAGCGGAGCAGCAGGCGCAGAAAGAAAATCTGACAGTTGTGGAACTGCATGCGGAAGATTTTACTACAGAAGTTGTAGAGTACAAGAAAAATAATGCATTATATGAAAAAGAGGCAATGGATTTTGTTGATACGCTGTCTGAAGAAGAACTGATCGATCTGGCAGCTGGAGATCCGGGAAAAGCACAGGGCGGAAACCTTGGTGCGGCAGGAATCTCTGTTCCTGGTTCAGCAGGAGAGACACACAGATGTGCTATCGACAAAGGGCTGGCAAGCATTGTTCTTGCTGATGGACCTGCGGGACTTCGTCTGATGAAATACTATCATGTAAACGAAGGCAGCATTGTTACCATGCCGTTCGAATTCAGCCTGGAGGGTGGACTTTTCTACGATGATTCCAGAGAACTTCCGGGAGAAAGATATTATCAGTACTGCACAGCAATTCCGGTAGGAACTCTTCTGGCACAGACATGGGATGAGAAACTGATCCGTGAAGTCGGTGCGATGATTGGAACGGAGATGGAACATTTTGGTGTGACACTCTGGCTGGCTCCAGGTATGAACATTCACAGAAATCCGCTTTGCGGAAGAAACTTTGAATATTATTCCGAAGATCCGTATGTGGCAGGAACGATTGCAGCAGCTATGACAGAAGGTGTGCAGTCCAATTACGGATGTGGCACGACCATCAAACATTTTGCATGTAACAACCAGGAAGATAATCGTATGGGTTCCGACAGTGTGGTATCAGAGAGAACACTCCGCGAACTTTATCTGAAAGGTTTCGAGATTGCAGTGAAGGAATCTCAGCCGATGTCCATCATGACGAGTTACAATCTGATTAATGGTGTTCATGCAGCAAATAACTATGATCTCTGTACAGATGCTGCCCGAAATGAGTGGGGCTTTAAAGGCATGATCATGACAGACTGGACAACAACAGAAATTGATGAGAAATGTACAGCATCCGGATGTATGAGAGCAGGAAATGATCTGGTGATGCCTGGATGCTTTGGTGATCATGACAATATGCACAGAGAACTGGCTGCCGGTACTCTGGATATGGAAGATCTGAAGGCTTGTATCGCCAGACTTGTAGGTGTGATCTGGAATTCAAACCAGTATCTTCAGTAAAAAAATTAATAGTAATGAAATAATAATGTGAAAAGAGACAGAAAAGTGATACAATTATATTCTGTCTCTTTTTTGTATTTTGCTTATTTACAGATGAATCAGTTCAGTATATCATAAAAATATGAATCGATTAATTTTTCACATAGATGTAAACAGTGCATTTCTTTCCTGGGAATCAGCCAGAAGGGTGAGCCAGGGGTTGCCGGATCTCAGAGAAATTCCTTCCTGTGTAGGAGGAAATCCAAAGAAACGGACAGGTATCGTGGTTGCCAAATCTATCCCTGCAAAAAAATACGGGATCCAGACCGGCGAGCCAGTAGCTATGGCTCTTCGGAAATGTCCCAATTTGGTGATCGTTCCCAGTGATTTTGAATTATACGATAAATGTTCCCGGGCATTTAAAGCAATCTGTGCTTCCTTTGCACCTGTGATGGAATCTTTTTCCATTGATGAGGTATTTCTGGATATGACAGGTACTTCTCTGATCTATCCTGACCCTGTAGCTGCTGCTCATGAGCTGAAAGACAAGATTCACAGAGAGCTGGGATTCACAGTAAATGTGGGAATTTCTACCAATAAGCTTTTGGCAAAGATGGCATCAGATTTTCAGAAGCCGGACAGAGTACACACTTTGTTCCCGGATGAAATTCCAGAGAAAATGTGGCCTCTTCCTATCCGTAATCTGCTGTTTCTGGGAAAAGCTTCCGAGCAGAAGCTTCTGAATCAGGGGATCCGTACCATCGGTGATCTGGCAAGAGAAAGAGCATCCAATGTGCAGTACTGGCTTGGGGAAAAAACGGGACATCAGCTATGGCAATATGCCAGAGGTATTGATGATTCCCCTGTAAAAGCAGTGCCTGATGAGGCAAAAGGTTTCAGTGTGGAAACTACTTTTAACGATGATATTACTTCCATAGAGCAGGTGTTTCCCATACTTTTGGAGCAGTGTGATGTTCTGGCAACCAGAATGCGCAGAAAAGATAAGAAATGCAACTGTATTTCCGTGACTTTTCGTACTTTGGATTTCAGAAACCGTTCACACCAGACAAAGCTGGAAAATGCTACAGATCTTACAGATGAAATTTATATAAATGCTACAAGACTTTTTAAAGAATTCTGGAAAGGACAGCCGCTACGTCTGATTGGTGTGGCACTGACAGGCCTTACAGATGGCACTTATGAACAGATGTCTCTGTTTGAAGATACGGAAAATAAAGAACGCCGCAGAAAGCTGGATGCAGCTATGGATGAGATCCGGATGAAATTTGGAAATGATAAGATCACCCGTGCCAGTATTATGAACAGCAATACACGGATTGGGCGAAAAGCGAAAGCACAGATGAAAAACGAAAAGACAGAAGAACCGTAAGTAAAGGGAGGACTGAGCATTAAGAATAATGCGACAATCCTCCCTTTATAAAAATTTCAGAAAAAGTTTTATCGTTCCATCATACTGATAGATTCGATTCCTACACTTCCTCCACGTACCACTTCAATTCTGTGAAATTCTTCCTTGATCAGTTTCACTACTGCGTCATTCTTGGTTGCTGTCTGGACAAATTCCAGGAGCAGGCTGTCTTTGCCATAGTCAATGACCTTTGCCTTGAAGGTTTCGGCAATCTGAAACAGTTCAACCTTATCTTCTTTGGAACAGTTAAAAACCTTAATATACAGAATCTCTTTCATGCGGACAAATACGTCTGTGAAATCAATAACCTTAATAACCTCGATCATACGGTTCAACTGTTTTTTGATCTGCTCAAAAGTTTCATCATCACTGACTGTTGCGATAGTCATTCGAGATACTGTGGGGTCCTCGGTAGTTCCTACAGTAAGACTGTCCAGATTGTAGCTTTTTCCGGAGAAAAGTCCGGAGATTTTGGACAGAACACCTACCTGGTTCTCAACATAGAGAGAAATCCATCTTTTTTTCATTCCTTTATCCATAATAATTTTCCTCCTGATCAACAGTCCATAATCATATCTTCCAGAGTTCCGCCTGGTTTGATCATAGGATAAACCATTTCCTCAGGGTCAATGATGAATTCAATTACTGTAGGTGCCTTTGTGTTCTTTTTTGCTTCCTCGAAGGCTGCTGCAATTTCCTCTTTCTTTGTGACACGGATTCCTTTTGCCCTGTAGCTCTCTGCAAGTCTGATGAAATCCGGTGTGTACTGTGGATATTCCATGCCTTCAGTGCGGCGGGAAAGTGCTCCTGCGCGCAGATTGGTCATAGCATAGCGTTTGCCGTAGAAAAGCTTCTGCCACTGGCGTACCATTCCAAGGTATTCATTGTTAAAGATGCACAGGATAACAGGAAGTTCTTCCAGAACTGCAGTTGCAAGCTCCTGAATGTTCATCTGCACACCGCCGTCACCGGAGATAACGATGACAGGTCTGTCGGGATTTCCGATTTTGGCTCCGATGCCGCCTGGAAGACCATAGCCCATTGTTCCCAGACCACCGGACATGATCATCTGTTTGCCCTCTGTGATTTCCGCATACTGGGAGACAAGCATCTGATGCTGTCCTACATCTGTTACGATAATACTGTTCTCAAACTGTTCGTTGATCTCTTTCAGGATATCCATCGGACTTAAAAGATCATTTGGACGCATTTTAAGCGGATGCTCTTCTTTCCAGTTTTTGATCAGGTTAAGCCACTTGTCCGTTGAACATTCCTGGACGTATTCGTTCATTTTGGTGATAGCCTCTTTTGCATCAGCAACAATGGGGATATCCACCTGAATGTTTCGGGAAATGGATGCTGTATCAATATCAATGTGGATAATCTGGGCATGTGGTGCAAATTCATGAAGTTTTCCGGTGATTCTGTCATTGAATCTGGTTCCGATGGAGAACAGCACATCGCAGTTGCTGACTGCCATATTTGCTGCATAGGCACCATGCATGCCAAGGTTTCCGATATAGAGCGGATGGTCTGTGGGGATAGAGCCTTTTCCCATTACGGTTGTGACAACCGGTACTTTTGTCTTTTCCACTACTTCCCGGAAAATTTCATGGGCGCGGGAGATTACTACACCGCCGCCTGCCAGGAATAAGGGACGTTTTGCTTTATTTAAAAGTTTGATGGCACGTTTGAGCTGGCCGATGTGGACATCTGTGTTTGGTTTGTAACCGCGGATGTTGACATTTTTAGGATATTCTGCGCTGCCAAGTTCTGCCATGACGTCCTTTGGAAGGTCGATGAGGACAGGTCCCGGACGGCCGGTGCGGGCAATGTAGAAGGCTTCCTTGATGATACGTCCCAAGTCTTCACGTCTGCGGACAGTAACGCCGTATTTGGTGATGCTTCTGGTGATTCCTACGATGTCTACTTCCTGAAATGCATCGTTGCCGATGAGGTGGCGGGCTACCTGGCCGGTGAAGCATACAAGAGGTACGCTGTCATAGTTGGCGGTTGCAAGTCCTGTTACAAGGTTGGTTGCTCCGGGACCGCTGGTTACCAGACATACGCCGACTTTGCCGGTGGTTCTGGCGTAGGCGTCGGCTTCGTGTACAAGGGCTTGTTCGTGACGGGGGAGGATGATTTTGACGTCGTCCTGTTTATAGAGTTCGTCACTGATGTCGATGGTACAGGCTCCGGGGTAGCCGAAGAGGTATTCTACGCCTTCTTCTTTTAAGGCTTTGACTAAGAGTTTGTTGCCGGATATTTGTTTCATATTTTGGTAAACCTCCTTTGTGTATGTGTATAGGACGCTCAGAAATTTATTTGTTTGGTGTGCGGTTTCGGAGCCTAGTAGATCTAAGTGTCTGAAAATCTGCTAAAAGCGTTCAGAAAAATCTCAAACTCGCTGCGCTCAGACAGTGAGATTTTTCTGAACAACGCAGATTTCTAGGCACTAAGATCTACACGACTCCTGCAAATGCACACCAAACAAATAAATTTCTGAGCTGTGTATTGGCTGATACAGGGGCAGAATGGCGCTGCGCTGATTCTGCTGAGAACGCTGTAAAGCAGCTCCCACAATTCTGAATATAGTAAAAAACGCCCTGGGCTTGTTTGCCCAGGGCGAAAATGTTTCCGCGGTACCACCTGTATTCAGAGTCTGGCTCTGCACTTTGTCAGTACTGATATACTGTGTTCCTGTAACGTGGAACTGACGTTGAAGCCTACTTGGCATGTCTGTCCGGGTCTATGAATCATCTGACTGGATATGCGGTTTGGTTCACTGCTCGGGGGCTACTTCCACAATTCGTTCACAAAAGCTCGCACCGACCGCTTTCTCTCTGTGCTTCCCGGGGTTGTGTACTCCTCCCTGTCATGGCATTTGGCTGATATAGGGATATTCATTGTCCGAATAGGGTGGACAAATGTTTTCTTGGGTTACATTATACATTTATAGAGAGGAAATTGTCAACCGGGTTTTGGATAATTGCTGTAAAATTTATGTTCCTGAATGAATTTTGGCTACGTTACTGAGAACGGAGTGAACAGTAATGTAATTGACAGATTTCTATATTGCTGATATAAAAAATAAATAATACAGCTGTTTGGAAGGTTATTAACAGTTAAATATAAATTATAAAATCATATAAGCACATGTTGAGTTTTGCAAGATATTAGAGTAGAATATTATTGAAAGGAGTTGATTCTTTGAGTAAATATTAT
>OGUK01001582.1_pt1 | contig 14302 bp, 10 predicted proteins | sample 1553151 | NCBI WGS metagenome assembly OGUK01 (sample SAMEA2580208, study PRJEB22360) | human gut metagenome | biome: human gut; feature: human-associated habitat; material: faeces | place: Denmark | collected 2008/2010
ACCCTCTGCTTGTAAGGCAGATGCTCTCCCAGCTGAGCTATGCTCCCACATGCCTATATCGCTCATCGAAGTTCTGTCGAATTTCGATTACATCTCAGCGACAGGTAATATAATACTATAAAATCAGTCGATTGTCAATACCGTTTTTGCAGTTTTTTAAAATTTATTTGCTAATTGCGATTTCGTGATTATCGGCAATCAGAACATAGTCGCTGAAGTTATTAATACAAGTAGGGTAAACTCCTTATTTCAAACAGTAAACAAGAGTTTCGCCCCGTGTTTTCACACGGTATTATTTAAAAGCCAAGTTCGCTGTTACAGTATAACAATTGTTTTGCGACATTTATAAAATTGGGTCTGTCAAAAGAATTCAGTAGTTACTTGCGGGCGGATAATATCCGCCACTACAAATAACCAAAATCTTTGTTATTGATTTTTAAAAAATCAACAACAAAGTATTTTGACAGGAACAAGTAAATATAAAAAACTTTTTTGTAAAAAACGAAACAAAAATATGTATCCTGCTTTGAATTTCTTGTGTAAAACACTTTACAAATCGGTGTTTAAGTGATAAAATTTAAGATGATACAAAGTATCCGTACCGCTTGTTGATTTACGGTGCGTAATTAACGGGTATCGAAAATTTATGCGGCATCATTTCCTTTGCCGCTTTGATTAAAAAGGAGGACGATTCCATTGGCAAGAAAAATGAAAACTATGGATGGTAACAGCGCAGTAGCTCATGTTTCTTATGCGTTTACCGATGTTGCGGCTATCTATCCTATTACACCTTCTTCCGTAATGGCTGACCTTACCGACAAGTTCTCGGCACAGGGTGCCAAGAACCTTTTCGGCAGACAGGTTCAGGTAACGGAAATGCAGTCGGAGGGCGGCGCATCAGGTGCTGTTCACGGCTCACTCGCAGCAGGTGCTTTGACCACAACTTACACAGCATCACAGGGCCTGCTCCTTATGATTCCGAATATGTACAAGATGGCAGGCGAGCTCCTTCCGGGCGTTATTCATGTATCAGCTCGTGCGCTCACAAGCCACGCACTTTCTATTTTTGGTGACCACTCAGATATCTACGCTTGCCGTCAGACAGGTTATGCTATGCTTTGTTCAAACAATCCTCAGGAATGTATGGACCTTGCCGCTGTTGCTCACCTTGCAGCTATTGAAGGCAGAGTTCCTTTCCTTCATTTCTTTGACGGTTTCAGAACTTCTCACGAAATTCAGAAGATTGAGGAGTGGGATTACGCAGACCTCGCCGATATGCTTAACTGGGATGCAGTTGAGGCTTTCCGTCGTCGTGCTCTTAACCCTGAGCATCCTGTAACAAGAGGTACTGCTCAGAACGACGATATCTTCTTCCAGGCAAGAGAAGCTTGTAACAAGTATTATGACGCAGTTCCCGAAGTTGTTGTTAAGTACATGGACAAGGTTAATGCTAAAATCGGCACTGACTACAAGCCGTTCAACTACTACGGTGCAGAGGATGCAGAGCATGTTATCGTTGCTATGGGTTCTGTTTGTGACTGTACGGAAGAAGTTGTTGATTACCTCAATGCCGCAGGCGAAAAGGTCGGTCTTCTTAAAGTTCACCTTTACAGACCTTTCGTTGCCGACTATATGCTCAGAGAGCTTCCTAAGACTGTTAAGACAATCTCTGTTCTTGACAGAACAAAGGAACCCGGTTCAATCGGCGAACCTCTTTATCTTGATGTTCTCGCCGCTATCAACGGTTCGGACTTTGCAGGTGTAAAGGTTTACACAGGCAGATACGGTCTTGGTTCAAAGGATACAACACCCGGCGACATCATCGCTGTTTACAGAAACGCTGAAAGCGAAACACCTAAGAGAAGATTTACAATCGGCATTGTTGATGATGTTACAAACCTCTCACTTCCGATTGTTGAAAATCCCGATACAACTCCGAAGGGTACACACAGCTGTAAGTTCTGGGGTCTTGGTGCTGACGGTACTGTTGGTGCTAACAAGAACTCAATCAAGATTATCGGCGATAACACCGATATGTACGCTCAGGGCTACTTTGCATATGACTCAAAGAAGTCGGGCGGTCTTACAGTTTCTCACCTTCGTTTCGGTAAAACTCCCATTAAGTCAACATACTACATTTCAAAGGCAGACTTTGTTGCCTGTCACAATCCGTCTTATGTTGACAAGTACGATATTGTTGATGACCTTAAAGAAGGCGGTTCATTCCTTCTTAACTGCCCATGGGATACAGAAGAGCTTTCCGAGCGTCTCCCGGGTAAGATGAAGAAGATTCTCGCTGAAAGACACATCAACTTCTACACAATTGACGGTATCAAGATCGGTAAGGAAATCGGTCTCGGCGGTCGTATCAACACAGTTCTTCAGTCAGCATTCTTCAAGATTGCAGATATCATTCCTGCCGACAAGGCTAAGGAGCTTATGAAGGCTGCCGCTAAGAAGTCATACATGAAGAAAGGTCAGGCTATCGTAGATATGAACTACGCCGCTATCGACCGTGGTATGGAAGACCTCAAGAAGGTTGAAATTCCTGCTGATTGGGCTAACGCTGTTGATAATTCAGTTGCCGACAAGGCAGAGGGTAACGGTGCTCTCGTTGAGTATGTTAACGAAATCCTCAAGCCTGTAAATGCGTATAAGGGTAATAAGCTCCCTGTTTCAACATTTATGGATCATATTGACGGTACTGCTCCTAACGGTTCTGCCGCTTATGAAAAGAGAGGTATCGCAGTTGATGTTCCCGAATGGAATCCTGAAAACTGTATTCAGTGTAACAGATGTGCAATCGTATGTCCTCACGCTGTAATCCGTCCTGTTGCCATGACAGCCGATGAGCTTGCAAAAGCTCCCGAGGGTACAAAGAGCCTCCCGATGATGGGACTCAAGGACCTCAACTTTGTAATGACAGTTTCAACACTCGACTGTACGGGTTGCGGCGCTTGTGCTCAGGTTTGTCCGGGTAAGAAGGGCGCTAAGGCTCTCACAATGCAGCCAATCGACTCACAGCGTCCTAAGCAGGCAGTATTTGACTACGCTCTCACACTTGAAGATAAGCCTGAAGTTCACGAGAAGTTCAAGTTCACTACAGTTAAGGGCAGTCAGTTCAAACAGCCGTTGCTTGAATTCTCAGGCGCTTGCGCAGGCTGCGGTGAAACACCGTATGCAAAGCTTGTTACACAGCTTTTCGGTGACAGAATGTTTATCGCTAACGCAACAGGCTGTTCATCAATTTGGGGTGCATCTGCTCCTGCAACACCTTATACAAAGAATAAGAAGGGTTACGGTCCTGCTTGGCAGAACTCACTCTTTGAAGATAACGCAGAGTTCGGTCTTGGTATGGCTCTCGGTCAGAAAGCTATCCGCAACAGACTTATCGAGTATGTTGAGGGTATTCAGAAGGATACAGACAGCGCTGACCTCAAGACAGCTTGCCGGAACTATCTTGACACAGTAACAGATTCAACTTCAAGCCGTCCTGCAACAGACGCTCTTATCGCTGAACTCGAAAAGAACACAGAGGATGCAAAGGTTGGCGAACTTGTTAAGAAAACACTCGTTGACAAGGACGAACTCGCTAAGAAGTCAATGTGGATCTTCGGCGGTGACGGTTGGGCTTACGATATCGGTTTCGGCGGTCTTGACCATGTAATCGCATCAGGCGAAAATGTTAATATCCTCGTATTCGATACCGAGGTTTATTCTAACACAGGCGGTCAGGCTTCAAAGGCTACTCCTGTAGGTTCGGTTGCACAGTTTGCCGCTGCAGGTAAGGCTGTTAAGAAGAAAGACCTCGCCGCTATTGCAATGAGCTACGGCTATGTTTATGTTGCACAGTGCGCTATGGGTGCTGACAACAATCAGGTTCTCAAGGCTATGGTTGAGGCTGAAAGCTACAACGGTCCGTCACTCGTAATCTGCTACGCTCCGTGTATCAACCACGGTATCAAGGGTGGCATGGGCATTGCTCAGCTTGAGGAGAAAAAGGCTGTTGAGGCAGGTTACTGGAACATCTTCCGTTACGATCCTCGTCTTGCAGACGAAGGAAAGAATCCGTTCATGCTTGACGGTAAAGCTCCTTCTGCATCATATCGTGACTTCATCATGGGCGAAGTTCGTTATAACTCACTCACTCGTTCATTCCCCGAAAGAGCAGAAAAACTCTTTGAAAAGGCTGAAAAGGTTGCTGCTGATAAGTATGCTCACCTTGAAAAGCTTGCAAGCCTTCCCGATGCCGAATAATTTTGGCTAAAGCTTGTACAAAGTGAATATGTGAATAAATAAAAAATTCTCCCGAATATGGCATTTGCCGTGTTCGGGAGATTCTTTTTTAATTGAAAATGTAAAATGGAAAATTGAAAATTATGGTCAGCGGTATGCCATCGCAGCCCTTTCGGGAAGACAGTCTTGTTAATGAGAGAGTGAATATGCCCGAGTGTAGGTATGCAATGTTTGTACAAATCTGTATGGGCGAACACGGTTCATCCATACATTATTACAGTTGCTTTGCAGCATTTATAAAATTTGTATTAATATGTAGTCTGTACCGTTGCTTGCGGGCGAATGATATCCGCCCCAACAGATAAACAACAACTTTCATATATAAAAAACAGTCGGGAAGACGATGTTTTGCATTTTGCAAACCGTCTTCCCGACATTCATTTTACATTTTCAATTTTCCACTTTCAATTTAAAAGCTCCGCTCGGGCATCTTTATTTTTGCTTTTGCGGAACTATCTTCTTAAATTGACTGCGGCGGTTTATTGCACCGTTACCGTAATCGTTACGCTTGATGTTCTTTTAAGCACATCGGTGACTGAATATGTTACCTTGTACTTGCCTTTTCGGGTGGTTACTACATTGCCGAAAACTTCGATATTTGATGTTATGTCGTTGCCGCAGGTGTCAACGGCTGTTACTCCTGCAAGGGCGTAAAATTCGCCGCCGCTTTTGATTGTGTAATCGTTTGCACCGCTGATTATTGGTGTTGCTTTGGCATACGGGCATTTTTTATTGCTGTCTGTCGGATCCCATTTGTTGGTAAAATCGGTGATTTTGATTGCATCCGGTTTTCCGAGAGGGCCTGCATTTTCTGCGTCGTCATATATGCTTACATTCGTGCCTGCGGGGCAGTTGTCATAAACCCACTTTGCATCCGAAACCGCAAGTCTTACGCATCCTTGTGATGCCTGTTCACCAAGCTTGTTGAACTCCTCAAGCTCCAAATCTTCTTCGCTCATTGAGTAGTAGGGAACGGAGTGGAAAAGATAATCGCCAGAAATTCCGCTGATGTATCTTCCGAAAACATCGCCCACAAGGGAAAGCCATTCGGACTTGATTCCGATTGTGTAGTCACCCGTGATTGTCGAATTGTCAAGACCTGTGGAGCAAATCATCGCCCTTACGGGGATTGTGTACTTGCCCTTTTCGTCATATGTGTAAACCGTCACGCAGTTTGCCGTGCGGTTGACCTTGATTGCGTACAGATTTTTTGCCGTATTACGCTTGTTACTTTCAAGCTTGTCAAGATTTGCCGTTATACAGGTTGAGTAGCTTTGCTGTTTTTTCATGGTTGATTTTGCCACCGTAACCTGAAATTCCGACTTTGATTTGTCTTTTGAAATGGCAGAAATCAGAGCCGTACCCTCTTTGAGAGCGTCAACCCTTCCGCCGTCATCAACGGTAACAATTTTACTGTCCGAGCTTGTCCATTTGGTAACGGATTTTGCTTTTTCGGATGACAGTTCAATAAGCTTTGATTCGCCGACTTTTAATGTGAGCGAATCGACCTTGCTCGGAAATGTCATATTTTCGGTTGCTGCCGTATCGGGCGTCTGCGGTTTTGGAGAATTTTGAGAATCATTTCCGAAAATTCCCGTCACACCGCATAATATGCAGGTTGCAATGAGGACAACACAAAGTAAAAGAATGAAAATTTTCTTTTTCATAGATTACCTATCCTTATAGAATTTAACATTAAATGGTTACAAAATTTTAACCTTTGTATATTATAACTTTTTTTCGACAATCTTGCAAGTGCTATTTTAAATCGGCAAGAAATGTGGTAAAATGTCAGTCGGAGAATGTTTTGTATTTTCCAAACTAACAATTTATGGTGATAATTATGGCACATCCGATTAAACATTTCAGAACAATAACCCGCCACAGGCACAAGGTAATTGCCAACTGTGCAAGGGCAGGAATTCTCAGACAGGGATTAATACACGATTTGTCAAAGTATTCGCCTACAGAATTTATTCCGGGTGCAAAGTATTTTCAGGGCACGAGAAGTCCCAATGAAAAGGAAAGAGAGCTGTATGGCTATTCACAGGCGTGGCTGCATCACAAGGGCAGAAACCGTCACCATTACGAATACTGGAACGATTACAACCCAAAGACAAAGCAGATTGAAAATGTTGAAATGCCTGTAAAATATGTTATCGAAATGTTCTGCGACCGAGTTGCCGCAAGCAAGATCTACAACGGCAAAAATTACACGGACGGCGCTCCGTTTACATATTTTTGCAGAATCAGAGGCAAACACCGTATGCACCCCAACACCGAGGCTTTGCTTGAAAAATTATTGGTTATGCTGAGAGATGAGGGTGAAGAAAAGACCTTTGCATATATAAGAAGTATGAAAAAGTGATTGTTTGTGCGAATCCTCCCGTCTGAAATATAGTCGCAATGCGTTGTACATAAATGTACTTCCTATTGCTCGTTATTTCAGACAGCGCTTTGCTCCCTTTATCCGCCACAGGCGGCGGTCGCAAGGCTACCCCTACAGAATTGCGCAAACAAAAAAACTGTCTACACGAATAGGGTACGGCGGCTCGCCGTAAGGAGTGATAATATGAAAACCGACAGGGTTATAACTGCTATGATTGAATATTTTGGAAGTGACAAGAAAAGGATTCACCATTTTCTCAAGGTTTATTCATTCGCAAAGACAATCGGTGAAAGTGAAAATCTTTTGCCCGACGATCAGGAGCTCCTTGAAATCTCCGCAATCGTTCACGACATCGGCATAAAGGTGAGCGAAGAAAAGTACAATTCGTCTGCAGGAAAGTATCAGGAACTTGAAGGTCCTCACGAGGCTGAAAAGTTGCTTGCCGCTCTCGGCTACGAAAAAACATTTATTGACAAAGTTTGTTACCTTGTGGGACACCATCACACCTATGGAAATATTGATACTTTGCCGTACCGAATTTTGGTAGAGGCAGACTTCCTTGTGAACCTTTATGAGGACGATTCAAGCCGCAGTGCAGCAGAGCAGGCATATGACAAAATATTCCGCACAAATACAGGAAAAAATCTGCTGAAAATAATGTTCCTCATACCCTAAAATTGTACTCATTTACCATAGTGCTTTGAGTGTGAAAAAGTGGTGTAAAAAGTATCCCAAAATGCTTGACAACGCCCTTAAAAAGTGTTATTTTAATGGTGTTGGTTATATGATTATAAAAGTGAATAAATGACAGAATACAAGGATGTATGACGATTTTTTCAAGGAGCTGACCTTACCGGGCGTCTGCTTGGAATTGAGTCGGCATTTTTTTGTGTCATATACAAAATTCAGTATTAATTATCATTATCGGAGGTTTTACAGTAATGAGAGAAGAATGGACAAATTTTGCAGGTGGCAAATGGGAGTCCGACATTGATGTCAGAGACTTCATTCAGAAAAACTACACACCTTATGACGGCGACCAGTCTTTCCTTGAAGGTCCTACAGAAGCTACAGACAAGCTCTGGGGCGAGCTCAAGGAACTCCAGAAGGAAGAAAGAGCCAAGGGCGGCGTTCTTGATATGGAAACTGAGGTTGTAAGCGGCATCACAGCTTACGGCGCTGCATATCTTGATAAAGACCTTGAAAAGGTTGTAGGTCTTCAGACAGACAAGCCTCTCAAGCGTGCATTTATGCCTTACGGCGGTATCAAAATGGCTGAGCAGTCATGCCAGATGTATGGCTACACTCCAAGCCCTAAACTCCACGAAATCTTTACAAAATATCACAAGACTCACAACCAGGGTGTATTCGATATCTATACTCCCGAGATGAAGCTTGCCCGTCACAACAAGATTCTTACAGGTCTTCCCGACACATACGGCAGAGGCAGAATCGTCGGTGACTACAGAAGAGTTGCTCTTTACGGTATTGACCGTCTTATCGAAGGCAAGAAAGAGGACTTTGCAGAAACAAACCGTCAGGGTATGAGAAGAGGCGACTTCCAGCTTCGTGAAGAAATCGCCGATCAGATTCGTGCTCTTAACGATATGAAGGAAATGGCACTTTCTTACGGCTTTGATATTTCACAGCCTGCTAAGAATGCTGCAGAGGCAGTTCAGTGGCTCTACTTCGGTTATCTTGCTGCTATCAAGACTCAGAACGGCGCTGCAATGAGCGTTGGTCGTGTATCAACATTCCTCGACATCTACATCGAGCGTGACCTTGAGAACGGTACACTTACAGAATCACAGGCTCAGGAACTCGTTGACCACTTTGTTATGAAGTGCCGTATGGTTAAGTTTGCAAGAATTGAGTCTTACAACCAGCTCTTCTCGGGCGACCCTGTATGGGCTACACTCGAAGTTGCAGGTCTTGGCATTGACGGCCGTTCAATGGTTACAAAGAACGACTACCGTTTCCTCCACACACTTGAGAATATGGGACCTTCACCTGAGCCAAACCTCACAGTTCTTTATTCTTCAAGACTTCCGGAGAACTTCAAGAAGTATGCTGCTCATATTTCAGTTACAACAAGCTCAATTCAGTACGAGAATGATGATGTAATGCGTCCTGTATGGGGGGATGATTACTCAATCTGCTGCTGCGTATCCGCAACACAGACAGGTAAGGAAATCCAGTTCTTCGGCGCAAGAGCTAACCTTGCTAAGTGCCTTCTCTACGCTATCAACGGCGGTATTGATGAAAAGACAAAGATGCAGGTTGGTCCTGAATATACACCTATTACATCAGAGTACCTTGATTATGACGAAGTTATCAAGAAATATGACACAATGATGGATTGGCTTGCTCACCTCTATGTTGGTACACTTAACATGATTCACTACATGCATGATAAGTACTACTATGAGGCAGCAGAAATGGCTCTTATCGATACAGATGTAAGAAGAACATTTGCAACAGGTATTGCAGGCTTCTCACATGTTGTTGACTCACTCAGCGCTATTAAGTACGCTAAGGTTAAGGTTATCCGTGACGAGGACGGCATTGCTGTTGACTTTGAAACAGAGGGCGACTTCCCAAGATACGGTAACAATGACGAGAGAGCAGATAAGATTGCCGTTGATCTTCTCAAGACATTCATGGCTAAGCTCAAGTATTGCCACACATACAGAGATTCAGAGCCTACAACTTCTATCCTTACAATCACATCAAATGTTGTTTACGGTAAGGCTACAGGTTCACTTCCTGACGGCAGAAAAGCCGGCGAACCGCTTTCACCGGGTGCTAACCCAAGCTACGGTGCAGAGCAGAACGGTCTTCTTGCTTCACTTAACTCTGTTGCTAAGCTTCCTTACGAGTACGCTCTTGACGGTATTTCAAATACTCAGACAATCAACCCGGGTGCTCTCGGACACAACGATGATGAGCGTGTTGACAACCTCGTAAATGTTATGGACGGCTACTTTGATCAGGGCGCACACCACCTCAATGTAAATGTATTCGGTACAGAAAAACTCATTGACGCTATGGAGCATCCTGAGAAGGAAGAGTATGCTAACTTCACAATCCGTGTATCGGGTTATGCTGTTAAGTTCATCGACCTTACAAGAGAGCAGCAGCTGGATGTTATTGCCAGAACCTGCCACGACAGAATGTAATGTCGGACAACGCTGTTAAAGGATTTGTACACTCAATAGAAACTTTTGGCTCTGTTGACGGTCCGGGCGTGAGATTTGTGATTTTTTTGAGCGGCTGCGCAATGCGTTGCCAGTTCTGCCACAATCCCGACACATGGAAACACGATGAAAACACCGTGGAATACACCGCCGACGAGTTGCTTAATAAAGCGCTTGCATACCGCCCCTATTGGAAAAATAAGGGCGGTATCACAGTAAGCGGAGGTGAGCCGCTTTTACAGATTGACTTTTTGCTTGATTTGTTTAAGAAGGCTAAAAAGCAGGGCGTTAATACCTGTATTGACACAAGCGCCAACCCGTTTACAACCAAAGAGCCGTTCTATTCAAAGTGGAAAGAGCTAATGGAATATACGGATTTGCTGTTGCTTGATATAAAGCATATCGACAACGAACAGCACAAAATCCTTACAGGACAGCCAAACACCAATATTCTTGAAATGGCAAGACAGCTTTCCGATATGGGTAAGCCCGTATGGATAAGACATGTTCTTGTGCCTGAAAGAAATGATAAGGACGAGTATCTTTTCAGACTTGCCGACTTTATCCGTTCGCTCAGGAATGTTGAAAGAGTTGAAGTTCTTCCGTATCACACACTCGGTGTGTACAAGTGGAAAGCACTCGGTTATGACTATCCTCTCGAGGGCATTAATCCCCCGACAAAAGAGCGTGTTAAGAATGCGGAAATGATTCTTAACGGCGAAAAAACAAGAGATTAATTTCTTATATAACAACGGCAGTACCGATTTTTTGGTACTGCCGTTTTTGTTTTGATTTTTATTTGTTATTCTGCTTTTGTTGTTTTTTCTTCAGCAAAATTGATGAATCAAAGGTGTATTCAAAGATTTTTAAGCTGTCCTTGTTGAGAAATCGTCAGCATCGGAAGAACCGACTGCTACTCAGGAACAGACTGTTCAGACTGCTCCGACGGGTGAGCCTGCAACTGTCGGTACAACCTCTGTAAATCCGACTTCGGCAACAGGCGGTGCCGCAACATCGGACAGCACTCCTTCACAGCCTGATAAAAACGGCAGTGTTCAGACAGGAGTGACAGCAACGGCTGTTATGATGCTTGTTGTAATTTCGGGCGGAGTGCTTTTTGCCCTTGCAGAGCGTAAAAAGAGAATATAACACACTGACAGCCATTTGTGCAAAGATTATCAGTTGTCTATTGAAAAATTTGTAAAAATGATATAAAATAGCAGTAAGTAGAAAAATACGGTTTTTCCGCTGATTTATATTAATACTGAAAGAGGTGCCGGAATGGATAAAAACAAAAAATTATTCTACACAATCATCGGTGCAATCTCTGCACTTGCGGCTGCCACAGCAGCATTTCTCGCTTTAAAAAAACACAGATGTGCAGAACAGAAGCTTATTGAGGAAATTGACGATATTGTTTCCGAAAAAGAGCCTGAGGAGGCTGCAAAGGAAGAACCGCAGGCAGAAGTTACAGCCGATGAGCTTGCTGAGGAAGAATAAGCAACAAGTTGTTGCACCCAATTCGGGTAGCAGTATTTGCATGTGCGAAAGTTAAATACCCGAGCGGTGCTTTCAATTAAGAATTGAAAGTTGAAAACAGATAATGATGTCGGCGGTGTGCCACCGCAGTCTATTCAAGAAAACAGTTTAAAAAAGAAAATGCATCAGTTGCCCGAAAAGGTCTGATGCATTTTTGTTTTGTTAGGCTGTTTTGTCACAGCCCCATCGAAATTGCTCTTGACGCAGACTTTTTTGTTACAAAACAATTGTTGTAAAAATTAAATACGATAGTATTATTATCAGATATTTCTGAACTGTGGAACATGGATTAGACAATATCCACAATAATCAGACAATGAATTTGTATATAATAGCAAACTTACCGTTAATTTGCACATATTTTAGGGCAAAAAATTTTCGCTAAAAGAATAACAGATTCATTGCCCGAACAACTTAAATGTGCTATAATTTAAATGTCCTCGGAAATTTTGTACTGTTAAAGTTTCCGAAGCTAGAAGTATTGCCACAAAACTGTGGCGAACGGTAATTTTATTTTATTAAAGGAGCAGCAAGTATGAAAAAAATTCAGAAAAAGCTTTCTGTGGTTCTTGCGGTAATGATGGTGCTGTGCATGTTCACAGCTCTGCCTTTCTCAGCAAGTGCTGCCGAAACAAGCGAAGAAACAAGTGCAGGCAACAAGATCAATGTTACATCAAATGTGACAGATCCTGTTTCGTATGATTACAATGCACAGACAGAGCAGGTTGTTGTTACTTACCTTCTCAAGGCAGATCACATGATCGTTGATACACAGAGCAGCCTTACATACGACAGTAAGGTTCTCAAGCTTGCATCAACAACAACAAATACAAAGAATAAGGTTTTCCCTGTATTCCAGAGCAGCATCGTTTGGAATCCAAGCCTTACAAATCAGGTGCTCTTCAACTGCTCAAGCCTTGATCTTTTCAACTTCAAGTCAGAGAATGTTTATTGCACATTTACATTTGATGTTGTAGGCAGCGGTGACACAACAGTAAATCTCAATGTTGATTATCTTACAGGTACAGAGGCTGACACATATGATGAGCTCTTCGAAAGCGAAAAGAAGGACATCGATTATATTTACAATAGTGCTAACAAAGTAGCAGGTGCTGCATTTACTGCAAAGGCAGTTCTCGTTCAGGGCGAAGAGCCGACAACAGCTCCTCAGCCGACAACAGCAACACAGCCTACAACTGTAACACAGCCAACAACAGCTCCCGCAACAAAGCCGACTCAGCCTGCAACAGAGCCGACACAGCCACAGAGCGGAGTAAGTGTAACAGGAGATATCGCACTCCCGCTTGCAGATGACGGCAACGGCATTTATACAGGCTCAACTGAACTTGAAGCAGGTTCATACACATTCAAGATGAGTGTAAACGGAGTTGCATTCGGTAACGGTTCAACATTCACAGATAAAACAACAAACGCAAAATACAATTCAAAGTGGACAAGTTCTACAACGCTTAAGGCAACAGGCGGTAAGTACACATTTAAGTTTAATACTGCAAAGAATACCCTTACAATTGAATATCTTGCACCTTCAAAGGCTTCAATAGTCGGCGATATCAACCTTGACCTTCAGGCAACGAAGGATGCAAATGTTTATTCGGCATCAGTTAAGCTTAACAAGGGCAACTATGAATTCAGAGTAATGAATCAGGGTGTTCGTTATTGTTGCGGTTACACATACAAGGACTTAACAGTCGGAAGCCAGTACAACTCAAAGTGGTCGAGTGCGTCAACGCTTGCAGCATCAGGCGGTACATATACATTCAGCTATGATATTGATACAAACAAGCTTACAATATCATATCTTCCTTCAGGAGCAGAAGTAAGTGTAGTAGGTAACTTTACACTTGCCCTTGCAAAGACAGATAAAGAAAATGTATATTCAGGTACAAAGACACTTAAGGCAGGAAACTATCAGATAAAGATGAATAACTACGGCAAGCTCTGCGGAACATCAGCGGTAGTAAAGGATGTAACACCGGGTCTTGTATTCAATCCAAAGTGGAGCAAGTACACAACATTTGTAGCAACAGGCGGAACATACACATTCACATACAACACAGCAACAAATACACTTGTAGTGACAGCAGATAAGGGAGATATTCCGGTAAAGGTAACAGGAGATATCAACCTTTCACTCAAGAAGAGCGATACAAATGTATTTACAGGTTCGGTAAAGCTTAAAAAGGGTGACTACTCGTTTAAGATGAATGTTAACGGTACAGATTTCTGCAACGGTACAACAATCAGAAATGCAACAACAGGTACTATTAAGTACAACTCAAAGTATACAAGTGCATCAACACTTGTAGCAGTTGGCGGTACTTACACATTTGCTTATAATGCACTTACAAATCAGCTTTCTGTGAAGTATTCTAAGTAAATCGGCTTAGCATCAACAGGAATATAATTTCAAGCACTCCGCACATCAGTGTGGGGTGCTTTTTTTGCTCAATATCAATAGAGTTAGTTGGGGTAACCCGAAAAAACGGAATCTGCTCTTCTTGAGAAATAAATTTACCGAATGCAGGAATATCCTTAATTACCTGTTGTCGATAATCGTGAATTTTATCAGTGTGTTTTCCACACACAGGATATTCGTGCATTTTTAGTTCAAGCTTGCAGTAAATATGGATAGAGCCATCAATTTCTTCAATGTTTTCAATTAAAATGTCTTGCAATCCCAAGAGTTTTTCTGTAAAATATCTGAAGAGCATATTTTTTCCTCCGTTTCAGGTTTTTAAGCAATTCTATTTTAACGGATTTTGGTAAAATATGCTCTACTTTTTTACTTTTCATTTGTAGGCTCTTTTTCTACCCAAACTTTTATTATAGAACCTTCTTTTATTGGCGGCTGCAATTTGCA
>OGUK01001589.1_pt1 | contig 14245 bp, 10 predicted proteins | sample 1553151 | NCBI WGS metagenome assembly OGUK01 (sample SAMEA2580208, study PRJEB22360) | human gut metagenome | biome: human gut; feature: human-associated habitat; material: faeces | place: Denmark | collected 2008/2010
CCGCCGCTGGAGCTGGACGGCGCGGCCTGGCACTGGGATTTCCGCGAGGATGACGACGATTATTATTCCCAGCCCCGCGCCCTGTTCCGGCTGATGAATCCGGAGCAGAGGGAGGCCCTGTACGGCAATACCGCCCGCGCCATGGGCGACGCGCCGGACTTTATCAAGCAGCGTCACATCGACCACTGCATGCAGTGCGACCCCGAATACGGGGAAGGAGTGGCCAAGGCCCTCGGCATGTTCAAGGGATAATCAAATTTGGGTGTTCCGGGCGGAAGTTTCTCCGGAAGGGGAGGCTTCCGCCCGTTTTTTACCCGTTTGACGCAGCCAGGGGATTGATGGCCGTGAATTCCGGCAGGCAGCACACGGAATCGTGAAATATCAGGTGCGGAGGGAGGACGGATGGGGTAATGTGGCCTGGTGGATGTGAATGTGTTGCTTTTTGATGATTTTGAGACGCTGGATGCATTCGGCCCGGTGGAAGTGCTGGGCAAAGTAGAGGAATACCGGCTGCGTTATTTTTCCGAACATGGCGGAACCGTCGCAAGTGCTCAAAAGACGGTAATTGTCACTGAACCAGCCACGGAGGCGGACGGCTGCGGAATTTTAGTGGTTCCGGGAGGAAGGGGGACCCGCCGCCTGGCGGTTTTTCCGCCTTTCCTGCATTTTCTCCGGGGCATGGCGGACGATGCGGAGTATTGCCTGTCCGTCTGCACGGGGGCCGCGCTGCTGGCCGCCTGCGGCGCGCTGGACGGCAGAAGGGCAACTTCCAACAAGAAGTCTTTTGCATGGGTGAAGTCCGTCCGCGGCGCAGTCGGCTGGGAGGAACGTGCCCGGTGGGTGGCGGACGGGAAGTTTTATACTTCCTCCGGCGTTTCCGCCGGAATGGACATGGCCCTCGGGTTTGTGAGCGACCGGTTTGGCAGGTCACGGGCGGAGGGAATAGCGGAGCAGCTCGAATACGTGTGGAATGATGACTGCACCAGGGACGTGTTCGCGCGGAAATGAGGTTTTTTCATGGCTGGAATCCCTGCGCGGCCAGCGGAACCGCGGCATTGCGGGAAGAACGCGTTTTCTGCTTTCTGTGAGGAAAGAGCCTGTTATATCATAGAGGGCAGAAGTACATGAAAATCGTAGTTAAAGTAGGAACGGGCGTTCTGACCCGTGAGAACGGGAAGCTGGATGGTTCTTCCATCGTGCATCTGGTCAGCGCGCTGGCGGATCTGATGCAGCAGGGCCACCAGGTGGTGCTGGTGAGCTCCGGGGCTGTGGGGTCCGGCGTGTCCGTCCTGGGGCTGCCGTCCTATCCGCAGGAGTTGTCCCTGAAGCAGGCCTGCGCGGCCGTGGGGCAGACGCGGCTGATGCAGACGTATGAGAATCTTTTCAACCATTTTGACGTGGATGTGGCCCAGCTCCTGCTGACGGCAGAGGATTTGAAGCGCCGCCGCCACAACGTGCAGGCTACGGTGCTGCGCCTGTTTGAGTACGGAGGCATCATCCCGATCGTGAATGAGAACGACACCGTATCCGTGGAAGAGCTGAAGTTCGGGGATAACGACATTCTTTCCGTGCACATGGCGCGCCTGGTGGAGGCTGACGCGCTGTTCATCCTGACGAGCGTGGACGGCCTGTATCCCCCCGGAGGCAGCCGGGAAGCCATCATTCCCCGGGTGGAGGACGTGGATGCCGTGCTGGCGTTCGCGGAGGAGGACCGGGGCCGCTTTTCCATGGGCGGCATGAGCGCCAAGCTCCAGGCCATCCGGGAGGCCGTGAATGCGGGGACGGGCGTTTACATGCTGCACGGCCGCCATCCGGAACGCATCGCGCTGCTGCTGGAGGGGAAGGCGGAAGGAGCCGGAACGTATTTTGTACCGAAGGGATGAAGTTATGAAGATGGAGAATCCTCTTGAACCGGTGGGACGGGCCGCGCTGGCGGCTTCACGGGAGATGCTTGCCCTGGAGCCGCAAGAGAAGGCGCAGGCCCTGCGCCTGATGGCCGCAGGCGTTCGGAGCGCCGCGGAAAAGATTGTCCGGGAGAACGGCCTTGATATGGAAGAGGCCCGGAAGGGCAGCCGCAATGCCGCGTTTCTGGACAGGCTTCTCCTGACGCCGGAGCGCGTGGAGCACATGGCCCGCGGCATGGAGCAGGTGGCGGCCCTCCCTGATCCCGTGGGCGAATGCATCCGGGAGTGGACGCGCCCCAATGGCCTGCATATCCGCCAGGTGCGCGTTCCCCTGGGGGTCATCGGTTTTATTTACGAGAGCCGCGGCACCGTTACCTGCGATGCCGCCGCCCTGTGCCTGAAGTCCGGGAATGCCGTCATTCTGCGCGGCGGGAGCGAGTCCCTGCGGACCAACCGGGTTCTGGCGGAGGTTCTGCGCGCCGCGCTGAAGGAGTCCGCCGTCCCCGCGGACGCCGTGCAGCTTCTTGATTCCGGCAGCCGGGATGAGGTGCGGCAGTTGTGCGAGCTGGATTCTTTCCTGAACGTGGTCATTCCCAGGGGTGGAAAGGGGCTGATCCGCGCCGTGACGGAGTACGCCAGGGTTCCCGTGCTGAAGCATCTGGACGGCGTTTGCCACGTGTATGTGGACGCCGCAGCGGATTTGAAGATGGCCGTGAACGTGCTGGACGACGCCAAGACACAGCGCCCGGGCGTTTGCAATGCGGCGGAAACCCTGCTGGTGGACGCCGCCGCGGCGGAACGGTTCCTGCCGATGGCGGCGGAGCGCATGCGCCGGCGTGCCGTGGAATGCCGCGTGTGTGAGCGGAGCAGGCCGTTTTTCGGTCCGGAGGCCGTTCCTGCGGAGGAAAGGGATTGGTCTACGGAGTATGAAGACCTGATTCTCTCCGTGAAGGTGGTGGACGGCGTCCGGGATGCCGTGGAGCATATCAACCGCTACGGTTCCCATCACAGTGATTCCATCATCACGGAGGATGGAAAGGCCCGCGATTATTTCATGAGCCGGGTGGACAGCGCGTGCGTCTACCATAATTGCTCCACGCGGTTCAGCGACGGGGAGGAATTCGGCTTCGGCGCGGAGATAGGCATCGGGACGGACAAGTTTCATGCCCGCGGGCCAATGGCTCTGCGCGAGCTGACCTCCTACAAGTACGTCATTGAAGGCAGCGGGCAGATGAAGGACCCTTCCCGGATTCCGGGGGAAGACCGCGCCTGAACAGGCACGTCCGCAATCAGAAAGGGAGCACCGCAGCATGGCCGCGATGCTCCCCGCTTGTACACACCCCTGAAGAAGTCCCGTTAGAAAGTCAGCCTGTAGCCGATGCTTCCGTTGAAACTGGTGGCGCGGCTGCGGAAGTCCGCATTGACATCCGCAAAAATGGAGCTGGTGTAACCCACCGGAATGGTGATGCCCGCGCCTGCCTGCACGCCGGTGGCTCCTTCCCTGGCTCCGTTCACGCGGAATCCTGCGCCGGGCACGCCGGCGGGCGACAGCGCTGCCGTGGTTTTCCGGTCGCCCAGGAGCTGGACAACCTGCACCCGCAGTTCACCCATGGACGCGCGGCCCGTCAGGTTGCTGGAGAGCTCTCCGCGGAGCCTCGCCCCCAGTCCCACGGTGCCGTAGGTGGAATCCATGTCGTCCACGCTCATGCCCAGGCCCCCTGATTCCGTGAAGCCGTCCATCCGGCTCTTGTACACGGAGGCGTTCACCAGGGGCTGGAACGCGGAGGTTTTATTTTCATCCAGGTACAGGTCATACGTGCCTTCATAAAAGGCGCCATAGCTGCTGCCGCTGGTGCTGCCGTGCATGGCGTACATGCCGGCTCCGGGGATGCCTGCGGTGCGGTCCAGGGAAGCGTCGTTCCATCCGTAGGTGAGGATGACGTTGTGCGCCCAGCGGCCCGACTGGATGCGGAAGAACAGATTGCCGTAGTAGGAGTCCAGGTCTCCGTTCGCCATGTAGGCGTCCAGGTCGCCATAGCTGGCGGAGAAGGCCGCTCCCCATACGAAGCTGTCGCTGCACGTTACGTCAAATCCGAAGGTGCCGCCCCAGGTGTTGAGCTTGTAGCCTGATTCGTCCATCCGGTCATCCAGTTTGCGGTAGCCGCCTTCCCCTTCAATCCAGGCGTTGAAGCAGGGCAGGTCATCGTTGATGTACTGCGGGGAGGCTCCCATCTGGGAGAGGCGGTTGCGCAGGTGGAGCACCTGGTCCCGGAGGGCTCCCTTCTGGGCGGAGTGCAGGGCGGTGACGCCGCTGCCCGCATAGGAGGAGAGGGCGGATTGAAGGGCGCCCGTGTCCCCCATGGCCTGGGCGGTGCCCACGGCATTGAGGAATTCCATCATGGCCGGGGTGATGCTTCCGGGGGAGGAGGTGACGGCCCACAGGCTGTCCACCGCGGCTCTCTGGTTTTCCGTGGAGGCGAAGTCCTTCAGCGGGCTGTCTCCCAGTTTGGTGAAGTGGACCTGGAACAGCTTGCCGTCGTCGGAGAGTATCTTGCTGATGTCATAGACGAGGTTGGCGAAGCCGGCATAAGTCAGGTTCACCATGTCCGCCGTCCAGGTTTCCCCGTTTGCCGTGGCCAGGCCGTTTTCCGCATAGAAGGCGTTGATGGTGAATTCCGGCAGGATGGCCCAGTCTCCCGCGGTACCCAGGCCGTAAATGTTGACGTTGATGGATGGGTCCGCCCCGTTGATGCGGATGGAGCCGTTTTCCGCCTTCACGGCGGCCCAGGCGTTGTCCGCGCTGCGGGCCAGCGTTTCCGTATTGACGGTGAGGTCCAGGGAAGCGCCGGAGTCCAGATCGGCCGCCACTCCGCCGTGAACCTGACGCCCCCCCCCCTCCGCCCGTTGCGGCCGGTCAGCACGAGCTGGACCGCCCGCTGGTTGGGATTGCCGCCCAGGTATAGTTTGCCGTTGGAGGCGATGGAGAGCGTGTTGGCCGTGGTATTGTTCATCAGGGAGAGGTCCGCCGTGGCGTCCAGGCCGGAGGCGTCCCGGGTGTTGCTGCCGATGGAAATGTCCCTGTAGGTCATGGAGCCGTCCGCGGCCAGGTCCTTGTCTCCCAGGACGAGGTGGCCACCCGCCCGGGTATGGCTGACGTCCACGCCGCCATTCCCGGAGGAAAGGATGATCTGCGTGCCTTCGCCCCGGTGGGTGATGGCTCCCGTGCCGGTGATATCCCCCTTGAAGGAGTAGGTTTTCCCGTCGTTGGAGGCCAGTTCCAGACGTCCGTTTGCCCCCAGGTGGAGCGCGCCGTTTTCCTGCTCCTGGTGGAGCCCTTCCAGCGCGATCGTGGAGCCGTCCTGCAGGCGCAGGCTGCCGCCCCCCAGATGGAGCAGCACGTCTTCGCCCAGATTGCTGTCCGTGCCCAGAATCAGGTTGCAATTGTCCAGTTTCATGGTGCCGGAGCCGGTGACGCTTGCGTGGAGCGTCAGGTCTGAAAGCGTGTCTCTGGCGATGGTGAGCAGGGCGCCCCCGTTCAGGGTGATGGAGCCGGAGCCCGCCAGATCCCCGGCGGCCAGGGAGGCGGAGTTCAGCGTCAGCGCGGCATCCTGTTCCACGTTCAGGGCGCCGGAGATGATGGAACTTTCCTTCGTGTTCTGGAGCACGAGCTCTCCCTGCTGCACGTCCAGAGCGGAGGCGGTCACGCTGCCGTCAATGGTCAGCCTCTGTTCACCGTCCTTGACGAGCTGCGCCGCTCCTTCAATGGAGCCCGCATAAGCGGTGTTGCCTGGTTTGTCCGGATCTGCGGAGGTTTCATTCAGCAGCGTGATGATCACGTCGCTGTCCGTTCCCGTGTTCACGACGGCACCGGCTTCCGTGCCGGCCAGATAGCGGATGGTGGTTGTTTTGTCTTCCGGCGCAGTGGCCGCGGACAGGTCGATGTTCAGCGTTCCGTTGTTGGTGACGCTGGGGGTTGCCCCCAGGGTGCTGGCGGAGGTGACGTTTTTGGAAGCTCCCTTGTCAATGACCATGGCGTCCAGCTGGCCGAAGGAGATGATTACCTGGCCGCCTTCCGTCCGGGTAATGTCCCACGCCATGCCGTTGTATTCGCTCAGCGTGATGTGGTTGGTATCCGCGTGCAGGGCGGCGTTGGTGACGTGGAAGGCGTAGTCCCCCGGAGCGGCGAACAGCGCCACGGCATCCGCCGTCAGCGTCAGGGTCAGGTTCCCCAGGGTCAGAGTGGAATTAGCCGCGTCATTGAACTGGATGATTCCCGTGCCGTCCGCGCCCATGTTGGCGGCGGAAAGCCTCAATTGCGTGTCGGAGCCGGACAGGTCCGCATGGCCCGTCAGGCCGGAAATGGTTCCTGTGCCGCTGCCCATGTTGATGGAGTTCAGCTTGCTTCCGTCCAGTCCGCCCAGGTTGACGTTCCCGGTGATGCCGGAGACGGAGACACTCCCGGCTCCCAGTGCCGCCGCATTGGCGAGTGCCCCCGCAGAGATGGATATTTTTCCGGAGACGGCCTGCCCGGCCAGGTCCAGCGTTCCTCCTTCCACCCAATAGGTTCCGGTTCCGGTGTCTGCGGATTTGAGGGTCAGGTTGTGCGAGGTGCGAATCGTGCCGTTGTTGGTGATGTCCAGCGTGGCTCCCTGGTCCTGGTTGAACCGGAGGGCGGAGCCTGCATCCACGGTCAGGGAGGCGACCGTATTGCCCAGGGCCTTGTCCAGCGCAAGGTCCGAATTTCCGGTGACCTGCACCTTGTCAAAGTTCTGGAGCGTTCCGAGGAAGCTGGTAGTGTAGTGGTCGAAGACGAGCTTCTTCTCCCCGTTCACTGTTCCTCCCCCCTTGCCGTCGATGGTGCCGGCGTATTTGTCAAATTTGTGTTCGGAACCGTCTCCGGTGGTGGCGGCAATGTCCTTCAGGGTGATGGCGGTGCCTCCGTTGATGGTGCCGCTGGCCTTGTTGCCGCCGCACAGGAGCGTCCATGTCCAGTTGTCCCCGTCAGCCTTGCCCAGAATGGCGTCCGTGCCCGTGACGGTCAGGCTGGTTCCCTGGGAGATGGTGCCGTTCGTTTTGTTCCCGGCGTAGATTTCGTTCATGAACGTTCCGCCGTTGATGTAAAGGGAGGTGGAGCCGGAGATGGTTTTGTTTCCCGTGTAAAGGCCGCCGAAAATGCGGTGGGAGAACACGCCGTCATTGAACACCATGGTGATGTCCCCGTTCACGGCGGTGGCATAGGCTCCCGCCACGGAGGTGCGGTCCGCCTCCCCGTTGGTGAAGGAGGTGTCATAGGTCCCGGTGGAGGAGGAGAATTCCAGGTAAATATCCCCGTGGACGGTGCCCCCGTTAACAGTGCCGAATACCGTGGATTTGCCAATGGCCCCTTCCGCCAGGCGCAGGTGGATGTCCCCGTACAGGTCGCCCGACGTGTGGCCTCCTATCCAGCCGTTATCGCTGCTGACGCCTTCCCCCAGCGTCACCCACAGGTCCTGGCGGCTGTCCGCGCTGCCATAGGCCCCGTTGTTGGCGTAAATGAATTTGGTGCTTCCCGTTCCCGTGATGCTGGCAATGTTGGAGTTGGTGCCGTTGCGGGCATTATACGTGGCATTGGCCCCGGCCGTAGCCACGGCGGTGGCGGCGGCGCCCGTTGTCCATTCGATCATGCCCGGCTTGAGGGCGGAGGAAGCTCCGCCGTTTGCCAGATAAAGGGCTTCCGGTCCGGTGATGCCGCTGGTGGAGGGCGCGTAGGAGAGGGAGCCGTCCAGCGCCAGATTGGACAGGATGGCGTCCAGCGTGCCGGAATAGCTGAAGGTGAGGCCGGAGGAGCTGCCCCCCGCCGCCGTCTGCGCCTCCCCGATGAGGACGTCCCCCAGCCAGATATAGTAGCCCGCGTTCAGGCCGTGGGCGTTGTCCCCCGCCACGTAGGCCACGCGGATGGAATCCGCATTGGCGGACATGTCTTTGGAGTACAGGATGGTGCTTCCCCACTGGATGTACGCTTCATTGATGTTCAGCGTTCCGTTGCCCAGATTCAGGGAGAAGTTGTTCGTGGTGTCCCAGCCGCCCGTGGCGCCGTTGCCCAGGCGCAGGGTGAAATCCACCGTGTAGCCCTTGTCCTGCCCCTGGGAGGCTCCCCAGTTGTAAGTGAGGGTGCTGCTGCCGGATTTGTTGAAGTTGATCGTGTTGTTGGAGATGGTGACGTTATTGGCGGTAAAGCCCTTGGCCGTCAGCGTCTGCTGGGTGATGGAGGGCGTCTGGCCGAAGTTGACGCCCAGTTCGTGGGCGGCTTTCCTTTCCTGCCCGGCGGACCGCCCCGCGTACCCCATGCCCTTGGCCAGGTTGCCCGCCATCAGCAGGTCCCCCTGGGCGTTCGGGTGCAGCCCGTCCGCCGTGGGATTGTGGAACATGGAGCGCACCCCGTAGAAAGGGGTGGAGGAGGCCACGTCAATGATGCCCGCATTGATGTCAATGACTTTGACGCCGTTGGCGGCGTTTTCTGCGCCCCATTCTTTCAGGGATTCGTTGTAGGTGGCTACGGCCTGGTGCGTTTCAGCCAGGTTCCCGTTGGAATGCTGCGTCCAGCAGGGGATGGTCATCACCAGAATGCTTGCGTGGCTGTTGGCGGTGCGGATGGAGGAGACGATGGAATCCATGTCGCTCAGCAGAAGGTAGGTGACCCCGTCCAGCCGCAGGTGCAGCGTACTGTTGTTGTTGTCGGAAAGGAGGTCGTTGGTGCCGGCGAGCAGGAAAAACGTGTCCGGCGTGTCGGCCCCGGTAAAGGTCTGGCCCGTGTAGGTTCCCCCCTGGGTTTTTTCCGTGCTCAGGCCCAGCCAGTTCTTGATGTTGGAGCCGTCAAACCGTCCGTAGCTGCTGCTGTTCGCCCTGCCGGCGATTTCATAGGCCCGCGCGCTGGCCGCGGAGGAATGGAGATTCTGGAAAATCCTGCCGCCGTAGGAGGTTCCCGCGGCCACTCCGCCGCTGTAGTTGCCGGTCATGATACCTTTTTCGGTATAGCTGATGCCGTTGTCTGCAAAAATTTTGTGCATGGCCCAGCGCCAGGAGCCGCTGTTGACGCCATGGGTGATGGAGTCCCCTACGTACATGACGTTGCCAAGGTTTCCGTCTGAAACAGAGGCGGAGGCCACGGTAGAGAACAGGGCGCTGCACGCAAGCAGGACGGACCTTAGAGAGAAGGGTAATCTTAAACGCATATCCTAGCAGTATGCGAATTAGGAATCCGGCCTCAACTCAAAATGTTGAAGTTTAGTGTATTATAAATTTCAATACATTGAGATTGAAATCATTGTGACACGTCTGGTCTTTTTGGAGCTTGCTTTTTCCCCTGATTTTTGCAGGGCTTGGGATTTGCCGTGTTTTTAGCAGTAACTGACGGATTCCTAATCCGTTGCAGGATTAGTCACAAAGGCACTGGTTCATGTCCAGCGCAGGGTTGTCCGGAATGGAGTCATTGACGATGACGGCGGGAACGCCCGCCACCGTGGTATGGGGAGGGACGTTTTCCAGGACGACGGAGCAGGCGGCGATTTTGGCGCAGGCGCCGATGGTGACCCTGCCCAGGATTTTGGCCCCCGCGCCGATCAGGACGCCGGATTCCACAATGGGGTGCCGGTCTCCTTCCTCCTTGCCCGTGCCGCCCAGCGTTACTTCATGCAGGATGGAGACGTTGTCGCGGATGATGGCGGTTTCCCCCACTACAAAGCTGGTGGCGTGGTCCAGCAGGATGCCGCAGCCGATGGTGGCCGCCGGGTGGATGTCCACCGCAAAGACTTCGCTGGCCAGGCTCTGGAACTGAAGGGCCATGATGGTGCGGCCGTGCTGCCACAGCCAGTGGGAGATGCGGTACGTGGTGATGGCGTGGAACCCCTTGTAGAAGAGCAGGGGTTCCAGCGGCGTGCGGCAGGCGGGGTCCCGGTCCACGATGGCGATCAGGTCGTTGGCGATCTGGCTGAGGATGTTCTGGTTTTCCGCCAGCGCCTCCCGGATGAGGGGTTCGATCAGTTCCCGCGGCATGTCCCGGCGGGAGAGCTTGCGTGCCAGCCGGGCAGAGATGGAGGTGGCCAGGGAATTGCGGGACAGGCAGACGTCGTCCAGAATGCCGCGCATGGCGGGTTCTTCCTCAGCCGCCTCGCGGGCGCATTCCACCACCCAGTCCCATACTCCGTTGATGATGCATTCGCAGTTGGTGCACTGCCGGAGTTTTGAGCGTTTCAGGCTGGTCATGGCGGAAGAAGGTGGAAAGGCAAAAGGAGCCGCCTTTCCCGAAGGGGAAGGCTGCACCCCCACAAGTACCAGAGTACGGCGGATTTGAGAACCGGAAAGTACGTCCTATGCCCAGCCGGGCATGACCTGCCTCCGTCAGCCGAAGATGACGTGCACGATGTCCATGCACCAGGCGTCCACGGACCACGGGCCGGGACCGGTCAGCAGCAGCGCCAGGGCGGAGCCGGCATAGAGCAGGTGGAATTCCACGCCTTCCCCGGCTTTTTTCCCGGACCAGTTGGCAAAGTAGCCGTTTTTAACGTGCTTGGTCATGGCGACGGCCATCATGATGATGACCGCGAGCGCAGCTATCCTGGTGAAGACGCCCAGCACCAGGCAGATGGGGGCGAAGAATTCCGTCAGCATAGCCACCTTGGCCAGGAAGGGGGGAATGCCCATTTTTTCCGTGAAGGCCTGGTACGTGCCGTCCCAGCCCGCTCCCCCGAACCAGCCCAGCACTTTCTGGGCTCCGTGCGGCCACAGGATCAGGGCCAGCGTCAGCCGAAGGACCAGCAACCCCCACGCCGCCGCAATAATGGTAATGGAATCAATGGTGTCCATGAATTTGAAATGGTTGAAGAAAAGACCCTTTTATTCCATGGGACGTTCATTTCCGGGCATGGAAAAGGCCGGAGAAGGAGGTCATTTCCTCCCTCTCCGGCCCTTGAAGTCAGGATGGCGCGTCCGTTACCGGGGAATGGAATGGTAAAGCTGTTCCAGCGCCAGCACGCAGTAGGAGGTCACCAGGACGGGGTCCGCCTCCCACCAGCGGTTGTTGGTGTTTACCCAGGAGCCGTCGCTCTTCTGGATGGAGATGAGCTTGTTGGCCAGTTCGTCACGCCAGTCCACCTTGCGGCCGTCTTCCAGCGTCAGGGTGTCTATTCCCATGGCGCTGAGAGCCTTGGACATGGCCTGGTAGTAGTAGTACAGGCCCTGGACGCCCATGCCGGGGTTTTCATCCAGGTTGTAGCTGTTTTCCAGCCATTTGAGGGCCAGCTTGACGCGGGGGTCGTTCTTGTCCACATTGGCGTAAATGAGGGATTGCATGCCCGCGTACGTCATGCTGCCGTAGGCCCTGGGCGGTTCCGCCTTGTCAAACGCGGCGCTTTTGCTGTCCCTGGCGCTGGCGACGCCCGGGCGGTACACGAAGCCGCCGAGCTGGGATTTGTCACTGGAGACCCAGGGTTCCTTGTTGACGGCTGGGTTCTGCTGGCAGCGGTTGATGAATTCCGTGGCGGCGTTCCAGTCCAGGTCCGGCTGTTCCCCGTATTTGCCGTCCTTGGCGAGCTTCTGGGAGTAGTAAATGGCTTCCAGGGTCAGGGAGGTGTTGGAAAGGTCTGCAATGGGAGGGGCCTTTTTATCCCCGTAGCCGATGCCGCCGTTGTAGGGGTTGTCCGGAGCGAAGTGGTTCTGCTGCTTGATGAGGTAGGCGCGGCCCTTGAGGATGGCGGGGGCGTATTCCTCCTTGTTGGCGGCCAGCAGGGCCATCATGCACACCGCGGTGTTGTAGGAGGACATGCCGCGGTTGAAGATGGAGCCGTCCTCCTTCTGGGATTTCAGGACGAAGTCATACCCCTTCCGGATGTATTCCGGGATGGGCTTGCCCTGGTTGGCGGGGTCGCGCATGTAGGCGGTGACCGCCAGGGCCGTCAGGGCCGGATAGGACGGCTGCGCCCAGTAGCCTTCCGGGTTCTGCTTGCTTTTCAGGTATTCGTTCCCTTTTTCAATGGCGCGCAGGATTTCCTGGCTGATGGAGGCGTATTTGGAGGCGGCCGCTTCTCCGGGAACGGCCGTCACGGTGGTCTGGCCGAAGGCGGCTGTGCCCAGCGCGGCGGCCAGCGTTAATGAAAGTGCGGATTTGAACATAATGTGCTATTGCTTGGGTTGAACCGGTTTCTGGGAGATGGTGACGGTGACGTTCGTGCCGGGGGGCAGGTTTTTCTTCGGGTTGACGATCCAGCCCGTGTCGTTGACGCCGTCATGAAAGTCGCCGATGTAGTTGATGGGGGAGGTGCGGCTCGCGAAGATGGAGATTACTTCTCCGCTCAGGCTGGCCTGGTAGGCCCCTTCGTAAAAGAAGGAGTTGGTGTAAAGCCAGTCATTGGGGTCCAGCCCCTTGCGGGTCTGGGAGTTCACGACCATGTCGGAAAAGTCGCTCTTCTGCTCCTTGCCGTTTTCCGTGTAGGTCATGGCGACCTGCACGTAGGAGTCCGCATAGTCCGCGGGCTTGGGCTCCGTGAAGGGGAGCCATTCAAAGTTTTCATCCCGCACCGGGAAGAATTTTTCAAAGCGGTGGAATTTGAGCAGCGTCATGCCCAGGCTGATGTGCAGGGGGTCCGCCTCCGTCACCAGCAGGGATTCATGCAGCTTGCCGTTGGGCATGCAGCAGATATATTCCAGAATGCCCGCCTGCATGTTGACCTGAGCCTGGAAGCTGACGGTGCGTTCCTTGTGGTTCACGATCACGTTGCCTATCTTGATGCGGTGCTCGTCCAGGGGTTCGAATTTGGGTACCGTCTTGCCGTCCGGCAGGGGGACTTCCCGGGGGGCTTCCTCTGGTGCGGGCGCATCCGGATCTCCCGCCGGGGCGGAAACGTCCTGCGCATGGGCAAAGCCCCAGGAGCAGGCAAGCAGGGTGATCGTAAATTTCAGGAACATGTTTATGGAAATTAGATTGTGAAAATGAAAGCTTCCGTTCAATGAAAAAGGCGTCCGTGATTGATTTGTTACTTTTGAATCACGGATGCCTGGAAGGAATGATGGAGGGAGCCTAAACCAGTTTCAGCCTGGCAAGGTCCTGAAGGTCGACGATGCCCACGGGAGTCATTTCCGCGTTGAGCACCACCAGGTCGTCAATGTGGCGGTTGCTGACGGCCTTCACCGCCTCGGCGGCCAGGTCGTCTTCCATCACATAGATGGGGTTGCGGGTCATGAGGCCGCTGACGGGCTGCTCCCCGATGAGGGGATTGGCTCCGTACGCCCGGACGAAGTCTCCGTGGGTGAAGATGCCGGCCAGCTTGTTGTCCGCCGTCAGCAGGATGCAGGCGCCGGTGTGGGCGGTGGTCATCGCCTTCAGGCAGTCGTTCACGGAGGCGGTTTCCGGAAGGATGGCCATTTCCTCCCCCCGGCGCATGATGTCGCTCACCTTGGTGAGCAGCGCGCGGCCCAGGGAGCCGCCGGGGTGGCGTTTGGCGAAGTCCCGCGCGGTGAAGTGGCGCGCTTCCACCAGGGCCATGGCAAGGGCGTCCCCCATGACGAGCATGGCCGTGGTGCTGGAGGTGGGGGCCAGGTTCAGCGGGCAGGCTTCCCGGGAAACGCCCGTGTCCAGCACGATGTCCGAGTATTTGGCCAGGGAGGAGGCCGTATTGCCCGTCATGGAAATGATGGGCAGTTCAAAGCGTTTGATGAAAGGGAGCAGGGCCAGCAGTTCCGAGGTTTCCCCGGAGAAGGACATCGCGATGCAGACATCGCCGTCCTGGACGATGCCCAGGTCCCCGTGCAGGGCGTTCAGGGAATCCAGCAGGACGGTGGGCGTTCCGGTGGAGTTCAGGGTGGCGACGATTTTGGCTCCGATGTTGCCGGATTTGCCTACGCCTACGATGACGATCTTGTTGCCGCGGTCCAGGGCCTGGGACATGAGTTCCACAGCTTGGTTGAAATTGTCATCCAGCCGGGACAGGACGCCGCGCAGCTCTTCAATCTCCATTTCAAAAACGGATTTGGCGCGTGTTAAATGATTCATATCTGGCGGGAATGATGCCAGATGCCCCCATGGCCGTCAATTTTTCATTGCGGCTCCGCGGTCCCCGTTTTTCCGGCACCTGCACGCGGGATTGGCTGCCAGCGGAATGGTGGTGAAGCGCATGCGCCGCGTGTCTGCGGAGAGCATGGCTCCCACCAGCGGAGAGGGGATGCCGGCCAGGTATTTCAGGGTTTCCATGGCCTGGATGCAGCCGATGATGCCCGCATGCGCGCCCAGGATGCCGGCGGCGGAGGCGGTGTCTTTCTCCTGCATGGGCGTGTCTGCCGGGAAGAGGCAGCGGTAGCACGCGGTGCCCTGG
>OGUK01001594.1_pt1 | contig 14196 bp, 11 predicted proteins | sample 1553151 | NCBI WGS metagenome assembly OGUK01 (sample SAMEA2580208, study PRJEB22360) | human gut metagenome | biome: human gut; feature: human-associated habitat; material: faeces | place: Denmark | collected 2008/2010
GATGTGATCAAGGAAGACAGTCCCCGTGCAGTAAAAGAGCTTCAGAACATGGGAATCCGTGTAGTTATGCTTACCGGTGACAATGAGCGTACCGCAAAAGCCATCGGAGCTCAGGCAGGAGTTGACGATGTGATCGCAGGAGTTCTTCCAGATGGAAAAGAAAGTGTGATCCGCGCTCTGAAGGAGCAGGGAAAGGTTGCCATGGTCGGTGACGGTATCAACGACGCGCCGGCACTTACAAGAGCCGATATCGGAATTGCCATCGGTGCAGGAACAGATATTGCCATTGATGCGGCAGATATCGTTCTGATGAAGAGCCAGTTAAGCGATGTTCCAGCGGCAGTACGTTTAAGCCGCGCCACACTTCGGAATATCCATGAGAATCTTTTCTGGGCATTTTTCTACAATATAATCGGCATTCCCCTTGCAGCAGGTGTCTGGATCCCACTTTTCGGATGGACCTTGAATCCGATGTTCGGAGCTGCGGCCATGAGTCTTTCCAGCTTCTGTGTTGTAACAAATGCACTGCGTCTGAATCTGTTTCAGATCCACAATGCAGCCAAAGACAAAACGATCAAAAATCCGGTAACATTACACATCAGTCATGATGAAAATATAAAAGAAGAAAAGGAGAACAAAACAATGGTAAAGGTAACGGTCAATGTAGAAGGAATGATGTGCGGACACTGTGAGGCACACGTAAACAAAGCCATCCAGGCAGCTTTCGGAGCAGAAGACGTAGTTTCTTCCCACGAGAACGGAACAACTGTATTCTCTGTACCTGAGAAGGTTGACGAGGCAAAGGTTGAAGAAGTGATCAAGGAAGCCGGTTACGAGTTTAAGGGAATTACCCAGGAATAAACCGGATTTTTAAACCACATATTTGCCAAATGGCCAAAAGAAACAGTTCTGTAAAAGCGGAGCTGTTTCTTTTGTCTCATACAGAAAAAATTTTCCACTTCTATAAATCCGGCTAATATCTTTATAGTTTATTCTGAAAAAGCAGGATTATCCGCCAAATTGGTTTTTATTTTCAATTCTCTTATGCTATACTGATAGCGATTATGGATATAGGAACGATAACAGAAATCGTTAACATCATAGTAGTAGAGAGGAGCGCATTATGAGCGGATTTTTTGGAGTAGCATCGAAGGATGACTGTGTACTGGAGCTTTTTTACGGAGTGGATTACCATTCTCATCTGGGAACACGCCGCGGAGGTATGGCTGGTTACGGACAAAAAGGGTTTGTCTCTGGCGTCACATTGAGAACATGGATTTGACCGTGCCATCCACAACATTGAGAACACGCCTTTCCGTACAAAATTTGACGGAGATGTGGGTTCCATGAAGGGAAATATGGGAATCGGATGTATTTCTGATTATGAGCCTCAGCCCCTTCTGTTCAGTTCCAGGATCGGCAGCTTTGCCCTCACTTTTGTGGGAAAGATTAATAATTACGATGAACTTCTGCAGCAGCTGTATGATACGACCAAGGTACATTTTCAGGAGATGACCAATGGAACAGTCAATGTGACCGAACTGATCGCTGCACTGATCTGTGAAAAGGACAACTTTGTGGAAGGTATCCAGTACGTACAGGGACTGATCGACGGCTCCATGACTCTGCTTCTTATGACAAAAGACGGAATTTATGCAGCCCGTGACAAGATGGGCAGAACTCCTGTGGAAATTGGCCGCAAAGAAGGGTCATACTGTATTTCCTTTGAAAGTCATGCCTATATCAACCTTGGATACGAAGATTATAAAGAACTTGGCCCCGGAGAGATCGTATTCGTAACAGCAGACGAAGTCAAAACTCTGGTTGAGCCCGGAAAGAAAATGAAGATCTGTTCCTTCCTCTGGGTTTACTACGGATATCCGACAGCCTCTTATGAAGGTGTAAATGTAGAGGAGATGCGCTACCGCTGTGGAAGCATGCTTGCAAAGAGAGACGGCGATTCCGTGCACCCGGACATTGTAGCCGGTGTTCCGGATTCCGGTATTGCCCATGCGATCGGATATGCGAACCAGTCTGGTGTGCCTTTTGCCCGTCCGTTTATCAAATATACACCAACCTGGCCAAGATCATTTATGCCTACACAGCAGAGCCAGAGAAATCTTATCGCAAGAATGAAGCTGATTCCTGTACATCGCCTGATCAAGGATAAGAGTCTTCTGATGATTGATGATTCTATTGTACGTGGAACACAGTTAAGAGAAACGACGGAATTTCTTTACAGAAATGGTGCGAAAGAAGTACATATCCGTCCTGCGTGTCCGCCTTTACTTTATGGATGCAAATATCTGAATTTCTCACGTTCAAAATCAGAGATGGATCTGATCACAAGACGTGTGATCGCCAAACGCGAGGGAGAGAATGTCAGTGATAAAGTCCTGGCAGACTATGCAGATCCAAATTCAACAAATTATAAAGAAATGCTGGAAGAAATCCGTAAGGAGCTGAATTTCACATCACTGAAATTCCACAGACTTGATGATCTGAAAGCTTCCATTGGAATTTCACCATGTAAACTCTGTACCTATTGCTGGGATGGAAAAGAATAAGTAACGAACAAGAAACAGAAGAGGAGATGCAGATTTGTCGGTAACAAACAACGGGAAACAGAAACGGAATAAAAAGAAAAAAAGACTTATAAAACTTCTGATAATTGTAATTATCCTGTTTATCCTGCTTATGCTGGCAGATACTCTGCTGCTCCAACACAGAAAGAACGTGGACAGAGAACAGAGAAAAGCAGAAGCGATCGCGGCACTGGAAAGAGTTCCCACTGTAACACCGACACCTGCAGCTACACCCACACCTACCCCAACGCCGATTCCTACGGTAACACCAACACCTGTACTGGAAAGGGCATATGTTTTTAACCCGGAGGACTATCTGGGAACCTGGCGCAGTGAGAATGGCAGGGTTAAGATCAAAATTAAAAAACTCAGCCAGAAATCGATCACATTCACTTATTGGCAGACAAATAAGAAAAAGACAGCTTCCTGTAAGGCAAAAGTAAAGAAATCCGTAGCAGGAAACGCAACCAGATTCTCGTTTACAGACTCGCTGGGAAATGTAGCAAAGGGTTATCTTACCTTTGATAATGGTCGTCTTTATGTGAATATTAAGACAAAAACAAAAGCGGAGGGTGCAAAAGTCCATCCTTCTGTGGATACTGTTATGATAAAAGAATAAAAGATACGAAAAATATAAAAGGATTCAGTAACATAAACAGTTACAGGAATCCTTTTATATTTAAAAAAGTGATTTTACTTATTTATTCATCTCTTTTTTATCAGTGCGTCCTACCAGATAATCAACACTTATGTCGTAATAATTTGCCAGTCTGATAAGCATTTCAACCGGGATATTGCGTGAACCTGTCTCATAGTGAGAGTAGGAACGCTGGCTGATGTGAAGAATTTCGCTGAGCTGTTTCTGTGACATGTCAGCATCTGTACGTAAATCCTGAATACGCTGAAATTTCATATAGTTCACCTCTCTGTTTTGTAGTGTACTCCCAAACATGATCTGTGAAAAGCCTTCGCAGATTATGTACTGAAAAAAAGTATAAAACAGAACAAAATGAACGGTTGCAAAACAGAGCAAAATGGTCTATTATAAAAATAATCTTTTTCAAATCTGATTTCTGAAATAATTTCCAATACAATTTAAGTGATGTAACTATTCAGTCGTCCGCTGTTTGGCGAGCATAAATATCGGGGGAGATTTATGCCGGAAGAAAGGAGTTTATATTTGTTTGCAAGTGTATTATCAGCTGCAATTTTTGGGGTGGAAGTATGCCCTGTGCAGGTAGAAGCTGATGTAAGTAACGGACTTCCTTCCTTTATCATGGTAGGATTTCCTTCTGCGCAGGTAAAGGAAGCGCAGGAACGGGTACGCACAGCACTCAAGAATAATGGTTATCAGTTTCCACCAAAGAGAATTACCGTCAATTTTGCTCCTGCAGACATGAAGAAAGAGGGAGCCGGTTTTGATGTACCGGTGGCAGCAGCAGTGTTGGCTGCTTTTGAGATGATCAGCCCTCAGGTTGTCAGCAGAGTTATGATGGCAGGGGAGATCGGTCTGGACGGAGAAATCCATGAGATATCCGGAATCCTGCCGATTGTGTTGTGTGCAAGAAGTTTGGGCAGTCGTTTTTGCGTAGTTCCCTATGAGAATCTGAAAGAAGGAAGACTGATCAGGGATGTGCCGGTAGCAGGAGTAAAAAATTTACGGGAACTGGTCGAGTGTCTTAAGAATCCGGAACCCTATCTGAAGAGGGAAATACAGGAAGAAATTCCTTCTATTATAAATACAGATATGGGAATGGATTTTTCAGACATTGAAGGACAGGAAGGGGCAAAAAGAGCGGCGGAAATTGCAGTAAGCGGATTTCACAATCTTCTCCTTATCGGACCTCCGGGAACGGGCAAAACCATGCTTGCCAGAAGACTGCCGACGATCATGCCTGGGCTTGGCTTTGAAGAAAAGCTGGAGCTTACCAGAATTTACAGTATTGCAGGACTTCTTTCAAGAGAACATCCTCTGATCGATGAGCGACCATTTCGCAGCCCTCATCATACAAGTACTCCGCAGGCAATTGCAGGAGGCGGGCGTAATCCCAGACCCGGAGAAATCACTCTTGCGCATAAAGGTGTACTCTTTCTGGATGAAATGCCGGAATTTTCCAGAGCAAGTCTGGAACTTCTGCGACAGCCCATGGAGGATAAAGTGATCCAGATAGCCAGAGCAAGCGGAACTTATAACTTTCCGGCGGATTTTATGTTATGTGCAGCGATGAATCCCTGTCCCTGCGGTTATTATCCGGATTTAAACAGATGCACCTGTACAGCAGGTGAGATCACACATTATATGGGAAAGATCAGTCGCCCTCTTCTGGACAGAATTGATATCAGCACTGAGGTACCGCCGGTTTCTTTTTCACAGCTTCACTGTGGAAGAAAGGGAGAAAATTCCGCTGCTATCAGAAAAAGAGTGGAAAAAGTACAGAAGATCCAGGAAGAACGGTATAAAGATGAGAAAATAAATTTTAACGGGCAGCTGAAGAGCAGTCTGATCGATAAATTCTGCCCTCTTACAGACAGCGCATCCCGACTTCTGGCAAGAGCCTTTGAAAAAATCGCATTCAGTGCCAGATCCTATCACAGGATCCTGAAGGTAGCCAGAACAATTGCGGATATGGAAGGGGAAGAAATGATTGCTGGTCATCATATCGGAGAAGCACTTTCGTACAGGGCATTTGACAAAGATTCTGTCATAAAATAAAGGTCAGTGAGGTATTTTATATGGAAAGAACTGATGTGAAAAATAATCATACAGAAGAATACAGTACAGGTCAGATACGATGTATTGAGAAATCAGATCCGGAATATCCTCAGATAATGAAGCAGTATTCCTCCATGCCGGCAAAGCTTTATGTAAAAGGCAGACTTCCTGATCCTAAGAGAAGAACGGTGGCAGTGATCGGTGCCAGAATGTGCAGTCCTTATGGAAGGATGCAGGCATTCCGGTATGCGAAAGCGTTAAGTGTAGCTGGAGTCCAGATTATCAGCGGTATGGCACTTGGCATTGATTCAGAAGGACATAAAGGCGCACTGGAAGGAAAGATGCCTACATTTGCGGTGCTTGGAAGTGGTGTTGATGTATGCTATCCGAAATCTAACAGAAAACTCTATGAGAGGATCTTATGGGAAAATGGTGGGATCATCAGTGAATGTCCACTGGGTTCAGGACCTGTTTCCTGGCATTTCCCGGCGCGAAACCGGATCATCAGTGCTTTGTCAGACGCGGTTCTGGTAGTGGAAGCAAAAGAAAACAGCGGTTCGCTGATCACTGCGGGATTTGCACTGGAACAGGGAAAGATGGTCTATGCGATTCCGGGAGCAGTGACAGATGAACTCAGCAGAGGCTGCCATAAGCTGATCTACGACGGCGCAGGGATTGCATACTGTCCGGAAATTATGCTGGAAGAACTTGGAATTTCGATGGAAAAAGTAACACAAAACGGTGAAAAAAACAACTTGGGACTTGCAAGAGATTTGAATATGGTGTATAGTTGTCTCGATTTACGACCAAAAAATCCCGACTACATTGTGAGAAAAACAGGCTTTTCCCCGGCACAGGTAAGCAACTGTCTTGTGGAACTGACACTGCGGGGGCTCATAAGAGAGAGCGGGAGACATTATTATGTAAAAGACAGTTGACGATTTATGATTATTGTGCTTCACGTTTCTGCGGCGCAGGGCGATTTTCATATGTAACAATATCGCTGTCAGGCAATGTGCCCGTTCAGGGACACTGTGAAGAATAACAGATTACGACTAGGAGAGGTAGCATGGCGAAATATCTGGTGATAGTAGAATCACCTGCAAAAGTGAAAACAATAAAGAAATTTCTCGGTGCGAATTACGATGTGGAAGCTTCTAACGGACATGTCCGTGATTTCCCGAAGAGTCAGTTTGGAATTGATGTTGAGCATGATTTTGAACCCAAATATATAACGATCAGAGGAAAGGGAGAACTGCTTGCAAAGCTTCGCAAGGCTGCAAAGAAAGCAGATAAGATTTATCTTGCAACTGACCCTGACCGCGAGGGAGAGGCAATTTCCTGGCATCTGATGCAGGCATTAAAAGAAGATCCGAAGAAGATGCACAGGATTACCTTTAACGAGATTACCAAGACAGCAGTAAAATCATCAATCAAACAGGCCAGAGACCTGGATATGGATCTGGTAGATGCACAGCAGGCAAGACGTATGCTTGACCGTATGGTAGGTTATACCATCAGCCCGCTTCTCTGGGCAAAAGTCAAGAGAGGCTTAAGTGCGGGGCGCGTACAGTCTGTTGCGCTTCGTATCATCTGTGACAGAGAAGATGAGATCAATGCGTTTATTCCGGAAGAATACTGGAGCCTGGAGGGAGATTTTCAGGTGAAGGGTGAGAAGAAACCGCTGCAGGCGAAGTTTTATGGAACAGATAAAAAGATGGATATCCACAGCAAAGAGGAAATGGATAAACTTCTGGCCTCTCTGAAAGATAAAGAATATGAGATCAATGAAGTAAAGAAAGGCGAGAGGATCAAGAATGCACCGCTTCCCTTTACTACAAGTACCTTACAGCAGGAAGCAGCCAAGACCTTAAACTTTTCCACACAGAAGACAATGCGTCTGGCACAGCAGCTGTATGAAGGAATTGATATCAAAGGAAATGGAACGGTAGGTGTGATCTCTTATCTGCGTACAGATTCTACCCGAATCTCAGAGGAAGCAGATGCTGCTGCAAGAGAATATATCACTGCTCAGTACGGAGAGGATTATGTTTCAAAGTCTGAGAAAGCTGTGAAAAAGGGACAGAAGATCCAGGATGCTCACGAAGCGATCCGTCCTACAGACATTAGCCGTACACCGGCTGTACTGAAGGAATCTCTTTCAAGAGATCAGTTCAGACTGTATCAGCTTATCTGGAGACGTTTTGCGGCCAGCAGAATGGCTCCTGCAAAATACGAAACAACATCTGTAAAGATTGGTGCAGACCAGTATATTTTTACAGTCTCTGCCTCCAAGATCATATTTGACGGATTTATGTCTGTATACACAGATGAAGAGGACCAGAAAAAAGGAAATGTTCTGAATCAGAGTCTTGAAAGAGGAATGAAGCTTAGTCTTAAGGAACTAAAACCAGAACAGCATTTCACGCAGCCGCCTGCACATTATACAGAGGCATCTCTGGTCAAGACTATGGAAGAACTGGGGATCGGACGTCCAAGTACCTATGCGCCGACGATCACAACGATCATCAGCCGCCGTTATGTTGCAAAAGAACAGAAGAACCTGTATGTTACAGAGTTGGGGGAAGTTGTCAATAATATTATGAAACAGGCTTTCCCGAGTATTGTAGATGTAAACTTCACTGCGACTATGGAAGGGCTTCTGGACTGTGTGGCAGCAGGAACTGTAAAGTGGAAGACAGTAGTAAGCAACTTCTATCCGGATCTGAAGAAGGATGTAGATGCTGCAGAGGAAGAACTTGAAAAGGTTGATATTCAGGATGAAGTGACAGATGTGATCTGCGAAAACTGTGGCAGACATATGGTGATCAAATATGGTCCTCATGGACGATTCCTTGCATGTCCGGGATTTCCGGAATGCAAAAATACCAAACCATATTTTGAGAAGATCGGGGTGGCATGTCCGAAATGTGGAAAAGAGATTGTGCTTAAGAAAACCAAAAAAGGACGTAAGTACTACGGATGTGAGGATAATCCGGATTGTGATTTCATGTCCTGGCAGAAACCATCAGCAAAGAAATGCCCGAAATGTGGAAGCTATATGGTGGAAAAGGGGAATAAGCTTGTCTGCAGCCAGGAGACATGTGGATATGTAGAGGCAAAGGACGAGAAAGAATAATAACGGATTGTAAATGTTATAAATGGGACTGTTGCAGCAGTTGAAAATGAATTTCATTAATGCAACAGTTCCGTTTTTTGTCTTACAGTCAGTGACTTTCTGACTTTTTGTCTTCAATCCTTTGAATTTTTGATGATGATATTTATTGAATAATATTATAAAAGGAATCTATTTTCAGAAAAGCAAAAATAAATAAAAAAATAGTAAAATTTGTCTTGTAATTTGACTTTAAAACGTGTAAAATCAAAGTATCAGTAATGTTAATGACCATGTGTGTCTGAATCTTCCTTGCGAGCAAAAGAAAGTGACTGCTCATTTATGAAATAATGACAGAAAGATTTCGGATATGTACAGGGTGAAAGGAGGACAATATGAGTGTTCAGCTGCTGGATAGAACAAGAAAAATTAATAAACTTCTGCATAACAGCAGTTCCAGCAAAGTGGTATTTAATGACATCTGTCAGGTTCTGATGGAGACACTGAGTTCCAACATTCTGGTTCTCAGTAAAAAAGGAAAGGTTCTGGGTGTCAGTTTATGCCCGGGAGTAGAGGAGATCACTGAACTGATCGAGGACAAGGTTGGCGGATATGTAGATTCCCTGTTAAACGAGAGATTTCTGGGTGTCCTGTCAACAAAAGAGAATGTAAATCTTCAGACACTGGGATTTGAACATGTATCAAGCAGTTATCAGGGAATCATTAATCCGATAGATATTGCAGGGGAACGACTGGGTACTGTATTTATGTATCGTTATGAGAAACCATATGACATTGAAGATATTATTGTCAGTGAATATGGAACAACCGTTGTAGGGCTTGAGATGATGAGAGCGGTTCATGAAGAGAATGCTGAGGAGGACAGAAAGCAGCAGGTAGTGAAATCTGCGTTTAATACTTTATCTTTCTCTGAACTGGAGGCGATCATCCATATTTTTGATGAACTTGACGGAGATGAGGGAATCCTGGTTGCAAGTAAGATCGCAGACCGCGTGGGAATCACCAGATCTGTTATCGTAAACGCTTTGAGGAAGTTTGAAAGTGCCGGTGTGATTGAATCCAGATCCTCCGGTATGAAAGGAACCTACATTAAAGTGCTGAATGAAGTCATCTTTGATGAACTGGAAGAGATTAAAGCTCAGAGAAATAAGAAATCCTGATATAGAAGCTTCCATAAATAATGAATGCAAGAAGGCTGTCTGCTGTATGGTGGACGGTCTTTTTATTATGTTACAGGAACTATAGCAAGCCTCTTAATTGATGTATTTGAAGACAATTCAATTGAGTGCGAAAGACAAGGAAGATAGGACAAAATTATTTGTAAATTAAGAAAACAAAAGAAAAAAAGAGAATATATAAGTAAAAAAGAGAATATAGATTATTTTATAATGATAAAAGCACTTGCGAAATCGACTCATTTTCAATAATATAAGGACAGTGATTAGCACTCGAAGTAAATGAGTGCTAGCAAAAATCGGCAGGATTAGACAGAGTGCCGAAACAGTTACCGGATATTTTGCAATAATGGAAAGAGTACGGTAACAGGAAAGCTTTAGTTGGAGAATAAAGGAGGATATAGATCATGACATTAGTACCTTTAGGTGACAGAGTTGTATTAAAACAGGTTGAAGCAGAAGAAACAACAAAATCCGGAATCGTTCTTCCGGGACAGGCACAGGAGAAACCACAGCAGGCAGAAGTTGTAGCTGTAGGACCTGGCGGAGTTGTTGACGGCAAAGAAGTAAAAATGGAAGTAGCTGTAGGTGATAAAGTTATCTACTCCAAATATTCAGGAACAGAAGTAAAGATGGATGGCACAGAATACATTATCGTAAAACAGAATGATATTCTTGCAATTGTTAAATAAGCAATATCAAAATAGAAAACATAAATGAAGATACTTATAAGATAATATTTACAGGATGTAACATGAAATACCGGCTAAGTATCAGAAAGAATTCATAGAGATCAAAATTTGAATCAGGAGGTCATATTATCATGGCAAAAGAAATTAAATTCGGCGCAGAAGCCAGAGCAGCTCTTGAAGCTGGTGTAAATAAATTAGCTGATACAGTAAGAGTAACATTAGGACCGAAAGGAAGAAACGTAGTTCTTGACAAACCATACGGTGCTCCGCTTATCACAAACGACGGTGTTACAATCGCAAAAGAAATCGAACTTGAAGACGGATTTGAAAACATGGGTGCACAGCTGATCAAAGAAGTTGCTTCCAAAACAAACGATGTAGCAGGTGATGGTACAACAACAGCTACTGTTCTTGCACAGGCTATGGTTCACGAAGGAATGAGAAACCTGGCAGCAGGCGCTAACCCGATCATCCTCAGAAAAGGTATGAAGAAAGCTACAGATGTAGCTGTAGAAGCAATCAAGAACATGAGCCAGACAATCAGTGGCAAGAAACAGATCGCAAACGTTGCATCTATTTCCGCAAGCGATGAGACTGTTGGACAGTTAGTAGCAGATGCTATGGAAAAAGTTTCCAAAGACGGCGTTATCACAGTAGAAGAATCCAAGACAATGCACACAGAACTTGACCTTGTAGAAGGTATGCAGTTCGATCGTGGATATGTATCCGCATATATGTCAACAGATATGGAAAAAATGGAAGCAAATCTGGAAGATCCATATATCCTGATCACAGACAAGAAGATCAGCAACATCCAGGAAATCCTTCCATTACTGGAGCAGATCGTAAAAGTTGGTGCGAAACTTCTTATCATTGCTGAAGATGTAGAGGGTGAAGCTCTTACAACTCTGATCGTAAACAAATTAAGAGGAACCTTCCAGGTAGTAGCTGTCAAAGCTCCGGGATATGGTGACAGAAGAAAAGAAATGCTTCAGGATATCGCAATCCTTACAGGCGGCCAGGTAATCTCCGAAGAAGTTGGTCTGGAACTGAAAGACGCAACTATGGAGCAGTTAGGACGTGCAAAATCTGTTAAAGTTGCAAAAGAGAATACTGTTATTGTCGATGGTATGGGAGATAAAGAAGCAATTGCCAATCGTGTTGCCCAGATCCGTGCTCAGATTGAGGAGACAAAATCTGATTTCGACAGAGAGAAGCTTCAGGAAAGACTTGCAAAACTTGCTGGTGGTGTAGCAGTGGTTCGTGTTGGTGCAGCTACTGAGACTGAGATGAAAGAAGCAAAACTTCGTATGGAAGATGCTCTTGCAGCTACCAGAGCAGCTGTTGAAGAAGGAATCATTGCAGGAGGCGGTTCTGCATATATCCACGCTTCCAAAGAGGTTGCAAAACTTGCGGCAGATCTTGAGGGAGATGAGAAGACTGGTGCAAACATCATCTTGAAAGCACTGGAAGCTCCGCTGTTCCGTATTGCTGCTAATGCAGGTCTTGAAGGTGCAGTTATCATCAACAAAGTAAGAGAGTCTGAGCCAGGTGTTGGTTTTGATGCTCTGAACGAGAAATATGTAAACATGGTAGACGAGGGAATCCTTGATCCTGCAAAGGTTACAAGAAGTGCACTTCAGAACGCAACAAGTGTTGCATCTACACTTCTTACAACAGAGGCTGTAGTTTCTACGATCAAAGAGGATACTCCTGCTCCGGCACCAAACCCGGGAATGGGAATGATGTAATTTCAAGCAGGCAGGTAAATAATTTACAAAATGAGAGGGCCTGCGTCATGGACGCGGCTCTCTTTTTGTGTTATAATCAAAAGAAATCAGTAAATTACGAAAGGAAGAAGCAAATGAGTGACTTATATTCAGAACTTCTGGTAAAGAAGAAACAGACAGGGAAGGATCTTGCTATAAAATACGGTCTTATTGTACTGACCGTGATCATGGTTCTGGGAGGTCTGGTGCTGAATGCACTTCTTCTGGTTCCGGCTATCGCTCTTGGTGTTGCATGCTATTTTGTAATTCCGAAAACAGACCTGGAATATGAATATCTGTTTGTTAACGGGGAATTGGATATTGATATGATCATGTCCAAGTCAAAGAGGAAAAGAGTAAAATCACTTCAGCTTGCGGAGGCTGATCTTGTGGCACCTCTGAAATCCCACAGAATGGATTATTACAACGGAAATCAGAAGATGAAAACCATAGACTTTTCCTCAGGTATTGAGGATCATAAGCGCTATGCCATGATCGTAAGAGACAGCGGAGAAACCTGCAAGGTGATCCTGGAGCTGGATGATGAACTTGCCAATACCATGAAAAATTCTGCACCGAGTAAAGTTTTTTTGGATTGACATGAATCTTGTTTTTTGTTACACTAGTTCACAAATTTAAAATATCTTACACAAAGGGAGGAAATGCAATGGGTACTATTATTGGTGAAGGCATTACGTTTGATGATGTCCTGCTGGTTCCGGCTTATTCTAAAGTAATTCCGAATCAGGTTGATGTTTCAACGTATTTAACCAAGAAAGTAAAGCTGAATATCCCCATGATGAGTGCGGGAATGGACACAGTTACAGAGCACAGAATGGCAATTGCTATGGCCAGACAGGGTGGTATCGGTATCATTCACAAGAATATGTCCATTGAGGCACAGGCAGAAGAGGTTGACAAAGTTAAACGTTCTGAGAACGGTGTTATCACCGATCCATTTTATCTTTCAGCAGAGCATACACTGAAGGATGCCAATGATCTGATGGCGAAATACCGTATTTCCGGTGTTCCGATCACAGAAGGCAGAAAACTGGTAGGTATTATCACAAACCGTGATCTTAAATTTGAGACAGATTTCAGCAGAAAGATCAAGGAGTGCATGACTTCAGAAGGACTGATCACAGCTAAGGAAGGAATCACACTTGAGGATGCCAAGAAGATCCTTGCGAAATCCCGTAAGGAGAAATTACCCATTGTAGATGATGACTTTAATTTAAAAGGACTCATTACCATCAAGGATATCGAGAAACAGATCAAGTATCCGCTTGCAGCCAAGGATGCACAGGGAAGACTTCTCTGTGGTGCTGCGGTTGGTATCACAGCAAATGTGCTTGCACGTGTTGATGCGCTTGTGAAGGCTAATGTAGATGTGATCGTAATTGATTCTGCACATGGTCATTCAGAAAACATTTTAAAAGCAGTCCGCGAGATCAAGGCAACATATCCGGAGCTTCAGGTAATCGCAGGTAATGTTGCAACAGGCGAAGCTACCAAGGCTCTGATCGAGGCTGGAGTAGATGCAGTTAAAGTTGGTATCGGACCGGGATCTATCTGTACAACACGTGTTGTTGCAGGTATTGGTGTTCCGCAGGTTACTGCAGTTATGGATTGTTATGAAGTGGCTAACAGCTACGGAATCCCGATCATTGCAGACGGCGGTATCAAATATTCCGGAGATATCACCAAGGCCATCGCAGCAGGTGCCAATGTCTGCATGATGGGAAGCATGTTCGCAGGATGCGATGAGAGCCCGGGAACATTCGAACTTTATCAGGGAAGAAAATATAAAGTATATCGTGGAATGGGATCTATCGCAGCTATGGAGAATGGCAGCAAGGATCGTTATTTCCAGGAGAATGCAAAGAAGCTTGTGCCGGAGGGTGTTGAGGGTCGTGTTGCGTATAAAGGACATGTGGAGGATACCGTATTCCAGCTGATCGGTGGTTTAAGATCCGGTATGGGTTACTGTGGAGCAGAAAATATTGAGAAGCTTAAGACAACAGGCAGATTCATCAAGATTTCAGCTGCATCTCTTAAAGAGTCACATCCACATGACATCCACATCACAAAAGAGGCTCCAAACTACAGTGTAGATGAATAATAAA
>OGUK01001609.1_pt1 | contig 14080 bp, 15 predicted proteins | sample 1553151 | NCBI WGS metagenome assembly OGUK01 (sample SAMEA2580208, study PRJEB22360) | human gut metagenome | biome: human gut; feature: human-associated habitat; material: faeces | place: Denmark | collected 2008/2010
GCCGATGCCCCCCGCAATCGTGCAGGTGCCCGAGCGGATCAGCTCGTCGGCGTTGCCGGTCCAGACGTCGGTGCCGTGGGACAGGCCGGAGATTTGGATCAGCTCGGAGAAATTCTTCGGCTGGGCGTCCAGAAGCATCTGGCGCACGAAGTTCGTGCCCATCTCGGGGATGCCGAACGTGCCGGTCTTGGAGCCGATCTGCTCCTCCGTCACGCCGAGGGCCTCGGGGCTGGTCAGCAGGCTGTAGACCTTCTCGTCGTTCATCGGGACGGAATCAATCGGAATGCCGGAGTATTCCTCAAAGAACTTGTAGAAGGTCGGCACATCATGACCCAGCTCATCCAGCTTGAGCAGCGTATCGTGCAGGTATTTAAATTCAAAGTGGGTCGTCAGCAGACCGCCCTTGACGTCGTCCGCCGGGTGCTGGATGGCGCAGAAGTCGTAAATGTCGAAGGTATCCGGCACAACGACCATGCCGCCGGGGTGCTGACCCGTCGTGCGCTTGACGCCGGTGCAGCCCATGACAAGGCGGTTTTCCTCGGCGCGGTTGACGGTCTTGCTGCGCTCCTCGAGGTATTTTTTTACGTAGCCGTAGGCGGTCTTATCCTGCAGACCGGAGACCGTGCCCGCCTTGAACACGTTTTCCTTGCCGAACAGCTCCTCGGTGTAGCGGTGGACGTGGGACTGATACATGCCCGAGAAGTTCAGGTCAATATCAGGCTCCTTATCGCCGTAGAAGCCGAGGAAGGTCTCAAACGGAATGTCAAAGCCGTCCTTGACGTACTTCGTGCCACACTCGGGGCAGTTTTTGTCGGGCATATCCGCGCCGCAGCCGTAGCTGCCGTCGGTGATGAACTCGCTGTGCCTGCACTTCGGGCAGCGGTAGTGCGGCGGGAGCGAGTTGACCTCGGTGATGCCCGACATATAGGCGACGAGCGACGAGCCGACCGACCCTCGCGAGCCGACCAGATAGCCGCACTCCAGCGAGCGCTGGACGAGCTTCTGCGCCGACATATACACCACGTCGTACTTGCCGAGGATGCCGCCCAGCTCAATGTCCAGACGGTCCTTGATGAGCTTCGGCGGCTCGTCGCCGTAAAGCTCATGCACCTTGTCCCAGACGAGGCGGTTCAGATCCTCTCTGGAATTTTCCAGGCGCGGCGGGAAGAGCTTGCCCTTGGGCAGCAGCTCGATGTTCTCGATCTGGTCCGCAATGGCGCGCGTGTTGGTCACGACCACCTCGTAGGCCTTTTCCTTGCCGAGATACTCAAATTCACGGAGCATCTCGTCCGTCGTGCGGAAGTAGATGGGCAGCGGCGCGTTCGCGTCGGGGAATTTCTTGGAGGCCAGCAGGATATGGCGGTAGCCCTCATCCTCCGGCTCCTGAAAATGCACATCGCCGGTAGCGACGACCCGCTTGCCCAGCTCCTCGCCAAGCCGGACGATGGTGCGATTGAAGTCGCGCAGCTCCTCCTCGCTCCTAGCCGCACCCTCACGCAGCATGAAGCGGTTATTGCAGATGGGCTGGATCTCGAGATAATCGTAGAAGGACGCGATGCGCTTGAGCTCCTCCCAGTCCTTGTGATCCGCGACCGCACGGAACAGCTCGCCCGCCTCGCAGGCCGAGCCGATGATAAGTCCCTCGCGGTGCGCGACCAGCTCGCTCTTCGGGATGATGGGCACGCGCTTGAAATACTTGAGGTTGGATAGTGAAATGAGCTGGTAAAGATTCTTCAGGCCCGCCTTGTTCTTGGCCAGCAGAATGATGTGCTTCGGGAAGCGGTTGGATTTGCTTCCCAGCGGGCGCAGTTTGAGCATTTCGTTGTTGATCTGCTGCAGGCGCGTCACGCCCCGTTCTTCAAGCATGGGGAAAAATTTTGTCAGCATCTGCGCGACCGGCACGGCATCGTCCGACGCGCGGTGGTGGTTGAACTGCGGCAGCTGTAGATGATCCGCCACGATGTCCAGCTTATACTTGCCCAGCCCCGGCAGCAGATTCTGCGCCAGAATGAGCGTATCAATATAGGTCGGCTCGAACGGAATGCTGCACTTCCGGCAGCCCGCGCGGATAAAGCTGATATCGAACTCCGCGTTGTGCGCCGCGAGCGGAGCGCCGCCCGCGAAGGCGAGGAATGCCGTCAGCGCGTCCTTGAGCTTCGGTGCGCCGCGCAGCATATCGTCCGTGATGCCGGTCAGACCGATGATCTCCGGCGTCAGCCGGCGCTCGGGGTCCACAAAGGTCTGGAAGGTCTCAACGATCTCGCCGTTCCTGAGCCGCACCGCGCCGATCTCCGTGATGGCCTCCTGCGTGACCTTGAGGCCGGTCGTTTCAATGTCGAAGCAGACGATCTCATCGGAAAAACCGATGTCCTGATGCCCATGAATGGCGATGCGGTCGTCAATATTGTTGACAAAATAGCCCTCGCAGCCGTAAAGTATTTTTATTTTACCCTCACCGGCGTGCCAGGCATCTGGAAAGGACTGCGCCACACCGTGGTCAGTGATGGCGATGGCGGGCATCCCCCACTTGGCGGCGAGCTTGACGACGCTGCCGGTGTCGGTCAGCGCGTCCATGTTGGACATTCGCGTATGCAGGTGCAGCTCCACGCGCTTGACCTCGGCAGTGTCCATACGCGGCTCGTGCGTGATCTCGGTCACGTCGCGCGGGTTGAGCTGCATATCGTGCCCGTCGTAGGTCAACTCCATCGTACCCGCGACGCGCAGCCACATACCGGTCGAAACGCGGTCGCGCAGCGGCGCGACGTCCTTTTCCAGCATCCGCTTGCGCACGATGACCGAGCCCTCGTAGTCGGTCATCTCAATGAGCGCCAGCCACATACCCGGCTGGCGCAGCTCACGGAACTCGCACTTGAAGACCTTGCCCTCGACCACGACGTTTCCCGCCTTGGGGTTCAGCTCGCTCATCGGCATGGGATGTCCCTTGATCTCGCGGCCCATGATGATCTTGCCGGCGCTTGACTCCTTCCTCGCGCCGCCGCCCGCGTTCGAGGGGCGCGGCTCCTGCTTGGGAAAACCGCCCTGCGTCAGCGAGATCCGCACGCCGTTGAGTGCGAAGCGGTCCGCCAAAAGCTGCTCGAGCAGGGTGCGCTCGGAATCCGTGATCTCCTGCAGCACCGTCAGCGCAAGCGCCATCGTGCGGCTCTCCTGCTCCACGGTGACGTCGGTCACGCGGGCGTCGGTGAGCAGCACACGCAGTCCGATGGGCGGCGCAAAGCCCTCAAATAATTCAAAAAACGGTATCCTTTGTGCCATTTTTTCGCTTCTCTCTTACAGTTTCTCGATCTCTTCAAGCAGGGCGTCCAGCAGCTTTTCCTGCGCTACCTTGTACAATACCTCGCCATGACGGAAAATAAGGCCCTCGCCCTTGCCGCCCGCGATGCCGATGTCCGCCGCGCTCGCCTCGCCGGGGCCGTTTACAACGCAGCCCATGACCGCGACGGTGATGGGCTTGTCGCAGTCCTCAAGGCGGCGCTCCAGCTCCTCCGCCAGCGGGATCATATCGTAAGCCGTGCGCCCGCAGGTCGGGCAGGAGATCAGATTCACGCCGCTTCTTCGCAGCCCGCAGGCGCGCAGGATGCGCTTGGCGGCATAGACCTCCTCCACCGGGTCGGCGGTCAGCGAAACGCGCATCGTGTCGCCGATGCCCTCGCAGAGAAGTCCGCCGATGCCGATGGCAGACTTCAGCACTCCCATCGACGGCGTGCCCGCCTCGGTCACACCGAGATGCAGCGGATAGTCCACTCGTTCATGCAGCAGCCGGTAGGCCGCCATGTTGAGCGGTACGTCGGAGCTTTTGACGGAGATGCAGATGTCCGTGAAGTCATACTTCTCCAGCAGCGCGACATGGCCCAGCGCGCTCTCCACGAGCGCCTCCGGCGTCACGCGGCCGTACTTTGCCAGCAGGGAGACGTGGTACAGGGCGCTTTCCACCATAGCCTCGGGCACGGGCGCGCCGTACTTTGCCAGGATGTGCTTTTCCAGGCTGCCGCCGTTCACGCCGATGCGGATGGGCACCTTGTGCGCGCGGCAGCAGTCCACGACCGCCTTCACGCGGTCCTCCCCGCCGATGTTGCCGGGGTTGATGCGGATCTTGTCCGCGCCGTGCTCCGCCGCGGCGATGGCAAGGCGGTAGTCAAAGTGAATATCTGCCACGAGCGGGATATGAATGCTGTTCTTGATGATCTCGACCGCCTCCGCCGCCTCCGGCGTCGGCACGGTCACGCGCACGATCTCGCAGCCCGCCTGCTCCAAGCGCAGGATCTGCTCGATGGTCGCGCCTGCGTCCTCGGTCTTTGTGTTGCACATCGACTGGATGGTGACCGGCGCGCCGCCGCCGACGGCCACGCCGCCGACCATGATCTGCTTCGTCATGCTTCTTCCCTCCTCACAGCAGCTTCATCACATCGTGGAACGTGATGAAGAGCATCAGCGCCATCAGCAGGGCAAAGCCCGCCATGTGGATATAATTCTCATATTTCGGCGGGATCTGACGCTTGAAGAGCGCCAGCGCCAGCGTGTTGATCACGAGGAAGAACACCTTACCGCCGTCGAGCGCCGGCAGAGGCAGCAGGTTCATCACGGCAAGGTTGACCGCGATAAGCGCGCCGAAGTAGAGAATGCTCTCCGCCGCCGCAGCAAAGCCGTTCTGATTGTTCTTCTCGGCCTCCTCCTGCGCCTCCTCGCCCACGTCCTTGATGGTCGAGACAATGCCGACCGGCCCGCTGAGATCGTCCAGTCCTGCCGAGCCGCTCACCAGCATCATCAGGCTCATGCGTACAAGGCGCACAAAATCGAGCGTGTTGTACCAGCTGTATTGCAGCCGCACGAGCGGCGTGGCTTCCACGATGCCTCCATAGGTGAAGCCGTAGCGGCGCACCTCCGCGCCGTTTTCGTCCGTATAGGTCTGCAGCGTCAGCGTGCGCTTGAGCTTCTCGCCGCCGCGCTTGACCGTCATTTCGATGGTGCCGTTTTCATCCAGATCGACCACGCCGAGCACCGTGGAGACGTCGCTTTTGAGATAGATGCGCTCGCCGTTGATGGCCCAGATCACGTCGCCGACCATGATGCCGTTTTCGCCCTGCTGGGGAAATGCCGGGTCAAGCTCGACGATCTCCGCAGTATAGAAGCCCTGGGCGCCAGCGTACAGGCAGATCATAATAAGGAGGCCGGTGAGGAAATTCATCGCCGCGCCTGCGACGAAGATCAGCAGTTTCTTCCAAAAGCCCTGCTTCTCCAGCGCGCGCGGGTCGTCGCTTTCCTCGTCCTCGCCCTCCATCGCACAGAAGCCGCCGATGGGCAGAAGGCGTAGCGAATATTCCGTTTCGCCCTTTGTCGTGTGGAAGATGGCCGGGCCCATGCCGATGGAAAACTCGTTCACGCGCACGCCGCAGGCCTTTGCGGCAAGAAAATGTCCGAGCTCATGCACGGCAATGAGCACACCGAAGATCAAAATGGCAGCGATGATATACATGAAATAACTCCTTATGGAACTTGCTTATTGGATGTGCGCGCGGACCGCTTCGCGCGCCGCGTGATCCGCCGCGAGGATCTCCTCCAGCGTCGGCGCGGAGACCTGCTCCACCGTTTCCAGCGCCGCTTCCACCAGCGCGGGAATATCGTTGAAGCCCACCGCGTCCCGCAAAAACGCACCGACTGCCTCCTCATTTGCACCGTTGAGGATGGCGCAGGCTGTGCCGCCGACCGCGGCGCATTGACGCGCGAGCTTCAGGCAGCGGAACGTCTCCTCATCCGGCGCGGCAAAGGTCAGCGGCGGACAGGAGAGCAGGTCGAGCGTCCGGTCCGGCGTTTCCGCACGATAGGGATAGGTCATCGCGTAGCGGATGGGCAGCTTCATGTCGGGTGTACCGAGCTGCGCGAGCATTGCGCCGTCGCGGTACTCGACGAGCGAGTGAACGATGCTCTGGCGCTGGACAACGATTTGAATTTTCTCCGGAGGCAGACCGAACAGCCACACAGCCTCAATGAGCTCGAGGCCCTTGTTCATCAGAGTGGCGCTGTCGATGGTGATCTTTGCACCCATGTTCCAGTTGGGATGCTTGAGGGCATCGGCCTTGGTCTTGCCCCGCAGCTCTTCGGTCTTCATGCCGAAGAAGGGGCCGCCGGAGGCCGTCAGCAGAATTTTGGTCAGGCTCTTGGCGCTCTCCTTATCTTGCAGGCACTGGAAGATGGCCGAGTGCTCACTGTCCACAGGCAGCAGCTTGACGCCGTGCTTCGCCACGGCCTGAGTGACAAGATGGCCGCCGGTGACAAGGCTTTCCTTGTTGGCGAGGGCGAGGTCATGGCCGCTCTCGATGGCGGCAAGGCTTGCGCCGAGGCCCGCGATGCCCACCACGCTGTTCAGCACCACGTCCGGGCCGTCCATTGCAGCGAGGGTCTTGAGGCCCTCCGGGCCGGTCAGGAGCTTGGGTGCATCGGCGCGGCCAGCCAGCGCAGCCGAAAGCTTTTCGGCACCGGCCTCACTGGTCATGCAGACGTATTTCGGGTGAAATTCTTCTATCTGCTGCAAAATTTTATCCGTCTGGCTGTGGGCCGACAGGCCGAACACCTCATACCCTTGAGCACGGATGACGTCAAGGCTCTGGGTGCCGATGGAGCCGGTGGAACCCAGCAGCGTGATTTTCTTAGCCATAAAGAATCTACCTCCTGCTGATTTTAATCGTAGAATGCTGCGATGACCACCATCGTGACGAAGGGCGCGATGAACATCACGCTGTCAAAGCGGTCAAGGATGCCGCCGTGGCCCGGGAAGATGGTGCCGTAGTCCTTGATGCCGCACTGGCGCTTGACCACGCTGGCGAACAGGTCGCCGTAGATGCCCAGCACCGCAGCCACACAGGCCAGCAGCGCAATGATGACATACATGGATACACCAATATTGGAGCGGGTGAACTCTTCCATCCGGTCTGCTGCGATGGAGTAGATGACCGTGACCAGCACACCGAATACCATAGTACCCAGCACGCCGCCTACAGCGCCCTCCACCGTCTTTTTGGGGCTGACCACCGGGCAGAGCTTATGCTTGCCAAAGGCGCGGCCCGCGAAGTAGGCGCAGGTATCGCCGCCCCAGGCGAAGCAGAGGATGAGCAGGATGAAGAAGATGGCGTCGTAGCCATATTCCTCCACCGGCAGCATCTCCTTGAGCCGGATGAACGAGTAGAAGCAGAAGATCACGATGCCCGAAAACATGGCGAGGCCGCTGGCTTTCTGGTAGCTGATGACGCCGTTGCGCACTACAAGGTAGATGGCATAGAACAGCACCACGAGGAAGGAAGCGGGCATCACCATCGCCCGGCAGACGCTGTAGCTCGACAGCATGATGAGCAGTGTGTAGGGTACCAGAACGGCCAGCAGCGGCCAGTCCTGCTTTTCAAAACCCAGCGCAGAGTAAATTTCATGCAGGGCGATGAGGGTGATGGCCGCGATGACCAGATTGAACACCAGCGTATCGAAGGTGAACAGGACGCCTGCCAGAACGATCAGGCCCACCACGGCTGTGATGATTCGTGTTTTCATAGTTTCATGTTCTCCTTTGTTTCGTCCGGGAGCCGCTCCCCTGCTCTGGCAAGGTCTGCAGCGTCAGCGCCTGAGGAAATACCGGACGCTCTCCGGGGGCCGCGCACACCGCGCGGCATCTTGCGTATCGTTTGCTGCGCTCAAAGTCCGCCGAAGCGGCGGGAACGCCGGTTGAACTCCATGATGGCGGCATCGAGGTCATCACGGGTGAAATCAGGCCACAGAACGTCCATCTCCACCAGCTCCGAGTAGGCTGCCTGCCAGAGCATGAAGTTGGAGAGCCGCTTTTCTCCGCTGGGGCGGAGGATGAAGTCGGGGTCTTTCTGGCCGGCGGTGTACATTTGGGCCGAAAGAGCCTCTTCCGTGATGTCCTCGGGCTTCATCTCGCCCGCAGCCACCTTGGCCGCAAGACTCTGGGCCGCCCGGACGATCTCAGGCCGTCCACCGTAGTTGACGGCGATGTTGACGGTCAGACCGGTCTTGGAAGCCGAGTCGGTCTCCAGCTCGTTCATCAGCTTTTGCAGCTTGGGGTCCAGCGCAGTGCGGTCGCCCATGAAGCAGATGCGGATGTTCCGGTTCTTGTAGTCGAAGCCCTTGATGAGGTACTCGCCGAACAGCCGCATGATAGCACCCACTTCTTCGGCGGGACGCTTCCAGTTTTCGGTCGAGAATGCGTAGAAATACACCGACTCCACACCCAGCTCATCGCAGTAGTTCGCAATGTCCTGAAAGACCTGTGCGCCCTTTTTGTGGCCGGCGGTACGGGGCAGGCCGCGGCTCTTGGCCCAGCGGCCATTGCCGTCCATGATGATGCCGATGGACAGCCCCTTTGCAAAATCCTTTGGATGTTCCATGATCTTATTCCTCTATTTTCAGTCTGGCAAAAAGTGCCGCGCACCTTCTTTCAGCGCACGGCACCTCCCTGCTTGCTTGCAGTCAGAATCAGACGGACATGATCTCCTTCTGCTTTTCTTCCACAGCAGCGTCGATATTCTTCACGTACTTGTCGGTCAGCTTCTGGACGTCCTCTTCCATGGTCTTCTGGGTGTCCTCGGTCAGTTCGCCAGCCTTCTTCATGGCCTTGGCCTTGTCCATAGCGTCGCGGCGGACATTGCGGACAGCGACCTTTGCCTCCTCGCCCATCTTGGAGACTTCCTTGGCCAGCTGCTTGCGGCGCTCCTCGGTAGGAGCCGGGAAGTTCAGACGGATGGTCTGGCCGTCATCAATGGGGTTGATGCCCACATCGCTGGCCAGGATGGCCTTGCTGATGGCGCGCAGCAGAGTGCGGTCCCACGGGGTGATGGTCAGGGTGCGGGCCTCGCTGACAGCCACAGAAGCCACCTGCTGGATGGGCGTGGGCGAACCATAGTAATCCACGGTCACCTTGTCCAGAACGCCGGGGTTGGCACGGCCTGCGCGCACGGTCTTCAGCTCGCGCTCCAGATGCTCGACTGCGCTCTTCATCTTGTCTTCGAATGCCTTGGTGTTGCTGCTCATTGTCCTTGTCTCCTGTTTGTTATCAATTCTCACCAGCCGCGAAAAGGCGTCTGGCATATTCTATTGTCGGAAGCGGGGCAGTATGCTCAGCCCTCGTAGACCAGCGTACCCACGTTCTCACCCTGCACAGCGCGGGCGATGTTGTCGGGATCGGCCAGGTCGAACACGAGGATGGGGAGCTTGTTGTCCCGGCAGAGGGTGGCGGCAGTGCCGTCCATAACAGCCAGACGGTCTTCCAGCACCTTAGTAAAGGTAAGGGTCTCGTACTTCTTGGCATCGGGGTACTTATGGGGGTCCTTGTCATAGACGCCGTCCACCATCGTGGCCTTGAACATGATGTCTGCACTCACCTCAACGGCGCGCAGAGCAGTGGTCGTATCGGTGGAGAAGAAGGGGTTGCCCGTACCGCCGCCGAAGATGGCGATCTTGCCCTCTTCCATTGCGTGGAGAGCTTCCTTGCGGGTGAAGGCCGGGGCCACCTGCGGCATGGTGATGGAGGTGAACACCTCGGTCGGCACACCCAGCTGCTCCAGCTTGTCGGAGACAGCCAGGGCGTTCATCACCGTTGCCAGCATACCGATCTTATCGGCCAGCGTACGCTCCATCTTGCCGCTGGAACGGCCGCGCCAGAAGTTGCCGCCGCCCACAACGATGCCGATCTGAACGCCCAGCTCATGGGCCTTCTTTACGCCTCCACAGATCGCGTCCATGGTCGGCTCGTCGAAGCCGGTCCCCTTTTCGCCGCCGAGGGCCTCACCGCTGATCTTCAGAAGGATACGCTGATATTTCAATGCCATAATAACATACACCACCTGTATCAGATTTGGCCGCGCTGTGCGCCGCCGATTTTATCTCTTATCTATTTTACAATAAAACTGCTCCAAAGTAAACAGGCAAACGCCAGCTCATCGGCAAAGGTTTCTTCTCCTTCTGCACTTTGGGCAAAAAATGCTGGACATTTGCCGCGAATCATGCTATAATACTGCTTGCATCCCGGCAAAATAGAATATGCGGGCATCGTACATCGGCTAGTATATCAGCCTTCCAAGCTGAGGAGGTGGGTTCGATTCCCATTGCCCGCTCCACCAAAAACCGCCTAGATTCGTCAGAATCCAGGCGGTTTTTTTCTTCATTACCTCATTTCTTTTCCATACCATATAACAATGCCCCCCTTCGAAAAAATTTTGAAGGAGGCATTATTAGACTATACAGCTCTCAACGCACTCTCTTTTTCATCCTTGCCATGAATGCATCCGCCTCGATGGCCTCAGGGGTGAAGCTGTTGTTCTTCCACCATGCGGCCAGTGCTGCACCGACGGTGAAGCCGGTGGAGATCATCTGCTCGAGCTGGGCGTTGTCGATGGGCAGTACAGACTTGCCCGCTGCGCTGAGCAGCTGATTTGTCAGGGCGAGGCCCAGCGCTACGGTACGGATCAGAGTACCGGCGGAGATGGTGCGGTTGGTAGGGTTGGTAATGATATGTGCGTTCACGGCTCAATTCCTTTCTCTTGTATGTTCGTTTGCTTCTAAATCGGCGATGCGGTGGTTTGCCACCTTCATCTGCTCTTCCAGCACGGGGACGCGCTGGGCAAAGTTGTTGTGCGCCCGCACCTCGCGGGTCAACTCCTCAAGCTTGGTGTCTGTGACAGCCTGACTTCGGCTGTTGGCGATGAGTACGCCGATAAGAGTCACGGCCCCGGTGATAAGCGCTGCGAGAACAGTCTCCATCGGTCTCACCCCTTCCATCTGGACCTATTTGCCCGAGTATCAATATGCATCCAGCCGGTCATGCGCTTGGGATGCTTTGCATCCTTCGGGTACCGCCCGATGCCGCCGCGCCCGGAAAGCAAGGTCTCAGCGTAGGCGGCGACTGTCGCCACCGGCACACCTTCGACATAGAAGTCCGCTGCCCGGCCCAGCAGGTGCTGGCTCGACTTGCCGCCGCCCACGGCGGCATTATGTTCGGCGGTGCGGTAGCCGCTGGTGATATGTACCGGTTTGCCGAAGTGCTCCCGGATGCACTGCAGCAGCACCACCAGCTCGTCGTCGATGAGGACGACGTCGCTGCCCTTGCAGGCGAACTCGCGGACGCGGAAGCTGGGTGAGAGCTGCCGGGTGGAGTCGCGGGTCATGGAATATTCTCTGATTGCCAATTTCTTCATCCTTTCTTTTTGCTTTGTTGATTGACATTGTATCGCATATGTGCTACATTGTATTCAGAAGGAGCGTGATACTATGGCACAGACCACTGTCAGCATCCGTATGGATAATGATTTGAAAAACAATTTCGACCACATCTGCAATGAACTTGGGATGTCCATGTCCACTGCTGTCACCATGTTGGCCAAGAAGATGACCCGTGAACAGCGCCTGCCTTTCGAGCTTTCGGTGGACCCGTTCTACTCTGAGCAGAACCAGGCTCGTCTGCGTAAGTCCATCGCGGAGATGGAAGCGACCGGCGGCACCATCCACGAGGTCGATTTGGATGATTAAGGCGTGGACAGAGGAAGCATGGGAAGATTTTGAATACTGGACAACGCAGGACCGCAAGGTGCTCAAGCGCATCCTGCAGCTCCTGAAGGACATTGACCGAAACAGTTATGAAGGCATCGGCAAGCCCGAGCGCCTCAGCGGAGACTTGTCCAGCTATTGGAGCCGCCGTATCGACGATGCAAACCGTATCGTTTACCGAATTGATGGAAATGTAGTCAAAATCGTCCAGTGCGGTTCCCACTACAGAGATAAATAATTTCCATTTCCGGAGCAGCCACTCGTTCTAGCGGCTGCCTTTTTGTTTAGTACTTCTTCCCGCAGATCTCCTCGAAATCCGCCTTCGAGATAATGCCCTTGCGCACATACACCCGCAGCATCGCCTCAGAGATGCGGCCCTGCGTCCAGCGCTCGGTCAGTTTTTCCTTGTTGCTCATAACTTCGTTCTCCTTTCTCATTCCTCGGTGGTGTTGGTGGTATCATCCGGCAGACTCAGAGCTACCATGTCTTCCAGAGCGTCCGCAATGCGGGTCTGGTCGGAGACGCCGGCGTCTGCCATGGGCGGGTTATCCTCAAAGGCCTCGATGGCGGCCAGATAGTCCTCGTCGGTGACGCAGGCACTGAAATCGCAGCCCGCCTTGCGGTAACGCTCCACCTCGTCGTCAAAGACCAGCGCGACGCTGCCGTTGATGATGCCGCCGCCCACGATCATCTTGGTGTAGCGGCCCCACTGGTAACGGTCCAGCCACTGCTCAGCGGTAAGCTTCTCGCCCACCGGGGTGATGACGTCAGATTTGTTGTCGTAAATTTTGTATCGTGCCATTTTGATTTCTCCTTTCATTACGCCGAATAGACATCGACGACATCCTGATATTTGTCTGCCGTGCTACTGATTTTTGAGATACCGCCTGCGAACAGCGCATAATCTCCAATTACAGCAGATGCAAGGCCATACCGCCCGACACTCAAGTCTGGCATAGTCGTCTTGGTTAACGCGGTGTTGTATGCATCCACCGTTGCCACATAGGCTGCATCGCTGTCGCCTTTATAGCCACCTGCAAACATTGCGTATTCGCCCACTGTGGCCGAGGCCAGGCCGTTCTTTGCGCTGCTCAATTCGACGGCAGTGCTTCGGGTCAGCGAGGCGTCGTACGATTCTACTGTGGAGAGGTATTTTCCCGTAGTGCTGTTGTATCCTCCTGCAAAAAGAAGATGATTCCCGATGGTTGCGGCGGAATGGACTGCTCTGGGGCAACTCAAGGGCGCGGCCTGACTGGACGTAAGAGACGAATCATATGCGCGCACTATCTCCAGAGCCCCAATGGTTTCAACAAGAGTCGAATCCGAGTTCATGCTGCTGCCGCCGCTAAACACTGCATAACCTCCGACTGTGCCTCCTGCACAGGCGTATGCATTACTGGGCAGCGGAGTTGCAGTCGTCCGGGTGAGAGACGTGTTGTATGCATCTACGGCGGACTGCGACATTGTAAATAAGCCATTATTCCTTCTGCCGCCAGCAAAAAGCGCATAGGAGTCTACAACTGCTGCGGCACTGTCATATCGGGCAATACTCAGCTCTGTAGCGGTCGTCCGGGTAAGAGATGCATCGTAGACATCCACCGTGCCAAAGGACGTGTTTCCGCTTCGTCCACCGACGAATAGTGCGTGATTCCCCAGCGTTATCGCCGTCAATCCTTGCCTTGCCACGCTTAAAGAAGCTGCAGTCGTCCGGGTGAGAGATGCGTTGTATGCGTCCATTATGGCCTCGCCTTTTTTGGCGTCGCTATCATAACCGCCGCCTCCGAACAGGGCATATCCGCCAACTGTCGTTCCGGCAAGCAGACTTCTAGCCTTGCTCAGCGATGCTGCCATGCCAAATTTGTCAGCCTCCGCACTGTAGCACAGCCTCGCCTTGCCTCCGACACCGATGTACATCTTCTTGACCTTGCGGGCCTTACCGCCGATGCCGACGTAGGCTTTTCTCATCTTGCGGGCTTTGCTGTCAACGCCCACATAAACTGCTTTTGCCATATCCGGTCTCCTTTACACGTACACGATGAGCACCTTGTTGGTGGCAAGGCTGCTTCCTGCGCCCGGGTCGGTGGTCTGGGCGGCGAAGGTCAGGCCGTTGACCGAGTTGGCCGTGCCGCCCGCACTCGAAGACCCGGCATAGTTGTGGGTGTGGGAACTGTTGGCTTTGCCGTTGAGTTTGGTGTTCATCTCGCTCTCGGTGTAGTACCGGTCGTCATGGGTATGGCTGGACGCCGCCTTGCCGTCCACGAGGCCTTTCAGCACCTTGCCCTGATTTGCGCTCAGACTCTGGTCGGTGGCCGTGCTGGTCAGGTTGTCCTGCACGCCGCGCCAGGTGTTGGTGTCCGTGAACTTTGCATCCGCAGGCACACTCTTGCCCAGCGTGCAGGTCATAGCGACCGGCACACCATCCTTGAAGTATACGCCCTGCGTAGCAGAACCCGCGTTCTTGTTCAGTTTGTTGGCTGAGTTTGCCGCACCGCCCGCGCTGGACGAACCAGCGTAGTTG